>Ga0209200_1001441_pt1 | contig 23829 bp, 18 predicted proteins | sample AD_UKC033_MetaG_FD_184406 | JGI IMG/M metagenome (GOLD analysis project Ga0209200, IMG submission 184406) | Active sludge microbial communities of municipal wastewater-treating anaerobic digesters from USA - AD_UKC033_MetaG (SPAdes) (version 2) | ecosystem: Engineered > Bioreactor > Anaerobic >... | reverse complement strand
TCTTGTGCAAGGCAATCAGCATCGTCTCTCCCGGTGGTCCAACTCTGCCATGACCGCCTTTAGCACCTCGCGCCCAAAAAGCAGAGGATGGCGATTCTGCAGTAGGTAATCATCCGGGACCTGACACGTAGCCAGGTAACGCACGAGGTGGCCTCGGTGGACGGCCAGCGCACGGACAGTTGCGTGCCGCCGCGCGTGAGTTCGATGTGGATGTCAGCGGCGCTGGGCGACGTGGCCGCCGCCGTGACCGCGTCGGTCGCGGTGGCTGCGGGCGCGAACTCCAAGGGGATGAACTGCAGCGACGTAGCCCTGGGCTGCGCCACTGCAGGCGGTCTGCGGGCCACGGTCCTTGGGCTGGAGTTGGAATCGTCGTAGATGGAGTCGCCGTAGAGCTCGTGCTTTTGCCCGTGCGGCGGGCTGCACCAGCGTATTGCTTGTCGCGCACGTTGGCGGCGGTGACCACCGCGCTGTGCGCCAGCCCCGTCTTGCTATCCACGCCGATGTGCAGCTTCAACCCGAAGTACCGCTGCCGGCCCTTCTTCGTCGTTCGCGGTTGTGCGCTCTCGCTGCTCACCATCTCGGGGTCGCGTTCCTTGCGCTCGTTCTTGGTCGAGCTGGGTGCGCCGATGATCGTGGCATCGACGATCGTGCCGGCGCCCACCTTCAATCCGTGTGCCTGCAGCACCACACCGACCTTGGCGAACAGCGCCTCGCCCAACTGGTGCCTTTTTCAAGCCGGCGGCGAAACTTCAACAGCGTTCTAGTGGAGGTGATCACAGTCACCGTACCGGCGCGGGCGTTCGTGAAGACGGCGTTGCTGCCGGCGCCACCAGCAACACGTCGAGCACCAGTTGGACGGGTCGTTCGATCGCCGTGGCGCGATGTGCAATACCGAGGGGGCGCCAGAGAGGGGGCTTCAGCGGCAGGATGGTGATGCGTGGATCGACCAGCGCAGGCGTTGCTTCGTACGAGAGCAGCGTCGCCCCGTAGCCGGCAGCGACCAGACTCTTGATCGCTTCGTTGTAGTTATGTTCGATCCTGGGGCGTGGGTGAAAACCCGCAGCGGCGAACCATTCGGTCGTCAGCCGCCACAGGCGCGTACGGCTATCGTTGAGGATCAGCGGGTGACCCGCGAGCCACGCTGGCGTTGCCCGCGGCGGATGAGGCCAGGAGGAAGGAATGAGCGCCACGACCGGATCGCGGCGCCAGGGCACGATGCGCAGCGCGGATGTTTTCGGTTGCGGCAGGGCGACGATGCCGATGTCGATCGAGCCCTCGCCGACCCGGGCGAGGGCTTCCTCCGACGTGCAGACCGACAGTTCGACTTCGATCCCGGGATGGTCCCGCGCGAGGCGGCCGAGCACCCCGGGCAGCAGGTTGGCGATGACCGGGGTCGACGAGCTGATGCGGACGCGGCCGCGTTTGCCCAGTATCTGCAGGCGAACGTCCTCCACCATCGCATCGGCCTGATTGAGCAGCAGGCGCGCACGTTCGACCAGCGTCTGGCCGACGCCGGTCGGCGTCACGCGCTTGCGGTCGCGAAACAGCAGGGGTGCCCCGAGCCGTGCCTCGAGCTCGGAGACGTGGAGGCTCACCGTGGGCGGCGCGAGATGCAGGGCGCGGGCGGCCGCCGCGAACGAACCGAGATCGACGATGCAGACGAGCGTGCGGAGGCGATCGAGGTTCAAGGCGCGCATGAAGTTCCGAAATACTGAATGAATGGATTGCAAGATTCAACTTTACGAATGCTACTAGAGCATCGAAGATGAGGACTCGCACTCACAGGAGGCAGGCCACGTGACCACCACGACCCCCGTCAGTCATTCCGCCTATGCCCGGTTCGGCACGCTGGGGGGTGCAGACGTAAAAGCCGCGGCGAGTGCGTTGGTGGGTCTCGTCGGCGCCGAACACGTGCTGACGGGTGCCGACGCGCGTCGACACTACCCCGGTGACCAGAGTTGGCTGACGGCGATCCACGCCCATTTCGGCAAGCCGCTCAACCAGCCCGACGTTGCCGTCGCTGCGGGTTCGACAAGCGAAGTGAGCGGGATCATGGCGCTTGCCAGCCGGATGGGCATTCCCGTCACGCCACTCGGCGGTGCGTCAGGCGTGCAAGGTGCAGCCAATGCCAATTGCGGCGGCATTCTTCTCGATCTCACGCGGATGAACCGGATTCGCGAGATCGACATGGCTTCGCTGACCTGCACGGTCGAGGCGGGCATGAACGTCAAGGCGTTCGAGGCGGAGTTGAATCGGCAGGGCCTGAGCTTCACGCACTACCCGGCGTCCGCCGAATGGGCGAGCGTCGGGGGTTCGGTGGCAGCGCGTGGCTCGGGTGTCTTGTCCACGAAGTACGGCAACATCCAGGACCACGTGCTGTCGCTCGAGGTCGTGTTGCCCGACGGCGGCGTGGTGGCGCTCCCGCCGGTGCCGAAGCACGGCGTGGGTCCCGAGATGACCCAACTCTTCGTCGGTGCCGAGGGTACGCTTGGCGTGATCACAGCGGTGCGGGTCAAGTTGCGCCGGTTACCGGTGACGCGCATCTTCAGCGCCTTTCGCTTTCCCACTCTGGCCGATGGCATCGCGGCTGGCCGCGAGATCATGATCAGCGGCCTGCGCCCGGCGGTAATGCGGCTGTATGACAAGCACGCGGCCACGCAGAGCCTCGACAAGGCGGTCGCCGCTGGCCTTGACGGCGAAACGATGATCCTGATGGTCGATGGCGAGCACGAACGGTTGATCGCGCAGGAGGCGGCGCTGTGCGACGAGATCTGCACGACGCATGGTGCCCGTGCGCTGTCGCCGGCAATCGGCTCGACCTGGTGGGAGCGGCGCTACGACTTCTACCATCCGCCCCATGCGCCGCAACTGCCGCAGATCTGGTGCACGATGGATGCGGTGTCGGATTTCGCGCGCATCGAGAGGCTGTACGAGGAAGTAACGCGGTCGATGCACGAAGCGGCGGATGCTCGATGGGGCATGACGCTGAAGACGCACCTGTCGCACTGGTATGACTGGGGTGCGATGATCTATCCGCGCTTCATCGTGCCCCGAGGCCCGGACGATCTCGACGAGGCGCTGGCGCTGCACGATCGGATCATCACAGCGGCCGCCGACGCGGCGCTGCGGGTAGGTGGCGTCATCAACGATCATCACGGTGTCGGCATGCGGCTTGCGCCGCACCTGCAGGCGCAGTTCGGTGACGAGGGGATGAAGCTCATGCGAGGCATCAAGAACGGCATCGATCCCGCACACATCCTCTGCCCGGGCAAACTCGCGATGCGCTGAACGGAGGTGGGTGCCGACCTATCCGGGGGGTCGGCTGGAGTCGGGGTGAAGCTGACGGTGACGGGAGGCAGTGCAGAGCATGGATCTCGGACTGACAGGGCGGATTGCGATCATCACCGGTGCCGCGCGTGGCATCGGCCGCGCGCATGCCCGCATGCTCGGCACCGAGGGCGCGACTGTCGTCCTGAACGATCTCGATGCGATGGCGCTCGCCGCCACGGCGCAGTCGCTGGCGAACGAAGGCATTACGGTGGCGACGCTGGCTGGCGACGCTACCGACGAGACGTTCGTACGCCTGGCCGTGGCCGGACTCCACGAACGCTTCGGCAGGATCGACATCCTGGTGAACAACGCCGGCATTGGGGTCAAGCCCGCCGCAGCGGTTGCCGACCTGTCGCTTGCGGACTGGCAGCGGATGCTGCGTGCGCATCTCGACAGCACCTTCCTGTGGTCGCGCGAGGTCGTCGGTCCGATGCGCGCCGGCGGCTTCGGGCGCATCGTCAACACCTCGTCGATGAACTTCACCGGCGGCGGACGGCCGGGTGTCGCGCACTATTCGGCCGCCAAGGCCGGGATCGTCGGACTGACGCAAACGATGGCGAAGGAGGTCGGCGCGTACGGCATTACCGTGAATGCGATCGCCCCAGGTTATGTCGCCACCGAACTCATCAGTACGTTCTCCGCGGACATGATGGAACGCCTCGCCGTCCAGAATCCAATCGGTCGCCTTTGCCAGCCAGCCGAGGTTGCGGCACTCGTGGCTTGGCTGTGCTCGTCGCATGCCGCCTTCGTGAACGGCGAGTGCATCTGCATGGACGGCGGCAGGCGTGACTTCTTCTGGGGGTAGCGAAAGCGCTTCGATGGATGGCCACCCGATGGACAACCACTACCTCATGGGCATCGACATCGGTGCCGGCAGCCTGAAGACGATGATCGTGACTGACCGCGGCCGTGTCGCCGGCGCGGCCAGCGCCGATCTCGTGACGCGCACGCCGCATCCGGGGTGGAGCGAGCAGGATCCGCAGGATTGGTGGCAGGCGGTTTGCGAGACGGTGCCGCACGCGCTGGCCGAGGCCGGGATTGCGAAAGATCGCGTTGCGGCCGTGGCGTTCAGCGCCGGCGCGCATACGCCGGTCCTCGAGGATCGCGACGGGCGGGTGATCCGGCCGGCAATCCTCTGGAGCGACAGCCGCAGCGCGGCGGAAGCGAGCGAACTGCAGGAGCGCTACGGGGACGACATTCTCGCCATCGCCTGCAACCGCGCGGCGCCGACGTGGACGCAACCGCAACTGCTGTGGCTCGCCCGCCACGAGCCCGAAGCTTTCGGTCGCATCCATCGGCTGTACGTCGCCAAAGACTGGCTGCGCAGCCGGTTGACCGGCACCTGGGAGACGGACGCCACGGAAGCGGTGGGCACCTTGCTCTACGACGGTCGCGCTGATGCCTGGTCCGAGCGGCTCTGCGCGATGATCGGCCTCGATCCGTGCACGCTTCCGCCGATCGTGAAGCCGACCGATGTCGTGGGTCGCGTCACCGCACAGGCGGCTGCTGCCTGCGGGCTCGCAGCCGGCACGCCGGTGGTCTGCGGCAGTTCCGATACTTCGGTCGAAGCCTTTGGCGCTGGCGCGAGCGACGTGGGCCTCGGAACAGTGAAGCTCGCGACGGCGGCGACGGTCAGCATCGTGGCACCGGGGCCAAGCCCGTCGGCCGCGGTCATCAACTATCCGTTCTGCGTCCCTGGGCTCTGGTACACGATCGGCGCGACCAACTCCTGCGCGTCGGCGCATCGCTGGCTGCGCGACACGTTCTTCACGCCCGATGCCGCCGGCGTCGGCGGTGCAACGCCGGCGGTAATCGATGGCGCGGCGCTCTTCGGGCGCATGGACGCTGCCGCTGCCGGTGCCGAGCCCGGTGCGCGCGGCCTCATCTTCCACCCTTATCTGCAGGGTGAGCGCACGCCGTACTGGGATCCGAAATTGCGCGCGAGCTTCATCGGTCTCACCTTCGCGCATCAGCCGGCGCACGTCGTGCGCGCGCTCTACGAAGGCATCGCCTGCTCACTGCGCGATGTGCTGGAGGCGTTGCGCGCACAGGGCCTCGACATGCGCGAGGCACGCATCATCGGTGGCGGTGCGCGCAGCGCAACCTGGCGGCAGATCGTTGCCGACGTGCTCGACATCGGGATTCTGATGCCGGAGGTCACCGATGCCTCGTTCGGGGCGGCGCTGATCGCCGGTGTGGGCGCCGGTGTGTTCGCCGATGAGCGCCGTGCCGCGCAGCAGACCGTTCGTATCGTCGCGCGCCACGAGTCCGATCCGACCCGGCGCGCCCTGTACGCGGATCTGTACGGCATCTACCGCGACGCCGCGCGGCAACTGGTCGACGTGCACCACCGGCTCGACGCGCTCGCCGCTTCCGCCACTTCGCCGGCAACGCCGCCCGCCAACCCTGTCCGCACGCCCTAAGCGGCGCGCTGAGCGTACGAAACCGAAAGGGCGCCGAATGACCACGAGTCCGATCGAGGCGACTTCACCGCGCGATCCGCACCGGGCCAGCCTGCCGGCGGCGACGGGCGGGCAGTCAGTGGGTCTGCGCGCCTTCGGCTCGCCGCAGCGCTACCTGCAGGGGCCAGGCGCCTTGCGCGAACTGGGCGGGATCGTCGGGACTTTCGGTGCCACCCGGCCTTTTGTCGTGGCCGATGCCGTCGTGCAGGCACTGCTTCGGGCGGATCTCGAGGCGGCGCTTGGTCCGGAGACCTGCTTCGCGGTATTCGGCGGTGAGTGTTCAGCCTGCGAGATCGATCGGCTTGCGGCGCAGGCGCATGCCGTTGGCGCCGATATCATCCTCGGGGTTGGCGGCGGCAAGGCGATCGATGCCGCCAAGGGGGTGCGCATGCAGCGGCCGATGCCGCTCGTGGTGGTGCCGAGCATTGCGTCCAACGATTCACCGACGAGCCGGATCGTGGTCGTCTATACCGACGACCACCGCTTGCTCGAAGTGCGCCGGATGCCGACCAATCCCGACGTCGTACTGGTCGATACCGCGATCATCGCGGCCGCCCCTCCGCGCTTCTTCGTCTCCGGCATCGGTGATGCGCTGTCCAAGAAATTCGAGGCCGCGCAGTGCGCCGGCAGCGGTGGCCAGAACTTCTACGGCGGCCGTCCGCCCGCGATCGCGCAGGCGATCGCCGATGCCTGCTATGCCGTGATCCGCGAGCACGCGGAACCTGCGCTCATGGCGGTGCGCCGCCGGCAATCCGACGCGCACGTGGAGCAGACGGTCGAGGCCACGATCCTGCTGTCCGGCCTCGCCTTCGAGAATGGCGGGCTGTCGATCGCCCATTCGCTGACCCGCGGCCTGTCGATCGTGCCCGGTGTCGCCGATGCGTTGCACGGCGAACAGGTCGCCTGGGGCCTACTGGTGCAGTGGGTGCTCGAAGGTCGTTCCGACGCCTTCATGGCCGACCAGCTCGCCTTCTACGGCCGCATCGGTTTGCCGCGGACCTTGCAGGAATTGGGGCTTACGGGCGATCCTGCATGGGCGGCGGCCACCATCGCCCGCGACAGCTGGGCGCGCGCACCGTACGTGAAGGCGCTGACCGCGCCGATCGATCCGGAACGGCTCGAGGCCGCGATCCATGCGACCCATGGATTCGCCACGGCCGCGCGCAGCGCGTCATGACTTGCCAGACCCCGACTTAACGTTTCAGCCGCAGTCCACCACGGAGACCACCATGAAGACGAAGTTGATCACCTGGATCACCGGTTTGATGCTTGCGATCGCAGCCGGTACGGGATTCGCCCAGACGCAAGTCCGGATCGGCAGCATCCAGTCCGAATCCTTCTACATGAACAAGTACTTCGAGAAATTCCAGGAACTCGTTAATCAGAAAACCAACAACGCGTATCGCTTCAAAGTCTTCTACAACAGCACGCTAGGCAACGAGTCAGAGATGTTCGAGCAGATGCAGGCAGGCCTCTTGGAGATGCAGTTTGGCTACTCCGCGATCCTGCCGAACTATGTCCCTGAAACCGAGGTGATCGGCCTGCCCGGGCTGCTGTCGAACTTCGACGAGGTCCACAAGATCATGAACGGGCCGATCGGCGACGATCTCGCGCAAAAGGTCCTCGACAAGACCGGCGTTCGCGTCCTGTGGTGGGTCGACCAGGCGCACCGCAACGTGTGGCTGAAGGACAAGGAGGTCAAGACGCTCGCCGACTTCAAAGGCATCAAGCTGCGCTCGCCGAACTCCCCGCTCTATCTGCGGGTGCTGAAGACGATGGGTCTCAATCCGACACCGATGGGTTTCAACGAGATCTATACCGCCGTCAAGACCGGGGTGGTCGATGGCCACGAGCAGGAAGATCCGGGCGTGATCGCGATGAAGTTCTATGAGGTCGAGAACCGAGGTGTCGTGACCCGGCACATGTATCAGTCGGCCGTCTTCGAGATCAGCGAGAAATTCTTCCAGAAGCTGCCCAAGGAGCACCAGCAGATCTTCAAGGATGCGGCGCGGGAAGCCGGGATCTGGTTCCGCCCGCACACAGGCCTGGAGGCGGAACTGGCGGCGCGTAAACAGCTCCAGGATAAATACGGCATGAAGATCACCGAGATCGATCCCAAGGCGCTTGCCGCCGTCTTCGCGCCGATGGTCGACGAGTACTCTAAGGAGCGCGGCATCTACGATTACGTGCAGAAGGTCCGCAAGGAACTCGGCAGGTAAATCGCACGATGCGCGCTGGCCCGCACGTCCGGCTTGCCGAATGGATCGTGATCATCACCTTCACGGTGATGGTCGTGGTCACGATCGCCCAGGTGGCCGGCCGTTACGTGCTGTCGTATTCCCTGCCTTGGGCCGATGAACTCGCCCGCTACTGCCTCGTGTGGATGGTCTTCATCGGCATGGTGGTCACGTTTGCCCGCGGCGCGCACATCACGGCCGACGTGTTGCGCGATCGCTATCGCGGTCGGGTCGGCCTCGTGATGCTCACCCTGATCGACGTTGCGAACGCGGTGCTGTTCGTCGCGCTGCTCTATGGCGGCTTGAAGCTGATGCAGATGGCAGCGACCCAGATGACGCCCGGCCTTGGCATCTCCAAGTCGTGGATCTACGCGGCGCTGCCGCTCGGATCGGTCCTCATGCTATGGGAGTTGCTCCGGCAGGGCATCGCGCGCATTCGTCATCCGGATGCGGCGGACCGATCCGAAGCGCCGCCCGCGCTTTGAGCGCCCGGATGAGGTGCTGATCGATCGCATGACCAGAGGGGGACCATGGAAGCGATCGTGATGGTGGGCCTGCTGTTCGTGCTGCTGACGATCGGCATCCCGATCGCGTTCAGCATCGGCCTTGCGGTCCTCAGTGTGGTCGCGATCAGCGACGTGCCGCTGACGATCTTCACGCAGCGCGTCGCCAATGCTGCCGACAGTTTCGCGCTGCTGGCGATTCCGTTCTTCGTCCTTGCTGGCGAATTGATGAATCGCGGCGGGATGACGCAACGGTTGGTTGGCTTCGCGCAATCGTTGATCGGCCACTTCCGGGGCGGCCTTGGCCAGTCGAGCGTGCTGTCGAGCCTGATCTTCGCGAACGTGTCCGGATCGGCGATCGCGGACACCACCGCGATCGGCTCCGTGTTGATACCGGCCATGAAGCGCAAGGGCTACCGGCCGACCTTCGTGGCGTCGCTCCAGGCCAGCGCCGGCATCCTCGCGCCGATCGTGCCGCCGAGCATCCTGCTCATCCTGTACGGCTCGATGGTCAATCTCTCGATCGGCGCCTTGTTCCTCGGGGCGATGGTGCCCGGCTATCTGATGGCGGCAGCGATGATGGTCATCGTGTATCTGCTGACGAGTCCGCGGCGGCAACCCGGCATCCACCGGGAGCGCTTCACAGGATTCAAGGTGGTTCGGAGCGCGACACGCGAGGCGCTGCCCGCCCTCGGCATGCCGGTGCTGATCATTGCCGGCATTGCCGGAGGCCTCTTCACCGCGACCGAGGCCGGCGCCGTTGCCGTGGCCTATTCTTTCGTGATCGGGAAGTTCCTCTATCGCCAGTTCACTTGGCGGGAGATACCCGAAATCCTGCTGCAATCGGCCACGGTCACCGTGATGGTGATGGCCATCATCGTCTTTGCAGCGGTGTTCGGCTGGTTGCTCGCCTGGCACGGCGTTCCCGATGTGATCGCGGGCTGGATCACCCATTTCACCACGAACGCCTACGTGTTCCTGGCAATCGTCATCGTCTTCATCTTGGTGCTCGGCACGGTGATGGAGACGCTTGCCATGGCGACGATTTTTGGTCCGCTGCTGCACACGCTCGCCGGTGGGTTCGGCCTCGATCCGATCTTCTTCGGAGTGATCCTTGCGATCATGATGCAGCTCGGCAGCATCACGCCGCCGGTCGGCATCCTCCTCAGCATCACATGTGGGATGGCAGGCGTAAAAATGGGCGAGTGCGTAGGCTACGTCTCGTTGTTCATTGCCGCGGTTCTTGCCGTCGTGCTGCTCGCGATCTTGTTTCCGCCGCTGATCACGTTCCTGCCGAGTCGGCTGCTGTAGTCTGTTCCCGGGCGACTTCAAATCTGAAGTGCAACGCCTCGCCCGGCGCCAGCGCATTCCCTCACGGCCGGAGCGCCGCAGGTATCTGAGGTGCCCGTCGGATGCCGACCTCGAGATCAGCGCACCTCGAAATCCCTCGCCGCGATCATCCTCGAAAGCAGCTGCCTTGGAACGCAGTCGGCAAACTTGATCGACTCCTGGAAGGACTCGAGCTCGTCGCCGCTCAGATCGATGCGCTCAGGCAGCGTGACGGCGAGGGCCGCAACAGGCGCCTGCACGCTCAATGCATCGAAGCGAACCTTCGCAGCACCGATCGACGCCTGGCGAGCCAAGGTGCGGTTCGCGCGCGTACCGGCGAAGGTCCAGGTCTGCGCGGGCTTGCCGTCGGCACGAGACATCACGAAATGCGTGCCCGAGGAGACCGGGATCTCAGCGGACAGAGCTTGCAACGCTGCCTGCGCGCGCCGGGACAAGGTGACGCTTGGTGACGCGCCGTTCGCCAGCACCGTGCGGATGCCCTGGCACAGCTCGCGGCCCAGGCTGCGCGCACCACCCGTCCAGCGCGCCTTGCCTCCGCCTGCGGCCGGCTCCAGCCAGACGACCCGCTTGGACCAGTCGACTTCGATGACGCGCCAGCTTCTGCCGGCGAGCAGGAGCAGTCGCTCGTCGCGCTCGCCCGTCAAGACGCTCGGGTCGATGTAGCCGACTTCCGCACTGCCGTACCGGCCGGTCAGCAACTGGGGCCCACTGAAGGACGCCAGCAGATCGCGGTAGTGACCACGGCCGTAGCAACGCTCGGTCTGCGGCCCCACCCGCACCACTCCCTCGGCGCGGTCGAGGAACTGCTGTCCCACCAGGTGCTCGACGAGCGCTTCGATGTCCTCGGTCTGCAGTTCGGGAAACGACCCTTGAAGCAGCTCGACCAGATCCCGCGTCGCGAGCTCGCCTCGTTCGAGGCTCAGAACCAAGGCCTGTTGCGCGACGATGTGCCAGGGCTGCGCAGGCGGCACGGCGGCCTCGACCCAGCCCTCCGACCATTTCTGCGTCACGCCCAGAGCCAGGAGGAAGGCGTTGTCGCTGGTCGTGAGGAAGAGGCAGTTGCGGCGCCCGCCAGCGCGCCGGCCCGTGCGGCCCATGCGCTGCAGGAACGAGGAAACGCTCGATGGCGAGTCGATCTGGATCACCCGGTCGAGGTCGCCCACATCGATGCCGAGCTCCAGGGTCGAGGTCGCAACGATGACGCAATCGCGCTCCTCGGTGAAAGCGGCCTCCGCCTGTCGGCGTTCGGACACGCTGAGCGAGGCATGGCTCACGAAGGTGCGAGTCCCATGACCGCGCAACATGCTGCTCAGTTGCTCCGCGCTGCTGCGCGAATCGCAGAACACCAGCCGCTTCTCGCCGCGGTGCAGCCGCGCGATCACGGTGGCTGCGTTCTCGAGCGAGCCGACATGGTCGATGGTCACCTCGGCGTCGGTGCTGACGCTGGCATTGCCGACGATGCTTCTGCTTCCGTTGGGGGTCAACCAGGCCAGCAGCTCGCGCGGGTTGCTCACCGTTGCGGACAGGCCGATGCGTTGCAGGGGGCGCTGCAGGTACTGGTCCAGCCGGTGCAGCACCGATCGCAGGTGCCAGCCACGGTCGTCGCCGGCGAAGGCGTGCAGCTCATCGACGATCACCGCCTGCAGGTTGCCGAACCACGCTGGCCGATCGATCCTGGCAGAGATCAGCATGGCCTCGACCGATTCGGGCGTCGTGAGCAGGATGTCGGGCGCGTCCTTGAGCGCCCGGTTCTTGCGCGACTGCGATATGTCCCCGTGCCAGACCTCGACGCGACGGCCCACCAGACCGGCGTAGTGCGAGAGCCTGGGCTCGAGGTTGTTCAGCAGCGCCTTGATCGGGCAGACGTAGAGCACGCTCGTCCCGGGCCAGGCCTCGACAAGCATCCTCGACAGGATCGGGATCGCCGCCGCCTCTGTCTTGCCACCGGCCGTCGGCGCGAGCAGCAGGCAATGAGACCCGGCGTGAATCGGCGCAATGGCAGCGAGCTGAGTCGGGCGCAGCGTGCTCCAGCCCAGCGTGTTGACGACGTGGTACTGCAGGGAAGGGTGCAGCTGCTCGAATTCGCTCACTGTGCCCCCTTGGCCCTGCGGGCCGTCCCCCCAAGGGGGAGCGAGCGCTTTCGGAGCGGCCGTGCAGCGCTCACGGCAGCTCGATGTCGTCCACCGAGGCGGCGCTTGCCGCCGCGCGTTCCGCCGGCGACATCTCGCTCTCGGCCAGCGTCAGCGTGTAGTGCCGGCGCGGATCGAAGTCCTCGTGCAGGTCCACGCGATCCAGGATGTCGGCAACCAGCTTCTTCAGGAACAGGCGCGGCGCAACGCCGACCTTGCCGCCCAGGCCTCCGGCCACGGCGCGGGCGAGGGTGTCGAGGTAGTTGTCGTCCACGACGCGGCGCAGCCGCTGCTCGCGGGGCTGCCCCTTAGCGTAGATGTCCCGGACGCGCCGCCCGACTGCAAGCAGCGCCGCATGGTCGAACGGGGCCAGTCGAATCTGAACTGCGCGCGGGTTGTCGAAACGGCGATCGGTGCCGAAGTCCACGTGCAGGCGTTGCGCCAAGGGCGCGAGGCGCTGGACGCCTTGCGGGCCGTCGAAGAAGGCCGGCGTGCCGGTGACGACGAGGTAGAGCCCGGGATACCGTCCGGCGTCGATCTCGTCGATCCATTGCCGAAGCGCATTCAGGCCCTTCTCGCGCGTGTCGGTGCGCATGCGCTGGAGCGTTTCCACCTCGTCCAGCACCAGCACCAGTCCGGGGAAGCCGCTGTCACGAAGGATGGTGAGCAGACCCACCAGGAAATTGCTGGCGCCGAAGTGATCCAGGTCCCCCTTGATGCCGGCCGCTCGCTTGATGCCGGCAGCCACGTTCGGCTGACCCGACAGCCAGCTGATCAGTCCATCCGCCAGCATTCCGTCGCCCGCTGCCAGCGCACGACGGTAGGTCCGAAGCACGGCGGAGAAGGCCTGGGCGGTCTTGCTGATGGCGGACAGACGCGCCTCCATCAGCGCATCCGTGCGCATCAGCAGGGTCGCGGCGTCATCGGGATCGACCGACGCATCGGCCAGGACGTCCTGCTCGAGTGCGTAGAACCAGCCGTCGATCACGCTGCGGAACGCGCCGCTGGCCGTGTCGGCGGTGGCCAGATGCTCGACGAGCCGCCGATAGACGGTCTCCAGCCGGTGCAGGGGCGTCTCCGTCTCGTTGATCTGCACCTCGGTCGACGCGAAGCCCTGGGCCCGCGCGCGCTCCTGCAACCAGCGCCCGAAGAAGGTCTTGCCCGTCCCGTACTCGCCGCGCACGGCCTTGAAGCCGCCGCGTCCCGAAGCAACGGCGGCCAGTTCCTCGTCGAGGGTCGGCGCAAAGGTCTCGATGCCCACCGCGAGCGCGTCCAGCCCGCTGCTGGGCACGGTGCCGCGTCGCAGCGCGGCTACGATGTCTTCACGCCGGGCAGCGCTGATCATCGGTCGCCTCCCTGGCCCACGAGACGGAACTGCTGCTGCAGCAGTGCCAGGTTCAGCTCCACGGTTCCAGCAGCCTCGTCAACGACCAGGACCGGGGCCTGATCCACGTTCAACATCCGCCGGACCGCGCTCAGCATGCCGGGCAGGCGCATCGCCGGCAGCGAGAGCCGCTGGGCGAGTGCCGCGCGCGACAGCTTGCCGCCGCGTTCCGACAGCGCGGCAAGCAGCGATCGCATCGTCTCGTCGGGCAGTGCGACCCGCGCCGCCAGCTTGCGCTGCGAGGCGTAGATCGCGCCGCTCAGCAAGGCACCGATCCAGTCCGACGCCGCCGGCGCTGTCGCAGGCGCGGGGATGACCGGCAACTCCGTCGCATCGAAGAGCTGCGGCTGACCGGCCGGTGCCCTCGGCTTGCGCCCCGTTGGGCGCATCGGCGGCGCGATCGAGCCTGCAAAGGCGGGCTTCGCTTCGTTCGATCCGGCGAGCGGCGGCAGCTCCCACCACTCCGGCTGAGCCGGAGGTGCGGGCGTCCATCCTGGCAGGCTCATCCCCAACGGCACCATCACGGCCAGCGGTACCGTCACCTCCTGGGGCGACAGGCCGCCGTGATACCCGTTCCTGCGGCCCCCGTATCGCGTGCTTTCCCCCCACAGGCAGACCACGGCATTCGAGCCATCGCTCGTCACCACACGCCCGCCGCTCACCACCAGTTCGTGTGGCCCGCGCCCGTCCGTGCCTGGGCGCCAGCGATCGCTTTCGCCGCCGGCGAGCTGTGTCGTGCCGTCCTCCAGCAAGTGCCCGTGGTCGGCGGTGATCACCACCACGCGCCTGGCTTCGCGCGCTTCACGAAGCAGCGGCAGCAGCAGCCGCAGGTCTTCGAGCGCCCAGCGCTGATGCAACTGGTCCGGCCCGCTCAGGTGGTCGTCGACCGCGTTGTAAACCACGCCGACCACGCGCTGATGCGGGTCCGCCACTGCCGCGCGCACTTCGGGGGCCAGGTTGGTCGCGTCGGCCAGCTCGCCTTTGTGGAACAAGCGCGGCGGTGCGCCGGGCCGGCTGTGCGCCAGCAGCGCTGCATGCGACGCGAACCCGGATTTCTCCTGCGCGGCAGCCCCCAGCGTCAGCCGTCCGCACAGCAGGCTCGCACGGCTCACCTCGGTGACGGTCGGCAGCGCGGCCACGCCGATCATCGGATGGCCGATGTCGCTTGGCACCATCTCGGCCCAGCCATGGCTTGCGCTGTGCGCGAACAGCTCCCGAAAGATGCTCACGCTCAACCCGTCCATCACCAGCAGCAGGGTGGGGTGGCTGGACGCGATCGGCGCAAGCACCCGTTCGAGCACGGACTCGACCGGTATCAGGCGTCCATCGACCGATGGCTTGTTCGCGTTCCATTCGATCAGTGCCTGCGCGAAGGGTTTGGCGAACTGGTTGCGACGAGCGATCAAGGCTTCGCGGCAAGCGCTGTAGGCCTGCGACAGCTCCGCAACCTCGTCGCCACCGAGCAGGCGAAAACGCGCCCAGTCCACGAAGGCGCCTTCATCCGACTGCCACGCCGCGGCCGTCTTCAGCGACGCCGCCGGTCGGGGCATCGCGCCAGAGAACGACGGGTCGCTCCCGAGTTCCTTGGCCCCCGCGGGGGGCGGCACGGGCGGCAGCCCGGCCCTGGGGGCGATCGTCATCCAGCGCGACAGACGGCGGGCCATCTCGACGCGCTCCGCGCGCGCAGGCTGTGCCGTCATCAAGCTGTGTCCGAGCGCACGGTCAGCCTGAAGCTCCACCTGGGCCAGGTTCGCCTCGGTGGGTTCGGCCACGTGCGTCGAGAGGACTAGCGCCAGGTCCTGCAGCCGCTGGTCCAACCCGGTCGGGAGCATGTCGCTCAAGTGCGCGAACTCGGCGACGCGCAGGTCACGCAGCAGCGCATCGGCGCGATCGAGCATGGCGCGCGTCGCATCCACGCCCGCCGCTCGCACGACCTGGTCTGCAGCACGCGCCCACAAGCGGCCTTCCGCAACGCCGATGTGCTTGTCGCCCACGAAGCGCTCGAGCCGGATCGCCGCCTGGCCCAGTGCCGCCTGCCCCTCCCCTTCGGGCGCAAAGACCACTCCGCAGACCAAACCCAGCGGAAGGGCGTCGGCTGTTCGGCCCGCCTCGATGCAGCCGAGGATCATCTCGCCGGCGCTGCCGGCCGCCTCGGTGAGCCATCGCATGACATCCGCGCGCGCTGCGACCGGCAGCTGGTCCAGTGCGCTCACGGCCTCGCTCGTCATCGACCAGCTGAGCAGCGAGACCGCGTCGGGGCGCGCCGCGGGGATCCGAAGGAGGCGCTGCAGCACCTCCTGCCACGCCGTCTCCAGGCCGAGGAATCCGTTCGCGACCGGCGGGTAGGGGCCCTGCGCAGCGCCATCGATCAGGGTTTGCGGCATCCATGCGTAGCGGCCCAGCCGTGCGTCGGTCTCCTTCGCCTGGAACAGCTGGCGGACCATGTCCCAGCCCTCGGGCTGAAACACGCGCCCGCGCGCCAGGCGCGCGGCGATGTCCTCGGCGAGCTCGTGTGTTGCCAGCGGCGTGATCACCACCAGTCCGGCTGCGGCCGGGTCGTGCTTCTCCACGTCGCACAGCGCCTCCCGTATGGCCAAGGAGGACTCGCACCAGCGCAGCGCGAACTGCCGCCCGCGCTGGTTCAGCATCTCGGGCCAAGGCTGGCGGGCCTTGGCTCGAATCGCCAGTGCCACCGCGGAAGGATCGCTGGCCAGCACGCGATCGAGCTGCGCCGCGATCTGCGGAGTCGACAAGCTCACGTGCGCCCCCTTGACGCCTGCGGCGTCGTCCCCCCGAGGGGGAGCATTCGCGCTTGGGAGCGGCCCGGCGCGCTCATGGCTTCGTGCCCTTGCGCTCCAGCCGCCAGCTGAGGGTCAGCTCCAGGTCGCGCTCACGCGCGATGCGAGCCTTCAAGTCATCCAGCTCTGCCACCGCCTCCGCGCCGGTCAGATGAAGCGCCTGTTTCTCTTCCACCAGCTCCGGCCCGTTGAAGCCCGGTGCCGGCGGCAACACCGGCGGCAGAGGCGTGGAGGTCCTCGTCCCACCTTGCGGGGCCGGCGCGGGTGCAGGCGGCGCCACGGGTGCCGGTGCGGCCGCTGCGAGCAAGTGCATGGCATCCCGTTCGAGTTCGGCCAGCCGTGGTTTCAGCGGGAGGACATGCTCGTCGGCCGTGAGCAGCTCGACGAGGCGGTTCATGATGGCCGTCGCGGCGTCACGCCGATGGTCCTCGAGACCGCGGACCACGTCGAACAACGGCCAGTTGCCGTTGGTGAGGGCGTCGGCGCAGGCCTGCGCCTGGCCCAGCGTGCGGCTCAGCGCGGCCTCCGAAGTGCTCAAGGTGGCAGCGGCCAGGGACGACACCACATCGCCGTCCGCGGCCTGCGTGAGCGTGGCCAGCAGCGCCTGCGCAGACTCCGCCGATTGCAGGCGGGCCCCTGCAGCGCCGGCGCCGTAACGGCTGGCACGATCGCGCAGTTGCGCAACCAGCCTGCCCACGGCCTCGCGCTTGCTGCCCGCGGCCTGCTTCACCTCATCGACCAGGCGGCCCACGTTGGCCGCATTCAAGGTCTGCGCCAAGGTCAGGCCGAAGAGGCTCGCGGCGCGCTGCAACGCCGTCTCCCAGTCGGCGGCGCCGGGCAGCGCCTGCTCCCTCAGCTCCAGCTCGTCGGACAGGCTGTCGACCGTCGGCTCGATCGGGCCGCCGCGCAGCGTGAAGCGGCGATTGGTCGACGCGGCCCAGGCCAGGATGATCAGGTTCTGCAGCTCGGTGGGCAGGCCCATCGGTTGCGGCATGTCGATCCAGCGGCGCAGCCTGGCCACCGTGATCGGCCCGCCGCCTTCGCGCGCGTGACTCTGCGCAAAGCGCGTTTGCCAGTGCGGCTCGATCAGCAGGTGGGTATCGCTCGTCTGGCCAAGCTGGCAGGGGTTGACGATCGAGCGGACCAGCTTGCGCGTCGTCGCGTCCTGCACGTAGCCGCGCTGTCCGGGCGACTCGATGGCTTTCTGCACTTCGGGCCAGACCTTCCTGACGACGCTGGCCCTGATCTCGGTGTCGAACTCGGGGTGCGCCGGGTACTGGTGGGCGAACAGCTGCCCCAGCAGGTTCTCGAAGGCACTGCGGAAGTCCGCGCCCACCGGAGGTCGGGGCGAGAGCGTCGGGTCCAGCGACTGGAACTGCTGGTCCGCGGCCAGCGGGCTGCTCACCGCATCGCGCGGCTCGGCGCTGATCCCGTAGGCCACCTCGAGCTGCGAGCGCAGCTTGATCCGCAGCTGGTCGAGCTGGTTGCGGGCCAGCGCCTTGGCCTGCACCCGGTCGACGAAGGACAGGTGCGCCGCGTAGGTGTCGAAGCGCTCGCCCTGCAGGATGTGGTCGAGCACGACGAGGCGCCCCAGATCGGCCAGCGCCTTGTTGCTCAGGAACGAGGGCAGCCACACCAGCGTGTGCGTGTCGCCGCCGCGGTAGGCGCCGAGGCGCGCCAGATCGTCGGCAGGCCCGAAGTTGGCGTCGTCGAACGGAAAGTCCAGCACCACCGTCCAGGCGCCCGAGCGCCCGCGCAGCCGGTCGTCGGTCATCTCGCGCACGTTCTCGTACAAGACCTCGACCTCGCGCCGCGTGCCGCGCCAGAGGAACTCGTAGGTGGTGAACAGGCCGCCGGCGTCCGCGATGCCCAGTTGCTCGAACAGCGCCTCGCGGATCCTCCTGCGGCGGTTGCCGGCGTTGTCGTTGGCCTCGGCCGCACGCAGGATGGGTTCGATGTCGACGCCGGTGACCTGGATCGAGATCACCGGGTTCTGGTCCTCGGTGATCTTGATCTCGCCGATCTCGCTCGCCCAGTCGCGGCACTTGCGCAGCACGTCCTGCGCCTCGCGCCCGGGGATGGGCGATCGAAACGTGCCGTGGTTCAGCGCCGCCAGGCGCTGCGCGGTCAGGCTCTTGAGTGACTCCACCTCGGGCACCAGGGCGCCGAGCAGCAGCGTCTTGAGCAGCCGCGCGTCGTTGCGCAGGTTGCGCGCCGCCGTCGGCTCGGCCTGGCCGAGCCCGATGGCCTCCCAGGTCACGCCGTGCTGGCGCTCCAGCATCGGCAGCAGGCGCTGCCTGTACAGGCGCTTGGCGTTGTCGAAGTGCAGGCGCATGCCTTCCGAGAACGGCTCGTCGCCCTCGGCGATGGCGTCGTACAGGTCGCCGACCGGGATGAGCTGCCCGAGCTCGAGGTCGGCACGGCGGTCGACCAGCAACTGCAGCATGAGTTTCAGCGCGGTGCGCTCGCGCTGCAGCGCCGCCGAGACCGCGATCAGCGTCTGCACCAGGGCCGGGCTGAACGGGTACACCTTGCGGAACATCTCCCGGTCGGCCGTCGTGGTGAGCAAGGTGTCGAGCACGTCCTTGCGCATCTTCATCAGCTCGTCGAACGTGGCCTGCAGCGTCTGGCGCGCAGCCTCGTCCACCGGGCGCAGCACGCGCTTCTCGGCGATCGCGGGCAGGTTGCGGTCTTCGAGCGTGATGCGGTGAAAGCGCGCCTCCCAGTGCTTCAGCACATCGCTGAACTGCAGCTGCACCGAGCCGGCGAGGTTCTCGCCCACCAGGTCGCGCAGGTCGCGCTGCCGCGCCACGAAGCTGATCAGGGGCACCGGCCGGTCGGCGTTGGTGGCCTCCACCAGCTTCACCAGCTTCGTGCCCTCGCGGCTGACGAAGTTGACGTCCGCGGCGTGGCTCGCCAGCCAGAGCACCAGCTCGTCCAGGAACAGGATCACCGCGTCGTAGCCCAGCGCCTGGGCGTGGCGGCTCATGATGGAGAGGCCATCGTCGAGCGAGACGAAGGACTCGCCGCTGCCCGCCAGGCTGCGGTAGGCCGAGAAGAACTGGGTGATCAGGTCGCCGACGAGCCTGGAGCGTTCCTCGCCGTGCGGCGGCTCGAGCATGGCCGCCTCGAAGCTGGCGGCGTCCCAGCCGCTGTCGAACTCGCCCCAGCCACCGCCACCGCCGCCACCGCCGCCGATGCCCTCGTTCAACTGCGCGAAGAACGCCTCGTCGCCCATGCGAGCGCGCAGTTCGCTTGCGTCCTTGAAGAGGCCCTCGGCCAGGTAGAAGCCGGGAACCGGCGCCTGCGGATGCTTCCTGCGCACGTACTCGGCGTACTGGCCGAGGATGGCGGACTCCATGTCCCGCGCGCCGATCATGTGATAGGGCACGAGCAGGAACCTGCGGCCGTGCGTCCAGGCGTGGCGCGCCACCACGTCGGCCAGTTCAGGCGTCGAGCGCGCCTGCGTGTTGCCGGCCAGCAGCAGGTTGAGCACCGCCATGAAGTGGCTCTTGCCCGAGCCGAAACTGCCGTGCAGGTAGGCCGCCTTGCTGGAGCCGGTTTGCACCGCCTGCTGGATGAAGCCCAGGGCGTTGCCGAACGCGTCGACCAGCTGCGGCGTGACCACGTAGTCGCGCAGCGTCTGCTCCGGCTCGGTGACGCCCTTGGAGAGCTGCAGGACGAAGTCGCCCTGATGCACGCGCTCGGGGATGGCAATCAGGTCGCGAATCAGGGGCATGTCGGTCCTCGTCGGCTCTTCGCGCCACCGTCGCGCCGGAAGCAATCGGCGACGATGGCCTCGATGCGGGTCGAAAGCGGCAGATTCATGCGCAGAACGCTCAGCCGCCGTCGATGAAAGTGCGCGGCGACACCGCGCGCCCTTGCATGCCGCGGTCCTGCAGCAGGCGCTTGTCGCCGGTGATCAGGACGAGCCGAGGCCACCCGGCCAGCAGATTCCAGAGGAACTGGTCGCCGGCATCGGGCGCACGGGGCACGACAGCACGATCCGCGGCCGGCTCCAGCACGATCGCATGCTGCGCCAGGTCGGTGAGCAGCAGCTCGACCTCGTCCACCGACAGCGCGTGCAGCCTGCGCAGGCCGGGCCGAAGCAGCACCGTGCGGTACTCGCCCAGCAGCGTCTCCGATACCGCGAAGGGAAAGGCCGCCGCAAGCATGTCGTCCAGCACCCGGGCCACCGGCGATGCCGGATCGGCCGTGACCAGGCCGGCCACCACGACGTTGGTGTCGACGATGTAGACTGGGCGGCTCACGCCTTGCGGCGCGCAGCACGCGCTGCGCGCACCTCGCGGTCGGCCAATGCCAGCGCCTGATCCTCCCCGAGCCTGGCGTGTGCCCTTGCACGGCGCACGAGCTCGCGCGCATCCTCGCGCGACTTGATGCCGTAGAAGTCCAGGCTCTCGTCGATCAGCTGGCCGATCGTCTTGCTGCGCTGCGCGGCAGCCTCCTTCAGCGCCTTGTAGCGCGCGTCGGACAAGGTGATCGTCAGTCGGCTCATCGGCGCCTCACACTGGTGCTTTAGCACCGATATGATATTGCACCCGAACAGGGCTGTGCGCCCCCGACCGCACCCGGGCCGGCCGGTCCAGCGGCGGCATGCGCAGCGGAATGCGCGACAGCAGGTACTCGTAGCCGATCACTGGTGGCACAACTTTCTTGTGCGGAGCCGCAGCTTTTTTATACAGGGCCGACCCGCGCTCACTTTCTTTGTGCTTCACCTCCCGGGGTGAGCATCCCAATGAGAAATCAGGCCTTGTCGGGCCGTGCTGGCTTGGCGCGCGGCGCCTTGCTCGTTCCCGGTAACGCCTTGGGCGCGTCGCCTGCCATCGCGGCCTTGTCCTTGTCTGAGCCCTGCTTGAGGTCGTGAAAGTGAACGGTAGGCAGCATGACTGGGCCCGCGCGCATCCGGGACGTCAGCGTGAGCACCTGTTCCCGCACAACCGACCACAGCATCACAGCGCCGTTCACCGAAGCCAGATCCACCGGTGGGCCGAGCTTTTCGGCCCCTTTCGGCACCAGCACCAATCCCTCGGCCGCAACGTCGATCCGGTACGGCGCGAACTTCTGATCCTTGACCTCGGGGTTCGGAACGTTGTCGATCACAACCTGGAGGCTTGTGAAGTACAAGCGCCCACGGTCGTGGTCGGGATCGGCCTCCCCGATGCCGAATTCTGTCTGAATGGTCACACCGTCGAAGGTGAACACCGAGGTCAACGGATTCGGCATCTCCTGGGGCAAGTGCTCTGGATCGAGCTCGACACGGACATGCTTCAGCATCACCTGAAGCAGCTGGATCGGGCTTGGCTTCACGCGGCCTCCCTGAACTCCTGCAACCGGGTCTTGGTTGTCTCCAGGCGAGGCGGATGCGCACGGACACTGACTTGCCGCCAGCCGTTCTTGCTGACGAGCGCATCGCCATCGGGCGTGTGGAAGTCCAGGCGCCGTTTCACCGCCACCTGAGCCACACGATCGGGAATCGGACGGATGGCCATCCGGCTGTCCTCGCAGCGCTGGCGCCAGAGGGGAATGTCCACGCCGGCGCGGTCGGCCAGCCACCGCAGGACGTCCGGCTTCTCGATGGCCAGCGTCAGCAGCCGGGTCGTGCTCTCGTCCGGAAAGGTGGTTTCGCTCTCATACCGCGAGAAAGCGATCTTGCCCTTGCCGAAGATCTGTGAGGCTTGCTGCTGGGTCAGGCCGTACTTGCGCCGCAGCGCCAGGATCTCCTGCCCCATCAGCAGTTCGCCGTAATGAGGCTTGCGGGCCGCAAGCCGGCGCAGGTTCTCCTGATGCTGGGCTGCACTGGGTGCTTCGGCGCCGCAGTGGTCGCATTTCGAGGTCAACAGTTGTACGACGACTGCCTTGCCGTGCGGACGAAACACTCGTTCGTGCGTCGCTTCGTGCAGACGCCCTTCGCGGCACGACGGGCAGGCCCGAAGCGACGGGGTTGCTGCCCGCTGGATGGTGGCACCCATGGGAACTCCGATTCGATGGTTCAAAGATGGCACTGAATGAGGACGAGCGTCAATCCGCCTTGGTCATCGATCGAGAACTTCACATAGAACGACAGGCCGCTGCGGCTGCGTTCCCCGCGCTCCTCGTCGTACTGGATCGTGTAAACGTCGGGCGGCACGGTGCGTCCGCCGTCCACGTCGCACCACTCCGACCCCTTGTAGTCTCCGTCACGCAGGCAACCGAACATCCGAAGTACATCGGCGTAGCTCCACTCGTAGTCTTCGAGACTGTTCCGGCAGCGTCGCGTTGCCGGCCACACGTTCTCATCGGCCAGCAAGCCGCCAGCGATCGCCGCCTGGACCACTCCCAGGTCGATCAGCGGTCCAAGACCGATCTTTCGGGACCGACCTTTCTTCGGAGGCCTGAGGGAGGTGACATCGACGTTCCACAGATTAGGCGTTTAGTTTATCACCGTGATAAATTCTGAGCGTCTTGGGGTTGTACCCTAATCCGGGGGGAAGTCACGCCGCCCTCCCGACGCTTCACGTACGGATGAGACCGCTGCGACATCAGGCGGTCGAACTGCATGTCGGCGACTCTTTCGCAACGGAGCGTGTTCATCCGAATCCCCGTCCGGGAAGTCGCTGGGTAAAGGTGTCCGCCGGCGGCCCCGACGCGCAGGTGCTGCCACCGGCTTCCAGCCCCGCAGGTCTTCCAGCGTGAATCCGAGCGCCCTCGCCTCCTCGTCGACGAAGCCGCGGTAGTACGCGCCCATGCGCTCGCCGTAGGCCGGGTCGATCTCGTTGTGCCACTGCTCCAGCCAGGGCAGCAGCTCCAGCAGGCCGGCCAGCAGTGGCTGCAGGCGCGCGGGCTGCCAGCCTTCGTTCTCCTTCATCTCCAGGTAGTAGGCGGCCAGCGCCGTGGCCTGCTGAAGGTGGTTCCAGCCGGCCCAGGCAATCGGCAGACTGCCGTCGCTGCCGCGCTCGCAGCCGGGGTAGCTGACCCAGCGCTCCTTGGGCACGTCGAGGCCGCCGCGCAGGCGCCAGTAGTCGGTCTTCTGGAAGTCCTTGCTCTGGTACTTGGGCGGCACCGGGATCTTGCCGACGGCTTCGCCCGCATCCTCGCGCCGCTGCAGCGCCCAGGTGTCTTCCCACTGCGCGCGCTTGCGCAGGCCGGTGTCGGTGTAGCGCAGTACCGGCAGGAAGGGCACGGACTCGCCGGCGACCAGTTCGGAGAGCAGTTGCGCGAGGTCGAAGTCCGCGTGGGCGGCGTAGAGCGCGGCGACCTGCATGAAGCCCGCGTCGCCGCGCAGCGCGTCGGCCAGGCGGTTGACGGTGGCAAGCTGCGGCGGCTGCTCGGCGCTCGCCGGCCACAGCGCCGGAGCCTCCAGCCGCTTGAGCAGCCAGGCGCGCAGCGCAGCCTGTTCCAGCGTCTCCCAGGCCGGCGTGTTCCAGCGGCGCTTGTACTCGGGGCGCTCGACGAGGCCGATGTTGCGGTCGCGCTCGATGAGGTCGTTGAGCGGGCGGAAGGTGTCGCGGCTGGCCCAGTCGCCAATCGTGAAGCGGTCCTGGAAGATGAGGTCGGGAGGAGTCCTGCCGACGATGGCGGTCATGAGCTTCTGCGGGTTCATGGCCCCCGCGCCCATGCTGAGCATGCTGATCTTGAT
>Ga0209200_1001436_pt1 | contig 23887 bp, 19 predicted proteins | sample AD_UKC033_MetaG_FD_184406 | JGI IMG/M metagenome (GOLD analysis project Ga0209200, IMG submission 184406) | Active sludge microbial communities of municipal wastewater-treating anaerobic digesters from USA - AD_UKC033_MetaG (SPAdes) (version 2) | ecosystem: Engineered > Bioreactor > Anaerobic >... | reverse complement strand
ATCGGGCACGCGCCAGCCGCTCTCGCGCAGCCAGCGGTAGACGACGTCGAAGGCCACCATCATCCGCGCGTGCCCGATGTGGCAGAGGTCGTAGACGGTGATGCCGCAGACGTACATGCGCACGTGTCCCGGCTCGATCGGCCGGAACTCCTCGACGCGGCGCGTCAGCGTGTTGTGGATGCGTAGGCTCATGCGGCGGCAGCGCGGGCCAGGAAGCGCGGGGCCCCTGCAGCGCAAGGGGCCGAAGGCCGGCCCGATAGAATCGATCAGTATAGCGAGCGGCCCCCGCACTTCTCGCTCGGCAAGCCTGCCGCGAACCCCGCATCGCCGGAGAACCCATGCAGAACCCAGCCCCGCGCCGGCGAACCGTCGGCGCCCTCGTCCTCGCGTCGATCATCGCGCTCGGCCTCACTTCCAGCGCCTGGGCGCAGAAGGTGCGCCTGGCCACGAGCATGGGCGACATCGTCGTCGAGCTCGACCCCGCGAAGGCGCCCAAGTCGGTCGAGAACTTCGTCCAGTACGTGAAGGCCGGCCACTACGACGGCACCATCTTTCACCGGGTGATCGACGGCTTCATGATCCAGGGCGGCGGCTACAGCGCCGAGCGAGTGCAGAAGCCCACGCGCGCGCCGATCCCGCTGGAGGCCGGCAACGGCCTGTCCAACCTGCGCGGCACGATCGCGATGGCACGCACCGCCGCACCCAACAGCGCCACCTCGCAGTTCTTCATCAACGTGGTCGACAACCTGCCGCTGGACAGCTACGGCGGCGGCTACGCCGTCTTCGGCAAGGTCGTCGCCGGGATGGACGTGGTCGACCGCATCAAGGCGGTACCCACGACCAACAAGGGGCCGGCCTTCGCCAACCTGCCTGCCACCGACGTCGTCATCAACAAGGCCACCCTGGAGGATTGACCATGCCCAAGACCGTGAAGATGCAGACCAGCCGCGGGACGCTCGACATCGAGCTCGACGACGTCAAGGCGCCGGAGAGCACACGCAACTTCCTCGCCTACGTGCAGAAGGGCCACTACGACGGCACCGTCTTCCACCGCGTGATCAAGGGCTTCATGATCCAGGGCGGCGGCTTCGCGCCCGGCATGACGCAGAAGCCCACCGACCGACCGATCGCCAACGAGGCGAAGAACGGCCTGAAGAACACCAAGTACACGCTCGCGATGGCGCGCACCTCCGACCCGCATTCGGCGACCGCGCAGTTCTTCATCAACACCGCCGACAACGGCTTCCTCGACAACGACCGCGCGCAGGACGGCTGGGGCTACGCCGTCTTCGGCAAGGTCGTCGCCGGCACCGACGCGGTCGACGCGATCGAGGGCGTGCGCACCGGCCGCAAGGGCTTCCACGACGACGTGCCGCTCGAGGACGTGGTCATCGAGCGCGCCTACCTGGTCGAGTGAAACGCCGCGCCGCAGGGCCGCGCCGCGGCGCCCCGCTGACGTGAGCGAACACGCCGCGCCCGCCGCGATACCCGAGTGGACGCCGGCCAGGCCCTGGCGCGCGATCGACTTCGTTGCCGACCTGCACCTGGCGCCCGGGCAGCCGCGCACCGTCGAGGCCTTCGCGCGCTATCTGCAGGCAACGAAGGCCGACCACCTCGTCCTCCTGGGCGACGTCTTCGAAGTCTGGGTCGGCGACGACAGTCGCGAGCTCGCGTTCGAGCGTACGCTGGGGGACCTGTTCGCCGATGCGGCCCGCACGCGGCAGATCCACTTCATGCCGGGCAACCGCGACTTTCTTGTCGGCCCGGGCTTGCTCGCCGAGATCGGAATCACGGCCCTGCCCGACCCCTGTTGCCTTCACGCCGCCGGCAGGCGCTGGCTGCTCGCGCACGGAGACGCGCAGTGCCTGGCCGATGCGCGCTACCAGGCCTACCGCGCGCAGGTGCGCAGCCCGGCCTGGCAGCAGAGCTTCCTCGCCCGACCGCTGCAGGAGCGCGTCGCGCTGGCGCGCGAGATGCGCGCCGAGAGCATGCGCGTGCAGCGTGCAGACGTCGAGACCCGCGCCGACCTCGACGCGTCGGCCTGCCGCGCGCTGCTGGCCGCCTGCGGCGCACGCGAGATGATCCACGGCCACACGCACCGGCCCGCGCTCCACGACCTCGGTGGCGGGATGCGCCGCCACGTGCTCAGCGACTGGGATCTGGACGACGCGAGCGCCCCGCGCGCCGAAGTGCTGCGCCTGGAACCCGATGGACGCCTGCGCCGCATCACGCCGCAGGCAGCCTGCGCACAGGAGTCTCGCGAAGGCCTCTTTGCGCAAGAGGAGCCCTGAGCCCCGCGATGCTCCGCGCCCTCTCGCGCTGGTGGCGCAGCCGCAGCGAAGCCGCGGCGCTGCGGCGCCGGCCGATTCCCGACGACCTGTGGAAGCGCACGCTCGTGCGCTACCCCTTCCTGCGCACCGCCGCCGACCCCCAGGGGCTTGCGCTGCGGCGGATGACGAGCCTCTTCCTGGACCGCAAGGAGTTCACCGCGGTGCCGCCGCTGCGCCTGACCAACGACGTCGTTGTCGCCGTCGCGGCGCAGGCCTGCCTGCCCGTGCTGCAGCTGGGCTTGCACCACTACGACGGCTTCGTCGGCATCGTGCTGCAGCCCGACCAGGTCGTCGCGCACCGCCAGCACCTGGACGAGGACGGCGTCCTGCACGAATACGACGAAGTGCTCTCAGGCGAGGCGGTACAGGGCGGACCGGTGATGCTGTCCTGGCGCGACGTGCGCGGCAGCGGCGCCAGCGCGGCCCTGGGCTACAACGTCGTGATCCACGAGTTCGCGCACGTGCTCGACATGGAGAACGGCATCGCCGACGGCGTGCCGCTGCTCCCGCCGGATATCCCGCCCCGCCTCTGGCTGCAGACGCTCGCGCGCGAGTACGAGGCCTTCGCGGCCCGCGTCGATGCCGGCGAGGACACCGCGCTGGATCCCTACGGCGCGCACGCGCCCGAGGAGTTCTTCGCAGTGGCAAGCGAAGCGCTCTTCGTCGCGCCCGAGCGGCTGCAGGCGGAGCACCCGGCATTTCATCGGCTGCTGGCGCGCTTCTATCGCCTGGGCATCGCGACCTGAGGCGGCTGGTTGGTCGCGGCAGGCAGCGCTGGCGCTCTGGATGGGCGTACTACCATCCGGCAGCTGGTAATATCTTTCGATGAACACGCTCACCATCAAGATTTCGCCCCAACTCGAGAGCGAGCTGGCCGCCGCCAGTGCGCAAGAGCATCTGAGCAAGTCGGTGCTGGTACGCCGCGCTCTGGAAATCTATCTTGCCCAGCGCAAGTCGGGCCAGCCCTTCGTTTCAGCGCTCGACAAGGCGGGTGATCTGGTCGGCTGCTTCGAAGGCGGGCCACACGATCTGGCGTCCAACCCGGCGCATCTGGAAGGCTTCGGCAAGCGGTAGATGCACCTGATCCTCGACACCGGCCCCTGGGTGGCGCTGCATTGCCGCGACGAGCAGCATCATGACTGGGCGCGGACCCAGTTCGCCGCCACCGCCGAACCTCTGCTGACCTGCGAAGCGGTGGTCGCTGAGACCTGCTTTCTGCTTGCCCGAAGCGGCTTCGACCCGGGACGGGCGCTCGAGCTGATCGAACGCGGCGTCGTCAAGCCGGCCTTGGCGTTGGGCGAGGAGATCGCAGCCGTGCGGCGCTTGTTCACGCGCTACGACAACGTACCGGCCTCGCTGGCGGATGCCTGCCTGATCCGCATGTCGGAGCTGTACGAGCCGTGCCGCATCCTGACGCTGGACAACGACTTTCACGTCTATCGTCGCCACGGCCGCAAGGCGATCCCGGTGTTGGCGCCGCCGCGCTAAGCCGTCACCCGCGCGCGGCCTCATCGCTCATGCGGCGGGCGCACACAAGGTCTGCGCGCGCTACACGACCCTACTGCTCAGTACAGCTCTGCAAGCCCTGCAAGCCTGCAACGGGCCTCAGGCTCAGGCCGACGCCGTCTCCGCCTTGGGCTTGTCGCTCTTGCGCGGCGGCTGGATGTCGAGCACGACCTCGCCCTTGTCGTCGATGTCCACCATGAGGCGTCCACCGTCGACCAGGCGCCCGAAGAGCAGCTCGTCGGCCAGGGCGCGCCGGATCACGTCCTGGATCAGGCGCTGCATCGGCCGCGCGCCCATCAGCGGGTCGAAGCCCTTCTTCGCCAGGTGCTTGCGCAGCGCGTCGCTGAAGGTCGCCTCGACCTTCTTCTCGGCCAGCTGACCCTCGAGCTGCAGCAGGAACTTGTCGACCACGCGCAGGATGATCTCCTCGTCGAGCGCGCGGAAGCTGACGATCGCGTCCAGCCGGTTGCGGAACTCGGGCGTGAACAGGCGCTTGATGTCGGCCATCTCGTCGCCCTGCTCGCGCCGGGTCGTGAAGCCGATCGTCGCCTTGTTCATCGTCTCGGCGCCCGCGTTCGTGGTCATGATGATGATCACGTTGCGGAAATCGGCCTTGCGCCCGTTGTTGTCGGTCAGCGTGCCGTGGTCCATCACCTGCAGCAGCACGTTGAAGACGTCCGGGTGCGCCTTCTCGATCTCGTCGAGCAGCAGCACCGCGTGCGGCTTCTTCGTGATCGCCTCGGTCAGGAGGCCGCCTTGGTCGAAGCCGACGTAGCCCGGCGGCGCGCCGATGAGGCGACTGACCGCATGCCGCTCCATGTACTCCGACATGTCGAAGCGGATCAGGTCGATCCCCAGGATGTAGGCCAGCTGCTTGGCGACCTCGGTCTTGCCCACGCCCGTCGGGCCGCTGAAGAGGAAGCTGCCGATCGGCTTCTCGGGCTTGCCCAGGCCCGAGCGCGCCATCTTGATCGCCGCCGAGAGCGCCTCGATCGCCGGCTCCTGGCCGAAGACGACGCTCTTCAAGTCGCGCTCGAGGTTCTTCAGCTTGCCGCGGTCGTCGCTGGACACCGAGGCCGGCGGGATGCGCGCGATCTTCGCGACGATCTCCTCGACCTCCGAGCGCGTGATCGTCTTCTTCTGCTTGCTCTTGGGCAGGATGCGCTGCGCGGCACCCGCCTCGTCGATCACGTCGATCGCCTTGTCGGGCAGGTGGCGATCGTTGATGTACTTGGCCGAGAGTTCGGCCGCGGCCTGCAGCGCACCGAGCGCGTACTTGACGTTGTGGTGGTCCTCGAAGCGCGACTTCAGGCCCTTGAGGATCTCGATCGTCTGCTCGACCGAGGGCTCGACGACGTCGACCTTCTGGAAGCGCCGCGAGAGCGCCGCGTCCTTCTCGAAGATGCCGCGGTACTCGGTGAAGGTGGTGGCGCCGATGCACTTCATCGCGCCGGTGGACAGCGCAGGCTTGAGCAGGTTGCTCGCGTCCAGCGTGCCGCCCGAGGCTGCGCCGGCGCCGATCAGCGTGTGGATCTCGTCGATGAAGAGGATCGCGTTCGGCTGGTCCTTGAGCTGCTTGAGCACGCCCTTCAGGCGCTGCTCGAAGTCGCCGCGGTACTTGGTGCCGGCCAGCAGCGCGCCCATGTCGAGCGCGTAGACGGTGGCGTCGGCCAGCACCTCGGGCACGTCCTTCTCGGTGATGCGCCAGGCCAGACCCTCGGCGATCGCGGTCTTGCCCACGCCTGCCTCGCCGACCAGCAGCGGGTTGTTCTTGCGCCGGCGGCACAGCACCTGGATCACGCGCTCGACCTCGTGCTCGCGGCCGATCAGCGGGTCGATCTTGCCGTCACGCGCGAGCTGGTTGAGGTTCTGCGTGAACTGGTCCAGCGGCGAGCTCTTGCCGTCGCCGGCGGCGCCGTCTTCCTTCTCCGGCTCGCTGCCCGAGCTCTCGCTGCCCTTGGCGGGCTCGGGCGGATCGGACTTCTTGATGCCGTGCGCGATGAAGTTGACGACATCCAGCCGCGTCACCCCCTGCTGGTGCAGGTAGTAGACCGCGTGCGAATCCTTCTCGCCGAAGATCGCGACGAGCACGTTCGCGCCGGTGACTTCCTTCTTGCCGCTGCCGGTGGACTGCACGTGCATGATCGCGCGCTGGATCACGCGCTGGAAGCCGAGTGTGGGCTGCGTGTCGACCTCCTCGGTGCCCGAGACGGTCGGCGTGTTCTCCTTGATGAAGGTCGAGAGACTCTTCCTCAGGTCCTCGATGTTCGCGGCGCAGGCGCGCAGCACCTCGGCGGCGCTCGGGTTGTCCAGCAGCGCCATCAGCAGGTGCTCGACGGTGATGAACTCGTGCCGCTGCTGGCGCGCCTCGACGAACGCCATGTGCAAGCTGACTTCCAGTTCCTGGGCGATCATGCGGCCTCCATAATGCACTGCAGCGGGTGTCCGTCGCGGCGCGCCGCGGCCAGGACCAGTTCGACCTTGGTCGCGGCGATGTCCTTGGGGTAGACCCCGCAGACGCCGCGGCCCTCGTGGTGGATCTTGAGCATGATGTGCGTGGCCGTGTTCAGGTCACGCTGGAAATACTGCTGCAGCACCATCACGACGAACTCCATCGGCGTGTAGTCGTCGTTGAGCAGCACCACCTGGTAGAGCGAGGGCGGCTTCGTGCGCGCCGTCTTGCGCTCGGCAACGACAGCGCCCTGCCCGCCGTCCCGGCGTGGCCGGACACCTGTCTTCGGTGGCAGTTTCGACCCATCGTCAGGCATGGCTCATTCTAGCGAGCAAGCATGATCACGGTCCGTGAGGTGCAGATCATCCACAGGCCTGCATCTTGGCCCGGAACGCGTCGGATCAAGGGCCGGACTGCGGGGCCGATGTCTCGCTTTTCGGGTCTCGCCAGTTCGCCCGGCCTCGAGACCCCGAATGCTCCGTGGCCCCGCGGGCGCCCGCGCGCCGATCTGCCGCGCGTCCGAGCCGCTGCCCTGCCGACGCCTCGCGACCACAAGCCGAGCGGCTGAACGCTCGACCCTCCATCCGAGGGCTTGACAGTCTTTCCTGACGCCAAAGAGAATTTCTGAGCTGTACTCAGGGAGGGCTCTGCAATGGTTGCCGGTGTCGTCAAGTGGTTCAATGACGCCAAGGGTTTCGGTTTCATCCAGCCCGACGATGGCGGCGCTGACGTCTTCGCACACTTCTCCGCGGTGCAGATGGAGGGCTTTCGCACCCTCAAGCAAGGCAGCCGCGTGAGCTTCGAGCTCGTGCAGGGCCCGAAGGGCCAGCTCGCGCAGAACATCCGGCCGATCGGCGAGGCGGCCAAGGTAGCTCGCAGCGACTGAAGGTTCAACGAAGAAAGCCGGCGTGCAGCCGGCTTTCGTTCTTCATGCGGGGCCCGGATCGGGCCCCTGCCTGCGTCCGCTCTCAGGCGCGATCCTTGCGGCGGCGCGCAGCGCCGATGCCCATCAGCGCCAGACCGACGAGCGCGATGCTGGCGGGCTCGGGGATCTGCCCGGTCACAACCCTGATCTTGTGCTCGATGGCCGCGACGTAGTCTTGAGCATCGGCGAGCGCGTAATAGAAGCCTTGGTTCGGGAAACTGACGTTCCCTGGTGCGTTCGTGCAGGGCGTCGGATAGCAGATGCTGTTCTTCAGGAAATTCGCATCCAGACTGCTCCCGATCGCTTCAATGCTGATATTGTCGACATAGCCATTGGTCGCCGATCTGATCATGCTGTTGCGCTCGGCAACGCCATCAGCGCCGGAAGGGACGGGATAGCCGTCGGTTGCGAAGTTGACGTAGGTGGCGTCAATAAGACCCGTCTTGAAAGCCGAGCTCCCGCGCAAGGCGTTGTCCATCGCGGTGAACGCTGCGGTGTAGTTCGTCGTCGAACCGAGGAACGGCATCGCGTTCACGGCGCTCACGACGGAGGCCAGATCGGCTGCCGAGTTGATCATCTGGTGGTTGACGATCGTACTGGCCGAAGCCGAGAACGACACGACCGAGATCTCGTAGGTATCCGACCCGCCGACCGGAATCCAGGCATTCAGCGCATTCGCCAGACCGGTTTTGATGATGTTCCAGTTCGGCGACGTGATGCTCCCCGAGCTGTCAAGAATGAAGCCGAGCTGAATGGTGTCGGCATTGGCCGCCGGCGCGCTCAGGATGCCCAGACCGACGACGCAGGACGCGACCGCGGTTCGCGCGAAACGTTGAAGCTTGCTCATGTTTGGTTCCCCCGCCAAAAAAATTGACCTGACTCAACAGGCGACCGGCTGTCGAGCCGACCTGCGTTGACACATGCATCTTGCGTGCCAGTTTTGTGTTCATGTGTTGAATCAATGGATTAGCTATGGACTCTCCCTCACCGAGGTGAAAGTTGTAAAAGGATTCGACACATGTTCACCTGTCCCGTGCGCCAGCGCTCGCGGCCAGATCGGCCCGTGCCGGCTGCGAGAAGACGCGACAGACGAGGCGCGACAGAATTGGCGCGAAGCCGCACCTCCTGCCGTTCACCCGCATTCGAAGGGCGGCGCAAGCGGGTGCGGCGCGCTATGGTGCCGGGTCCTGCCCTTTTCCGTAGGCCCGTGATGCGTTGCCCACTGACCCCTGCCCGCCTGCTGGCACTCGTGCTCGCCGGCAGCCTGCTTGCGGGCTGCAGCGGCGAGAGCCCCGAGGAGATCCTGGCCTCGGCCCGCAGCTTCCAGGCCGAAGGCAAGACGACCGAGGCCGAGTTCGAGCTCAAGCGCCTGCTCGAGCGCGAAGGCGAGTCCGCCGACGCGCGCCTGATGCTGGGCAAGCTGCTGTTTTCCCGGGAGGATGGCGCCGGCGCCGAGGTGGAGCTGCAGCGCGCGCTCTCGGCAGGAGCGCCGGAATCGGAGGTCCTGCCGGTGCTGGCCAAGGCGATGCTGATGACGGGCAAGCCGCGGCAGGTGATCGAGGCCTACGGCGCCAAGACGCTCACCGAGCCCGCCGCCCAGGCCGAGCTGCAGACCGCGGTCGCCGCCGCGCACTGGGCCCTTGGCCAGTACGAGAAGGCGGCGCTGACCATCGACGCCGCGCTGCGCGCAGCCCCCGACTCGGCCGTGGCGGCGATCGAGAAGGCGCGGATGAAGGCGCTGGGCGGCGATACGGAGGACGCGCTGCGCCTGCTGGACGGGGTGCTCTCGCGTGACCCGGGCAACGCCGACGCCAGCACCGCGAAGGCACACCTGCTCTGGCTCGCCAAGGGCGACAGCGCGGGCGCACTGGCCGTCCTGCGCGAAGCGCTGACCGCTCACCCGAAGCATGTGCAGGCGCTGGGGGAGACCGTCTCGATCCTGTTCCGGCAAGGCGAGGTCAAGCAGGCACGCGAGGCTTTCGAGACGCTGAAGAAGGCCGCGCCGACCGATCCCGAAACCCTCTTCTTCGAGGCTCAGTTCGCTTACGTCGACGGCGACTTGCCCCGCGCGCGCGAATCCCTGGACCTGCTGCTGAAGTATTTCCCGGAGCACACGCGTGCGCTCGAGCTCGCGGCAGCCACCGAATACCGGCTCGGGCAGGACATCTCGGCCCAGGCCTATGCGGCCCGTGCGCTCGAGCTGCAGCCTGGACTGGTGCTGGCCCGCCAGATCCTGGCGCGCAGCCTGCTGCGCATGGGCAGCCCGGAGCGGGCGCTGCAGGCACTGGCGCCGCTGCTGCAGGGTTCGGCGGCGGACGCGAAGAGCTTCGCGCTGGCCGGTGAGATCCATCTGCAGATGGGCGATGCCCGCCGCGCGGACGAGGCCTTCAAGCGCGCGGTCGCGATCGCGCCCAAGGACACCGGCCTGCGCACGCAGGCGGCGCTGGCGCGCTTGCAGGGCGGCCAGGCCGAGATCGCGACGCGGGAACTCGAGGCGCTGGCCGCCGGCGACGCAAGCGCGCAGGCGGATCAGGCCCTGGTCAGCGCGCGGATTGCCGCGAGGGACTGGGCCGGCGCCAGCAAGGCGATCGACGCGATGGCCGCGAAGCTGCCAGGACAGCCGCTGCCCGACCTGCTGCGGGGGCAGATCCTGATCGCGCAGCGCGACGCCGCCGGTGCCCGCCGCAGCTTCGAATCGGCGCTGGCCAAGGATGCGAAGTACTTCCCGGCGGTGGCGGCGCTGGCCTCGCTCGATGTGGCGACCGGCAAGCCCAAGGACGCCCGCCAGCGCGTCAAGGCCTACCTCGACGCGCAGCCCCAGCACGAGCAGGCCACGCTGCTGCTTGCGAGCATTCCGGCGGATGACGGGACTCCGGCACCCGATGCGTTGCAGATCCTCGCCGACGCCGTTCGCGCCAACCCGCGGAGCGTGGCGCTGCAGCTGGCGCTGATCGATGCCCACGTCCGCAACGCCGATCTGGCCTCCGCGCTCAATGCGGCCCAGGCCGCGGCCACCGCACTGCCCAACGAACCTGCGATCCTGCGGGCACTGGCCCGGGCCCAGCTCGGCGCAGGCCAGAACCGGCAGGCGAGCACGACGATGTATCAGCTCACGGCCCTGTTGCCGGGCAACGCCTCGCTGCAGCTGGAATTGGCCGAGGCGCTGCTGGCCGACAAGAATCGCGACGGAGCCGAGGCGGCTTTGAAGAAGGCGCTCGAGATCGACCCGGAACTCGGGGAGGCGCACCGCGCGCTGGCGATGATGGCGATGCAGGACGGCAAGGTCGACCAGGCGCTGGCGATCGCGCGCGAGATGCAGAAGCACAAGAGCGAGAGCGCGCTGGGCCACGCGACCGAGGGCGACATCCAGGCCGGGCGCCGCAACTGGGCCGCTGCGGCACCGGCCTATCGCAAGGCGCTGGACGAAAGCGGCGCCAGCGAGGCGGCGATCAAGCTGCACACCGCCTACCGGGCGCTCGGGCGCAGCGCCGACGCCGCGGGCCTGGCTGCCGAGTGGGAGAAGAAGCGGCCGAAGGACCCGGCCTTCCGCTTCTATCTGGGCGACCTCGCGACCAGCAAGGGCGATTACGCCGAGGCCGAGGCGCAGTACCGGGCGGTGCTGGCCTCGCAGCCGGCCAACGCGATGGCGATGAACAACATCGCCTGGCTGCTGCAGAAGCAGGGCAAGCCCGGCGCGCGGACGATGGCCGAGCGCGCGAACGCGACGATGCCCAATCGCGCACCGATCCTCGACACGCTCGCCGGCATCCAGGCTGCGGCCGGGGACATCGGCAAGGCGGTCGAGACGCAGCGCGCCGCGGCGAGCGCCGACCCGAGGAATCCGGAGCTGAAGCTGCGCCTGGCGCGCTACCAGCTCGAGGCCGGGCAGCGCGACGATGCGCGCCAGACGCTCAAGCTCCTCACCGAACTCGGCGCCGGCTACCCGAAGCAGGCCGAAGTGCGGGCGCTGCTGAAGACGCTGTAGCGCAAGGCCCGCCTCGACGAGCGCTCGGAAGCGCGGACCAGGCCGGCACCGCGGTGCTACGGCGACGGAGCCGGGCGCCCGTCAGCCTCGGTCGGGCCCGCGGCGCCCGGTCGGGCAGAAGACGTTCACCGGACGCTCGTCGCGCAGGAACTGTGCCTCCTCGTCGGGCGTCGCCGCACGCACCGCGACGAGGCGTGCTCGCCCTTCGTAGAGCTCGCGAAGCTGCGCGGCCATCTCCGCGGGAGCATCGGAGCCGCTCGGCAAGGCCTTGATCCAGCGGCGCGGGCGGCCATCGTAGAGGTAGTCGACGACCCAGGCGCGGGAACTGCGGAAGAACTCGGCCATCGTCATCCCCTCTCCCCTGCCCATGCTGCCTTCTGCCGATCCGCAGCCACGGCGGCTCAGCCGCGCGGATGATGCCGTGCGTGCAGCTGGCGCAGCCGCTCGCGCGCGACGTGGGTGTAGATCGTCGTCGTGCCGATGTCGGCGTGGCCCAGCAGCAGCTGCACCGCGCGCAGGTCGGCGCCGTGGTTCAGCAGGTGCGTGGCAAACGCGTGGCGCAGCGTGTGCGGCGAAAGCGGCGCGTCGATCCCGGCCTTGCGCGCGTAGCGCTTGACGAGGTTCCAGAACATCTGCCGCGTCATGCCCGCGCCGCGCACGGTGACGAAGAGCGCGTCGGCGCCGCGCGCGCCGAGGATCTGCGGCCGCCCCTGCGCGAGCCAGCGGCGCAGCCAGGCGTGCGCCTCCTCGCCGAAGGGGACGAGCCGCTCCTTCGAGCCCTTGCCGAAGACGCGCAGCACGCCTTCGTCGAGTGCGACGTGAACCGTCTTCAGGCCGACCAGCTCGCTCACGCGCAGGCCGCTTGCGTACATCAGCTCGAGCATCGTGCGGTCGCGCTCGCCCAGCGGCGTGTCGACGTCGGGCGCCGCCAGCAGCGCCTCGACCTGCGCCTCGCTCAGGCTGCGCGGCACGCGCAGCGGCTGGCGCGCGGCCATCAGGCGCAGCGTCGGGTCGGCGCGCACGCGCCCTTCGCGCAGCGCCCAGCGGAAGTAGCGCCGGAAGACCGCCAGCCGCCGGTTCGCGGTGGTCGCGCGCGTGGCTGCGTGGCGCGCGGTGATGTAGCCGAGCAGGTCGGCCTCGGTGCTGGCGTCGATCGCCTTGCCGGCGTGCTGCTGCAACCAGGCGGCGTAGAGCGCGAGGTCGCGCCGGTACGCCGAGAGCGTGAGCGCGGCCAGCCCGTCCTCGATCCAGAGGGCGTCGATGAAGCGGTCGATCGCGGCCTGGCTCTGCGGGTCCATCGCACGGATTGTCCGCCGGCTCCGCAGCAGCAGCCGGCGCACGGCCGGCGCCAGGCGCGGCTGGCCGCGCTGGCACACTCGCGGCCATGGCCGAACTGCTGACGCTGCTGCTCCCGGATTTCCTGCTGATCGTCATCGGCTACCTGGTCTGCCGCCACACCGCACTCAACCGCCCGATCTGGGACGGGGTCGAGCGGCTCGTCTACTACCTGCTGTTCCCGGTGCTGCTGTTCACCTCGATCGTGCGCAACCCGCAGGGTCCGGGCGAACTGCTGCCGCTGGCCGCCTGCGGCGTCGGCGTGGTGCTGCTGGGCATCGGCCTGGCCTACGCGCTGCGCCGCTTTCCCGGCGTCGACCCCAAGCTGCACGCCTCGGGCGCGCAGGCGGCGTTCCGCTTCAACAGCTATGTCGCGCTCGCGCTGTCCGAGCGCCTGGCCGGGGGCCAGGGCCTGGCCTGGATCGGGCTGATCATGTCACTGTGCGTGCCGATCGTGAACGTCGGCGCGGTGTGGCCGCTGGCGCGCCACGGCGGACAGGGACTGGCGCGCGAGCTGGGGCGCAACCCGCTGATCCTGGCAACGGTCGGCGGGCTGCTCTTCAACACGCTCGGCCTGCGCCTGCCGGACCTGGCGATGAACACCGCCACGCGCGTCGGTTCGGCGGCGCTGCCGCTCGGACTGATGGCGGTCGGCGCCGGGCTGCGCCTGGGTGCGCTGCGCGAAGGGCCGGGACTCGCGGCGGCCCTGCTGACGATCCGCCACCTGCTGTTGCCGGTCGCCGGCATCGCGCTTGCCGTCGGCTTGCGCCTGCCGCTGCCGCAGCAGCTCGTCGTCGTTGCCTTCGCGGCGATGCCCACCGCATCGAGCGCCTACGTCCTCGCGGTGCGCATGGGCGGGCACGGCAGCTACGTCGCCGGGCTGATCACGATCTCGACCGTGATCGGGATGGCGGGGCTGCCGCTTGCGCTGGCGGCGCTGCAATGGGTGCACCAGGGCTGAGTGCGATCGGCCGGATGCGTTCGCAGCGGCACGCGAGCCTCTTGCCAGCCGGCCATGCGCGGTCGCGGGATCGGCCGCTTCGCGGCTAAGCGACGCCTGCGTCCGGGCCCGAGGTCTGCACTTCCCCCTGTGCCAGCGCCCAGTCGATGTGCTCGCGCACCAGCTCGCCCTCGGCCTCGCGTGCCGCTGCAAGCGCCGTCGCGATCCCCGGATCGCCGCTGGCGCGCAGCGCGTTGCCGAGCCCGACCGCGAGATTGCGCCGCCAGCGCTGCCAGCCGATGCGCCGGATCGGGTTGCCCTCGGTGCGCTGCAGGAACTCGGCCTCGGTCCAGCCCCACAGCTCCAGCAGCGAGGCTTCGGCGAGCCAGGAGCGGGCATCGAAGTCGGGCAGCAGCGCGCGGCGCGCGTACTTGTTCCAGGGGCAGGCGAGCTGGCAGTCGTCGCAACCGTAGATGCGGTTGCCGATCGGCGCGCGCAGCTCGGGCGGGATGGGACCGTCGTTCTCGATCGTCAGGTAGGAAATGCAGCGCCGCGCATCGACGCGATAGGGCGCGACGATCGCCTGCGTCGGGCAGACCTCGATGCAGGCGCGGCACTGCCCGCAGTGCGCGCTGACGGGTTCGGTCGGCGGCAATGCGATGTCGACGAAGAGCTCGCCGAGGAAGAACATCGAGCCCGCCGTCCGGTCCAGCACCAGCGTGTGCTTGCCGCGCCAGCCCAGGCCGCTGCGCGCGGCGAGCTCGCCTTCGAGCACCGGCGCCGAATCGCTGAACGCCCGGTGGCCGAGCGGCCCGATCTCGGCCTGCAGCCGGTCGGCCAGTTGCTGCAGCCGCGGGCGGATCACCTTGTGATAGTCGCGCCCGCGGGCGTAGAGCGAGACCTGCGCACGCGCGGGCTCGCTCAGGCGCTGCCACTCGCGCGCCTGCCAGCCCTCGGGCGTGGCCGCGGGGAGGTAGTCCACGCGCGCGGTGATCACGCAGAGCGTGCCCGGGACGAGTTCGGCCGGCCGCGCCCGCTTCAGCCCGTGCGCGGCCATGTAGCCCATGCGGCCGTGAAAGCCCGCCTCCAGCCAGGCGAGCAGGCCCGGCTCGGCACTCGCAAGGTCGATTCCCGCGATGCCGATCTGGGAGAATCCGAGCTCATGCGCCCAAGTCCGCAGCTGCTGCACGAGCCGCGGCCCGTCGAAGTCCCGCGAATGAGGCATGCGCCGATTCTAGGAACGCACACCCTGGACTGGCCCGACGAGGCGGCCTGCGCCGCGTTCGCACAGGGGCTGGCCCTGCGGCCGGTACTGCGCGATGCCTACCTCGAACTGCACGGCACGCTCGGTGCCGGCAAGACGAGCTTCGTGCGCCACCTGCTGCGCGCACTGGGCGTGAAGGGGCGCATCAAGAGCCCGACCTACGCGGTCGTCGAGCCCTACGAGGTCGACGGCCTCCCGATCTCGCACTTCGACTTCTATCGCTTCGAGGATCCGCGCGAGTGGGAGGACGCGGGCTTTCGCGAGATCTTCGCCGCGCCCGGCCTCAAGCTCGCCGAATGGCCCGAGAAGGCGGCGGCCGTGCTGCCGCTGCCGGACCTGCGCGTCTTCATCGAGGTCCTGGACGACGAGTCGCGCCGCGTCGAGCTGCAGGCCTGCACGCCGCGTGGACTGGAGCTGCTCGGATGACGACGCGGCGCGAGACTCTCGCCCGCGTCGGCAGCGTGGTGCTGCTGCTGGGCGCAGCCGACATCGTGCGTGGCGCGACCATCCTCGCGGTGCGCGTCTGGCCTGCGGCCGACTACACGCGGTTGACGATCGAAAGCGACCGGGCGCTGGCCGCGCAGCATTTCCTCACCGAGGGGCCCTATCGCCTGGTGCTCGACATCGACGGGCTCGAGCTCGACGCGGCGCTGCGCGAGCTGGTCGGCAAGGTGCAGCCCGACGATCCCTACATCGCCGGCGTGCGCGTGGGCCAGTACCAGCCGCAGGTCGTGCGCCTGGTGCTGGACCTGAAGCAGCCGGTGGCGCCGCAGCAGTTCGCGCTGCCGCCGGTGGCAGCCTACCAGCATCGGCTGGTGCTCGACCTGCACCCGGCGCAGGAACGCGATCCGCTGCTCGCGCTGATCCGCGAGAAGGAGGCCGCCGACGCGCAGGCCGCGCGCGCCGTCGAGGACGCGCTGGGCGATCTGATCGCGCGCATCGATCGCGGTGACCGGTCTGGGCTGCCCGCGCCGCCGGCGTCGGCGCCACGCCTGATGACCCCGGCACCCAAACCGCCGCCGGCACCGCCCACCGAGGCCGAGCGGCGCGATGTCGAGCGGCTGATCATCGTCGCGGTCGATCCCGGCCATGGCGGCGAAGACCCGGGGGCGATCGGGCCGACCGGCCTGCGCGAGAAGGATGTGGTGCTCGCGATCGCGCGAGCGCTGCGCGACGAACTGAACAAGCAGCGCAACCTGCGCGTGATGCTCACGCGCACCGGCGACTACTTCGTGCCGCTGTACGAACGCGTGCGCAAGGCGCGCCGCGTCCAGGCCGATCTCTTCGTCTCGATCCACGCCGACGCCTTCATCCGCCCCGAGGCCCGGGGCGCGAGCGTGTTCGCGCTCAGCACGCGCGGGGCTTCCAGCGCAACGGCACGCTGGATGGCCGATCGCGAGAACCGGGCCGACGCGATCGGCGGCGTCAACATCGCATCGAGCGACGCCCAGGTGGTGCGCGCGATGCTCGACATGAGCACCACGGCGCAGATCAAGGACAGCCTGAAGCTCGGGCGCGAGGTCCTCGGCCACATCGGCCGCGTCGGCAAGCTGCACAAGGCAGCCGTCGAACAGGCGGGCTTTGCGGTGCTCAAGGCGCCGGACATCCCGAGCATCCTCGTCGAGACGGCGTTCATCTCGAACCCCGAGGAGGAGCGCAAGCTGCGCGACCCGGACTACCGGGGCGAACTGGTACGGGCGATCGCCACCGGCATCAGGCGCTACTTCGCGCGCAATCCGCCGCTTGCGCGCGACCGCCAGCTGTAGCGAAGCCTGATCCCAGCGGCAGCAGCGGCGTGTGGTCGACAAGCCGGCGCGCCACCAGATGACAGACCTCGCCCTCGCGCTGCCAGACGCCGTAAACGGTGAGCAGCGTGCTGGCAAGCAGCTCGCGATGCTGCCGGCGCACGAGCTGCGGCCAGCAGATGACGTTGACGACGCCGGTCTCGTCCTCGAGCGTGACGAAGACCACGCCGGCTGCCGTGGCCGGCCGCTGGCGGTGCGTGATCAGGCCGCTGGCGCGGGCAAGCCGCCCGTTCGGGTAGCCGTGCAGCACCGCCGCCGGCTGCACCCCGAAGCCCGCGAGATGCGTGCGCAGCAGCGCCAGCGGGTGTGAGGCAAGGCTCAGGCCCGTGCTGCGGTAGTCGGCCGCCAGCTCGTCCGCGACGCCGGGGGCGGGCAGCGCAGGCAGCGCCTCGTGCGTGCGCGTGGCGTGCAGCAGCGGCGTGGCGCGAGTGTCGATGCCGGCCACGGCCCAGGCGGCGTGGCGGCGATGCCCGGTCAGCGGCGCCAGCGCCCCGGCCGCAGCGAGCAGACCCAGCGCGCGCGCGTCCAGTCGCGCACGGCGCGCCAGATCCTCGGCGCCGGCAAACGGCGCCCGCGCGCGCGCGTCCAGCACGCGCCGGGCGGCGTCCTCGGCCAGGCCGTGGATGCGATCCAGCCCCAGCCGCACGGCGCATCGCCCGGCGCCCTTCCCCACCCCCTGCGCGGCGTCCGCGTCGCCGCCGGCGCCGGCCGCCTCCAGCGTGCTCTCAGAGGCGCTGCGCGTCACGTCGACCGGCCGCACCTGCACGCCGTGCGCACGCGCGTCGCGCACGAGCTGCGCGGGCGCGTAGAAACCCAGCGGCTGGCTGTTGAGCAGCGCGGCGAGGAAGGCGTCCGGATGGTGGCACTTGAGCCAGGCGCTGACGTAGACGAGCAGCGCAAAGCTCGCCGCGTGGCTCTCCGGGAAGCCGTATTCGCCGAAGCCCTCGATCTGCCTGAAGATGCGCTCGGCGAACTCGGCGCTGTAGCCCTTGGCGCGCATGCGGCCGACGAGCCGCTCGTGGAAGGGGCCGAGCCCGCCCTTGCGCTTCCACGCCGCCATCGCGCGGCGGAGCTGGTCGGCTTCACCGGGCGTGAAGTCGGCCGCCAGCATCGCCAGCTGCATCACCTGCTCCTGGAAGATCGGCACGCCCAGCGTGCGTGCAAGCGCCTGGCGCACCTCCTCGCTCGGGTAATCCTCGGGCTCCAGGCCCTGACGGCGGCGCAGGTAGGGATGGACCATGCCGCCCTGGATGGGCCCCGGGCGCACGATCGCGACCTGGATCACGAGGTCGTAGAAGCAGCGCGGCTGCAGCCGCGGCAGCATGCTCATCTGCGCCCGGCTCTCGACCTGGAACACGCCCACGCTGTCGCCGCGGCAGAGCATCTCGTAGGTGGCGGCGTCCTCGGCGGGAACGTCCTGCATCGTGAACGCGGCGCGCCCGAGCTTGGTGGCCACCAGCGCCAGCGCGCGGCGGATCGCGCTCAGCATGCCCAGCGCCAGCAGGTCGACCTTGATGAGCCCGAGCGCGTCGAGGTCGTCCTTGTCCCACTGGATGACGCTGCGCCCGGGCATGGCCGCGTTCTCCACCGGCACCAGGCGCGCGATCTGGTCGCGCGCGATGACGAAGCCGCCCGGGTGCTGCGAGAGGTGGCGCGGAAAGCCCGTGAGCGTCGCGCTCAGCTCGAGCCACAGCCGCGACAGCGGTGCCTCGGGGTCGAAGCCGTGCTCGCGCAGGCGCTCGGGCGCCAGGCCGCCGTCGATGAAGCGGTGCTGGCTCCTGGCGACGGCGTCGATGCGGTCGAGGTCGATCCCGAGCGCGCGCCCGACGTCGCGCAGCGCCGAGCGCGTGCGGTAGCTGACGAGGACGGCGGTGAGCGCGGCACGGTGGCGGCCGTACTTGCGATAGACGTGCTGGATCACCTCCTCGCGGCGCTGGTGCTCGAAGTCGATGTCGATGTCCGGCGGCTCGTTGCGCTCGGCGCTGATGAAGCGCTCGAAAAGCACCGACATGCGCGCCGGGTCGACCTCGGTCACGCCCAGGGCGTAGCACACCGCCGAGTTGGCCGCGCTGCCGCGACCCTGGCACAGGATGCCCTGCGCGCGCGCCCAGTGCACGAGCTCGGCGACGGTGAGGAAGTAGGGCTCGTAGCGCAACTGCGCGATCAGCGCCAGCTCGTGCTCGACGATCGCGCGCACCGCAGGCGGTGCCGGGTCGGCCGCCTCGCCATCCTCCCGCGCATCCGTGCGGCGATAGCGCCGCCGCAGGCCTTCCTCGGTGAGCTGGCGCAGCCAGCTCGTGGGCGTGTGGCCCGCGGGGACGATCTCGTCCGGGTACTCGTAGCGCAGCTCATCGAGCGAGAAGCGGCACTGCCCGGCGACCGCCAGCGTTGCCTGCAGCCACTCGGGCCGATAAAGCCGCGCCAGCCGCGCGCGCGAGCGCAGATGCGCCTCGGCGTTGGGTTCGAGCGCGTGGCCGCACTCGGCCAGCGGGCGGCCAAGCCGCGTCGCGGTCAGCACGTCCTGCAGCGGCTTGCGCGAGCGCCGGTGCATGAGCACGTCGCCGACCGCGACGATGCGCAGGCCGGTGAGCGCCGCAACGCGCTGCACCACGTCCATCAGCAGCGCGTCGTGCGTGCGCAGCAGCAGCGGCAGCGCCAGCGCGCAGCGCTCGGGCCCGAACCAGGTCGAGAGCCACAGCGCCTGCGCGAACAAGGCCTCGAACGGGTCCACGACGGCCGGTGACAGCACCGCCGGGCACATCAGCAGCGCCAGGCAATCCGGGAGCCCGGCCAGCGTCGGCGCATCGGGCACCTTGCCTTCGAGGTCGTCCATCAGCGCCTCGTACTGTCCCTTGGTCGCCCGCCGGCGTGCGACCGTGATCCACTGCGAGAGGTTGCCGTAGCCGCGCCGGGTCTGCGCCAACAGCACGAGGCGCGGGCCCGACTGTGCAGCCTCGGCGCCGGCCGCTTGCCCCCGCGCCTGCAGCTGCATCGTCGCACCGACGATCAGAGGCAGCCCGCAATCCCTGGCCTGCGCATGCGCGCGCACGACGCCCGCCAGTGAGCACTCGTCGGTGATCGCCAGTGCCGCATAGCGCAGCGCCTTGGCCCGCAGCACCAGCTCCTGCGGATGCGAGGCCCCGGTCAGGAAGCTGAAGTTGCTGCGACAGACGAGCTCGGCGTAGCCGGGCAGCTCGGGGCTGCTGCGCGATGCGGGCATGACGGAGTCAACGACTGTATGTCCATACAGTATCTCTCGATCAAAGCCCTCGCGCCATCGGGATTCAGCGCTCCCCGCGCAGGTCCGCCGCACGCTGGTGCCCGGAGCGGGATTCGAACCCGCATGCCCCGCGAAGGGCCGCGGATTTTAAGTCCGCTGCGTCTACCGGTTTCGCCATCCGGGCCGGCGGGCATTATCGCCAGCCCGAAGCCCATCGCCGGCGCCGAACGCACAACGGGCTCCCGGTCGGGAGCCCCTTCGCTTGCGGCCGTGTCAGGCCAGGGGAAATCTTGGAGGCGCGAGCCGGAGTCGAACCGGCCTAGACGGATTTGCAATCCGTTGCATAACCGCTTTGCTATCGCGCCATGGTCTCTATTGTCGTGAAAAAGGGAAGCCGTGGCTTCCCTTTCTCGACGTGTCTGGAGCGGGAAACGAGTCTCGAACTCGCGACCTCAACCTTGGCAAGGTTGCGCTCTACCAACTGAGCTATTCCCGCACTTCGTTCACTTCACACATGCAAAACGCTGTTCACGTGTCGCAGGCGAAGACTAAGAGTATATGCCAGACGCAGGGCTTGTGGCAAGCACCGGCGTCCGGACATTCACGGCTTCAGTGCGGCAGCACATCGACTCCGCCTGGTGCCACATTGGCCTCGGCGGCAGCGGTCGCTTCGGCGGGCGGACTCTCCTCGTCGGGGATCGGCTGCGGCGCGCTCTCGAGCGCGATCTCGAGCACGCGGTCGATCCAGCGCACCGGAATGATCTCGAGCTGGTTCTTCGCGTTCTCCGGGATCTCCTGCAGGTCCTTGACGTTCTCCTCGGGAATCAGCACCGTCTTCACGCCGCCGCGCAGTGCCGCCAGCAGCTTCTCCTTCAGGCCGCCGATCGCGGTGACCTCGCCGCGCAGCGTGATCTCGCCGGTCATCGCGACATCCGCGCGCACCGGGATGCCGGTGAGCGCCGAGACGAAGGCCGTCGTCATCGCGATGCCCGCGCTCGGGCCGTCCTTGGGCGTGGCGCCATCGGGCACGTGGATGTGGATGTCGCGCTTGTCGAAGGCCTCGTCCTTGATGCCCAGGCGTCGCGCACGGCTGCGCACGACCGAGCGCGCGGCCTCGACCGACTCCTTCATCACGTCGCCGAGCTGGCCGGTGCGGATGATGTTGCCCTTGCCGGGCATCACCGCGGCCTCGATCGTCAGCAGGTCACCGCCGACCTCGGTCCACGCCAGGCCGATGACCTGGCCGACCTGGTTCTTCTTCTCGGTGCGACCGAAGTCGTACTTGCGCACGCCGAGGAAGTCGTTGAGGTTGTCCTCGGTAACGACGACCGTGCCCTCGTACTTGCCGAGCTGCATGCCCTTGACGACCTTGCGGCAGATCTTGGAGATCTCGCGCTCGAGCGAGCGCACGCCGGCCTCGCGCGTGTAGTAGCGCACGATCCCGCGCAGCGCGTCGTCGGTGATCTCGAGCTCGCCGGCCTTGACGCCGTTGTTCTTCTCCTGCTTGGGCAGCAGGTAGCGCTTGGCGATGTTGAGCTTCTCGTCCTCGGTGTAGCCGGCTAGGCGAATCACTTCCATCCGGTCCAGCAGCGCCGGCGGGATGTTCATCGAGTTCGAGGTCGCCACGAACATCACGTCCGAGAGGTCGAAGTCGACCTCGACGTAGTGGTCGCTGAAGGTGTGGTTCTGTTCCGGATCCAGCACCTCGAGCAGCGCCGAGGACGGGTCGCCGCGGAAGTCCATCCCGAGCTTGTCGATCTCGTCGAGCAGGAAGAGCGGGTTGCGCACGCCGACCTTGGTCAGGCTCTGCAGCACCTTGCCCGGCATCGAGCCGATGTAGGTGCGGCGGTGGCCGCGGATCTCGGCCTCGTCGCGCATGCCGCCCAGGGCCATGCGCACGTACTTGCGCCCGGTGGCGCGCGCCACGCTCTGACCGAGCGAGGTCTTGCCCACGCCGGGCGGCCCGACGAGGCAGAGGATCGGCGCCTTGACCTTGTCGACGCGCTGCTGCACCGCGAGGTACTCGAGGATGCGATCCTTGACCTTCTCCAGGCCGTAGTGGTCCTCGTTGAGCACGTCCTCGGCGAAGGCCAGGTCCTGCTTGATCTTGGACTTCTTCGCCCAGGGGAGGTTGATCAGCGTGTCGATGTAGTTGCGCACGACGGTTGCCTCGGCGCTCATCGGCGACATGAGCTTCAACTTCTTGAGCTCGCTCTCGGCCTTCTTGCGCGCCTCCTTGCTCATCTTCGCGGCGACGATCTTCTTGTCCAGTTCCTCGAGATCGGCGCCATCCTCGCCGTCGCCGAGTTCCTTCTGGATCGCCTTGACCTGTTCGTTCAGGTAGTACTCGCGCTGGCTCTTCTCCATCTGTCGCTTGACGCGGCCACGGATGCGCTTTTCCACCTGCAGGATGTCGACCTCGTGCTCGAGCAGCTCGAGCAGCTTCTCCAGGCGCTTGGCAACGTCGAACAGGTCCAGCACCGACTGCTTGGCCTCGAGCTTGAGCGGCAGGTGCGCGGCGATCGTGTCGGCCAGGCGGCCCGCGTCGTCGATGCCGGAGATGCTGGTGAGGATCTCGGGCGGAATCTTCTTGTTGAGCTTGACGTACTGGTCGAACTGCTGCGTCACCGCGCGGCGCAGCGCCTCGACCTCGGGCGAGGCCTCGGCCTGCGGTGGCACCGGCACCACCTCGCCGACGAAGTAGTCGTCACGCTCGGTGACGCTGCGCGCGCTTGCGCGCTGCACCCCCTCGACCAGCACCTTCACGGTGCCGTCGGGAAGCTTGAGCATCTGCAGGATGCTCGAGATGCAGCCGATCTCGAACATGTCGTCGGCCTTGGGCTCGTCCTTGCCGGCGGCCTTCTGGGCGACGAGCATGATCTGGCGGCCGGCCTCCATTGCCGCCTCCAGCGCCTTGATCGACTTCGGGCGACCCACGAACAGCGGGATCACCATGTGTGGGAAAACGACCACATCGCGCAGCGGCAGCAGCGGCAGCGTGATCGGATCGGCGGGCAGCAGGGATGTTCCGGACATGGAAAGACTCTCCTTCGGTTGCCCAGTTGGGCCCCCGGGGGCAAATTGCAAGACCGGAAGTCGAACCGAGGGCGGAACCCGGCTCGGCAAAGGCTCAGGCGCTGGCCTTGGCCTGCTCCCGGTACACGAGCAGCGGCATGGACCCGTCCTCGATGTTGTGCTCGTCGATCACCACCTTGGCGACGCCGTCGAGCGTCGGCAGCTCGAACATGGTGTCGATCAGCGCGTGCTCCATGATCGAGCGCAGACCGCGCGCACCGGTTTTGCGCGCCAGCGCCTTGCGCGCGATTGCCGAGAGGGCCGAGGGCCGGATCTCCAGCTCGACGCCGTCCATCGCGAGCAGCTTCTGATACTGCTTGACGAGTGCGTTGCGCGGCTGGGTGAGGATCTCGATCATCGCCTCCTCGGTGAGCTCGGTCAGCGTCGCGACCACCGGCAGCCGGCCGACGAGCTCGGGGATGAGACCGAAACGCACCAGATCCTCGGGCTCGACGCCGCGGAAGAGCTCGCCGACCTGCTTGTCGTCCTTGCTGTGCACCGTGGCGCCGAAGCCGATGCCTGACTTCTCGGTACGCTCGCGAATCACTTTTTCCAGCCCGTCGAAGGCGCCGCCGCAGATGAAGAGGATGTTGGTCGTGTCGATCTGCAGGAAATCCTGGTTCGGGTGCTTGCGCCCGCCCTGGGGCGGAATGCTGGCCAGCGTGCCCTCGATCAGCTTGAGCAGCGCCTGCTGCACGCCCTCACCCGATACGTCGCGCGTGATGCTCGGGTTGTCGGCCTTGCGGCTGATCTTGTCGATCTCGTCGATGTAGACGATGCCGCGCTGCGCACGCTCGACCTCGTAGTTGCAGTTCTGCAGCAGCTTCTGGATGATGTTCTCGACATCCTCGCCGACGTAGCCGGCTTCGGTCAGCGTCGTCGCGTCGGCGATCACGAAGGGCACGTTGAGCAGCCGGGCCAGTGTCTGCGCCAGCAGCGTCTTGCCCGAGCCGGTCGGACCGATCAGCAGGATGTTGCTCTTGGTGAGTTCGACCTCGTCCTTGCCCCCGGCGCCCATGTGCTTGAGGCGCTTGTAGTGGTTGTACACGG
>Ga0209200_1001432_pt1 | contig 23923 bp, 17 predicted proteins | sample AD_UKC033_MetaG_FD_184406 | JGI IMG/M metagenome (GOLD analysis project Ga0209200, IMG submission 184406) | Active sludge microbial communities of municipal wastewater-treating anaerobic digesters from USA - AD_UKC033_MetaG (SPAdes) (version 2) | ecosystem: Engineered > Bioreactor > Anaerobic >... | reverse complement strand
CCGAGTGGATCCTCGAGCTCGACCGTGGCCAGGGCATTCCCTGGAAGGGCAACTACTCCGAGTGGCTGGAGCAGAAGGAGCGGCGCCTGGAGATCGAGCAGAAGAAGGAGGACGCGCGCATCAAGGCGATGAAGGAGGAGCTGAAGTGGGTGCGCTCCAACGCCAAGGGCCGCCAGGCCAAGAGCAAGGCGCGCCTGGCCCGCTTCGAGGAGCTCTCCGACACCGATTACCAGCGTCGCAACGAGACCAACGAGATCTTCATCCCGGTGGCCGAGCGCCTGGGCAACGAGGTCATCGAGTTCAGGAACGTCAGCAAGGGCTACGGCGACCGGCTGCTGATCGACAAGCTCAGCTTCAAGGTGCCGCCGGGGGCGATCGTCGGCATCATCGGCCCGAACGGCGCCGGCAAGTCCACGCTCTTTCGCATGATCCAGGGCGTGGAGCAGCCCGACTCGGGCGAGGTGCTGATCGGCAAGACCGCCAAGCTCGCCTTCGTCGACCAGAGTCGAGAGAACCTCGCCAACGACAAGACGGTGTGGGAGGACGTCTCCGGCGGCCTCGACAACATCGTCGTCGGCCCCTTCGTGATGCCCAGCCGCGCGTACCTCGGCCGCTTCAATTTCAAGGGCAACGACCAGCAGAAGCTCGTCGGCAATCTCTCGGGCGGCGAGCGCGGGCGGCTGCACCTGGCCAAGACGCTGGCGCGCGGCGGCAACGTGCTGCTGCTGGACGAGCCGAGCAACGACCTGGACGTCGAGACGCTGCGCGCGCTGGAGGAAGCGCTGCTCGAGTTTGCCGGCAGTGCGATGGTCATCAGCCACGACCGCTGGTTCCTCGACCGGATCTGCACGCACATCCTCGCCGCCGAGGGCGACTCGCAGTGGTTCTTCTACGCCGGCAACTACCAGGAGTACGAGGCCGACAAGATCAAGCGCCTGGGCGAGGAGGGCGCGCGGCCCAAGCGCGTGCGCTTCAAGGGCATCCACTGACCCGCTGGTCATGAGCCGAAGCCTCGTTGCGGCCGTCCTGCTCCTGTCCGCGGTATCGGCGCTGCCGGGCTGTGCCGGCCTGCGATTGCCGGGAGGGCCTGAAGCCTCCGCACCGGCGCCCGCGGCCAGTGCGCCGCCCGCCGCCGGGCCGTCGGGGCCGTCAGCCGCCGCCCGCGCGTCCGGTCCGGTGGCTGCGCCGGCGCCGCAAGCTCAGCCGCAGCCGCAGCCGCAGCCTTTCGGTGCCGTCGTCAAGGACGCGCGCCGGGTCGACGGCCTGATCACCGTCTGGCAGAAGGACGACAAGACCTGGTTCGAGCTGCGGCCCGAGGACTTCGGCAAGCCCTTGTTCTTCGGCCCGAAGATCGCGCAGGGCATCGGCGAGCGCGGCTTCTACGGCGGGCTGATGGTGGGGCGCTGGGGCAGCTTCGGCCGCCAGCAGATCGTGCAGTTCCGCCGTGTGCACAACCAGGTGCAGCTCGTGGCCTTGAACACCGCGTTCGCCGCGCCCGCGGGCACGCCCGAAGGGCGCGCGGTGCGCGCGGGCTTCTCGATGAGCCTGCTGGGCAGCGGCGCCGTCGTCAGCCAGCCGCATCCCGACCGCAAGAGCGTGCTGGTCGATGCCGGCTCCATCATGCTCGGCGACCTTCTGGGTCTTGGCATGCAGCTGCAGCGCAGCTACCGCCAAAACTATGCCATGGACCGCGCGAATTCGGCGATCACCGCGGTGCGCGGCAAGCGCGGCGAGCTCGTCTTCGAGGTCCAGGCCCACTTCGCGACCGCGGTGCTCGCACAGGCGACGGCCACGCCGACACCGGTGCCTCCGGCGCTGCGGCCGAGCGAACCGTTGACGCTGCCCGACGCGCGCAGCCTCTTCCTCGGCCTGCACTACGCCTTTGCCGAGCTCCCGGCCGAGCCGATGGCGCCGCGCCGCGCCGACCCGCGCATCGGCCACTTCACGACCAGCGTCGCCGACTTCTCCAACGATCTGGCGCGCACGCCGCAGCAGCGCTTCGTCAACCGCTGGCGGCTCGAGAAGAAGGATCCCGCGGCCGAGCTCTCCGAGCCGGTCAAGCCGATCACCTTCTGGCTGGACCGCAGCATCCCGCTGAAGTATCGCGACGCGATCCGGCAGGGCGTGCTCGCCTGGAACGCGGCCTTCGAGCGCATCGGCTTTCGCGACGCGATCGTCGTGCAGATGCAGCCCGACGACGCCGACTTCGATACGCTGGACGTCGCCGCGGCCTCGCTGCGCTGGATGACCAACGCGAGCCCGAGCTTCGGTGCCATCGGCCCGAGCCAGGTCGACCCGCGCAGCGGCGAGATCCTCGACGCCGACATCGGCATCGAGAGCCTGTCCTCGCGCAACCTGCGCGCGCTGCGTGCGCAGGTGCTCTCGAGCCGTGAGGCGCAGCCCTGGTCGCGGCTGATGCAGTTCGGCGGCGCGGACGCCGGCGCCGATGGCGCGCAGCCGGACGCGGCCGGCGGGATCGGAGCCGCTGCCGCGGTGGGCGCCTGCGACCACGCCGACTTCGCCGCCGAGCAGCTCACCTACGCGCTCGATGTGCTCGAGGCGCGCGGCGAGATCGACCCGGCAAGCCCCGAGGCCGAGGCCTTCGTCCTCGACTACCTGGTCGACGTGACGATGCATGAGGTCGGCCATGCGCTCGGCTTGCGGCACAACTTCCGCAGCTCGCGTGCGTATACGCTCGCGCAGGTCAACGATCCCGCCTTCGTGCGCGAGCACGGTCTCGCCGGGTCGGTGATGGAGTACGCGCCGATCAATCTCGCGCCGCCGGGGATGCATGGGCTGCCCGCGTTCCAGAAGGTGCTCGGCCCCTACGACTACTGGGCGATCGAGTACGCGTACAAGCCGATGCCGCCGGGCACCACGCCCGAGCAGGAGGAGGCCGAGCTGCAGCGCATCGCCGCGCGCAGTGCCGAGCCGGAACTCGCCTACGGCACCGACGAGGACAACGGCCTGGGTGTCGACCCCGAGTCGCTCGTCTTCGACCTCGGCGACGATCCCGTGGCGTTCGCCGAGCAGCGCATCGCGATCGCGCACGAGTTGCTGCATCGGCAGGGCACGCGCGAGCTCGATCCCGACGCCGACTACTCGGTGCTGCGCCGATCGGTCGGCTACGCGATCCGCGAGATGGGCCGCGCCGCCGGCGTGCTCGCGCGCCAGATCGGCGGCGTGCGCACGCTGCGCGACTTTCCGGGAAGTGGCCGCGACCCCCTGCAGCCGGTGACGCCCGGGCAGCAGCGCGCGGCGCTGCAGATGCTCTCGCACCACTACCTCTCGGCCGACGCGCTCGTGCTGCCGCCGGCGTTGCAGCGCCGTCTCGCGCCCGACTACCTGGCGCGCAGCGATGCGCTCTTCGGCGGCGAGACCCGGCTTGCGACCGACTACTCGCCGGCGAGCCAGCTCGTCGACATGCAGCGCGCGCTGCTGCTGCAGCTGATGAGCGACGGCGTGGCCGAGCGCATCCTCGACGCCCAGGGCAAGGCCGAGCCCGGACAGGCGCTGGCGCTCTCGGAGCTGTACACGCAGCTGGCGCGCGACGTCTGGTTCGAGCTCGATGCGAAGAGCGGCGACATCCCGGCAGCGCGCCGCGAGCTGCAGCGCCAGCATGCGGCGCTGCTGGCCGCCGTGCTGCTGCGGCCCTCGGTCCAGGGCCGTGCCGACCAGCGCAGTCTCGTGCGCCTGCAGCTCAGCGGTCTGCTGCCGCGCATCGACGCCGCGCGGCGGCGCCCGGGCCTGAGCACCGAGGCACGGGCGCACCTGCTCGACGTCGGCGACCTGCTGCGCCAGGGACTGAACGCGCGCATGAACCGGCCGGCCTAGGCAGGGGCGGCCACGTGCAGGGCCTGGCGGCGGCAACCGGCGGCGCTCCGGTCGCGACGCTCCTCCTGACGACCTTCGCACTCGTGAGCCTGCTCGGGCTCTATCGCTGGCCTGCCGTCATTCAGCACAGCCTGCTGCGCCCTCATGGGCTCGTGCAGCGCGGCGATTATCACACCCTCGTCACGAGCGCCTTCGTCCACGCGGATCTCGCCCACCTGCTTTTCAACGGCTTCACCTTCTGGGCCTTCGGCTTCGACCTCGAGCGCGGTCTGGGCAGCGCGCGCTTTGCGGCGCTCTATGCCTGCGGATTGCTGGCGGCAAGCCTGGCGACCTGGGTGCTGCACCGCCGCCAGCCCGGCTACGCCAGCCTTGGCGCTTCGGGTGCGATCCTCGCGGTGCTCTTCGCGTCGATCGTCGCCTTCCCCAAGGCCTCGCTCTTCATCCTGCCGCTGCCGGTGCCGATCCCCGCGCCGCTGTTCGCGCTCGGCTATCTCGCCTACAGCCTGGCGGCCCGCGGCAGCCGTCATGGCCGCGTGAACCACGACGCGCATGTCGCCGGCGCGATCGCCGGGCTGGTCTTCATGGCGCTCGTCGTGCCGGGGTCGATCACCCGGGCGTTGCAGCAGTTCTTCTCCTGAACGTCGTCCGGCGTCCTGCGGGGGACGCTCAGTCGCGGCTCTGTCTCCCGATCCACGCCGCGCCGCGCACGCCCGAGGCGTCGCCGTGCAGCGCGGGAGCAAGTCGTGTGCGTACCGGGTCACGGTGGCCGCCGCTGAAGACCCAGCGGCTCCAGAGCGTAGGGATGCGCGCGTAGAGCCCGGGCATCTGCGAGAGGCCGCCGCCGAGCACGATCACGTCGGGGTCGAGCAGGTTGATGACCGCGGCCAGCGCCCGCGCCAGGCGCGACGCGTGGCGCTCGAGCGTGGCCTGGGCTGCGGTGTCGCCGCTTGAAGCCGCAGCGGCGATTTCCTCGGCCGTCAGCCTCTCGCCGGTGCGAGCCGCGTGGTCGCGCGCGAGCGCAGGGCCGCTGATCAGCGCTTCGATGCAACCCGACTGCCCGCAGTAGCAGCGCGGCATCGGGTCCTCCCCCGGCACCGCCCAGGGCAGCGGGTTGTGCCCCCACTCGCCGGCCAGGCCGTTGGGGCCGCGCAGCACGCGACCGTGCACCGCGATGCCCGCGCCAACGCCGGTGCCGAGGATCGCGGCGAAGACGACCGCGGCACCGGCGCCGGCGCCATCGGTCGCTTCGCTGAGCGCGAGGCAGTTGGCGTCGTTCTCGACGGCCACCGGCGCCTGCAACACCGCCTGCAGGTCCTGTTGCAGCGGGCGGCCGTTGAGGCAGGTCGTGTTGCTGTTCTTCACGAGACCGTCGGGCGTGAGACTGCCCGGCGTGCCGATCCCGATCGTGAAGGCCGCGGTGCTTGCCTCCCGGGCGCGCTGCACGAGTGTGGCGACGGCGGCGACGATCGCGCCGTAGTCGCCCTGCGGCGTGGCCACGCGCTCGCGCCATTGTTCCCGGCCGCCGTCGGCAGCGAGCAGCCGGGCCTCGACCTTGGTGCCGCCCAGGTCGATGCCGAGCGCCATCGGCGCCGATTCGGCCTGGGCCGAGGCAACGGCGATCACAAGGGCTGCGTGCGCGCGAGCAGCCAGTCGAGCGCGGGCCCCTGCAGGCGCGGCGCCAGCCGCTCGTGCACGGTGGCGTGGTAGGCGTCGAGCCACGCGATCTCGTCGGCACGCAGCAGGCTGCGCTCGATGCAGCGCGTGTCGATCGGGCACAGCGTCAGCGTCTCGAACTCGAGGAACTCGCCGAAGCGCCCTTTCTCCTCGGTGGCCGAAGGGACGCTGAGAACCAGGTTCTCGATGCGCACGCCCCACTGGCCGGCGCGGTAGACGCCAGGCTCGATGCTCGTGATCATCCCGGGCTCCATCGCCATCTCCGGCGTCGGCATCGCGCGGCTGATCGTCTGCGGACCCTCGTGCACGTTGAGGAAATAGCCCACGCCATGGCCGGTGCCGTGACCGTAGTCCAGACCCTGCTGCCACATCGGCGCGCGCGCGATCGCATCGAGCATCGGTCCGAGCGTGCCGCGCGGAAAGCGCGTGCGCGACAGCGCGATCGTGCCCTTGAGCACAAGGGTGTAGTCGCGCTTCATCGCCGCGCTCACCTGGCCGATCGGCCAGACCCGCGTGATGTCGGTCGTGCCCCCGAGGTACTGGCCGCCGCTGTCGATCAGCAGCAGGCCGTCGCCCTCGATGCGCGCGAAGGACTCGGGCGTGGCGCGGTAGTGCGGCATCGCGCCGTTGGCGTTGAAGCCGGCGATCGTGCCGAAGCTCGTGCCGACAAAGCCGGGCCGACGCGCGCGGGCCGCGGTGAGCGTCTCGTCGACCTCGAGCTCGTCCCAGGCTTTGCCACGCGCGATCGAAGCCTCGAAGTCGGCGTAGAACTCGCACATCGCGACGCCGTCCTCGACCATCGCCTGCCGCACCTGTGCCGCCTCGGCATCGGTCTTGCGGCTCTTGGCGAGCGTGCTCGGGTTGATCGCTTCGACGACGCGCACCGCGGCTGGAGCTGCTGCGCGCAGACCGTAGGTGACCCGCTTCGGGTCGAGCAGCAGCACGCTGGACTCGGGCAGCGCCGCCAGCGCCTTCGCGGCGTCGGCGTACGGTGCCAGCCGCACGCCGTCGCGCGCAAGCGCCGCACGCAGCGTCTCGTCGATCTTCCCTTCGCCGACGAAGAGGGTCGCGGCGTCGGCGTCGATGAGCAGGTGCGCGAGGAACACCGGGTTGTGGCTGACGTCGCTGCCGCGCAGGTTCGTGATCCAGGCGATGTCGTCGACCGTCGAGACGAAATGATGCGTTGCGCCCTGCCTTCGCATCGCTTCGCGGATCGACGCGAGCTTGTCCGCGCGCGGCGTTGCCGCATGCGGCGGACGATGCTCGCGGACCGGCTCCAGAGGCAGGGCAGGGCGACCGTCCCAGGCGGCGCCGACGAGGTCGAGATCGGTGCGCAGGGCAACGCCCGCGCGATCGAGCGCCGTGCGCAGCGCCTGCGCCGAGGCGAGGCCGAGCACCTGCCCGTCGACCGCGACGGCGTCGCCGGCGCGCATGTTCGCAGCCAGCCAGTCGATGTGCGCGGACGCGTTGCCGGTCGGGATCCGCTCGAGCGTGATCCCGCTGCCGGCGAGCTCGCGCTCGGCCTGGACCCAGTAGCGGCTGTCGGCGAAGAGGCGTGCGTCGTCGAGGGTCACGACGAGCGTCCCCATCGAGCCGGTGAAGCCCGAGAACCACTCGCGCGCCTGCCAACGTCCGGGCAGATATTCCGAGAGGTGCGGATCGGCCGAGGGCACCAGCAGCGCCTGCACGCCGGCCTGGGCCATCGTCGCGCGCAGCCGTTGCAGGCGCGGGCCGATCGGCGAGCTGCGGGTGTGCATGCAAGGCTCCGGTGACGATGGGAAGGCGTGGATTCTAGGTTTGGTGCGTCCGACGGCAGGCGCCGTCGGAGGGGCAACGAAAACGGGCCCGGCATGTGCGGGCCCGTTCTCTGAGCGGGCACGCCGGGAGCGCCGGCGCGCCGGGGAATTCGATGTCCTTATGCCGCCATCGCCTTGACTTCGGCCAGCAACGCGCCGGCGTCGGGCCCCATCGTGTCGTCGAGCATCGGGTACATCATCTGCTCTTCCTTCTGGTTGTGCGGCACCAGGATGTCGAACAGCGCCTTGGATGCGCGCTGGTAGCCGGCGGTGTCGCCGGCCGCAACCGCCGCGTGCATCTGCTCGAGGATCGGGCGCATGTCGTCGTGCTCCATCTTCATCTGCACGCTGGGCCCGCCCTCGCTCATGCCGCTGCGCTCTTCGAACGCGGGGAAGAGCAGCTTCTCCTCCTGGTCGATGTGCAGCTGCAGGCGCTTGAGGAACTCGGCACCTTCGCGCGCCATCGTCGCCGCATCGCCGGCTGCCGCCGCGGCGGTGGCGCGCTCGGCGATGGCGTCGATGTCGACGTGATCCTTCTGCATGAAATCGGAAATCACCGTCATCTCGTGATCCTTTGCGAAGTGGAATCAGGCGAAGGGCGGACCGTGAAGGTCCGCCCTGTCTTCGGGCCGCTCAGGCGGCGGTTGCCGACGCGGCGTCGGGCGCGCGCTTGGACACCGTGAACTGCGCGCTCGTCTGCGTGCCGGGTTCGTAGTGCGTGCGCGTTGCGCCCAGGGCCGACCAGCGGCGGATCGGCTTGGAGCCCGACTCGCCGCCGAGCTGCGCTGCGGTCGGCGGGATCGGCTTGCCTTCGGCGATCAGCTTCTGCGCGCGACGCAGCCCCAGGTAGGCGGCGCCGTAGGCGCCGTTGAGCTGCCCCAGGCCGTCGGGTGCGACGTTGAACGGTGCCTTCAGCGCGGTTTCCAGCGCCTTGATCATCGCGACGTTGTGCGTCATGCCGCCGGTGAGCATGTAGCCGGGCTCGAGGCCGACGCGGCGCATCAGCTGGATTGCACGACCGCCGAGCGAGATCATCGCGCCCATCATGATGTCCTCGGCCGGAACGCCATTGGCGAGGTGGTTGATGACCTCGGACTCGGCGAACACCGCGCACACGCTGCTGATCGTCTTGGGGTTGGTCGAGCGGATCGCGTAGGGGCCGATGTCCTGCGTCGTCAGACCCAGGTAGCGCGCGGTCTTCTCGAGGAAGGCGCCGGTTCCGGCAGCGCACTTGTCGTTGAGGCGGAAGGACTTGACGCGGCCCTGCCCGTCGACCTTGATCGCCTTGATGTCCTGGCCGCCGATGTCCAGGATCGTGCGCGTGTCGGGGAAGAGCTGCACCGCCGCCTGCGCGTGCGCCGTCAGTTCGGTGATCTGGGCGTGGCGGAAGGGCACCGAGAAGCGGCCGTAGCCGGTCGCGCCGACGTAGGTCACCTGCGAACGCTCGATGCCGGCGTTCTTCAGCAGTTCCTCGAACACGTTCTCGGCCGCCTGCTGCACCTTGAAGCCGGTGCGGCGCACCGCCTTGCCGGCGACGTTCTGATCGCCGTCCAGCAGGATCGCCTTCGTGTAGGTGGAGCCGATGTCGATGCCGGCTGCGTAGATCTTGCTCATGTCTGCCTCCTCAGGCCGCTTCGGCCGCAGCCGTTTCGACCGCCTGGCCACCGTTCAGTACGTAATCGCGCGCCATCAGCGCCGCACCGAGCGCACCGCAGAAGTGCGCGTCCGGGCTCACGTTGAGCGGCATCCCGATCTCCTGCTCGATGAGCTTGACCATCGCGATGTTGCGGCTCACGCCGCCGGTGAAGGTCACTTCCGGATTGATGCCGACGCGACGGGCGAGCGAGACGCAGCGCGAGGTGATCGCCTGGTGCACGCCCATCAGCACGTCCTCGGGCAGGATGCCCTTGGCGAGGTGGCTGATGATCTCGGACTCGGCGAACACCGTGCAGGTCGTCGTGATCCGCACCGGGTTCTGCGACTTCAGCGCCAGTGCGCCGAGTTCACCGAGCGAGAGCTCGAGCGCGTACGAGGCCGCCCCCAGGAAGCGTCCGGTGCCGGCAGCGCACTTGTCGTTCATCGTGAAGTCGGCGACCTGGCCATCGGGCTTGACCGCGATCGCCTTGGTGTCCTGACCGCCGATGTCGATCACCGTGCGCGTCTTCGGGAACAGGTAGACCGCACCGCGTGCGTGGCAGCTGATCTCGGTGACCTGCTGGTGGCCGAAGGTCACGTTGTAGCGCCCGTAGCCGGTGCTGCCGATGCGCGTGATCTGGTCGGCCGTGAGGCCCGCGTCCTCCAGGCACTTGTCGAACGCGTCCTGCGCGATCGTGACCATGCTCGTTTCCATGTCGAGCAGTGCGCGCCCGACGAGCTGGCCCTCCTCGTTCAGGATCACCGCCTTGGTTTGCGTGGATCCGACGTCGACGCCGCCAAAGTACTTCATGCCTGGGTCTCCTGTGTGGTGGTGGCGGCTTCCTTGCCGGCCGTGATTGCGGAGCCGCCGCGTTGCTTGAGCGACTCGAAGAAGGCGTCGACGCGGTTCTTGATCTGCGCGTCGGACCAGTAGCGCGGGTCGATGAGGTCGGACTCGATGTAGAGGCTCGGCACGCTCATCTCGTTCGTGAGGAAGTTGCGCGTGTCGGCCATGCCCGACGAGACGAAGCGGCAGCTCTTGATGCCGTGGAAGACGATGCCGTCGACGTCGTAGTCGCGGATCTGCTGCGCCAGGCGCTCGTGGGCGAAGAACTGGTTGGACAGGCCGCGGTGGGCCGCCAGCGCCGTCACTTCGGCCAGGCTCTCGAGCGGCCGCGAGGTGTCGTACTCCATCTCGCCGGCGTCCATGCCGCCGGCAGCGAAGGTCAGGTAGTCCGAGTACGCGAAGACGCCGCCCCAGGTCTCGAAGAGCTCGACCAGCCGGCGCATCGAGACGTAGCAGGGCGTGCCCGAGAACAGCAGGCGGAAGCGCTCGTTGGGGACGCGCCCCTCGCCGCGCGCGACCTTGGCGCGCAGCGACTCCTCGAGGCGGCGCATGTACTCGACGCCCTCCTCGGTGCCGCGGTAGACGTTCATGATGCCGATGTAGGTCAGGCCGTCGAGCATCGCGTTGTAGGGCGCCGGCGAGACGCGGTTGAGCGCCATCACGTTGTTCCAGTGCTTGACCATGCGGTTGACGCGGTCCTCGACCTCGGCCAGCCGGTCGATGTCGAAGCGCTTGCCGGTGATCTTCTCGCAGCGATCGATCAGGTCGCGGAACTGCGATTCGATCCACTGGGCGTCGGCGATGTGCTGCGCGTCGCCGGGGCGCACCTTCCAGTTGCCCGCGCGCTGGCCCGGCAGGTCCAGCGAGAAGGTGGGCGTGTTGAGCATGCGCTCCCAGATCTCGCCCCACTTGATGAAGGTCGCGCACATGTTGGACATGATCGCGATGTCGGCCTTGGGGATCAGGCCCGCGGGGTGCTTCTGCTCGCGCAGGATCAGGCCGACGTCGGCCTTGACGTAGGAGCAGACGTCGGGCGAATAGCCGTAGTCCTCCGAGTCGCGCAGGTAGTCTTCCGAGACCTTGCGCACGCCGGTCTGCAGCGCGTTGATCTCGGGGAAGACGAGGTTGAAGTCGAAGCAACGCAGGATCTCGATCGCGTTGCCCATCACGAAGACGTTGGCGACCTTCTCGCCGCGTTCGCGGCCGGTCTCCAGGTCCGAATACCACTTCTTGAAGAGCTTCTGCCCTTCCAGGTGGCCGTTGAACTCCTCGGTCGGGGCCGTGGTCTGAGTCGTCATTTGCGGTCTCCTCTGGGGTCAGGCGGTGGTGAACAGCAGCGATTCGGCGAAGGTCTCGAGTTGCATCGCCATCTGTTCGAACGAATTCATCTTCTCCTCGAACTCGAGCACGAGGTGCGGCACGTGCACCTCGTCGAGGTGCTTGGACCAGGCGACCTGCTCGTCCAGGCCCGGCTCGCAGAACTTGGCCGCGGTGACGATCACCGCCTCGGCCTTGGACTTCGCGACCATGTCCAGCAGGTACTTCTCCTTGGGCTTGCGCTCGTCGTGCTGCACCGGGCTCGCGTCCGAGCGGTCGATGAAGCTCTCGGCCAGCGCCCAGACGGGGTCGCCGGTCTCGGGCACGTCCTCGACGATCCAGCGCAGGCCCACCAGCAGGTCGTCGTCGACGACGTAGCAGTTGTCGTCGATCGCCTCCAGCATCTCCAGCGGCGGCTGCTCGCAGAAGCCGCCGACGAAGACCACGCGCGGCTTGTCCTGCGGGCTCGCCTTGCGCGCCTTGATTCCGGCCAGCGCGTGCTCGAGCAGCACGTTGTGCTCCTCGCACGAGATGCGCGTGCGTGCGCGCAGCAGCAGATAGGACTCGGTGCAGCTGACCTTCCAGGGCTCCTCGGCGCGGATGCGGTAGAGCTCGCGCAGCAGGCGGCGGTTCTTGTTGTAGACGCGGATGCTGTTGCGCAGGCGTTCGTCATCGGACTTGACGCCGGCCTGCTTTTCCATGTCGCTGCGCAGGCGCTGGAACTCGGCGGCAACGTAGCGCGCGGCCCCGGGGGAATTGGGGTTCTGCGGCGTGTAAAGGATCTGGCCGAGCTGGTCGGGGAAGTTGCGCGCCCAGATGCCGCCCAGGTGCTTGGCCGCGTCGCAGATCGGATGCGTGACGAAACCCTTGAGCATCTTCAGCGAGCCGTTCAGGCCCATCTCCGTCGTCGAGCGGCAGATCGAGCAGATGAACGAGCCCATGTGCGCGTCGGCGAGCTTGAGCTCGAGCTTGTTGCCACCGCCCAGGATGTTGACCGGCAGCAGGCCGACCGAGTGGGCGAGCTCCTCGGGAAAGTACACCGGGAAGTGGCCGATCGTGCCGACGAAGCCCTCGGGGAGCTGGTCATCGGCGGGAACCGGTGCCTGGCGCAGCGAGTTGCAGTATTCGAAGATTTGATCGAGCTCGCCGTCGAGCACGGGTGGGGATGCGGTGGTCATGACGGTCTCCTGCCGGGTGGATGACGTATTATGGTACTGGAATACCGATTTTGAGCGCCCAAGCACGCAAGAACGTGCATCTTTGAGGTGGCGCAAACATGCAATGCAGTTCGTTAAGGGTAAACCCTTGGTTTTGAGCTGAGCAGCCTCCCGATCGGCGACAAGGCCCTCTAAACCGTCACGTTCGTAAGGCTTTTGCGTCGCCGTCGCCGACGCAAAAGCAGTGCCGGCCACCGGGTTCGATGATTGATCGGACGCGCGCTTTGCGCAAGCATCGAGTCCCTGATCGGGTCTCTGGCCGCGCGCTCGCGCCGCGATGTTGCCTCGCCTGTTTCATGCGCAAGCTTCTCCTTCGTTCGACTTCGTTTCGCGCAGCCGGCGTGCACGGGCTGCTGTGGGCCGTGCTGCTCTCCGGCTGCGCCAGCATGAGTCCCGAGCAGTGTCTGAAGGCCGACTGGTACGAACGCGGCCGGCTCGATGGCACCTTCGGCGAGCCCGAGACGCGGCTCGATGCCCACCGCGAGGCCTGCGCCGAGGTCGGCGTCGTACCCGACGCGGCGCTTTGGCGCCAGGGCTGGCTGGAGACCGTGCGACGCTATTGCACGCCGCGGCATGCCTGGGCGATCGGCACCGAGGGGCGCAGCTACCAGGGAGCGTGTCGCGATTTCGACGAGCCCGGTTTCCTGCGCTGGTACCGCGCCGGCAAGGATGTCTACAAGACGCGCAGCGAACGCGACGCGCGGCAGCGCGAGATCGAGCAGGCCGAGAAGGACTTGCAGAAGGCGACGACCCCGGAGCAGCGCAAGCAGCTCCGCGAGCGCATCCGCAGCCTCGACGAGGAGCAGGCCCGCCTGCGCCGCCTGCTCGATGCGCAGATGAGCGGGGCGCCGCAGTAGCGCTGCCGACGGATCGCGCGGATTCGCGCGTCGGCGCGATCCGGCGTGGGGCGCAGCCCCGTTCATCTTCAGGATGGCGTCTTGAGTTCCGGGCCGAGCGCTTCGCGTGGCCAGGATGTCTGTCGCTCCCGACCCATCCTGGTGCATGAGGCACGGCGATGCACCACGATGGTTCGCGCAATCGCGGCGCGGTGGCCGTTCGTGCAGTCATGACCTTGTGTTTGCCCCCCATCCTGGGGTGCATGCGGGCATGGCATGGCTCTTGCTAGAGATCAGGACATCTCTTTCCGCTCATTGGAGAAGCCTTCATGTCATCGAAAACCCACTCCCTCATCCAGGAACTCGGCGCGCGCTGGGTCGATCTGCGCTTCACCGACACGCTGGGCAAGGAACACCACGTGACCTTCCCCGTCGAGGCGATGGGACCGGAGGCTTTCGACGACGGCAAGATGTTCGACGGCTCATCGATCCACGGCTGGAAGGGGATCGAGGCGTCGGACATGGTGCTGCTGCCCGACGATTCGACCGCGGTGACGGATCCGTTCGCGCCCGAACCGACGGTGATCGTGCGCAGCGACGTGCTCGAGCCCGCAACGATGCAGGGCTATGCGCGCGATCCGCGCTCGATCGCGCGCCGCGCCGAGGTCTATCTGCGCTCCACCGACATTGCCGACACCGCCTACTTCGGTCCCGAGCCCGAGTTCTTCGTCTTCGACTCGGTGCAATGGAAGTCGCAGATGCAGGAGGCGAGCTACGCCATCCAGTCGGCCGAGGGCGCCTGGACCAGCGAACGCACCGACGGCTTCAACCCCGCGCATCGGCCGCGCGTCAAGGGCGGCTACTTCCCGGTCCCGCCGGTCGACTCGCTGCAGGGCGTGCGCACGGCGATGTGCACCGCGATGCAGGCGATGGGCCTGAAGATCGAGGTCCATCACCACGAGGTGGCCACGGCGGGGCAGTGCGAGATCGGCGTCTCGTTCAACACCCTGGTGCGCAAGGCCGACGAGGTGCAGATGCTGAAGTACTGCGTGCAGAACGCCGCCCACGCCCACGGCAAGACCGCAACCTTCATGGCCAAGCCGCTGGTGGGCGACAACGGCTCGGGCATGCACGTCCACCAGTCGCTCTTCAAGGACGGCAGGAACCTGTTCTTCGGCCAGGGCTACGCGGACCTCTCGGACCTGGCGCTCTACTACATCGGCGGCATCATCCGCCACGCGCATGCGCTGAACGCGATCACCAACCCCGGGACCAACTCCTACAAGCGTCTCGTGCCGGGCTTCGAGGCACCGGTGATGCTGGCCTACTCGGCCAGCAATCGCTCGGCCTCGATCCGGATCCCGTTCGTGGCCAGTCCGAAGGCCAAGCGGATCGAATGCCGCTTCCCCGACCCGACGGCGAACCCCTACCTGTGCTTCGCGGCGCTGCTGATGGCCGGGCTCGACGGCATCCGCAACCGCATCCACCCGGGAGACGCGATGAGCAAGAATCTCTACCACCTGCCGCCCGAGGAGGCCGCGGACATCCCGCGCGTGGCCCACAGTCTGGAGCAGGCCCTCGAAGCGCTGCAGCACGATCACCGCTTTCTGCTGGAAGGCGGCGTGTTCACCGAGGACATGCTCGCTGCCTACGTCGACTGCAAGATGGCCGAGGTGGACCGGCTGCGGCAGGCGGTGCACCCGGTGGAATTCGACATGTACTATAGCCTTTGAGGGTCATCGAGATCGAGTGCGGCGTGCCGACGGGGCCAACAGGAGAACCCGAACAGCGCATCCCCTTGCTGGCCGACCGGCAGGGCGATCCGCAGCGGCTCGTGCACGACGACCTGATGGGGCACCTGTCGACGGCCGTCCTCCTGCTCGATGAGCGCCTGACGATCCAGTACGCCAATCACGCGGCCGAAGAGATGCTTGCCCTGGGCCTGCCCCAGCTGCGCCACCAACCGCTGGCCAGCCTCTTCGCCGACGACGGCTGGGACGAGGCGCATCTGCGCGCGGCCCTCGTCGAGCGGCAGCCTTGCACGCAGCGCCAGGTGCCGCTGCGTGTGCCGGCCGGCGGCGAGATCAAGGTCGTCGATTGCATCGTGACCCCGGTGGCGGCTTCTGACGGGCCGCAGTCCACGCGCCTGCTGGTCGAACTCCAGCCGCTGGACCGGCACCTGCACGTGCACCGCGAGGACAGCCTCGTGACCGCGAGCCAGGCCACGCGAGCTCTCGTGCGCGGTCTGGCACACGAGATCCGCAATCCCCTGGGGGGAATCCGTGGTGCGGCGCAGCTGCTCGAGCGCGCGCTGGGCAATGCCGAGCTGCGCGAATACACGCAGGTCATCATCGGCGAGACCGACCGGCTGCGCGAGCTCGTCGATCGGATGCTGGACGCGCGCAGGCCACCGGCCTTCGGGCGCGTCAACATCCATCGCGTGCTGGAGCGTGTGCGCCTGATCCTGCAGGCCGAGGTCGATGCGGAGCTGGCCTGGGTGTGCGACTACGACCCGAGCCTGCCCGAGGTCTGGGCGGATGCGGACCAGCTGATCCAGGTCGTGCTCAACCTCGCGCGCAATGCCGCGCAATCGCTGCGCGAGATGGCGGGCGCCGCGGCGGCCGATGGGGCACCGCGGCGCATCACCGTGCGTTCCCGCGTCCTGCGGCAGTTCACGATCGGCAGCCGGCGCCATCCGCTCCTGTGCATGGTCGAAGTCCAGGACAACGGCCCCGGGATCGAGCAGAGCCTGCTCGAGACGATCTTCTACCCGATGGTGACCGGGCGCTCCCAGGGGACCGGGCTCGGCCTGCCGATCGCGCAGTCGATCATGCAGCAGCACGGTGGCCTGATCGAATGCGAGAGCCGGCCAGGCGACACGATCTTCAGGATCCTGATCCCGTTCGCGCCGCTGCGACACGACGCCGACGACGCCTCGGCAGGAGCATGTGCGGATGCCCGCGGCTGAACAGGTCTGGATCGTCGAAGACGACCGGTCGATTCGCTGGGTGCTCGAGAAGGCCCTGCAGCAGGGTGGCCTGACGACGCGTTCCTTCGACAGCGCGGATGCGGTGCTGCGAGAGGCGGGAGCGTCATGGCCGCAGGTGCTGATCAGCGACATCCGAATGCCCGGAACGGACGGGCTCGCGCTGCTGGAACAGCTCCGCTCACAGCGGCCGGAGCTGCGCGTGATCATCATGACCGCGCATTCGGACCTGGACAGCGCGATCGATGCCTATCGCGGCGGGGCGTTCGAATACCTGCCCAAGCCGTTCGACGTCGACGAGGCGGTCGTCCTGGTGCGTCGCGCGATCGCACAGGCGCGTCCGGCAGCGACGCCGCCGGCTGCCGAGCCCGGGTCGGCAGACCGGCTGGTTGGCGAGGCGCCCGCGATGCAGGACGTCTTCCGCACCATCGGTCGCCTGTCGCAGTCGGAGATCACGGTGCTGATCACCGGCGAGTCGGGCACGGGCAAGGAACTGGTCGCGCGCGCGCTGCATCGCCACAGCCCGCGCGCGCATGGCCCGCTGATCGCGCTGAACGTCGCGGCGATCCCGCGCGAGCTGGTCGAGGCCGAGCTCTTCGGCCACGAGAAGGGCGCCTTCACCGGCGCTGGCGCGCAGCGCCAGGGCCGCTTCGAGCAGGCCGCGGGCGGGACCCTGTTCCTCGACGAGATCGGCGACATGCCGCTGGACGCGCAGACGCGGCTGCTGCGCGTGCTCTCCGAAGGCAGCTTCCATCGCGTCGGCGGGCTCTCGAGCATCCGCGCCGACGTGCGCATCATCGCCGCGACGCACCAGGACCTCGAGACGCTGGTGCGGCAGGGCCGCTTCCGCGAGGACCTGTTCTATCGCCTGAACGTGATCCGGATCCGGCTCCCGGCGCTGCGCGAGCGCCGGGAGGACATCGCTCGGCTGGCCGAATTCTTCCTGCACAAGGCGGCGTCGGAGTTGCGCATGGAGCCGCGCGTGCTGCTGCCGCAGACGCAGGCGCATTTGCGGCAACTCACCTGGCCGGGGAACGTCCGCCAGCTCGAGAACGCGTGCCGCTGGATCACGGTGATGTCGGCGAGCCGGGAGGTGCACGTTGGCGACCTGCCGCCGGAGCTGCAGCAACCTCCGGCCGAAGCCGCTGCGGACGACGCCGCGCCGGGCTCGACCGACGCCTGGGAGCGCGCGCTGGCGCAATGGGCCGGCCGCGCGCTCGCGCAGGGCCGGCAGCCGCTCCTCGACGAGGCCTTGCCCGCCTTCGAGCGCACGCTGATCACTGTTGCCCTGCAGCACTCCGCAGGCGGGCGCAGGGACGCCGCGGAACTGCTCGGCTGGGGGCGCAACACGCTGACGCGCAAGATGAAGGAGCTCGGCATGGACGAGGATGCTCCGGCCGGGGGTCCGCCGCCGGCCTGACGCGGGGCATGCCCGCGGCGTGGCGCCGCGCCCCGCGCCACGCAGCCCTAGGCCCGCGCTGCCGCCGCCGGCGGCACGAGCGGCGGCTCCCGCTTGTGTTGGCTCGACCGGTACGCGGCGACGATGCGCTCGTGGTCGGCCGCGGGCACGCACCCGCCGTGCAGGAAGGCGTCGATGGCGTCGTAGCTGACCCCGTGCGCAACCTCGTCCGGCAGGCCGGGGCGGCCGTCCTCGAGGTCGGCCGTGGGCGTCTTGCGCACGAGCCGGCGCGGCGCTCCCAGGGAAAGCGCGAGCGCACGCACCTGCCCCTTGACCAGCCCCGCAAGCGGCTGGAGGTCGCAGGCACCGTCGCCGAACTTGGTGAAGAAGCCCATCACCGCCTCGGCGGCGTGGTCGGTGCCGATCACCAGGCCGCCAGTCGCGTTGGCCATGGCGTACTGCGCGACCATGCGTACGCGCGCCTTGATGTTGCCCAGGACGCGGTCGCGCATGGCTTCGGGCAAGGCCTGCAGCATCGTGGCCAGCGGCTGCGCAAGTGCTGCGACGCCGTTCGCGATCGGCACCGTGCAGACCTCGTCGGCGCGGATGAAGGCCAGCGCCCGCTGCGCATCGGCTTCGTCGAACTGCTCCCCGTAGGGCAGGCGCATCGCGATGAAGCGATAGCCCGGGTCGCCGCTGCGCTGGCGCAGCGCCTGCACGGCGAGCTGGGCAAGCCGTCCGGCGACCAGGGAATCGACGCCACCGCTGATGCCCAGCACCAGCGTCCTGCAGTCGGCCGCAAGCAGCGCCTGCTGCAGGAAGCGGCTGCGCGCCTCGATCTGGGCCTGCACGTCCGCGGGTCCGTGCCAGGCGGGCACGACCTGCAGGCGCTCGATGATTTCGCGCTGCACGGGGTCGATCGAGGTGTCGCTCATAGTGCGCGCCCGGGTGTCCAGCTCTGGGGCGCGAACTGCAGCGTCGCGAAGTGATCCTCGAGCGTCTCGGCGCGGCGGATGCGCTCGACGCGGCCGTCCGCGGTCAGCAGCAGCTCCTGCGGGCGCAGCCGGCCGTTGTAGTTGAAGCCCATCGCGTGGCCATGCGCGCCGGTGTCGTGGACCACGAGCAGGTCGCCCTCGGCAATGGGCGGCAGCGGCCGCTGGATCGCGAACTTGTCGTTGTTCTCGCACAGCGAACCGACCACGTCGACCGGCCGCCTTCCGGCCTGGTCGTCCTTGCCGACGACGTCGATGTGGTGATAGGCGCCGTACATGCCCGGGCGCATCAGCGCCGACATGCACGCGTCGACGCCGACGTACTCGCGGTAGCCGTGCTTGTGGTTGATCGCGCGCGCCACCAGCACGCCGTGCGGGCCGGTGACGTAGCGGCCGCTCTCCATGAACAGCGCCGGGCGCCAGCCGTGGCGGTCTGCGAAGCGGGCGAGGTGCTCCGCCGCCTTGCGGCCGAGCGCCTCGATGTCGAACGGCGACTCATCGGGCCGGTAGGGGATGCCCAGGCCACCGCCGATGTTGATGAACTCGAAGCGGATCGCGAGCGCGGCGGCGAGCGCCTGCAGCCGCTCGAGCAGCATCACGATCGTCTGCTCCATGTAGCGGTAGTCGCGCTCGTTGGAGGCCAGCATGGTGTGCAGGCCGAAGCGGCCCGCGCCGCGCGCGATCGCGGCGCGGAAGGCCTCCTCGAGCTGCTCGTGCGGCACGCCGTACTTGGCCTCGACCGGGCGGCCGATGATCGCGTTGCCCTCGCGTGCCGGCCCGGGGTTGTAGCGGAAGCAGACGAGCAGCGGCATCCGCGGGACCTTGGGCACCAGGCTGAGGTCGTCGAGATTGAGGATGCAGCCGCCGTCGGCCAGAGCCGCGTCGAACTCCTGCGCGGAGGTGTTGTTCGACGTGAACATCAGCTCCTCGCCGCACGCGCCGGTTCCGCGCGCCAGCCGCAGCTCGGCGATCGAGCTGCAATCGAAGCCGAAACCCAGCTCGCGCAGGATGCCCAGGATGCGCGGGTTCGGCAGCGCCTTGACGGCGTAGTACTCGCGCAGGCCCCCGGCGGCGGCGAAGGCGCGCACGAGCCGCTCGCCGGTGCGGCGGATGCCGGCTTCGTCGTAGAGGTGGAAGGGCGTGCCGAAGTGCGCGGCGATCTCGGGCAACAGCGGATAGAGGCGCTCGCGCAACGATCGGGAGACGGGCATCGGAGTCTCCCGCGGTTCAGCCCAGGACGTGGGCGATGCGCTGCATCGCGAGTTCGACCCGGGCGCGCTGGTTGAACGCGCTGATGCGCACGTGCCCGCGCCCGCCCGGGCCGAAGCCCGCACCCGGGGTGCAGACGACGCCCGCCTGCTCCAGCAGCAGGCCGAAGAACTCCCACGAGTCCCGGCCTGCATCGATCCAGACGTAGGGCGAGTTGTCGCCGCCGGCGCAGCGCAGGCCCAGGGACGTGATCCCCTCGCGGATGATGCGCGCGTTGGCGAGGTAGCCGTCGGCGAGCGCGCGCACCTGCTGCCGGCCCTGCGGCGTGTAGATCGCCTCGGCGGCCCGCTGCACCGGGTAGGAGACCCCGTTGAACTTGGTGCTTTGGCGCCGGTTCCAGAGTCCGTGCAGCGACACCCGCGTGCCGTCGTCCTGCCACGCGCCGCAATCCCTGGGGACGACGGTGTAGGCGCAGCGCACGCCGGTGAACCCGGCCGTCTTCGAGTAGCTGCGGAACTCGACCGCAAGCTCGCGGGCGCCGGGAATCTCGTAGATCGAGTGTGGCAGCGCGTCGTCGCGGATGAAGGCCTCGTAGGCGGCGTCGAAGAGGATCAGCGCCCGCTGCGCGCGCGCGTACTCGACCCACTGCTGCAGCTGCGGCCGCGTCATCGTCGCGCCGGTAGGGTTGTTGGGCGAGCACAGGTAGATCAGGTCGACGGGTTCCTGCGGCAGCTGCGGCGCATAGCCGTTGGCGGCCGGGCAAGGCAGGTCGACCAGGCCGCCCCGGTGATTGCCCTTGCCCGCCGAGACGCGTCCGGCCATGAGGTTGGTGTCGACGTAGACCGGGTAGACCGGGTCCGGGATGGCGACGCGGATGTCGGTCGCGAAGAGCTCCTGGAAGTTGCCGATGTCGCACTTGCTGCCGTCGCTGACGAAGACCTCGTCGGCGTCGACGTGCACGCCCTGCGCCTGGAAGTCGTGCCGCGCGATGGCCTCGCGCAGGAAGTCGTAGCCCTGCTCCGGACCGTAGCCGCGGAAGCTCGCAGCCGCGGCAAGTTCGTCGACGCCGGCGTGGAAGGCGCGGATGCATGCGGGCGGCAGCGGCTCGGTGACGTCGCCGATGCCCAGGCTGATGAGCTCGACCTCGGGGCGGCGCCTGCGGAAGGCTCGCACGCGGTCCGCGACCTCGGCGAAGAGGTAGCGGGCGGGCAGGGCGGCGTGGTGAGGGTTGACGCGAATCATCGGGGCTCAGGCGGGATGGTGGGTCTGGCCTGTCAGGAAGCGGTCGATTGCGCGTGCGGCCTGCCGGCCCTCGCGGATCGCCCAGACGACGAGCGACTGGCCGCGGCGCATGTCGCCGGCGGCAAACACGCCCGGCACGTTCGTGGCGTAGCCGCCGGCTGCATCCGTGCCGGCCAGGGCGTTGCCGCGCGCGTCGCGCACGACGCCGAAGCTCTCGAGCACGCTGGGTGCCGGGTGCACGAAGCCCAGCGCGAGCAGCACCAGCTCGGCGGGCCAGGTGCGCTCGGTCCCGGGGACCTCGACCAGTCGCTCGCCGTCGCGGCGCACGTCGATCGTCGCCAGCGCGCAGAGCGCCCCGTTGCGGCCGATGAACTCGCGCGTGGCGATCGCGAACTCGCGCTGGCCGCCTTCGACATGGCTCGACGAGGTGCGCAGCTTGTAGGGCCAGTAGGGCCAGGTCAGCGGCTTGTCCTCCTGCCGCGGCGGCATCGGCATGAGCTCGAATTGCACGACGCTGGCGGCGCCCTGGCGGTGCGCGGTGCCGACGCAGTCCGACCCGGTGTCGCCGCCGCCGATGACGATGACGCGCTTGCCGTGCGCGACGATCTGCCCGGGCACCGGGACGCCGGCGTTGACGCGGTTCTGCTGCGGCAGGTACTCCATCGCCAGGTGCACGCCCACGAGCTCGCGGCCGGGAATCGGCAGGTCGCGCGATTGCTCCGCGCCGCCGGCCAGCAGCACCGCGTCGAACTCGTCCTGCAGCGTTCGCGCCGGGATCGAGCGCGTCGCCGCGTTCGCGATCCGACTGTCGGCGGGGAGTTCGCCCACGAGCGTTCCGGTGCGGAACTGCACGCCCTCGGCCTGCAGCTGCTCGAGGCGGCGGTCGATGTGCGACTTCTCGAGCTTGAAGTCCGGGATGCCCAGGCGCAGCAGGCCGCCCGGACGCTCGTTCTTCTCGAAGACGACGACCTCGTGGCCGGCACGGGCGAGCTGCTGCGCTGCGGCCAGGCCGGCCGGGCCGGAGCCGATGACCGCCACCCGCCGCCCGCTGCGCACGCTGGCCGGCTGCGGCCGCACCCATCCCTCGGCCCAGCCGCGCTCGATGATCGCGTGCTCGATCGACTTGATGCCCACGGGCTGCGAATCGATGTTGAGCGTGCAGGCGGCCTCGCAGGGCGCCGGGCAGATCCGGCCGGTGAATTCGGGGAAGTTGTTGGTCGACTGCAGCAGCGCCAGCGCCCGTTTCCAGTCGTCGCGGTACACGAGGTCGTTGAAGTCCGGGATGACGTTGTTCACCGGGCAGGCGTGGTTGCAGAAGGGCGTGCCGCAGTCCATGCAGCGTGCGCCCTGGCGACTTGCCTGCTCCGGCGTCAGCGGCCGCACGAATTCGCGGTGATGGCGGATGCGACTCGCGGCAGGCTCGCACGTCTCTTCGATGCGCTCGATCTCGAGGAAACCGGTGGTCTTTCCCATGGCAGCTGGGCCTCTGCTCGTTCAGGCGTGGGTGGAAAGAGGGCTGGCCGAAGGCAGTGTGCCGGGCTGCGCGCTGCTCCCGGCGCGCTCGCGCAACGCTTGCCGGTATTCGTGCGGGAACACCTTGACGAAGCGCTGGCGGCTGGCGGGCCAGGCATCCAGCAGCGCACGCGCGCGCGCCGACCCGGTCCAGCGCCAGTGCGCGTTCAGCAGCTGCTGCAGCAGCGCCTCATCGGTCTGCCCTTCGTGCCTGGGGATGCCGGCCTCGTCCTGCTCCTGGGCGCGGAGCACGGGCTCGAGCGCCACCTGCGCGGGGTTGCAGCGCTCGGCGAAGCGGCCGTCCTCGTCGAGGACGAAGGCCAGGCCGCCAGTCATCCCCGCGGCGAAGTTGCGCCCGGTGAGGCCCAGCACGACGACGGTGCCTCCGGTCATGTACTCGCAGCCGTGGTCGCCGACGCCCTCGACGACGGCGCTGGCGCCGGAAAGCCGCACGCCGAAGCGCTCGCCGGCGACGCCGCGGAAATGGGCCTCGCCGGAGGTCGCGCCGTAGAGCACGGTGTTGCCGACGATGATGTTGCTGCCGGCGTCGCCGCCGAAGGCCGGACTCGGTCGCACCACCAGGCGTCCGCCCGAGAGACCCTTGCCGGTGTAGTCGTTGGCCTCGCCCTCGAGCCGCAGCGTGATGCCGCGGGCGAGGAAGGCACCGAAGCTCTGGCCGCCGGTGCCGGTGCACTCGATGCGCACGCGATCGTCGTCGACGCCCTCGGGATGCAGCCGGATCAGCTCGCCGGAGAGCATGCCGCCGACCGTGCGGTGGACGTTGCGCACGCGCGCCTCGATCCGCACCCGCTCGCCGCGCGCCAGGCCGCTGCGCATCGGCTCGATCCAGTGGCCATCGAGGGCCTGGCCGAGCTTGTGATCCTGCAGCTCCTGGTGGCGTCGGGCCACGCTCGCCGGGGCCGCGGGTTGCGCAAAGACGCGGCTGAAATCGAGACCTCTGGCCTTCCAGTGCGAGATGCCGGCGCGCAGCTCGAGCAGGTCGGTGCGGCCGACCAGCTCCTGCAGGGTGCGCGCGCCGAGCTGAGCCATCAGGCGCCGGGCCTCCTCGGCAACGAAGAAGAAGAAGTTGACGACGTCCTCGGGCGTGCCGGTGAAGCGGCGGCGCAGCACCGGATCCTGCGTCGCGACGCCGACCGGGCAGGTGTTGAGGTGGCACTTGCGCATCATCACGCAGCCCGAGGCCACCAGCGGCGCGGTCGCGAAGCCGAACTCGTCGGCGCCGAGCAGTGCGCCGATGACGACGTCGCGCCCGGTCTTGAGCTGGCCGTCGACCTGCACGCGCACGCGTCCGCGCAGGCGGTTCAGCACCAGCGTCTGCTGCGTCTCGGCCAGCCCCAGCTCCCACGGCGAGCCGGCGTGCTTGATCGACGACACCGGCGACGCGCCGGTGCCGCCGTCGTGGCCGG
>Ga0209200_1001428_pt1 | contig 23976 bp, 19 predicted proteins | sample AD_UKC033_MetaG_FD_184406 | JGI IMG/M metagenome (GOLD analysis project Ga0209200, IMG submission 184406) | Active sludge microbial communities of municipal wastewater-treating anaerobic digesters from USA - AD_UKC033_MetaG (SPAdes) (version 2) | ecosystem: Engineered > Bioreactor > Anaerobic >... | reverse complement strand
TACAGGGTTGGGTTATGTATCCACATGTCGTCTACAATTCTGCAACCCCTACAGGGTTGGGTTATGTATCCACATGTCGTCTACAATTCTGCAACCCCTACAGGGTTGGGTTATGTATCCACATGTCGTCTACAATTCTGCAACCCCTACAGGGTTGGGTTATGTATCCACATGTTATCTACAATTCTGCAACCCCTACAGGGTTGGGCCAGGTTGGTTTCCCATCCAACGCCTGATGCCTTCGCCAAACACTACTGCCTACTGCCTACTGCCTACTGCCTACGGGGTTGGGTCATGTATCCACATGTTATCTACAATTCTGCAACCCCTACAGGGTTGGGTCATGTATCCACATGTTATCTACAATTCTGCAACCCCTACAGGGTTGGCCCAGGTTGGTTTCCCATCCAACGCCTGATGCCCTCGCCAAACTACTGCCTACTGCCTACTGCCTACTGCCTACGGGGTTGGGTCATGTATCCACATGTTATCTACAATTCTGCAACCCCTACAGGGTTGGGTTATGTATCCACATGTTATCTACAATTCTGCAACCCCTACAGGGTTGGGTTATGTATCCACATGTCGTCTACAATTCTGCAACCCCTACAGGGTTGGGCCAGGTTGGTTTCCCATCCAACGCCTGATGCCTTCGCCAAACACTACTGCCTACTGCCTACTGCCTACTGCCTACGGGGTTGGGTTATGTATCCACATGTCGTCTACAATTCTGCAACCCCTACAGGGTTGGGTCATGTATCCATACATCATCTGCAGTGCTGAAAGGCCCGTGGCCTATTTATAAGGTATTTCGCAATTCTATAAATTTTACGGTACTTTTGCTGAACCAAAAAACCGCAACAGAGTGAAAAGATCCGTCAGAGAGGCACTTGCCGGGAGGATACTGGTCCTTGACGGCGCCATGGGCACAATGATACAACGCCACCGGCTGACCGAGGAGCAGTACCGGGGAACTCAATATGCTTCCCATCCCCTACCGCTGAAGGGCAACAATGATCTGCTCTCCATCACCCAGCCGGGCATCATCAGGGATATTCACCTTGACTACCTGAGGGCCGGTGCAGATATTATCACTACCAACACCTTCAATGCCAACAGGATATCCATGGCCGACTACGGCATGGAGTCGCTGGTATATGATATGAATGTGGCTGCAGCCCGCCTGGCACAAGAGGCGGCAGAGCAGTACCGCACAGAAACAGGCCGCGAGGCCTGGGTGGCAGGCTCGGCGGGCCCCACCAACCGCACCGCTTCAATGTCGCCCGACGTGAATGACCCCGGAGCCCGCACGGTGTCATTTAATGACCTGGCAGAAGCTTACGGAGAGCAGGTTCGTGGATTGATTGACGGCGGCGCTGACATCATCCTGGTGGAGACGGTCTTTGACGGCCTTAATGCCAAGGCGGCGCTCTATGCCATCAGTGGCATCATGGAGGAGAAAGGGGTTGACATACCGGTAATGGTCTCAGGCACCATCACCGATGCCAGCGGCCGTACGCTGACGGGACAGACGCTGGAGGCGTTCCTCATTACCATGTCACACTACCCGCTGCTCAGCATAGGACTGAACTGCGCCCTCGGGGCCGAGCAGCTGAGGCCGTTCGTGGAGGAGATGTCGGCAAAGGCGCCCTTCTTCGTCTCGGCACACCCCAACGCCGGACTGCCCAACCAGTTCGCGGAGTATGACCAGTCGGCCGAATACATGGGCAACATCATTAAGAGCTTTATTCAGAACGGCTGGGTGAACATAATAGGCGGCTGCTGCGGCACCACTCCTGACCATATACGGGTGATAGCCTCGCTGGCGAAAGGACAGAACCCGAGGGCAGTGCCTGAGAGAAATCATATAACAGCCCTGGCAGGCCTCGAGCCGCTGGTGATACGTCGGGACAGCAATTTCGTGAACATAGGTGAGCGTACCAACGTGGCCGGATCAATAAAGTTCGCGCGGCTGATACGCGAAGGCAACTTCGCGGCAGCGCTCGATGTAGCGCGCAGCCAGGTGGAGGGCGGAGCACAGGTGATAGACATATGCATGGACGATGCCATGATTGACGGCGTTGCTGCCATGAAAAAGTTCATCAACATACTGATGAGCGAGCCTGACATTGCGAAGCTTCCCATCATGGTTGACTCTTCAAAGTGGGAGGTGCTGGAGGCCGGGCTGCAGTGCATACAGGGCAAGCCGGTGGTCAACTCAATCAGCCTGAAGGAGGGAGAGGATGATTTCCTGAGGAAGGCGAAGCTGGTGCGCCGCTATGGCGCCGCTGCGGTGGTGATGCTCTTTGATGAGGAGGGCCAGGCAGCCACCTTCGAGAGACGCAGGGAGGTTGCTGACAGATCATACCGGCTGCTGACGGAAAAAGCCGGATTCCCGCCTGAGGATATCTTCATTGATCCGAATATACTGGCCATAGCTACAGGCATTGAGGAGCACAATAACTATGCTGTTGATTATATAAGATGCACTGAATACATCAAGGCAAACCTGCCTTATGCAAGGGTGAGCGGCGGGGTGAGCAACCTCTCCTTCTCGTTCCGTGGCAATGACCCGGTCAGGGAAGCGATGCACGCCGTCTTTCTCTATCATGCCATCAGGGCCGGCATGGATATGGGAATCGTCAACCCGGGGTTGTTGCAGGTTTATACATCCGTTGAGCCGGAGCTGCTGCAACTGACGGAGGATGTGGTGCTTAACAGGAGGAGGGATGCTACTGACAGGCTGCTGCAGTATGCCTCAACAATTAAGGGCGAGAAGCAGGAAGAGGGCAAGAAGCAACTGGCATGGCGGGAAGCTGACGTGGTGAGTCGCATCAAACACGCTCTGATCAATGGCATAGATACTTACATCGAAGAGGACGTGGAGGAGGCTCGTCCGCTCTATGACAGGGCTCTGAGGGTAATCGAGGGCCCGCTGATGGATGGCATGAACGAGGTAGGTGACCTGTTTGGATCGGGACGCATGTTCCTGCCCCAGGTGGTCAAGAGCGCCAGGGTGATGAAGAAGGCCGTAGCTCGACTGACGCCGTACATAGAGGCGGAGATGAAGAGCGGGGAAGCATCATCATCCGGGAAGGTGCTGCTGGCAACGGTCAAGGGCGATGTGCATGACATCGGGAAAAATATTGTGGGCGTCATCCTCTCGTGCAACAACTACGAGGTGATAGACCTGGGTGTGATGGTGCCTGCCGAAAAGATACTGGAGACAGCTGAAAAGGAGAGGGTTGACTTCATCGGGCTGTCAGGACTGATAACCCCGTCGCTTGAGGAGATGGTGCATATAGCATCGCTCATGGAGGAGCGGGGCATGAAGACGCCGTTGCTGATAGGCGGGGCTACCACCTCGGAGATACACACGGCGGTCAGGATAGCACCGGTCTATTCATATAATACTGTATATGTAAAAGATGCATCCAGAGCTGTGCCTGTGATGTCAGGGTTGGCAGCAACTGATAGCGCACTGGCCGGGAACATCAGGGAGAAGTATGAGAAGTTGCGCAGCGACCATGAGGCTTCGCGCAGGCAGAAGAGACTTTTACCGCTTGAGGCGGCCAGGGCCAACGGCATGAAGACGATGCAGCCGATGCCTGCGCCGGCCATGCCGGGAGTGATCAACTCCGGGCCGGTCAGCCTGCGGACTCTGGCTGAATACATAGACTGGACTTTTTTCTTTTTCGCATGGAAGATCAACGGCAAGTATCCTGATATCTTCAATGACCCTGTCAAGGGCGCAGAGGCGAAGAAGCTGTATGATGATGCACTGGCAATGATTGAACGGATCATCAGCGGGGACCTGATGGTGGCCGAAGCGCTGTCTGGGATCTTTCCGGCGGAGAGGCAAGGCGATGACGTAAGGCTGACTACCGGACCAGCTGGTTCCGGACCGGACGGTGTCTCCGGCAATAACGGCACAGTAAGCGTCCCCGCCGGTGAGGTCTGGCTTCGCTTCCTGCGCAACCAGGAGGAGAAGGAGCCGGGTCAGCATAACCTCTGCCTGGCAGATTTCGTTGCAGAAAAGGGTGATCACGCGGGCCTCTTCGTGGTGTCAGTGAAGACCGTTGATCCGTTGCCGGCAGATTTTTCGGGAGACGACTATCGTACTATTATGCTGAGGATACTCGCTGACCGCTTCGCCGAGGCGGCAGCCGAATGGCTCCACCGCGAGATAAGGGTGAGGCACTGGGGCTATGCTGCTGATGAAAAGCTCACAGCACAGGAGATGTTCAAGGTGAAGTACCAGGGTATCAGGCCGGCGCCGGGATACCCCGCCTGTCCTGACCATACCGGCAAGAAGGTGATCTTTGATCTTCTCAGGGTGCCGGAGACGATTGGTGTCACGCTGACCGAGAGTTATGTGATGGTGCCCGTTTCCTCGGTATGCGGTTATATATTTGCATCACCCGGATCATCATATTTCAATATAGGAACCATAGGGAGGGATCAGCTTGAGGACTATGCAGCCCGGTGCGGCATCACCGTTGAGGAGGCCGCCAGATGGCTGGCCCCGAATCTTTAGATATGCAAAATGGAGAAAACGACAGTAATTGATCTTATAATCAACTCAAAAAAGCCGCTCTTTACCTTTGAGCTGCTGCCGCCGCTGAAGGGGCACAGCATAGAGCGCATATACAGGACTATTGAGTCGTTGCTGGAGTATGAGCCGGCGTATATCAATTTCACCTCGCACCGCAACGAGGAGGTGCTCATGGAGAGGCCCGACGGGTTGCTGGAGAGGCGTGTCACGCGGAAGCGTCCGGGCACTATCGCACTGGCTGCCGCAGTGAAGTACAAGTATAATGTCAACGTGGTGCCGCACATACTATGCGGCGGGTTCACGAAGGAGGAGACGGAAAATGCCCTTATTGAGATGAACTTCCTGGGGATCAATGATGTGCTGGCCCTGCGCGGTGATCCTCCCCGCGGCAGTCGCGTCTTCATTCCCAATCCCGGCGGCCACCGCAATACCAATGAGCTGGTGCAGCAGATAGCCGACATGAACCAGGGGCATTACCTTGACCCTGATCTGAAGAACAGCTCCGCAACATCGTTCTGCATTGGTGTTGCCGCCTATCCTGAGAAGCATTTTGAGGCTCCGAACATGACCAGTGACATGATCAACCTGAAACGAAAGGTGGATGCGGGCGCCAGCTATATTGTCACCCAGATGTTTTTTGATAACGCAAAGTTCTACGCATTCCGCGATGCCATCAGGGCTATGGGCATCACCGTTCCGCTCATCCCCGGAATAAAGCCGGTCTCAGCCATGACCGATGTGAACCTGCTTCCCCAGACTTTCCATATAGACATGCCTGAGGAGCTGGTGCATGAGCTTTCGCGGTGCCGCACTGATGATGAGGCGAGGGAAGTGGGGATAGAGTGGGCAGCGGCGCAGAGCCGCGACCTCCTTAAAAACGAAGTGCCGGGGATACATTATTATACCCTCGGCAGATCGGATAACATTGCCCGTATTGTGAAGGCCTCGTTTTGAGGACTTGACATATAGCCGGTGCCAGTCACCGGTCGGGGGCTATGCGAATGGCAATACCGCCGCCACAGATAGCCGGACAGCAACCAACCGGATGAATTTTTTAAAGCCCGAAAGCCTTTTTTATTGCACTTACCTTATTGAGCTCCTCCCACTTGAAGAGGCTGACAGTCATTGTTTTGTCAGGTTTGCCATTGAATGACCTGAAGGTTTTCTCCACTGTACGGGGCTCACGTCCCATGTGACCATATGCGGCGGTTTCACTGTAGATGGGCTTGCGCAGTCCGTACTCCTTCTCTATCATCGCAGGGCGAAGGTCGAACATCTTCGCAATGATCTGTGCTATCTCACCGTCGTTCTGCTTTACCTTAGAGGTACCGAAGGTGTTCACGAAGATGCCTACCGGCTCAGCCACGCCGATGGCGTAGGATACCTGCACCAGCATCTCGCGGGCCACGCCGGCAGCTACCATATTCTTGGCTATATGGCGTGCGGCATAGGCTGCCGAACGGTCCACCTTGGAGGGGTCTTTGCCCGAGAAGGCGCCGCCGCCATGGGCGCCGCGACCGCCGTAGGTGTCCACAATAATCTTGCGTCCCGTCAGGCCGCTGTCGCCGTGAGGTCCGCCGATGACAAACTTGCCTGTGGGGTTGACATGGTACTTGATCTTGCCGTCAAAGAGCTTCTGCACCTCGGCGCCGAATTTGGCCTTAACCCTTGGAACGAGGATGTTGATCACATCCTTCCTGATCGTTTCAAGCATCTTTTTTTCGTCCCTGTCGAAGTCGTCATGCTGGGTGGAGACAACTATTGTATGCACTCTCTTCGGGGTTCCGTTGTCATTGTATTCGATGGTGACCTGGCTCTTGGAGTCGGGCCGCAGGTATTTCATCTGTTTGCCCTCACGGCGTATCTCCGCCAGCTGGTATACCAGTTCATGGGCGATGTCAAGGGAAAGAGGGAGGTAGTTTTTTGTCTCATTGATGGCATAGCCGAACATCATTCCCTGGTCGCCTGCGCCCTGTTCCTCCTTCTTCATGCGTTCCACGCCCATGGTGATGTCAGGCGATTGTTCATGTATTGCCGAGAAGATGCCACAGGAATTGCCGTCGAACATATAGTCAGCTTTTGTGTAGCCTATACGGTTAATGACATCGCGGATTATTGTCTGAACGTCAACATAGGTTTTGGTTTTGACCTCGCCGGCAACGACAACCTGTCCTGTGGTTACGAGTGTCTCGCAAGCGACTTTTGATTCAGGGTCCCACGCCAGGAAGTTATCAACCAGTGCGTCGGAGATCTGGTCGGCTACCTTGTCAGGGTGGCCTTCAGAAACGGATTCAGAAGTAAATAAATAGCTCATCTGTTAATTTTTTAAGTTTAACAATGGCAGGGACGGATTGTTGGCAAAGCAGCGGTTGGATACCGGTTTAGCATTTTTTTCCGTGGTTGCAATCAGTGCAAATCTGTCCACCTGTCGTATAACGGTACAAAGATAGGAGAATTTTCGATTTGGGGAATTGTTTGCGGCGGGTAATAGTGTGGTCAGATTGTATTACAATTCTTGATCCTCTACGAGGATCCATGGCTTATCTGATCCGCAGAAATACAATTTTTTATGCTCTGCGAGCATTGCCTTGTCATGTGATCCGCAGGTCGTAGACCTGCAAGAATTGTAGAAAACTGCATACATACCCCCCCCGACCCCTGCCTTGTGGGCATCACCCATTACACTAAACAGCCAGACATGTCAGAGGCTGTTCTGGCTTTAGCCGAAGATCAGGAACAGTCAGGGATCAGACCTGACCGTTCCTGAAGTAATTCAGAATTGCAAGGTAATTGGCAGGTTGAAGCCATAGAACGTAAAGCTTGCCCCTGCGCCTCCTGAGTAGATGGCAACGACGGATGGGTTAATCCCCAGTTTCCAGATTCTTATGCCAAGGCCTACAGAGCTGATTGCTCCCGGGCCGTATGATGCTTTCAGATCATGCTCGTCTGCGAACGGGTCGTAGATATTATTTACAATGCTAACGTACTCCTTGAAGGAAAAAAAACCTGCTCCGAACATTGAGGTGAGGCTTATGAATTTCCCTTTCAGCTTCGGGCTGATGCCGAAATAAACGCCTCCGCCGTTGATTATGTAGTCATGAGCATTCACAGATACCGGATATATATTTCCGAAATCTATCTCATCAAAGCCTTTCATAAAGACCGATCCTACAGATAGGTCAATATATTTAAGCTTTGTTGGAATATTCAGATTCAGGCTGAACCCTCCAATACTTGCATCTCCGTTATTAGTGGCAAATGTATACCTGAACCTGAAATAGTTATCTGCATTAAGATTATTATATAGATGCAAATAACCGATCTCAATTCCGGGTTTCCCATTGCTTTCGCCAATCAATCTCTCCTGGGAGAATGACTGGAGTCCTGAGAGAAGGAGGGAAAGGAGGATGATAGTTTGTTTATGCATGACTGATTAGGTTTAATTGTCCGATTCACTTACAAGCATTTGAACGCCATAGTTAGGAAATACCAGCCATTGTTCAGGTTGGTCGAAATAGTTCAGGTATGAATTGCCGCATTTTTCCCCCTTGTCTTCAAAGGTTATTGTGTAGTCGATTGCACGACTGGCTTGTAGTCCTTGTTTATCTTTGTCTTTAAGGTTATAACCAACCGAAGTCGTAAAAGTAAATTTACCGGAGGGCTTATCATACTCAATGATAGTGAAGGTTAGCATATCAAACCAAAAACCCGGTTTCCATTTAAGTACCTGTTTGCCAAAAAAGACCTGGGACAGATTGGTTTTATTTGCAAATTGACAATCAATTTGTTCCTGAACTGTGTATGGCGTTTTACCGCCTGCATCTACATTCGTAACACATATATAAAATTCGGGTCTTCCTGCCGGCCATCTTTCAAGTTCCCAGTCAGTAAATTTTATCTGTTTGATATAGACCGGAGACTCTTGAGATATATCCCGATAAGGAGCTATAACAAAATCATATTTGGCGTTTGACTCCCCAAAGGAGGTTAAATGGTTTAGTTTGTAATTAACTTTTTTACCGGCTATTACTTCTGTGTCAATGTAGTTATGTTCATTGGGGGAGAAAGATTTATAAAATTGATATCCAGGAGTAACTCCGACAATATATTTTGAAAGTCTGGTTTCCTGTATATATTGAGTGTGCTCGTTTTCCCATCTTAACTCAATCTCATTCCTTGTCTGTTGAATTGCATCAAATGATGTTGGAGGTTTAGGGTAGTTTGGGGCTGTTATTGAAATGTAATTAGATGGATCAGAAGTTAGCCCCTGGTAGTATGCTGCCACATAATAAGAGTAGGAACGACTTGCTTCTACATTATTGTCATCATAACTTCTGTTATAAGCTCCGTACACATTTTGGGTCAGACTGTAGGCCGGAGATTCTGTGGTTTTACGGTAAATGTAGTAACCAGAAGTGTTCGATGGATCGGTACCGGCAGGCATTGTCCAGGTCAGCCTGATTCCGGATTCTGTCTGTGTCCCGATCAGGTTGGTCGGAGCAGAAGGCTTTACCGGATTGTCCGGATCAGGCTCAATGATCATTCTTTCATTCTCACTGATGACAATGACCGGCTCATCGGGTTCATTTATTGCATCAATGCTTACGACATTACCCTCCGCATCATAACCAGTTAGTGTCCTGGTAGTTGCGTCGTCGTATTCTAAGGGCAGAAATGTTACTGTTGGGCTATAGTTATCTACATCCCACTCTTCAGCGTGTACAGGTATCGCGATTTGCATATCGGGGTATTTCCTCAGGAGTTCGTCTATTATCGATACGGAGGATTTTGTATTGTTAATCCCACCCACTATATAGAAATCCTCCAGTAATTCTTTAACCGTATAATCTCTGATTTCTGATTTTAATGATGATCGGGCTTTCACCTGTTTGTCTGCGAAGTGTCTCAATAGCACATCATAGTCGCCATCAATTAATTGAAGCGCTTCATCTCTGACCATGTAACGAAAGTCTTTGTCGGATTTCAAAGCCTCACTCACCACCCGGGCGAAGTCCCTGAAATCAGAATTGTACTCATTTTCCTCATAATGGCCAACTGGCTTGACATTGTCATTACTTGTTGCCTCCTTCATTTCGCATGATTGGACAACAGTCCACAATACAAGACCGGCAACAAGTAACCATATCTTGATTCCAATTGTTTCTTTTCCCATAGTTCACAAGTTTTAATTTGCAGCTAATAGTTAATTTACCAAATAATTACATTCAGTACTCCTAATTGTATTCCACACAACTAAAGAAAAATGCTCTCATATTTAATGGGCATCTTCATCCGTACATGTCACAATACCGGATTTTGTGACATGAGATTTTCGGATTTTTTAGACGATGGAGCTAATTTAGACATGGTCTAAATAGCGAAAGGCATGCGGCAAGGGCATTACTTAACCGCGTATTATTATACCGTCAATTGACTCTCTCCGGAACCGTAGCAGTGAGAATTACCGGGGCAGGAACTTAGAAGAAACCCAATCAATGTTGACTTAAAGAAATAAACAAAATGTATTATGCAGAATGTTTAAATTCGTATCTTTGAGTGCATTGGTTATGTCATGAATGGTAAAAATCCTTTTTCGGTGGTCGGATATCATGGACCGGATTTGTTTTGCGACAGAAAGAAAGAAGCTGTAGTACTGATGAGGAATCTTCTGGGAGGCCAGAATACCACCCTTATTTCGCTGCGTAGAATGGGGAAAACAGCTTTAATTCATCATGTATTTGAGCGAATAACAATGGAAAAACAGGGGTATTGCCTGTATGTTGACCTCTATCCGACAGGCAGCCTAAGTGAGATGACCAGGCAACTGGCGACGGCAGCAATGAATCTGTTACCACAGAAGAAGAGGATAGGGAAAAAGTTTATTTCTTTTCTGAAGGGACTGCGCCCGGTGATAAAATATGATCCGCTGACCGGGGCCCCTGAGGTGAGATTTGAGTACGCCACTGCCACAGACTATGAGATTACGCTTTCCGCACTTCTCAACTTTTTGAATGAACAGGATATGGATGTATTCCTGGCTTTTGACGAGTTCCAGGTTATTGCTTCCTATGCTGACGGTAATACGGAAGCGCTTCTCAGGACAATGATTCAACAGCTTAACAATATGCATTTTATATTCAGCGGCAGCAACAGGCATATGATGAATGAGATCTTTCAAGACACCAAAAGACCTTTTTTTGCCAGCACCAGGATTGTGAGCCTGCCGGCAATATCAGCGGAGGAATACGGAAGCTTCATTGTTGACAGGTTTACGGAAAAAAAGAGAATCATCACTCCGGAGGCTGTTGATTTTATACTCGGGTGGACTCGCAGGCATACATATTACACCCAGTCTGTTTGTAACACCCTCTTCAGTTCGGGCAGAAAAAGCATTGATATTCAGTGGGTAAAGGCCATATGCGGAGAAATACTTGATGAGCAGGAGAAGACATTCCTGCAGTACCGTCATCTTCTCACAGCCAATCAGTGGCAGTTCCTCATGGCAGTGGCGAAGGAGGGGAGGGTATACAGGCCTCATTCATCAGAGTTCCTGGAGAAGTACTCCCTGGGAACTCCTGCCGGAGTAGCACGTGCACTCGATTCACTACTGACGAAGGAGATGATCTACGAGGATAGTGACAGTAGCGGGAGGTATTATTCTGTTTATGATCTTTTTCTCTCGAGGTGGCTGGAGCGGCAGTAGAGTTCGACCGGCAGCCTTCTGGCGGCAGCCAATGAATTAGTACCGGGTGCAGTCCCGGGAGTGGCCAGGGGGAGGGGGTGAGTCTTTTACAATTCTTGCAGGTCTACGACCTGCGTGGATATGATAGGGGTTCTGTTCTACAGTTCTTGCAGGTCTACGACCTGCGTGGAAATGATGCGGGCTCTGTTCTACAATTCTTGCAGGTCTACGACCTGCGTGGAAATGATGCAGGCTCTGTTCTACAATTCTTGCAGGTCTGCGACCTGCGTGGAAATGATGCAGGTTCTGTTCTACAATTCTTGCAGGTCTGCGACCTGCGTGGAAATGATGCAGGTTCTGTTCTACAATTCTTGCAGGTCTACGACCTGCGTGGAAATGATGCAGGTTCTGTTCTACAATTCTTGCAGGTCTGCGACCTGCGTGGAAATGATGCAGGTTCTGTTCTACAATTCTTGAAGGTCTGCGACCTGCGTGGAAATGATGCAGGTTCTGTTCTACAATTCTTGCAGGTCTACGACCTGCGTGGAAATGATGCAGGTTCTGTTCTACAATTCTTGCAGGTCTACGACCTGCGTGGAAATGATGCAGGCTCTGTTCTACAGTTCTTGCAGGTCTGCGACCTGCGTGGAAAGGATGCGGGCTATTTCCCGGTCAGATGGCGGAATGTTTCCTCGAGGCGGGCGCCGGCGAGGGAGGAGATCTGGTCAATGGGGCCGTCAGCAACTATATGGCCATGATCCAGGATGATCACACGGCTGCAGATGGCTTCCACCTCCTGCATGATATGGGTTGAGAGCATCACTGTCTTTTCCCTGCCGGCCTCGGAGATAAGGTTGCGTATCTCAACTATCTGGTTGGGATCGAGGCCGGTGGTGGCCTCGTCAAGGATCAGCACCTTCGGGTCATGTATCAGCGCCTGTGCCAGCCCCACACGCTGCCGGTAGCCTTTGGAGAGTGCTCCTATCTTCTTTCCCTGCTCGGGATAGAGTCCGGTGCGTTCTATCACTGTATCAACAGCCTCGCGGCTCTTTTTCCCAAGTCCGTATATATCAGCAACGTAACCCAGGTATTCCCTGACATACATGTCAAGATAGAGAGGATTATTTTCAGGCAGGTAACCGATCAGCCGTCTCATCTCCCTGGCTGACGGACCGGCCGGGTGGCCACAGACAGTCACCTTCCCGGAATCTGCAGGAAAGAACCCGGTGATGATCTTCATCATTGTTGATTTTCCCGCGCCGTTCGGACCTATGAATCCCACTATCTCTCCTGCCGGGATGGTGAAGGAGACATTGTCAAGGGCCTTTTGCGGCCCGTAGAGCTTGGTTACGTTACTTGCAACAATAGACATTGAGGATGTTCGATGTTCGATGTTCGATGTTCGATTTGTGATTGCCGATGTTCGATGTTCGATTTGTGATTGACGGTTTTTAATCTCACATCCAAATCATGAATCCTGAATCGAACATCACAAATCACAGATCCTAGCCGTACATGAATTGTCCGAGGTTGGCAAATGCCGAGGTCGGGTTCACGCAGCAGACGGGTATCTTTGAGCTGTTGGCTATAATGTATTGTTCCTTTGCGCCCCAGACGTAGTCGGCAAATGTGATATCCTTGGTGGTCATGATCAGTATCAGGTCAGCCTTCATCTCCTGGGCTATCTCAAGGGCGTGTTCGCCCAGCTTGTCGGCAGGAACTTCACGGATCTCATAATCAATATTGTTCTGGATGAGCATCCTCACCGTATAGTTAAGGTTGAGGTTGGTCTTTTTAGCCAGCGAATCGTCCTTCCTCATTGCCTTGAGGATATGGATCTTTGAATCAAAATATTTCCCCATGAAGATTGCCATGGAGAGTTTCTCTTTTTCCTCAGAACGAAAATCGACAGGGAACACTATGTCATGGTATCTCTCATTGTCATTTGGCGGGGCCTGGACCACTATGTAAGGCACCTTTGACTTGGCTATCACCTTCAGTGCCCAGCTGCCTGTCAGCTTCTGCATCCCGCTCATGCCGTGAGTGCCCATAACCACCAGTGATGCCTTGCGGTCATTGACAAATTCAGGTATTTGTTTGAAGATAGTCCCGCGGGTAACATGGGTTTTGACCTTTACCCCAAAGGTGCGTTCAACCTCTGCTCCCCTGTTTTCCATGGAAGCCTGTTTGGCCTTCATGCCTCCCTCAGAGGTGACCTTGTCAACTATATGCAGGAGGCAGACATCATTGCGCGTCTGGCGCGAAATCTTGATGGCATGCTGCAATGCATATTCCGTAACCGGTGTGAAATCCCATGGCACTACAATGATCTTACTGTCGACTTCCATAATTCAAACGTTTTCAATTAGAATAGTAAAATTACCCTTTTTGCCTGATTATGTCAATAGGCAGGGCACCTAAGAAAAACGCCTGTACCATATGAAAAATTGCGTTTGTGCACAAAAACAGTGCCATTTACAGGGATATCATTCCGGAGAGCGGAACAAAATGCTATTTTTGCCATATTAATGTGATGATCATTTATGAAGAGAAAAAGAGTAAAGGAACTGCTTACCGGCCATGCTACCGGTGAGAAGGTGCTTGTCAAGGGATGGGTCAGGACAAAGAGAGAGATCAAGAATGTTGCCTTCGTGGCGCTGAATGATGGTTCTACCATAAGCAACATACAGATTGTCATTGACATAAATGCTTTTCCTGCAGAGTTGCTGAAGGATATCACCACCGGAGCAAGTCTTGCCGTAACAGGCATCCTTGTGCAGTCACAGGGCAAGGGGCAGAATGTAGAGATCACGGCCTCTGAGATAATCCTTTACGGCCGGTGTGATCCGGAGACCTATCCACTGCAGAAGAAGGGGCATTCAATGGAATTCCTCCGTGAGATTGCCCACCTGCGGTTTCGTACCAACACCTTCGGTGCCGTGATGCGCATAAGGCATGCAATGTCTTTTGCAGTGCACAAGTACTTCAATGACAGGGGTTTCTATTACCTTCATACTCCCATCATCACCGGCAGTGATGCTGAAGGAGCAGGTGAGATGTTCCATGTCACCACTCTTGATCTTGAGAATCCTCCGCGCACGGCTGACGGCAGGATTGATTATGACCAGGATTTCTTTGCTAAACCCACGAATCTCACTGTATCAGGGCAGCTTGAGGGTGAGCTGGGAGCGCTGGCGTTGGGTGAGATTTACACCTTTGGTCCCACCTTCCGGGCAGAAAACTCAAATACCCCGCGCCATCTGGCCGAGTTCTGGATGATTGAGCCGGAGATGGCCTTCTGGGACATCAATGACAACATGGATCTGGGGGAGGATTTTACCAAGTACCTCATCCGTTATGCGCTGGAAAACTGCAGTGAGGACCTCGGGTTCCTGAACAAGATGATAGACAACGGCCTGATTGAGAGGCTTCAGTTCGTGCTGGCCAACAGTTACGAGAGGCTGACTTACACCGAGGCGGTCAGTATACTTGAGTCGGCCGGCCGCAAGTGGGAGTATCCGGTAGGCTGGGGGCGTGATCTGCAGGCGGAACATGAGCGTTACCTTGTAGAGACACACTTTAAGAGGCCGGTGATATTGACCGATTACCCTATGAGTATCAAGGCTTTCTACATGAAGCAGAATGATGATGGCAAGACTGTAAGGGCCATGGATGTGTTGTTCCCGGGCATAGGCGAGATCATTGGCGGGTCACAGAGGGAAGAAGAGATGGATAAGCTGACGCGAAGGATACAGGAGCTGAACCTGCCGCTGAAGGACCTCTGGTGGTACCTTGACACACGCAGGTTCGGCACGGCGCCGCACTCGGGCTTCGGGCTGGGTTTTGAGCGGCTCATTCTCTTCATGACCGGCATGTCAAACATCCGTGACGTGATACCCTTCCCCCGCACACCGCGAAACGCTGAGTTCTAAACAACAGGATAAAAGTCGTTATGCTCGACCAGAAACTCCAACAGAAGCTGCTCCAGAAGCTGTCGCCGCAGCAGATCCAGATGATCAAGCTGCTGGAGGTGCCTGCCATGCAGCTGGAGCAGCGCATCAAAAAGGAGCTGGAGGAGAATCCGGCCCTGGAGGAGGGCCCCGAGGATGACGAGCTGCACAATGAGGAGGATGAGGATGAGGTGGATCAGGAGCAGGCTGAGCGTGAGCAGGAGGAGTTTGCCCTTGATGATTACCTGAATGATGAGGATATCCCGGACTACCGCCTGCAGATCAACAATACATCAAGGGATGAGGAGCGCCGGGAAGAGATACCATATGCCTCCGGAGCATCATTCCACGAAAACCTGTCGCAACAGTTCAATCTCAGGGCAGACACGGAGCGGGAGGAGACTCTGGGGGAGTATATTATAGGTAATATTGACGACGACGGCTATCTGCGCCGGGAGGTTGAGAACATGGTAGATGACCTGGCGTTCCTGCAAAACATAACCACCACCGAGGAGGAGCTGAATGCCATTCTTAAGATAATTCAGGATCTGGAGCCTGCCGGTGTGGGTGCGCGTGACCTGCGCGAGTGCCTCCTTCTGCAGATAGAGAGAAAGGATCAGTCAGTTCCCCAGATAGCCCTCACCCGGACAGTGCTGACGGACTATTTCGAGGAGTTCTCGAAGAGGCATTATGAGAAGATAATGTCAAGGATAGGCATAGGTGAGGAGGAGATGAAGGAGGTAATTGACGAGGTGTTGAAGCTCAATCCCAAGCCAGGCGGCACAATGAGCGACCCCTACACCAAGTCGGCCCAGCATATAATTCCCGATTTCATTCTTGATCAGAGTGACAGCGGGCTGGAGCTGAGCCTGAACAACAGGAACATTCCCGAGCTGAAGATCAACAGGGGCTACAGCGAGATGCTCGAGTCATACTCACGTGATAAGAAAGCCGGCAAGCAGAACCGTGATGCCATCCTCTTCGTAAAGCAGAAGCTTGATGCTGCCAGGTGGTTCATCGATGCCATGAGGCAGAGGCAGAACACCCTGCTGCTCACCATGAATGCTATTCTCGAATACCAGAAGGAATATTTCGCCGAAGGCGATGACACCAAGCTTAAGCCCATGATACTGAAGGATGTGGCGGAGATGACCGGGCTGGATATCTCAACTGTGTCAAGGGTGGCCAACAGTAAATATATTCAGACCCATTTTGGGATTTACCCGTTGAAGTTCTTTTTCTCCGAGGGGATGCAGACCGATGGCGGGGATGAGGTGTCAACCCGTGAGATCAAGCGGATATTGCAGGAGTGCATCAGTAATGAGGATAAGCGCAAGCCGCTGACCGACGAGAAGCTGACCGATATCCTGCAGGAGAAGGGGTACCAGATAGCACGGCGCACAGTGGCCAAGTACCGGGAGCAGCTGAGCATTCCTGTTGCCAGGATGAGGAAGGAGATAACATGAGTCAGGAAGTAAATGGAACACCCGCTGACGGGCTGAAGGAGGAGCCTGTCAGGGAGACTTCCGGGGGCAGCAAAAATCTGAGGAAGATATCAGAAATCCTGGCAGTGATCTTTCATCCGGTATTTATTCCGCTGTACGGATTGCTGATCATCTACAGTTCACACACACTTCTCTCCTTCATTCCGGCGCAGATGAAGCGGATGATCTTCATCCTGGTCATGGCCAATAATGTGTTGCTGCCGCTGGCGCTGGCGGCAGTTCTTCATGCCAGGGGCGCCATTGCCAGTTTCCATGCCCGCGGCCGTAATGAGCGGGTGCTCCTGCTCACCTTTGCCCTGATGATGTACAGCCTCACCGCTTTCGTTCTCCTGAGGATGCAGGTGCCCACCCTGTTCAAGGCATATTTCATTTCAATAGCCGTTGTCACCCTGGTCACCCTGGTGGTGACCACAATCTCAAGGATCTCATTGCATGCGGCAGGATTCGGAGGAGTGCTGATGCTGGTGGTAACAATGATAATACTGTATCAAATAAGCATGGTGTGGCAGCTGGTAGCCGTCCTGCTCACAGGAGGAGCGGTGATGTCATCACGGATATGGAGAGGTGATCACAATGCTGCAGAGGTATGGACAGGACTGCTCACCGGGGCAGCGGTAATGGGACTGTCACTTTTTATTATGCTTAAGTAGGCTATTTATTGCTTTTTCAAGCAGGGGCGCCGCATCAGGAAGGCGGCTTGCCGATGGTTTTGCAGTATCTGTACCCTCTTGCTTCCCGGTGAGGAGAGTGTTATCGCCGCAGGGCTGGCGGGAGAATTGGTTACGGGTGCGCTCATGGACAACTGCGGGCAATTTATTAAGATTATGCTGACTAATTGTAACAAACCCAAGCATGCCGTTGAGGTGTCTGCCAAGGTATTCCTGCTCAGGCTGGCCGGGGGTGGGGATGATCACCGCGCCCTTGCCAAGTGAAACCAGCTCCATCACTGAGGAATAGCCTGATCTGGCGATGACGAGGGATGAGGAGAGCAGTTCCCGGCGCATGGCAGCGGTGTCCGGAGCAATGATCACCCGGATGCCGGGAGGAGTCTCATTTATGAAGAGGGGAAGAGGGGTGGCAGTGAGAACAACCATTCTGAAGCCACTGAGAGTCTCATTAATCTTTTTAAGGAGAAGCGTGCGCTGAGGCTCGGGACCGGAGAGGAGTAGGCAGACGGGGTGACTTTGATCCGGGGTGGCCGGCTCGGTAACATCAGACCCTGTTACGCCAGACACAGTTCTTTCGGACTCTGTTCCGCCAGACACTGTTCTTTCGGACTCTGTTCCGCCAGACACTGTTCTTTCGGACTCTGTTCCGCCAGACACTGTTCTTTCGGACTCCGTTCTACCAGGCACAGTTCTGTCAGGCTCCGTTCCGTACGGCTCGGTTATGTTCTGCTCCGTTCCGTCGTGCACAGTTCCGTCAGGCTCTGGTCTGTCAGGGTTCCTTACACCAGGATCTCTTCCGTCAGGCTCTCTCGCGTCAGGTGTTGAGAACCTTGAAAGGGGGCCGGAGAAGATTACTTTCCGGGGGAGCCTGAGACCGTGGGAGAGCCTGCCGGAGAGATTCACGCTGCCGGGATAGTCAGGCACCAGGCAGAGGTCAAAACGATTAATAATTACCCGGTGCATCCACATTGCCAGGGGTTCCATGAAGCGTAGCGGTCCGGGGAAGGGTATGCGTAGCTGGTGAGTGACATAGGCTGAAAAGACACGCCGGTTATAAAATCCGAAACGGTTATCAGAGATGATCACCGAGGGATTGTATTCACTGACAAGTCGGCGGAGGGTTCTGTGATCTCTGACAGCAGAGGCAATAATATGAGGCAGTTGCAGGAAGATACAGATATATTGGGGAAGTGAACGGGAGTATCGCATCCTCAGTCCGGGGATCTCAACAGGGGTGATGCCGGGAACGTCTCTTTGGACCATCTGCAGCAGGGGTCCATCAGCAGCGAAGATGATCCTCGCTCCTCTTCTCTGCAGCTCCACAGCCAGGGGTATCATTCTGCCGGCATGGCCGAATCCCCAGCTAAGCGGGCTTATCAGCACCGTCATGCCGTTCATGGTTCCTTATCCTGAAACGGAGGTGGCAATGCCCAGTGCGTTGACTCTCCGGGCTATCTCATTGAGCTCACTCACGGGCACCTTCCGAAGATTGTTCCCCAGCGGGGTATCGCGGTGGATGGTATAGATCATGACCTGCCCGGGTCTTATCCTCTCAATAGCCAGCAGCCACTGCTCAATCTCCTGCGGGGTGGTGTTGTCAACATGTCGTCCGTTGCACTCACCTCTCACGAACAGGGTCTGTATTATGAACCGTCCCTGGAACTCCTTCAGATACTCTTCGTATTTTTCAAGATCAAATCTGTTGCGGGGCTGGTTCAGCTGTTCCACGGTGCCGGGCATAACAGAGTCGAGCTTAAGCATGTTCATGTCAACCTTTTTCAGCGCTTCGCGGACACTTTTACGGTGGAGCATGGAGCCATTGGAGAGTACTGAGATTTTAGTTTCAGGAAAGTACTCATCGCGCAGCGCGAGGGAGTCGTCGATTATGCCGGCGAAGGCCGGGTGGAGGGTCGGCTCGCCGTTGCCGGCATAGGTGATCACATCAGGGGCCTGACCCTCTTTCTTCATCTCTGACAGTTTTTTCCTGAGGGCTTCATACACTGCCGTGCGTGATGGGAGTTTCTCTCTGCTTTCGGAGGGGGCGTCAGTCCATCCGCATTCGCAGTAGATGCAGTTGAATGAGCATACCTTCCTGTTGACGGGAAGCAGGTTTATGCCGAGGGAGACTCCCAGCCTGCGGCTGCTCACCGGTCCGAACACTATACTGTCAAAAAGGAAGGTTGCCATCAGCAGATTGGTTAAGGCTGTAAATTTACAATAATCTGCGTACCCGGCTCCCGGGCAGCAGCCGCATTCCGGAAAAGTCAAACGGTTCCACCAGCAGCAGTCCCGGTCTCTTGCCGGGTTCGATGGAACCGAGGGTATCATCCATCTTCAGGGCTCGTGCCCCGTTGAGCGTACCCCACCGGACAATCTCGTCAAAGGGAATTCCGGGCGAGGCTTCATGGAGCAGTCTGAGTTCGGTCAGCATGCTCAGGCGGCCGGATGATGCAAGGCTGTCAGTACCCGCAACAATCCTGTCTGTTACCTCCCTGAGCATGGCTGCCGGGGGCATGAGGCCGGAGATATGAAGGTTGGATGAGGGACAAAGGCAAAACCAGGTATTGCCTGTGGCAGCGAGTGCAGCCGCCTCATTGCGGGTAATAACGGTATTATGAACAAGAAGCAGGCGTGAGGCAAGGCGTGCGAGTTCCAGCGCCCTTTCTGCATGGTCATGTGTCCGCCTGCGCTCGTCGTCCGATTCCAGGAAATGCAGGGATATCACTGATTCAGCACTGATCTGCTCACTGACCATTTCCGAGAGGGGGGCTGAGAGCGAATAGAGAGAGTGGGGTGTTACCTGAACGGGCAGGCGTGCCGCCTGCATCTCGCGGACCAGTTTCAGCGCCTCGCCCATGCGGGCCTCGGCTAAGGCAGCATCAAGGCCGAAAACCTCAGCGAAGGTGAGATATCTGATGGAGCTATTGCGCTTAATGCTGATAGTAAGGTGATTATTGCTGATGTCACCGCACGCTTCAATCCCTTCCTCATGCATCTCCCTGTCTGCATGTCCGGCTGCACTGATGACTGTCTCCGGTGTTGCTTCGCGCGTGTCACGCACAGCGTTCACGAACTCATTCAATCCTCCGCCGGGAGGGATAAGGCCCCTCATGTGCGACAGCTCCAGGTGAGCGTGGCAGTTGATCAGTCCGGGAATGATGATGCCGTTGTAGAACTCTGTTCCGGCACTCTCACCGAGGTTGCCCCCTGTATCCTCAATACTGTCAACAGTGCCGTTGTCAGTCACGGTGACCACTCCTCTCTTAAGAGGGTTTCCGGCCATGGTGAACAGATATTGAGCCGAGATCCTTCTCATTGTTCTACTGGTGCGGCATCCCCGCCGTGCACAATGCTGATGTTGGCAATGCGGGCATGCTTCTCCCACTTGCCTGGCTGGTTGTCGTGGTTAAGGAGCCATCCTCTCAGGCGGGCTCCCGGTATGGTATCAAGGGTTTCGCGAAGCTGTATCTTATGGAACTGGCCGTCCTTTGAAAGGAATATCTCATCCCAGTATACGCGCTTTTCCTCGCCTATGCTGTCAGGATAGCTGAAATAGACTGTAACCCTGGGATTTAGGCTGTTGTCATCTTCAAAGACACGGATATCAGCATTAAGCACATAATCTCCCGGTTTGTCCAGTGGTATGTCAAACCAGACAGGATCCCTGGTAAAATCTTCCGGGAAAATATAATTCTGTTTACCGGGCCAGAGGTTTTTCTCAGGCTGATCCAGAGATGTGTTTTCAGATATCACTACCGCTTCCAGCTCAAGCAGGTTTCCTGTGACACGGTCATAGATCCTTGACAGCTTCCTGGGCTTCTGTGAGAAGTAGTAGCGCATGGTGGCATCGAACTGCTCATATGTATAACCCTGGCGTTCAATGACATCGATATAGTTGAGGATGGAGTCGCGCTGTGCCCATGAGTCTTTCATGGTAAAGAGTTCGAGCATACCGGCGGTAAGGTATGTATCGGTAAGGATAGCCACCAGCTTATCATCAGGGACGCGTTGTTTCCTTCCGGGCTTGCCATCTCCGGAACCTCCGCAGGATGACGCAAGGAGCAGTGCAAGGGCAAGGAATATTACTATTGCCGTCCTCATTTGTCTTCTTTATTGGTTTCCTTCAAATGTCTTCGTGAGAGGTAGTGGACGGGGTACCATGCTGCAGCATAGCCTATTGCCAGCACTGTGGCAGCCACGATGAAGAAGTCAGACAGCTGCATCCTCACAGGGTATGCATCAATGAGCAGTGAATCGCCTGCCAGCTTGACTATCCCGAAGTGTTGCTGTGCGGCGCAGAGGATGAATCCCATGAGGAGTCCCAGTATTGTTCCGATGAAAGAGATCATCCATCCCTCATAGATGAAGATGCGTTTGATAAGTCTTTTGTCAGCCCCGAGGCTTTGGAGTATTGTAATATCCCTCTCTTTTTCAATTATCAGCATGGTCAGCGAACCGATGATATTAAACGAGGCAATGATGAGTATAAATGTGAGGATCACGAAGATGGCCAGCCGTTCAGCCTTCATTACCTTGTAGAACATCTCCTGCTGTTCATAGCGGTTTTGTACCACGAACTGATCTCCCATCACCTCCCTGATGGCGTTTTGCGTCTTCTTCTCATCGGCGCCGGGGGTCATCCTTACTTCTATTGAGCTAACCTCGTCAGTATAACCAAGCAACTCCCTGGTAAAATCTATAGGCAGGAAAACATATTTGGAATCGAACTCCTGTTCAACAGCAAAGATGCCTGACATATATATGTATTTCCTGGTGAACTCATTATCGGGTGTGCCTCTTATTTTTGCGGTTCTGTCAGGGATATATATTGCCAGGGGCGAAACGAAGTTAAGTCTCATGCCAAGGAAGTTAGCCACTCCGAGCCCGGCGACGGCGTAGGGTCTGCCGTTCCCGGCGCGAAGGGTGAACTCGCCGTCCCACATTGCGGTGTCAAGGTCAGAGACGTCAGCGTAATTGAGTGAAACCCCCTTGACGGTTGCAATGTACTGTTGTTCCTCGTAACGCAGGAGTGCGTTTTCTTCAAGGGTCAGGGCGTACAGTTCAACGCCTTCGGTATTGGCCAGACGGCTGAGCATGAGGCTGTCAGGCGTGAAGACCTTGCCTTTTGCCGGGGCTATCTTTATCTGCGGGTCAGAGGTGCTGAAGATGCTCTTCACCATCTCCTCGAGGCCGTTGAAGACAGAGAGGATAGTAATGAGCGCCATTGTTCCCACTGTCACTCCGGCTACTGAGATGGCGGAGATGACGTTGATGGCGTTCCGCGATTTCTTCGCGAAGAGGTATCTCTTTGCTATATAGAGTGACAGCTTCATCGCTTCTTGCGGGCAACTACCAGGAGCCCGGTACCTCTTTTGTGTATGCCGTGCAGGTCGGCCAGGTTCAACAGCATCACGAAAGGCATAACGGCAAGATAGTAGAAAGGCAGGAGAATAAAGAAGAGTTTTGATGCTGACAGCATGATGACGGGATATTTCATTGACAGACGCCAGCCGATGCTCCCCGGTGTGCCGTAGGTGTATGATACCGTAACATCATTATAACCGGCCGTCTGCAGTTTTTCAGTAATCTCCTCCCTGCCGTAGCCGTCACGGACATGCTCCCCGATGAAGGAAGTGTCATCATCTGAATGGACATCTGATCCACCCATGTCAGAGGGGGTGGAGATGATGAGGTATCCGCCCGGTGATGTCATGTTGCTGAATCCGGCAAAGACTGTCCGGTCTTCGGCAATATGCTCCATCACGTCAACGCACAGGATCAGGTCATAGCTCTCCCCTCCGTTCCAGGTGACCAGGTCAGCCTCCACGGCTTTCACCCGGTCAGCCACCCCGCTCTTTCGGAAGAAGTCATTGCAGTCGGCCACCTGCTCACTCTTTATGTCGGCAGCAGTGATCTTCCAGGACCGGAAGTGTGAGGCCATCCACCATGAATACTGGCCGAACCCCATTCCTGCATCAAGCACCATGGCTTCATCCGGGAGAGAGGGTCCGAGCTTTCTCAGGGCCCGCCTGACATGCCATGACCGCAACAGCAATATATCCAGGAGCCGGTAGAAGAGCCTTCGCAACAGCGGATGCCTGTTGAAGAGCCGACCCAGTAGCTCTTTTATGGGATCATAATGCATTGTCTTACTCCTTGAGCAGGTTAGTGATGTTGTCTATGTAGTCATTGCTGTCGTCAATAAAAAAGGCTATCTCCGGGACGATACGCAGTTGGTTGCGCACCTTCTGTCCCAGCTCGTATCTCAGCCTGGGGACGCTGGAGCGCAGCAGTGACAGGGTTGCGGCAGATCCTTCGGAAGGGAATATGCTCACCCATGCCTTAGCCAGGGAGAGGTCAGGACTGATGCGCACGGTGGTCACCGAGATCATCTTCCCGGGAGCCAGCTCATTGCCGTGATGCATGATTATCTCCGCCAGCTCTTTCTGCACCAGCCGTGCTACTTTTTTCTGCCGTGTTGATTCCATGATAATTGAATTTCACGGCAAAAATACGAAATATGTTGGGAGTTGTCGGTTGTTGGTTATCGGTTATCGGTTATCGGTTATCGGTTATCGGTTATCGGTTATCGGTTATCGGTTATCGGTTGTCGGTT
>Ga0209200_1001427_pt1 | contig 23978 bp, 16 predicted proteins | sample AD_UKC033_MetaG_FD_184406 | JGI IMG/M metagenome (GOLD analysis project Ga0209200, IMG submission 184406) | Active sludge microbial communities of municipal wastewater-treating anaerobic digesters from USA - AD_UKC033_MetaG (SPAdes) (version 2) | ecosystem: Engineered > Bioreactor > Anaerobic >... | reverse complement strand
GACCCGCCTGAAGGCTCGACTCCGGGTTGTCAGTCGCCACCTACCGGGTTGAAATCTTCACCACCAACTTCTTCACGGCTGTGTCCGGGCCCGCTGTCAAGCCCGGCATGTGGGCGTCTTCCGGCATGAAGATGGCAAAATAGCCTGCGTTCAGCGTGATGAAGTCGCCTTCACCTGAGAGCGGCAGCCAATCCTTGGCGTCGTCATATTCCCCCGGCGTCAATCTGCCCAAGTGGGCATAGCCGATCTGCTCCGCCCCGCGAATGACGTACTGCAAATCGATGTACCGCCGGTGCGCCTCCCACAAACCTTCTTCCTGGGGCTTGGCGTTGAACTCCTGCACCAGGGCATAGATCTCCTCGCCATCGATGACATATTTGCCGACGCCGAGGGCGGACAGGTCGGTTTCCTGGATAAAATCAAAGGCTCGCCCCAGCTTAGGATTGAGGGCGCGGTACAGGTGGCTGTTGGTTATTGCGTCGGTGATCATGTCTGTTCTTCCTCTAGCTGACAGGGAAATGTCTGGGCTGGAAGGATGTCGGACATCCTCCCAGATTCATGCTGGTTCGATTATACGCCACGCCTCGACCGCCCGTCAAGGTCGTTCATCACGGCGATGCACAAGCTGCTGGCCGCGCGCCGTGTCTGGCGGTCTGACTCTGCGTCATGATGGGTAGATACTCTCCAACGGCCACCCTTCAGGCCGTTGGTTCAACGCGCCGCCGCAGCGAGACGCGTTGCTGCGGCGACGGCAGCGCTTCGGCAGCAAGTATGCTGCCAGGGAGGTCTCCTAATGAAGACGCGCGTCCTGCTGTTCATTCCCGCTGCGTTGGTCCTGCTGTTGGCGAGCGCCGGTGCGCTGGCCAGCTCCCTGTCGCCCCCCTCCTCACCCCCGTCGTGGCAGGCGCTGCCTGCACCCGACAGCTTTCCTGTCAAGGCCATCGCGGCCTCGCCCGCCTTTGCCACCGATCACACGCTCTTTGCTGGCACACAGGCCGGCCTCTACCGCAGTTCCGATGCCGGCCAGCACTGGATTGCTCTGGGCGCGGGCGCTGCCAACGCCCTCAAAATCATACCCTCGCCCGCCTACCCGGCCGACCATACCCTCTTCGTGCTGATCGAAACGACCAGCCCGCCCGATCGCCGCGTGCTGCGTTCCACCAACGACGGCGCAACCTGGCAGGCGATCTGGGGCAGCGCGGCTGTGCAAGATCTGGTCGTGTCGCCCAACTTCACCCTGGACCGCACCCTGTTCCTGGCCGACACGTCATCTGGTCAACCGCAGATCTACCACTCCACCGACGCGGGCCTGTTCTGGCAGGCCACGGCCGGCCAGCCGATCAACCTGGAGGCCTCTCTGTTGGCGATCTCGCCGGCCTTCGCCGCTGACCGCACCCTCTTCGCGGCGGGCTACGGCGCCTTGAACCGCTCGACCGACGGCGGCGCCAGTTGGCAGGCGCTGAGCGCGGCCGGCCCCAACTACAGCCTGGCCATCTCACCCCGCTACGCCACGGATCGCACGCTGTGGGCGGTGTACCGCGAGATCGAAGGCTCGGCTACACAACCGGAGGCTGGCGTCATTCGCTCCACCGACGGCGGCGCAAGCTGGAGCAACGTCACCGCGGGGTTGGACGGCAACTACAACGAAAACTACCGCAGCCTGGCGGCGGATCCGGCCGGCGAGGCGGTCTACCTGGCGCTGACCGGGCCGCAGTGGGACCCGCGCTTCCCGCCGCGCGTTTACCGCTCCGACAACGGCGGGCAGCGCTGGGCGCCGCAGGAGCTGCTGCCTGGCGACGCGGCTCCGCAGCAGGTGGTGGCCGCCGGGCCGCTGCCCGACCTGTTCGTGCTGGCCGAGGGCGTGCTCTATCGCCATGCCTCCACCTGTTACGAGGCGCTGGCTGACGGCGGCTTCGAGACCGGCCCGGAGCTGCTGGCATTTCCATCCATCGCCCGGGCCTGGGAGACGCCCAGCACCCCCCTGCCGGCCGGCTATACGCAGGACATCCGCCATGCCGGCGCCTTCGCCATGCGCACCGGCGCGGGTCCCAGCGGCCCCAACATCTACAGCTACTCCAGCGCGCGCCAGTGGGTGACCCTCCCCGCCGACGCCAGCGGCGCAACCCTCACCTTTTGGCGCTACCCGACTCTGGGCGACGCCGGCGCCGTGGGCGACGCCGAGATCGATGCAGCCGCGGCGCTGACGGCCAGTCCGGAGACGGCGGACTATCAATACCTGTTGGCGGTCTTTGCCGACGGCAGCTACGACGTGTTGCGCACCTGGCGCGACAACAGCCAGACCTGGGTGCTGACCACGGTGGATCTGAGCGCCTACGCCGGCCGCAGCTTTTGGCTGCACTTCGGCGCCTTCAACAACGGCACAGGCGGCCGCAGCAGCATGGTGCTGGACGAAGTCAGCCTGCACATCTGCCGCCCGACGCCCGCTCGGCCCCGCGCCTACCTGCCGATGATCCTGCGCAGCCTCGCCGCGACGCCCACGGCAACCCCGACGGCCACGCCAACTTCCTCGCCCACAGCGACGCCGACGGCCTCGGTCACAGCCACGCCAACGGCTACGGCCACCGCGACGCCGACCGCGCCGCCCACGCCCATTCCCACGGCCACCCCTGGCCATGTGCCGACGCCCTACTGGGCGGGCCGGCTCAATCTGCCGGCCGGCAGCCGGCCGCACGGCGTGGCGGTCAACGCGGCTGGCAATCGGGTTTACGTCGCCTTCCACGGGATCGATCACAGCGGCCGCACGCTGGGCGTGGTCAATGAGTACCTCAGCCTGCAGGCGCAGATCGATCTGGGGCCGAACGCGCGCGGCCCCAACGGCGTGGCAGTGCTCCCCGGCAGCGGGCAGGTGATCGTCGCCAATCGCCAGACGGCCAACGCGTCAGTGGTCGATCCGGCGGCCGGCGCGCTGGTGCAGAACATCCCGGCCAATCTGCTGCCTGACGGCGTGTTCGTGGCCGGCAGCTACGGCTACATCGCCAACTTCGGCAACGACACGGTGACGGTGTTCAACCCGACGACGCTGGCCGTGATCCGCACGCTGCACGGCGTGGGGCATGAGCCTGCGCTCTTCGCCGGCGACCCGGCCAGCGGTGATGTCTTTCTCAGCGCACACGGCTCGAATCAGGTGATCGCCCTGCGCGATGGCCAGGTCATCGGCCAGTGGGATGGCGTGGCCGCGCCCTACGGCGTGAGCTATGACCCGGCCAGCCGGCGCCTCTATGTGGCCAACCGCGGCCCGGCGCACACCGTGACGGTGATCGACGTCTATCTCGATCAGGTGGTGGGAACCATCGCCGTGGGGCGTGAGCCCTATGTGCTGCTGGTCAACCCGGAGAGCGGCCACCTGTTCGTGGCCTGCGACGACGTGGTGCAGGTCTACGACACCTACGACTGGTCGTTAGTGACCAGCATCCCCGTTCCCCCGGGCGCGCAGGAGGGAATCGCCTTCGAGCCGCGGCTGAGCAAGGTGTTCGTGACCAGCGCGGCCAGCGACGCGTTGACCGTCATCCAGGATCAGGGGCCGGCCCAAGTGGTGTTCATCAGCGACCGCGACGGGGTCGCCGATGTGTACCGCATGTTGCCCGACGGCCGGCGCCAGATCCGCCTGACCGACACGCCGAACGCGGCCGAAAACGCGCCGGCCGGCTCGCCCGATGGGCGCTGGATCGCCTACGAACGCTGGGATGACGGCGGTTCCAGCCAGATCTGGCTGATGAGTCGCGATGGACGCGGCGCGACGCAGTTGACCGATGGCCCCTTCGGCAACCTGCACCCCACCTGGTCGGCCGACAGCCGCAAGATTGCCTTCGCCTCCAACCGCGACGGCGACTGGGAAATCTACGTGTTGGATCTGGCCACGCGCGGGCTCACGCAGCTCACCTTCACCCCCCACGACGATCTGCACCCTGATTGGTCGGGGATCAACGGACGCATCGCTTTCACGTCGTATCGCACCCCCTCCAACGGCGAGCTCTACACCATGGCCGCCGATGGATCCGATGTGCGTCAGGTGACCGGCGGCTTCAACGACAGCAACCCAAGCTGGGCGTCATCGGGCGTCCGCCTGGCCTTCTGGGGCAGCCGGCCGCAGGGCCAGGGGCTGTACACGGTGCGCAGCGACGGCAGCGACATCCGGCTGCTGGCGCCGCAGGCGCTGCAGCCCGGAGGGCCGGCCTGGAGCGCCGGCGACGACATCGTCTTCAGCGGCTTCCGTCCGGGCAGCGGCTACAGCGAGATCATGCGCATCGAAGCCGACGGCAGCGGCTTGGTTCTGCTGACCAACAACGAGGTCAACTTCGACTACGCGCCCGGCTGGCTGGCGGGCTGGTGAGTCGATGGGACGAGGCAGGCTGAACCGTTGCGAGACAGGACAGCTCCGCTTTCCGGCTGGACGCTTGATTCGATGCCGGGAACGCACGTGCAGGCCGGCCTGACCGGCTACCGCACCACGAGTACCGGCCGCTCCAGATGTTTGATCAACTCGCGCGCGATGTCGGCCAGCAGCACCCGCTGCCAGCCGGCATCGCGATGCGCGCCGATCACCACCAGGTCGTAGTCGTTTTCCTGGCTTTCGGCCAGGATCTCATCCACCACGGCGCCATGCCGCACCTTGGCCACGGCGTGAATGCCAGGATGGGACAGCACTTCGAGGCCGCTGGCCAGCCATTCGCCCTCGGGGGTACGCTCTTCGATCAGCTCCTCGGCGCTGGCCTGCAGGTCCTCGTCGGGCACGCCGGGCCAGGCGGTGATCTGCGACATCACGTGCAGGACGGTGATATGTTCCTCGCCCAAGAGGGTATCAGCCAGTTGGGCGGTGAAACGGCTGAGCAGCGAGGGGACGACCGCGCCGCTGTCGCAGAGCAGAATGCGCCGGATCGGCCTGATCTCTCCCTTGGCCAGAAGCACCGGGCAGGCGGCGCGTTCCACCACCTGCAGCGCGACGGAGCCCAGCAGGCGCGCCTTCAGGGTGTGGGTCTGGCGCTCGCCCAGAATGATCAACCCATAGCTCCCCTCCTTGGCCTCGGCGATGATCTGTTCGACTGGCCGGCCGTGGCGGAGGCGGGTCTCGATGTCGCATGGAACATCAGCCAGCAAGAAGCGGGCCCGCTGGAGCGCGGCCTCGGCCAGCGGCTGATCCTGTTTGCGCCGCGCCACCGTGAGCACCACCGGCGTCTCGTCGACGCAGCGTATGAGTTCGGCGCCCATGCGCAGCGCCTTCTCGGAGTGAGAGGAACCACCTGTTGCGATAAGGATTTTCACGAGGCAGTATCTCCTTGCTTCAGCTTCATAGCAGCAGAAGTATGATGGGTGTTACGAAGAGCACGACCATGAACACCGCCAGGTTGCGGTTGCTGGCTGTGATGGCGGCCACCAGCCGCAGGGAGTTGCGTTCGAAGCGCTGATAGAAGAGGGCCAGAATGACCAACGACACCACCGCAATGCTCATCATCTCGGTCAGAACCACCGTGAAAGCCGCGGGGTTGTCGAGCAGGACCGCGGCCAGCAGGGTATCGACGAAGGTGGTGATGTTGGCGCCCATGATATACGGGATGACGTTCTCCCGGCGAATAAAGCCGCGGTTGCTGAGCGGCACCAAAATGCCCAGGGAAACGCTGACCGACATGGAGATGGTGGTCACGCCCGCGCCCAGCAAGAACATCACCCAAGGCCGATAGACCAGGCGCGAGACACGGCCGACCTGGCTTTCTTTGATGGCCATGTCAGGCAAACAGCGGTCGAAAAGGTTGAAGCTGGCCAGAATGATCCCCATGCCGACGATAAACAACGCCCAGCCAGGCAAAAAGCTGGCCAGAAAGCCGGCGATGGGATCGAAGATCCGGTCAACGACCGAGCTCAACACAGCGCCGGTCTGGAGTTGAACGCCGTCCAGCATGCCTGTTTGCAAAATGATCACGCCGACGACCAAACCGGCCAGGTAGGTGGTCCAGGTGACGGTGAGCGAGGTCAAGCCCATGCTGAGGCTGGTGACCCGGTTGCGCCCGCGCAGGACGTAGATGAAGCCGATGAAGAGCACAATGAAGCTGGCGCCCATTCGGCTGCCGGTGATCATGGTGAAGGTCTCAAGTTGGTTGATCACCCCGGCGTCGAAGAAGGTCAATGCTGCGGCGGCCACCGGCGAGCCGCTCATCACCACATAGGCGAAGAGCCAGCCAAAGCCCAGGCTGTTGACCGGGTTGGTGACCCGAAACGAGTCGCGCACCAGGGGGGCCAGCCCCCGAGCGCCATCCTTCATCAGCGTCAAGGCCAGGATAAAGAGGAAAAGACTGACTATGAAGAGGGCGATCTTGCCCCAGTGGATGCGCCCCCAGAGTCTGCGCGTGGTAGCGGCCAGACGGCGCCATGCCGGCAAGGCCCGATCTTCGTTGGCGACGACTTCTACGTTGGGCGGATCATGCATCGGTGGCCTCCTTGTGGTCATCGGTTGACGGCCGGCGCAGCGGGCCGTCTGGATCCCGAAGCGAGAAGTCCGCACGCCCATGTGCGGGCTCACATCCCAGGTCGGTCAGTCGGCCGATGGGCGCGCCGACCAGTTCTATTGCAGCGTGGAAGTCGGCCGCTACGACGCCAGATCTTCGGGCGCGGCGCCTGGCAACAGCACCTGGGCTGACAGCGCACCCACGAAGGGCAGGTTGCGATACTGCTGGTGATAGTCCAGCCCGTAGCCAACCACATAGCGATCGGGCAGCTCAAAGCCGACATAGCGCAAGGGCAGCTTGACCAGGCGCAGCCGCGGCTTGTCGAAGAGGGTGCAGACGTGCAAGCTGGCCGGCCGCCGCTCGTTCAACATGCGCAGCAGGGTGTGCAGGGTCAGCCCGGTATCCACCATATCCTCCACGAAGAGCACATGCCGACCCTCGATGCTGCTCTCCAGGTCCTTGAGCAGCCTGACCTGGCCGGGGCGAACCTGTGCGCCGTAGCTGCTGATGGCCAGAAAATCTACCGTGAAGGGGATGGGGATGGCGCGCATCAGGTCGGCCATGAAGACGATCACGCCGCGCAACACGCCCACCAGCAGCGGGTCCAGGCCGGCATAGTCGGCCGCGATGGCCGCGCCCAACGCGCTCACCCGGCGCCGGATCTGGGCCTCGGTCAACAAGATATCGGAGATCGGGCTGGCAGAAGCAGGCATGGCAGAAAAGATTTACAGACCCAAAGGGGTTGCCCGCAACGGAAGCTGTGCTCTGGGTTGGCTGGTCAGGAGACCGGCCAAAGGGGCAGGTTGTTGACAGGCGCTACAGGTCGGCCAGTTGCCCGGCGACGCTGACGCCCACGGCCGCGCTGGCGGTGCGGTGCAGGGGCAGATAGCCCTGGGCAGCCAGCGCCGAGCTGGGCAGCGTGGCCTCATCTGGCTTGTCGGACATGGTGAGCAGCAGGCAGCCGCGGCGCTTGAGCCACAGCGCCGTCTCCCGCACCTCTTGGGTGACGCACACCTGCTCGGCCAGCATCTGCTCGACGGGCGCATCCTCAGGCAGGCAGCCGAAGCGCTCGACGGTACAGCGATATTCCTGGCGGCGAAAAGCCTTGAATGGGGTCGGATCGCCGGCCAGCGTCAATGGGTAGACCTCGCGATGGATCGCTTGCAGGCCCGCGAGGTCGTGTGAGACGTTCGACTGTTCAGGGGAAGTCGAACGTCTGGGGTCCAACACCCCATCGGCCCAGGCGATGAACTGTTCGAAGCTGCGCATCTGGCCCGTCTTCACCTGCTCCACCAGCACCGGCAGATCGATCAGCCCGGCGCTGACGGCCAGGCAGATGTAGGCCAGATAGTCCTGATTGTCGGCGGTGAAGGGGTGGTAGACCGGTTCCTTCAATTCGTTGTGCGCGGCCTGGACGCGGGCCAGATCGAAGGCATCGCCCAGCAGGCCGGCCGCCGTGCGGTGCAGCCCCTCGACGCGGGCGTTGTCGATGACGTGGGCGTTGCGGCCGCGCGCGGCGATGGCGGTCTTGTCCATGTCCACCACCACGGCCGTCTGCTCGTCCAGCCGGGCGCCGGCCCCCTTGGCCGCGGCCAGCCAGTCGGCCAGCAAGGCCCAGCGGTTGGCCAGGCTGACGTTGTCTGCCTCGGCGACCAGGCTGGCCGGCGCGCTCAGCTTCTCCGCGCCGATGAAGCACCAGCCCGGCCAGCCGCCGGCCCGGGCCAGGTTGCGAAAGGCATTGCCGTCGGCCATGGCCGTGTCGCCGATGAAGAGCAGCTCGCGCACCGGCGTGGCCGGCAGATCCAGCGCCCGCGCCTGCGTCACAAACCAAACCGAGGCTTTGGCGTACTCCGGTTCGTGCTTGCGCGGGATGGCCGGGCTGTCCAGCCCCATGGCCTGCCAGGCATCGGCCAGCCCCGGCAGACGCCGATCGAAGGGCTGGAGATTGCGCAGGATGACCAGATCGCCGAAGATCTCGTGGAGGGAAGTTGTGCCGTGGTATTGCATCATGAGAGGGGTTGAATCGTAACTCGTAACCCGTAACTCGTAACCCGTAACTCGTAACCCGGAATCGCGCACGCGCCTCGCTCAAATCCGGGTTACGCATTACGCATTACGCATTACTGTAGTATGTTTGTCGAGCAGTGTGATGGGATGCGTAACCCGTAACCCGTAACCCGGAACCCGGAATCGCGCACGCGCCTTGCTCAATTCCGGGTTACGCATTACGCATTACGCATTACACATCACGCATCACGGCCAAAAATATATCCCTGTTTCACCAACAGTTCGGCGTTCAGCACCGAGCCGCCGGCCGCGCCGCGCACGGTGTTGTGGCCCAGGAGGACAAATTTCAGATCGAGGATCGGGTCGCGGCGGATGCGGCCGACTACGGTGGCCATGCCGTTGCCTGCCATGCGATCCAAACGCACCTGGGGGCGGTCCAACTCGTCACGCACCACGATGCAGGGATCGGGCGCGCTGGGCAGGCCCAGCTCCTGCGGCAAGCTGCGATAGCTGCGCATGGCCTCGGCCGCCTCCTCAGGTGTGGCCTGCTGGCGCAGCGCCACCGACACGCACTCCAGGTGGCCATCCAGCGTCGGCACGCGGTTGCAGTGCGCGCTGAGGACGAAATCGGCAAAGTCGATGCCCGCGCCGGTGAAGCGGCCCAACATCTTGAGGGGCTCCTCCTCCAGCTTGGGCTCCTCGTTGCCGATGTAGGGGATCACATTGTCGCTGATGTCCATGGTGGAGACGCCGGGGTAGCCCGCGCCCGAGACAGCCTGCATGGTGACCACGAAGACCTTCTCCAGGCCGAAGGCGTCGTGCAACGGCTTGAGCGCCGAGGTCAGGTGCGTGGCCGTGCAGTTGGCGTTGGCCACGATGAAACCCGGCCAGCCCCGCTGCGTCTGCTGCACATGCAGCAGCGCCGCGTGTTCCGGGTTGACGTCGGTGATCATCAACGGCACGTCGGGGTCCATGCGGTGCGGCCCGGCGTTGGTGAAAACGTAGTAGCCGGCCGCGGCGAACTCAGATTCAACGCGCGCGGCCACGTCGTTGGGGGTAGCCGAGAAGATGATCTGGCAGCCGGCGAAGTTCTGCGGCTCCCCCAACACCAGCGGCATATCGCGCACGGCCGCGGGCATGTCGGGCTGGAGCACCCAGCGCCGATCCTTGTATTTGACGCCGGCGGAACGGTCAGATGCGCCCAGCGCGGCGATCTCGAACCAGGGGTGGTCGGCCAGCAACTGCACGAAGCGCTGGCCCACGGCGCCGGTCGCGCCGAGAATGCCTGCTTTGATTTTGCTCATAAGATGGGTCTGCTCGTGGAAATTCGACTCAGAAGCGTTGCTGCTCAGGCGCCGGGCTGCGGGCTTGACGTGACCCTGCAAGGGCCGTCGCACAAGCAGAATCAAGCGGCCGGCGCCGATGACGATAGTAACTCAGGGTTTCGGAGGACTCGGACCAGGTCAGCCGAGGCGCGCGGGCGGGGCTGCGTCCCGCCGCATGTGTTCATCGACACGCGCCTCGACGTAGTCCAGCAGGTCGCGGCGAAAACGCTCCACCGCGAAGCGTTCGGCATTGGCGCGGCAGGCGGCCGGGCTGATGGCCAAGGTCTCGAAGGTTTGCACAGCCTCCACCAGCGCCGCCACACTCTGCTGATGGAAGAGCAGCCCGGTCTGGCCGTCGACGACGGTATCCAGCGCGCCGCCGCCGGCGTAGGCGATCACCGGCCGGCCGGCCGCCTGGGCCTCCAGCGGGGCGATGCCGAAGTCCTCCAGGCCAGGAAAGACGAAGGCCCGGCAGTGCTGGAACAGGTCAACCAGCCGATCCCAGGAGACGCGACCCAGGAAGGTGATGTTGCGGCCCGCCTTGGCCTGCAGCTCAGCCCGGTCGCGGCCGTCGCCAAAGACCAGCAGCGGCCGATCCAGTTGATTGAAGGCCTCCACCGCCAGATCCACCCGCTTGTAGGGGATCAAGCGGCCGCCGGCCAGGTAGTAGTCGCCGGGCGGGTGGGCGGAGGGGGTGAAGCGCTGCACGTCCACCGGCGGATAGATGATGGCGCTGTCGCGGCCGTAGAACTTGCGGATACGCGCCTGCACCACCCGGCTGATGGCGATGAAGTGATCCACCCGGTCGGCCGCCAGCCGGTCCCACTGGCGCAGCGCGGCCAGCGCCGGCCGCAGCGCCGCGTCGGCCGCCTTGCCCAGCCCCTCGCGCTGACGATAGGACTCGTACATCCAGAGAAAGCGGGTGGGCGTCAGGCAATAGCAGAGGTGCAGCGTCTCAGGCGGGGTGATCACGCCGTGGCAGAAGGCCGATTTGTTGCTCAGCACCAGGTCGTAGCCGCTCAGATCGAACTGCTCGAAGGCCAGCGGATAGAAAGGGAGGTAGCTTTGATGGTGGGTGGCCACGCCCGGCAGCCGCTGCATGAAGCTGGTGTGGATCTCCCAGGCCGCGTAGCTGGCCGGCATCAGCTTGGGCGCGTAGATGCTGGTGTAGACCGGCGCGCCGGGGAACATGTCCACCAGCGTCTCCAGCACGTTTTCCGCGCCGCCGATCTGATTGAGCCAGTCGTGTACCAGGGCTGCTCTCATAAGGGGCCTATTGTACCCGGCGCAAAGCGAATCGGCAAGAGACCTGGGACAGGATTCAGCCTGACGCCCACACTGTGATATACTTGCCCCGTGCCTGCTCAGGCGCCGGGCGCCGATGGCTGAGCAGTAACCTTGTCCCATGATCTGCTGATCGCGCCACAAGGAGCGAGCGACTCCGCTTCTGGCAAGATTCACCTGTTTCATGGTATACTTGCCCCGCCATTTTTTGGGCGCGTCTATCGAAAACTTGCAGCTCTTCCGCTGGTTTTATCCTTGGTTGGAGGTCGTTCCGTGCGCGTATCCTGTTTGCAAGAAAACCTGTCTCGTGGATTGAATATCGTCGGCCGCGCTGTTTCCCCGCGCAGCACCCTGCCTGTTCTGGGCAATATCCTGTTGGCCACCGACGAGGGCCGTCTCAAGCTGGCCGCCACCAATCTGGAGATCGGCATCGTCTGCTGGATCGGAGCCAAGGTGGAGGACGACGGCGCGGTGACGGCGCCGGCGCGCCTGCTGAGTGAATTCGTCAGCCAGTTGCCAGCCGAGCGCATCGACATGGATCTGAGCGTGCGCACGCTGATGCTCAATCTGAAATGCGCCCGCTACGACACCAACATCAAAGGAATCGACGCCAGCGAATTCCCCATCATCCCCACCAGCGACGGCGCGGAGGTGATCCGCATCGAGGCCGAGACGCTGCGCAAGATGATCAACCAGGTGGCCTTTGCCGCGGCCACCGACGAAAGCCGCCCCACCCTGACCGGCGTCAACGCCCGTTTCAACGACAAGCGGCTCACCCTGGCCGCCACCGATGGCTTCCGCCTGGCCGTGCGCAGCACCGAGCTGGCCACGGCTGCGCCAGAGAAGAGCGAGGTGATCATTCCCAGCCGCGCCCTGACGGAGCTGAGCCGCATCATCGGCCTGTTGCCCAAGACAGAGGGCGAGGCGCAGATGGTGGAGATCACCATTGCCAGCGCGCGCAATCAGATCCTCTTCCACCTGCCCGATGTGGACATGGTGTCGCAGTTGATCGACGCCAATTTCCCCAACTACGAGGCCATCATCCCCAAGAGCTTCGCGACCCGCACCATCATCGACACCCAGGCCGCGTTGCGCGCGCTGCGCGTCGCCAATCTCTTCGCCCGTGACAGCTCCAACATCGTGCGCTTCCAGATGACCCCCGGCCATGACGGCGCGCCGGCCAGCCTGACCATGACCGCCACCTCGGCCGAATCGGGCGACAACCTGGCCAACCTGGACGTCATCATCGAGGGGCCGGAGGGCGAGATCGCCTTCAACGGCCGCTACATGCTGGACGTGCTCAACGTCATCGACGAGCCGCAGATCGCGCTGGAGACCACCCGCGCCAGCGCGCCGGGCGTCGTGCGGCCGGTGGGCGTCGGCCCCGAGGAGTTCACCTGCGTCGTCATGCCCATGCATATCAGTCGGTAGCGACGACACGCTGGCAGAGAGCTGCGAAGGCGTCCAACCACAGCGCCCAGACGCTGGGCGCTGTGGTTGAATTCGATGCTTTGGAGCCGCAGTTGCGCCAGATGTTGGATGGAGACGGTTGACCGTTGACCATTTCCCATCAATCGTTCACCGTTGACCATCTTCGTGTACCTGTCTCACCTCTCCCTCACCAATTTCCGCAACTTCGGCCGGCTGGAGCTGGATCTGGCCGAAGGCATCACCCTGCTGCAAGGACTTAACGCCCAGGGCAAGACCAGCTTTCTGGAGGCCGTGGCCTACCTGTCCACCTCGCGTTCGCTGCTGGCCGGCGCGGAGCGGGAGCTGGTGCACTGGCTGACGTGGGAGGAGCCGCTGCCCTTTGCCCGTCTGGTGGGAGAATTGACCGCGGCCGGCGGCCGCAAGCAACGCATCGAGATCACCCTGGTTCAGTCCAATAAATCAAGCGCCGGCGCGCCGCTGCTGCGCAAGGAGGTGCGGGTCAACGGCGTCAGCCGCCGCGCCATTGATCTGGTGGGCCAGATGCCCACCGTGCTCTTCCTGCCCCAGGACATCGAGCTGATCTCCGGCTCCCCCAGCGTGCGGCGGCGCTACCTGGACATCGCGCTCTGCCAGATGCAGCACGACTATTGCCGGGCCTTGGGCAGCTTCAACAAGGTCTTGGACCAGCGCAACGCGCTGCTCAAGGCGCTGCGCGACCAGGGCGGCCCGCGCGAGCAGTTGGCCTTCTGGGATGAGCAACTGGTGGCGCAGGGCAGCCTGCTCATGGCGCGCCGGGCCGCCTTCGTGGGAGAGCTGGAGGTCGAAGCCAATCAACGCCAGCAGGCGCTGACCGACGGCCGCGAGCGCCTCCATGTGCGCTATCTGCCCAGCCTGGAGCCGGGCGACAACGGCGATGAGCCGGTCAGCGGCGACCTACCCTGGCTGCGCCAGCCTTCGCCCCTCTACCTGGCGGGGGATCAGCCCTCCATCGCGGCCGTGTTCGGACAGGCGCTGGTCCGCACCCGCCAGCGGGAGATCGCCGCGGGCATGTCGCTGCTTGGCCCCCACCGCGACGATGTGCAGTTCACCGCCCAGGGCCGCGATCTGCGCACCTACGGCAGCCGCGGCCAACAGCGCACCGCCGCCCTGTCGGTCAAACTGGCCGAGGTGGCCATCATGCGCCGGGCGCTGGGCGCGCCGCCGCTCCTGCTGCTGGACGATGTCATGTCCGAGCTGGATGGCAGCCGCCGCGCGCTGCTGCTGGAGGCGCTGAGCGGCGTGCAGCAGGCCCTGGTGACCACCACCGACTGGGCAGATTTCACCCCCGAATTTCGCAGCCGCGCCCGCTGTCTGCACGTGACGGAAGGACGAATCGAGGAGGGAACGGCGGCAGTCAGCTAAAACGCGCCCATGGCGACGATTCCAAGGGCGTTCCACCCGGCTGGGGCGACATCCCCCAACAACGGGGCGGGCCATCTGGCGCTGGCTCAGTATTCCACCTCAGCCACCTGCTCGAAGTCCAGATCGATCTCGACCTCCGGCTCGAAGTCGCTGTAGTCCTGCTGGTCCAGACTGCCGGCCGCCGTGCCCCGCTCGCACAATGAGCGGTAGACGCAGAAGCGGCACTGCTCCTCGTCGGGCGTCAACGGCCAGATCCCTTCCCCCTCAGCCAGCAGCGCGATCTGTTCCACCAATCCATTGAGCAGGCCCCCGTCCTCCGCGGCCTGGCTGGCGCTGTAGCCGAAACGCTCCGGCCGGTCAGGGAAGCCGGGAAACCAGTAGATCATCTCGATGCCATCGGCCGTCAGCGGCTGGCCGGCGTTCAGATCGTGGCCGGCGTGCAGCAGCAGCCAGGGATAGACCCGCGTCTGCAGGCGCCCGGCCAGCCAATGCCGCGGCGGACGGCGACGGGAGGTCTTCCAGTCGAAGATCACGGTCCGCCCCTCGGTAGGCAGCGCGACCAGGTCGAACTTGGCCACCAGCCGCCGCTGGCCGCTGGCGCCCAGCGGCGCGGAAAGCGTCACTTCGGGGAAGCGCTGGCCCGGCAGGTCGGCCGGCGCGGTCGCCAGATAGGCCTGCCACCAGGCCGCCAGGTCAGGATCGCCCTGAGCCATGGCCGTCAGCCGCGCCGCCGGCACCCCGACCAACTGCTGCTGCACCAGGAGGTGGAAGAGCTCGCCCTGCTGCATGTGGCGCTCGTTCTCCAGAATCGGCTCAGCCTGCACCGCCGGCCAGGCGATGCGATCCAGGTAACGCAACTGAAAGCGCCGCTGGCAGTCGACGAAATCCTGCAAACTGCCTTGACTGAAGTGGAAGTCGGGGGGAAGGGGCATGGGGTCCTTTGCGTAACTCGTAACCGGAATGGCGGGTGTTGGCTTTGGTGGCGGGCGTAGTGCGTAATGCGTAATGCGTAATGCGTAATGCGTAATGCGTAACCGGAATGGTGGGTGTTGGCTGAGATTTAAGTACGGCGTCTCATCGCTTGGGCCGGTTGTTTTGTTGTTTTTGTCGTTCGGGCCGGTTGCTTTGTTGCTCGGGCCGGTTGCTTTGTTGCTCGGGCCGGTCTCTGACCGTGCCCGTCGGTGTTTACGCCAGTCGTATCGTTGCTCGCGTCGGTCGTTTTGTCGCTTTTGTCGCTCGGGCCGGTCTCTGACCGTGCCCGTCGGTGTCCTCACCGGTCGTATCGTTGCTCGCGCCGGTCGTTTTGTCGCTTTTGTCGCTCGGGCCGGTCTCTGACCGTGCCCGTCGGTGCCCTCACCGGTCGCCTCGTTGCTCGCGTCAGTCGTTTTGTCGCTTTTGTCGCTCGGGCCGGTCTCCGACCGTGCCCGTGGGTGTTTACGCCAGTCGTATCGTTGCTCGCGTCGGTCGTTTTGTCGCTTTTGTCGCTCGGGCCGGTCTCTGACCGTGCCCGTGGGTGTTTACGCCAGTCGTATCGTTGCTCGCGTCGGTCGTTTTGTCGCTTTTGTCGCTCGGGCCGGTCTCTGACCGTGCCCGTCGGTGTCCTCACCGGTCGTATCGTTGCTCGCGCCGGTCGTTTTGTCGCTTTTGTCGCTCGGGCCGGTCTCTGACCGTGCCCGTCGGTGCCCTCACCGGTCGCCTCGTTGCTCGCGCCGGTCAAGGCGAATCGAGATCAAACGGCTTGTGCGCATGACCCGCTCCGGTCTCGATACGGCTGGAGGAACCAGCCTACTCGACCTGCGCTGCGTGTTCGACGTCTCATCGACCAGATGCAGGCGCACCCATGCCATTTCCGGCGCGGAGTCGAGGCTTTAGCCGGGTCTGGACGATGCCAGTTGAGCGCGCCGGCCCGCCTGAAGGCTGGACGGTCTCGATACGGCTGGAGGAACCAGCCTACTCGACCTGCGCTGCGTGTTCGACGTCTCATCGACCAGATGCAGGCGCACCCATGCCATGTTCTCGCCGCACACGCCGGGAAACCAATAGCCCTGCACGCTCCACCGCAACCCAGAAACAACCCACATCCTCACACACTCCGGGTTACGAGTTACGAGTTACGAGTTACGCTCCCTTGCAACGCCACAAACGGCAACGCCTGGGTCAATTCGGCTTGATTCGGGCCGCGGCCGGTGTTCCAGGTGATGACCAGCTCCTTCTTGGCGCGGGTGATGCCTACGTAGAGCAGCCGCAGCCGCTCGCGCACGTAGTCCAGCCGGGCCTGTTGCGAGGCCGCGCCTTCGATGTAGTCGGCCGGATCGCCCTGGCCGGCCAGAATTTCGAGCTGCGCCAGCGTCTCGGCCGGCAGGTTGAGCGGACCGCCGGTCTGCACGCGCCGGCTCTGGCGCAGAAACCACTTCTCGGCGATGTACTGGTCGTAGGGCTGGCCGGAAGGGAAGTCGTAGCTGTTGGCCGACATCAGGTAGACGCGGTCCCACTCCAGCCCCTTGGCCTTGTGGATGGTGCCAACCACCACCTGGCCCTCGTACTTGGCGGGATCGAAGCCGCTGTCCTCCTCGCTGAAGCCGAGAAAACGCCGCTCGTTGCGTGCGATGTCGGTCAACTGATTGGCCAGCTCCGGCAGCCGCCAGTCAGGCCGCTGCTCAGCCTCTGCTTGCAAACTGACCGCCAGCTTGTGCGTCAACGCCAGATCGCCCGGATCGTCGAACAGGTCCTGCCCCAGCGTGAGAATCGCCTGGTCGATGGGCAGCCGCACCGCGCCCTGCCAGCGCTGCACCAAGCTGCGGAACTCCTCCAGGTGCGCCCGCAGCTCGTCGTCCATCTCAGCCTCGGCCAGCCAGTCACGCCCGGCGCGCGGCCAGATGAAATCCTCCACGCGGTCAATGCGGCGCAACAGCTTGCTGATCTTCTGCACCTCCGCCCAGGCCGCCTTGTCCTCCTCCTCGCGCTGATCGCGCCGCCACACCTCGTAGACCTTGGCCAGCTTGGGCGCGGCCGTGGGATCGGCCAGGTGCAGCAGCAGGATGGCCAGCGCGCCGGCCGCCTGGCGGGTGGTCAGGCTGCTGCGCAGCAGGCTATCCACTGCCGGCAGCCCGCGCGCGCGCAGCGCATCCACCAGATCGAAGCCGCGTTGATTGCGCGGGACCAGCGCCGCCACGGTGGCCTGCGGGTTGTTGGGCAGCCAGCGCGCCAGCGATTCGACCACGGCCCGCACTTCGCCTTCAGGGCTGAACTTGGTGGCCATCAGGAAGATGCTGTCGGGAGCATCGGCCGGGTTGGGCTGCGGGTCGCCGGGCGGAGTTGGCTCGATGTACGGCCGGGAAAGGGCGTTGCGCACGGCCGGCTCCGGGTGCGCCTGCATCGTCCAGTCGATCAGGTGGTTGGCCAGGCCGATGATGCTCAGCGTCGAGCGGCCGGAGTTGGGCAGATCCTGCGCGGCCACCCCCTCCTCCAGCAGAAAGCGGCGCAGATGCTCCGGGCTGGCGGTGGTGAAGGTCTCGAAGATGGCCTGGTTGGGGTCGCCCACCCGCACCCAGTTGCCATCAGGCCCGGCCAGCGTCCGCAAAATGCGCTCCTGCAGGCGGCTGCTGTCCTGGGCCTCGTCCTCCAGGATGTAGGGCCAGCGCTGGCGCAGGCGCAGCAAGAGCGCCTCGTCGCTCTCCAGCGCCCGCAGCGCCAGCCGGATCAGGTCATCGAAGTCCACCGCGCCGCGGTAGGCCAGCGCCCGTTGGTAGTCGGCATAGATGCCCGCGCCCATCTCGGCCAGCGGCAGCGCACCCTCCAGCGCGGCCAGCCGCTCCCGCAGCATCTCCGGCGTCAGTTGCAGGTCCTTGGCCTGGCGGGTAAAGGCGCGGGCTGTGTCCCTGACCAGCTCCGCCAACAGGTCCCGGCGGACCCAGTCCTGCCTGTTGGGCTCGATGTCGCTGGACAGGTAATCATCCAGCGCGGCCGGGTGGCTGCGCAGCCAAGCCGCGGCCGCCTCGTCCAGCACCTCGTCCGCCGCCCGCTCGTCCACGATCTGGAAATCGTCGGCCAGCCCCGCCAGCGCCGGCCGCTCGCGCACGATGTCATGGGCCAGTCCGTGCAGGGTGCGCACCCGGTAGCCGACATGCGGCAGCAGGCCGCGCTCCTTGACCAGCCTGCTGACTCGCTGGTAGAAGCTGTCCACGGCCGAGTTGACCAGGGTGACGATCAACACCTCTTGACGGCTGTCCAGCACGCCGCGGTTGATGATCTGGCCGGCCAGTTGCGACAGGGTCTCGGTCTTGCCGCTGCCCGGCACGGCCGCGACGCCCATCCTGCCGCCGGGGTAGGCGAGGATTTCCTCTTGTTTAGGGCGGGGAATGAACATGGCTAAAACTTAAATCTGACCACGGTCATGAATTCGTCGCGGTCGCGAGTTGTCGCAACACCTGATTGAGCGCCCAGAGCAGCGGGCCGCGCTGTTCATAGCCCTGTTCGCCCAGCTCGCTGAGGCCCAGGAAGACCTGTTTGCGACAGCGGCGCAGCAGACCGGTCGCCAGCCGCCAGAGTCGCTCCTGGCTGGCCGCGTGCTCATCGGCGTCGCCCCACGGCCGCTGGCCATCCCACTGCCGGCTGAGCACGTAGGGATGGGTCAGGGGCTGGTAGAGCCGTTCATACCAGCCGCGGCTGCCGATGTCCAGCCAGAACTGGTAGTTCACCGGTCGGTTCATCATCAGGAAGGTGTAGGCGGGGGCCAGCAGCACGGCGTCCTCCTTCGGCTCCTGCCACGCGCCCACATACTGCGCCGCCAGCACGCCATCCTCGACCATGGCAATGTACTCGCGGCCCTCCGTGGGTTGATCAGGCGTCTGCGCACGCTGCCCTGAGGCGTGACCCTCCGTGGGTTGAGTAGGCGTCTGCGCCGTATCGAAACCCCTCTGCCCAGGGGCGTGACCCTCCGTGGGCTGAGCAGGCGTCTGCGCCGTATCGAAACCCGCCAGCCCCTGGCGAAACTTCTGCACCGACTCCACCAGCGTCGCGGCCACGCGCGCCGCGTCCAGGTCGTCGTGAAAGCCATAGCCGCGCTGCGAAAGGATCTCGCCGAAGAGCCGGCTGAGAAAATGATCCAGCGGCTGCTCCCCTTTGCGCATGCTGTCGGCCAGCCAGAGCCGCAGCGCGTCGTAGCGCCCGCCCAGCACATAGCTGATCCGCTCGCGCATCTCCGGGTTGATGCGTTCCCAGGGGCTGAGCTGCGGGACGCCCTCCCGAGGCCGGTAGACGATCTGCGTCAGCAGTTGACCGCGCACCAGGTCCAGCTCCTCCACCGCCTGCATCAGGCCATAGGCCACGTCGAAGCGGCTGGGGGGCAGTTGCCACTGCCCATGGGCCAGCGTCACCAGGGTCAGCAGGGCGCGGGCGGCCGGCTCATCGCGCAGGGCGCGCGAGGGGCGATGCGAGCGCGCCGGCACCCCCAGCCGCGCCAGCCGTTCCATCAGCGAATAGCGCAGGGCGTCGGAGAGAAACGGGGCCAGCACCACGATCTCCCCCGGCGACTCCCCTTCCTCCACCAAATCGGCGATCTGCTGCGCGGTCCAGTCCAACATCTGGGGGTAGAAGCGGATATCCTCCTTGAAGCGAAGGGCCGCGCGCACGGCCTCGGGCGAAATATCCGCCGCCGGCGGGCTGGCTGGCTGATCCAGCGCCCGCGCCAGGTGGCTGCTCAGGCTTTGCAGCTCAGGCGGGGTCACCCGCGATTCGCCCAGCGTCACCGTTTCGTCGCACAGAGCGCGCAGGGCAAGGCCGCCGACCGGGTCCGCGCCCAGAAACTGGCGATAGCCGGCGTCCTGGTCGCAGAGCAGCAACGCCGACTCGCTGCGGGGCAGCCAGTCAGCCAGCAGGTCGTGGGCAAAGGGGGTGTCCTCCTCCACGTTGTCCACGATCAGGTGGCGATAGGTCTGCATCACATGGTCGCGGCACAGGGGCAGCGGCCACAGATGACGCCAGAAGACCTCCACCTGGAGCGAAAAGTCCAACAGATTGTGCGCCAGACAGTGGGCGCGGAACAGGTCAGCGCACTGCTGGGCATCGTCATAGACGCGCAGTTGCGCCGGTTCGCCGGTCCACGCGCCGGCCAGCCGCCGGCCGATCTCCTGATGCGGGAAGCCGACCAGCGCCGCCTTGTTCAGGTTGTCGAGGATTTGGCTGTAGAGCCGGTTGCGGTCGATAGTGATCGACTCGAAGGCGCCTTCCTCCAACCGCGGCCGCACCAGCCGCGCCATGTGGTACTGGGCGGTTTCCAGGGTCAGGAAGGTGGGCGGGCGATCGGGCTGGGCGAAACCGGCCGGGCCGGCCGCCAGCGGCCAGAAAAGCTCCACCATGCGCCGCGCCAGGCCGCCGGCCGTCTGGATCGAGGGCAGGCCGCCGGCGCGCAGGCGGGAACGACGCAGCGCCGTCTCGTAGGGCGCGGCCAGCGTGCGCTGCGGAACCAGCACCAGGATCGAGCCGCCGGGAACTCCTTCCTTAAGCAACCTTAAAAGCCGCTGCACGGCCGCGGTAGTCTTGCCCGCGCCGGCCGGGCCCTGGAGGAAGAACCGTCCCGTCGACGGCAGGTCGGCAACCATAGTCTCTTGAAGCTCAGACTTCACGTTCGCCATCTTTCGGGCGCTTTCCGGCTAGGTACTCGACGAGTTTGACGCCATTGTCCTTGTCTGACTTGGCTTTGTCCACATCTTTGGCAAAGTGTGCGAGAATATCCGGCAGTTGGCTCAGTGCATCAGGAGGCGACATAACCGGCACGGCGTCCCGAAGCCTTTCCAACTGCTGACGATCCGCAGTGACCAGGACACTCCCAGCATGTTGAGCGGCGGCGGCATAGACGGCATCGGCGCCGCGCAGCCGGTATGAGGCGCCAATCGTGGCAGCCGCCATCGCCATGGCGGGATCAAGCGGCAACCAAGTGTGACGAGGCAGGGCCCTCAGATGGCGCATCGCTTCAATACCAAGCTTGCCATCATTCTTGCCGCGCGCTACGGCGGATGCAATCTCCACCAGCAGCAATGTGGGCGATACGATGGAAAGACGTTCCTGCTGGAGCCAATCAAGAAAAGCCTTGCTCGCAGCCGATCCTGTCTCGGCAGGGTTCAAGGCGTTGATATGAACGCTGGCGTCGACAGTGATCATCGGCGTCATTGCCGTAGCTCATCCAGCAGGTCCTGGGTGGACAAATCCGCGGGCCAGTCGCTGCGCAATTCTTCGATCAGACGCATGTAGGCGCCCCATCCATCGTCGAGCGGCGCACGGCTGGCTTGAACCATGGCATTCTCGACCGCCTGCTCATCCACAGGGGAAAGAAACGCCACCGGCTTGCCCTGATAGGTGATGACATATTCCGCTTTCTGCTCCCGAACCTGGCGCAGGACATCCGCCGTGTGTTCACGCAGCTCGCGCACTCCGATGACCGGCATAGCACACCTCACTTGTGGTATCAATTGTGACACATTTTGGGGCATCCGGCAGGCCATTGCAGTAATGCGTAACACGTAATGCGTAACCGGATGAGGATGAGCGCTGGGTTCGGGCATGAGAAGTATGTCTCGTGCCCCACAGCCAACGCACGCCATTCCGGGTTACGCATTACGCATTACGAGTTACGCATTATCCGCCAGCTCCACCGCGGTGGACGCCGCGCCCGCTCGCACCTCGCGGTAGGCCAACGTCCACGCGCTGGCCTCGAAGACCAGATAGATGCCCTGGACGAACAGCAGCGGCAGGCCGAAGATCAGCAGGAAGAGCGGAACTCCCACCAGCAGGGCCGCGGCAGTGGAGTCGAAGAGCGCGTAGACGGCGTAGCCCAGACCGCCGCCCACGGCCAGCCCCGCCAGTCCCAGGACGAACATCAGCGCCAGCACCAGGAAACCAAAGACCAGACCGACGAGGGTCATCAAGATCCAGAAGATGGCCACATCGCCGACCCGGCCCCGCGCCATGCCCGTGCCCAGCGCCAGCGCATCGCCCACGCTGCGGTCATCCAGCGCGATCTGCCGGCGCCAGAACTGCTGCAAGACGCTGACAACCACGGCCGCCACGACTATCAGCAGAATGGCCAGCAAGAAGAGCCCCGCCGCGGCGATGCCGCCGAAGATGCTCAGGGCGTCGACGTCGAAGATGAGCAACAGCAGCGGCGACGCGGCCAGCAGCAGCAGCGCCATGACGCCGATGAAAAGCACCAAGCCGACCAACAGGTCCAGCAGAAACATGCGCAGCGCACGCCGGTCCCAGCCCAGCCGCAGCGCCTCACGCCAGGTGGGTGCAGCGCCGGTCTCCTCGATCTGATCCACCGCGCGGTAGAGGCCGGTGCGGGCCACGTACTGGACGATGGTCAGCACGACAATCAGCACCGCCAGCAGACAGCAGCAGAGCAGGACAAAGCCGGCGATCACGTTGGGATCGGGCATCCCCCAGACCGGCATCATGGGAGACCCTATGTTGCCGCCGCTGTTGCTGGGAAACGAGTAGTTGAACGAGCTGCTGCCGCCGCCGCTGCTCAACGCCAGCAGAATGCCCAGGATCCACAGCACCTTGTAGCGCCAGGTCAGCCGGGCCGCACGTTGGATCAGGTCAGTGTAGTTCATCAGAAGCTCCTTCTTCGCTCTTGCTTTTGCCTCGCAGCGCCCGTTTGATCCGCTCCCAGATCGACTTAGCCTGTCGGGCTTCGTCGGTGCTGATCTCGGCGGCGGTGTAGCGGGCGCTGACAAAGGCATCTGTCAACGATTGTACGTCAAATTCACTTTCAGGCCAGGTGTGCTCCAGATCGCGCACAAACTCATGGGGGGTCTGCGCTGGCCGGCGCGCAATGCCCTGATCGGCCGCCCGGCGCAGCGTGCTCAGGTAGAAATAGCGCACCTGGTCGCGCGGCGAGAGACCGCCCAGGCGCACGTAGCGCCACGGCTGGCGCGCCCGGCCATCGGCTGACGGGGTGCGCCAGCCGGGCAGGTTGACCTGGATGCTTCTGGCCAGCGTCTGCACGCCGCGCGCCCACGATTTCGCCCGCGCCCAAAGCTGGGCCAACAGCCCTTGCAGCTTGCGACGCGTGAGGGCCAGGCCATCCCGTCCCAGCACCAGGCGCAAGGCCAGCGCCAATGCCAACAACGCCAGCAGCCAAAGGGTGGCGCCCCCCAGCCAGGCAGGCGCCTCCACCATGACCTGCGCCGACTGCGCGGGCGTGACCGGAACGAGAGTCTGCGGAATCTCTGGCATGGTCGGCTGCTCGCCGAACAGGCTGAGGATCAGGCCGTAGAGGCTCACCAGCAAGGCCACCAACAGCAGCGTGATCTGCACTATGAACATCACCACCGCGTTGACGATAGCGCCGATCTGCCAGGTTGAGCCCAGCGGCAGCAGGGCAGCCAGGACGCCGATGGCCGCGATAACCAGCAAGGTCCAGCGACTCCAACTGGTGGGCAGGCGTTCCGGCATTTCCACACCGTCCAGCAGCCATTGGGCGCGCAGCATAGCCAGCCGCGCCTGGCTGAGAAGCGCCAGGCCGATCAGGACATAGAACACCAAAGCAGCAACCATCGCTGCAGGAATGCCCATGTCCAGCAGGTTGATGCTCAACTGCGGGCCGATGCGCACCCGGGTGGCGGCGGCGAACAGCGCCAAAAAGACGCCGCCGACCATCCACTGCGTTGCGTAATGCTCCACCAGCTCGGCGCGCGAGACCAACACACGCTCAGGCAAATGGGCCGCGCGCCAGAAGCCGCCCGTTCGGCGTTCGTTGTCGTAAGCCAGCTCGCCCGGCGTCAGCGCCAATCGATAGAAAATGCCGCCCACCACAGCCGCCCGGTGCCAGGCCAGCGCGCACAGGATGGCCGTGGCAATGAAAACGCCGTCGAAGAACGTCAATGGCTTCAGGATCCAGCCCCGCACGGCGGCCAGCGTGGGCCAGTTGCCGGCCATGCCCCAGGTCACAACGCGCAGCACGGCCAGCAGCAGCAGCAACTGGGCCACCTGGAAGCCGGTGCGACCCACCAGACGCTGGCCCGGCTCCGCCAGCCATTGGGCGCTGGCCACGCCCGCCAACGCGGCGACGAAC
>Ga0209200_1001423_pt1 | contig 24005 bp, 21 predicted proteins | sample AD_UKC033_MetaG_FD_184406 | JGI IMG/M metagenome (GOLD analysis project Ga0209200, IMG submission 184406) | Active sludge microbial communities of municipal wastewater-treating anaerobic digesters from USA - AD_UKC033_MetaG (SPAdes) (version 2) | ecosystem: Engineered > Bioreactor > Anaerobic >... | reverse complement strand
GCGGGTTGAAGATCGGCTTGCCGAACAGCCCCTGCTTCACCGGCCGGCGATGAAACAGCGCCACCAGGTAGTTGAAGGTCGCGCCCAAATTGAAGAGGCTGACCCCGGTCACCGCCAGCACCAGCATGGCGAAGAGGGCAAACGCACCCAGCGGCCCCAGCGTCGTAACGCCCAACAGCCGCGCCGCCAGCGTCGCCAGCGCGATCGCCCCGGCCACCCCCAGCGTCAGCAGCGCCAGCCCGCCCAGGATGCGCACCGGGTTGTAGTTCAGCGCGGTCCAGGTGATGGTCTGCACATAGCGCGTGCCGTCGCGCACCACGCTCAGCTTGCTGCGCCCCACCCGCTCGCTGTAGGGAATGGCCACCTCGGCCATCCTGATCTCCTCGTGCAGCGCGCGCGTGCTCATGATGGGGGTGAAGTTCAGCCCATCAGGCAGCGGATAGAGCTTCTGCAGCGCCTCGCGGCGAAAGACCCGCATGCCGCTGGCGCTGTCGGTGATTCGCTGCCGGCTCAGCAGGCTGATCATGCCGGCGAAAACCGTGTTGCCGATGCGCCGGGTCAGCGGCATTTCGCTCTGCGCGCCGGCCATGCGCGAGCCGACCACGATGTCATAGCCGTTGTCCAGCAGCGTCTGGCAGAGCTGGGGGAAATACTCCGGCGGATAGGTGCCGTCCGCGTCCAAAAAGGCCAACAGGTCCCCGCGCGCGGCGCGGAAGCCGGTCTTCAACGCCGCGCCGTAGCCCTTGTTGACCGGATGCTGCACCAGCGTTGCGCCCGGCGTGCCGCGCACGATCTCCGCGGTGCGGTCGCTGGACCCGTCGTCCACCACGATCAGCTCCAGCTTCTGCACGCCGACGGCTGGCAACTGCGGCCCCACCGCCAGCACCCGCTGCATGATGGCCGCGATGCCATCCTCTTCGTTCAAGGCAGGTATTACCACCGAAAGTGTCGTCATGGCTTCCTCTCTTTACCCGATTTCTTTCAAGACCCGCGCCGGCACGCCGCCCACCACCGTGTGCGGCGGCACATCACCGGTGACCACCGCACCGGCCGCCACCACCGCGCCGCGGCCGACGCGCACGCCGTCGGTGATGATCGCGCCCGCGCCGATCCAAACGTCGTCCTCCACCACGATCCCCTGGGCGGTGATGCCCTGGTCGGCCATGGGCCGGGTCGGATCGTCGTAGACATGGTTGACCGCCAAAAGCTGCACCAGCGGCGCGGTGTAGACGCGGTCGCCGATGGCGATGCCCCCCTGGCCGCGCAGCACGTTGTACTCGCCGATCAGGCTGTCGCGGCCGATGCGAATGAAGGCGTGGGGCAGATCGCGGAAATTGTAGACGTGCAGCACCGCCCCGTGCATGATGAAAGTGCCGGCCCCGATCGCGATGCCGCCCGGTGTGGCGTGCAGATAGGCGCCCTGGTCGATGTACACGCCCGCGCCCAGGCGGATGTTGCTGGCAAAACGCAGCCGCACCCCGTTCTCGATGGCCGCCACCCCATCCATCGTCAGAATCGAGCGGTAGAGCAGCGAGCGCAGCGCCACGCCGACCACCGTGGGCGCCCAACCCGCTGCCGCCAACACCGCCTGTTCCCAGGCATAGCGCAGCGGCGTCGCGGCCTGACGGTCGACGTAGAGGCGCAGGTTGCCCCGCAGGCCGCCCGGACCGCGCATCTGGCCGGCCGGCTGGAGCGGTGCATCGATCTTGTTCGGTTGGCTGCGTCGAACGGTGCTTTCAGACATAGGCCCTGCCAAGGCCCCTCCACGGAAAAAAAGGCTGACAGCGAGACGGCGCCGTCTTGCCAGGGAACCCCACACGACGACGTGCATAGGGAAGGAGATTGACCGCTGGGCCGGCAGCCATGACGCAATGCGTTGCGAGGCCGGCACAGGGCGCATTCTAGGCCCGATGCGCCCTTTTGTCAAAACAGGCGGGTTGGCGTTTTGCCGCGGCTGTGCTAGAATTCGCTGCTACCAACCCCGAACCGTCCAAGGTCTCGCAGCCCTGCCCCGCACGAAACACCATGCCTGCCAGCGCCGTCACCAAGCCCCCCTCCCTGCACGCCAAAGCCCCGGCATTGGGCGCGATTCCTGGCTATTTCATCCAGCCAGCGCGCCTGCTGCGCGCTTACCAGCGCCAACACCTGCGGCCTGACCTGATCGCCGGCGTGACGGTGGGGGTGGTGTCGCTGCCGCAAGGAATCGCCTTCGCGCTGCTGGCCGGCCTCCCAGCCGAGATGGGCATCTACACCTCCATCATCGCGGCCGTGGTCGGCGCGCTGTGGGGCTCTTCCAACCAGCTCAGCACCGGCCCCACCAACTCCTCCTCCCTGCTGGTCTTCTCGGTCCTGCTGCCCATCGCCCTCCCCGGCTCGCCGGCCTACATCGCCGCGGCCGGCTTGTTGGCGGTGATGGCCGGCGCGCTGCGGGTCGTCATGGGCATGGCCCGCCTGGGGGTGCTGATCAACTTCGTCTCCGATTCGGTGATCGTCGGCTTCACCGCCGGCGCGGGCGTGCTGATCATCGTCGGCCAACTGCGCACCCTATTCGGCCTGGATTTTCCCAGCTCCCCCCGCCTGATCGAAACCGTCGCCAACGTGGGCCGGCACATCCAGGAGCTCCACTGGCTCAGCGCGCTGTTGGGCATCGGCACGATTGTGGCGGCCATCCTGATCCGGCGTTTCCGGCGCAACCTGCCCGCGCCGCTGATCGCCATGGGCCTGGCAGGGGTGGTGGTGGCCATCTTCGACCTGCCCCAGTATGGCGTGGCCGTGCTCAGCTCGCTGACCCGCAGCCTGCCCCCGCTGACTGACCTGTCGCAGCTCAGCTTCAGAATGATCAGCGACCTCTCGCCCGGCGCGCTGGCTCTGGCGGTCATCGGCCTGATCGAGGCCATGTCCATCGCCCGCGCCATCGCCGCCCAGACCGGCCAGCGGCTGGACAGCAACCAGGAATTCGTCGGCCAGGGCTTGGCCAACATCGCGGCCGGCATGTTGAGCGGCTATCCCTCCTCCGGCTCCTTCAACCGCTCGGCGCTCAACCTGGAGGCGGGCGCCCGCACCCCGCTGGCCAGCCTCTTCTCCGGCCTGGTGGTGCTGGTGATCGTCTTCCTCTTCGCGCCGCTGGCGGTCTATGTTCCTCTGCCCGCCATCGCCGCCCTGCTGGTGCTCAGCGCATTCTCCATGATCAACCGCAAGGAGATGGTGCGCATCTGGCAGAGCACCCAGGGCGACCGCCTGATCATGGTGGTCACCATCGGCGCCACCCTCTTCCTCCCCCTGCAGTTTGCCGTTCTGACCGGGGTGCTCCTGTCGTTGGTCTACTACATCTGGCGCACCAGCCTGCCGCACGTCTATCCGGTGGTGCCTGACCCGAATTTCGCCCATTTGGTGCATCAGGTCGATGACCAGGGGCAACTGCGCCGTCCCTCCTGCGCGCAGTTGGCCATTCTGGAGATCCGCGGCGACCTCTACTTCGGCGCCGCCCCGCATGTGGAGGAGACGATCCTGGCCACGCGGGCGGCCAATCCCTGGCAGCGCTTCCTGCTGCTGCGCATGGTCAGCGTCGATCAGATCGACATCAGCGGCATCCACATGTTGGAAAATGTGGTGCGCAACTACCGCGACCAGGGGGGCGATGTCTTTCTGGTGCGGGTGCAACCGCCGGTCTTTGCCTTCATGCGCGCCACCGGCTTCGTGGACCTGCTGGGCCGCGATCATCTGCTGGACGAGGACGCCGCCATCACCCAGCTTTTCTATCGCGTGCTGGACCCGGCGGTCTGCATCTACGAGTGCGAGGTCAAGGTGTTCAAGGAGTGTCAGAATCTGCCCAAGCAGACGCTGCCCGCCGGCCTGACGCTGCGCACCGACCAACCGACGGTGGCCACGCCCACCGTCACGCCCCAGGCGCTGTGGGAGCAGATGCACAGCGCCGCGCCGCCGCTGATCTGCGACGTGCGCGAGCCGCGCGAGTTTCTGCGCGCCCACATCCCCGGCGCCCAGATGCTGCCCCTGCCCAAGGTGCTGGCCGGCCCGACCGACCTGCCGCGTGACCGTCGCATCGTGCTGACCTGCCGCGCTGGCCGGCGCAGCCTGCGCGCGGCTCAGGCGCTGGCCCAGCAGGGCTACACCTCGGTGACGGTGCTGGAGGGCGGCCTGCTGGCCTGGGAGGCCGCCAGCCTGCTGGAGGCCGTCGATTTGAAGGAGGAGCCATGACCGGAACCGCGCCCACGCGCAATCTTGGCTTGGACGTCGTGCGCGCCACCGAGGCCGCGGCCCTGGCGGCCAGCCGCTGGATGGGCCGGGGCCAGCCGGATGAGGCCGACTGCGACGCCGCCGACGCCATGGTTGCCGCGCTGAACACCCTGGAGATGCAGGGCCGCATCGTCATCGGCGAGGAGGGCAAGCTGGGCCGCCACTCCCCCCTGGACAGCGGCGCCCGCGTCGGCACCGGCAACGGCCCCGCGGTCGATGTGGTGGTCGATCCCATCGATGGCCGGCGGCGCCTGGCTCTGGGCTATTCCGACGCCATCTCGGTGGTCGGGCTGGCCCCGCGCGACAGCATGTGGGCCCCGGCGCCGGCCGTCTACCTGGAGAAAATCGTGGTGGGCCGCGAGGCGGCCGCCGCCCTGGTGCCCGAATGCCTGGACGCGCCGGCCGCCTGGACGCTGGCCCTGGTGGCGCGGGTCAAGCACAAGCCGGTGCGCGATCTGGTGGTCTTCGTGCTGGACCGCCCCCGCCATCACCATTTGGTGGAGGAGCTGCGCGCGGCCGGCGCGCGCGTCATGCTGCGCTCCGATGGCGACATCGCCGGTGCGCTGATGGCGGCCTATCCCGGCAGCGGCGTCGATCTGCTGATGGGCGTCGGCGGCGTGGCAGAAGGGGTGGTGGCCGCCTGCGCCATCACCGCGCTGCACGGCAAGATGCTGGCCCGGGTGGCGCCGCAGAGCGAGCAGGAACGCAGCGACGTGCGCGCGGCCGGCCTGGATATGCAGCGCATCCTCTCCAGCGACGAGATGGTGCAGGGCAACCAGATCTTTTTCGCCGCCACCGGGATCACCGATGGCCTGCTGCTCAGCGGCGTGCGGCTGCGCGGCCACGAGGCTGAGACCAACTCGCTGGTGCTGCGCGCTGAAACTGGCACCCGCCGCGTCATGCGCGCCACCCATCGGGTGGAGTGGGCGCACGACGAGGGATAGGATCGATGCAAGACGACAGCCAACTCAAGATTTCCACCGACGATGACGCCCAGCCGGCCAGCGCAGGTTCACGGCGCTGGCTGACCACGCTGGTCGTGCTGGGGCTTTCGCTGCTGGTCGCGCTGGCGCTGGCCGAGGGACTGGTGCGCCTGGCCGATGGGCTGGGCTGGGTCAATCTCTCCGCCAGCCTGGCGGAGCTGCCGGCCGCCGGCGCGGAAGAGGGGGTGCAGTTGGACGCGGCCGACGGCGAGCAGCCGCTCTACGTCAGCGACCGTCGTCTGCACCACCGCATGGCCGCCAACTGGAGCGGTTTTTTCCCCGAGGAGATCGTGCAGGAGGTGGGCCGCAGCCAGGTGCCCATTCGCACCAACAGCCTGGGGCTGCGCAGCGCTGAGGTGGCTGAGCCCAAGCCGGCCGACCTTTTCCGCATTCTGGCCCTGGGCGATTCGGTCACCTTTGGCTGGGGACTGCGCGGGGAGGACGCGTACCCCAGCCAACTGGCCAGCCTGCTGGCCACCCTGCGCCCCCAACAGCAGTTCGAGGTGATCAACGCCGGCGTCAGCGGCTATGGCCCCTGGCAGGAGGCGCTCTGGCTGGAGCAGGTCGGCCAGGAGTTGCAGCCCGATGTGGTGGTGGTACAGGCGCATCTGAACGATGCGGCCGACGACCTGTGGGGCGCGCTGGGGCAAGGCGCCGGCCAACAGGGCTGGCTGGCCCAGCACAGCCTGCTGGCCCGGCTGGTGCAACGGGTGATCGGCGCCCCCACGCCGACCAACAGCGCGCCCTGCGCCGCCGATTGGAAGGTCGGCTCCGATCAGGTGTGCTGGCAGCGCACCGAGCAGTACCTGGATCAACTGCGCGCTGCGGCCGGCCAGAGCGACGCCGTGACCGTGTTGATGCCTTCTCCCATGCGCTGGCAGGTGGAGGCGGGGGTGCGCGACCCGCGCGCCTGGGTCGATGCGGCCCGCTATCAGGAGGCGCTGCGCCAGTATGCCGCGGCCAACGGCTGGCTCTTCGTCGATCCCCTGCCCGCCTTCCGCAAAAGCGCCGCGGCCAACGGGGGACAGTCGCTCTTCCTGGACGTGGGCCATCCCAACGAGGCCGGCCAGCGCCTGATGGCCCAGGAACTCTACAGCGCGCTCAACCAGGCGGGGGTGTTGCCTTAAAGGGCCTTCGTGTTGTCAGCCGGTGGCTTCCAGCCACCGGCCAGCCAGTCACACCAACGTCCCCCCCACGCCCAGCGCAAAGCGCAGGTAGAGCAGCGCCGCAAACAGGACAGCAATCAACGCCAGCGCCAGCCAGTCGGCGCGGCGAAAACGAATCTCCTGCCAGACGGTGCGCGGCTGGCCAGAGCCGACCCCCCGCGCGGTCAGCGCCATGCCCAGCGTGTCCGCGGTGCGCAACACCTCGATGACCAGCGCCACCACCACCGGCGTGACGCCGCGCAGCCGCCCGCGCAGATCGCCGCGCGTCACCTGCCAGCCGCGCGCGGCCTGCGCCTCCTGGATCTGGCCCACGGCGTGGGTGAAGGTCGGGATGTAGCGCAGGGCGATGGCCAGGGTCAGCCCCCACTCGAAGGGCAGCCCCAGCCGCACCAGGCCGCGCACCAGCTCATTCTGACGGGTGGTGAAGAGAATGACGAAGAAGAGCAGCGACATGCCCACCACCCGTGTGGCCGTGGCCACGCCGGCCAGCACCCCCGTCCACGTCACCGTCAGCGGCCCCACTTCCAACAACACCGGCCCCGGCAGGCGGGAAAAGAAAGGAAAGACCAGCAAAATGATCACCAACACCCGCAACAGTTGCCGCCAGACCCAGGCGACCTGGCGCAAGGGCACCTGAGAGGTCAGCAGGATCAGGTGGACGGCGGCCAGCAGCGCCAACAGGGCCGCGACGCTGTCGAAAACCACGAAAGAGGCCGCGCCGCACAGCACCAGCGCGATCTTGACGCGCGGGTCCAGGCGGTGTAGCCAGCCGTTGGCGGGAACAAAAAGGTCGAAGAGCATTGGATCGGTGAGGTGGGGGGCAGTCCGGCCGCGCGGCCGGGGTTGGGGCTTTGCTTTCCCGATTATAGGTGCGCCGCGGTCTGGCGTCAAGTCCGCTTTTTGGTCTTTTGCCTGAACGGATGTTAAATGGAGGCCGCGCGGCGGCTGCATCCCCAGGCGCTGGCCGCTCCTGCGCCAACCACCAGCGCGCCCTGGCCGAAGACCGGGCGCGTCCTGCACAGCCGACGCGCGGCAACGACAAAGGACCAACGATGAACGATGACTATGGCAGGCGCCAGAGAGGATCGTCAGGCAAACCAGCAGTTGCGGCGAGCCGAGGCGCGGCCCCGAAGCGGCTGCGCGGCCTGAACGTCCGCCTGATCCTCGTGAGCCTGGTGATCGTGCTGGCCGCGTGCAGCGCGCCGGCCGCCCAGCCAACGGCGCTGCCCGCGCCGGCGGCCACACCAACTGCCACGCCGACGGCGATCGGCGCCGCGTCGGCCAGCGCCCTCCCGCCGGCCGCGCTGAACGCCCAGTTCCCGCCCATCGTCGCGCCCCCTGACAACCCCACCACGCCCGAGAAGGTCGAGCTGGGCCGGCAGCTCTTCTTCGATCCGGTGCTGTCGGCCAGCAACGGCATGTCCTGCGCCACCTGCCATCACCCCGACCTGGGCTTCAGCAACGGCGCGCCCATCAGCGCACCGCGGGCGGGCGCGCCCGGCCGCAACGTGCCGACGCTGTGGAACGTGGCCTACAGCCGCCACCTGTTATGGGATGGTCGCGTCGAATCGTTGGAGGCGCAGGCGGTCGATCCATTGACCCTGCCCAGCGAGATGGCCGCCACGCCGCAAGGAATCGAGGATAAACTGAAGGCGATCCCCGCCTACGTCCAGCTTTTCGACGCGGCCTTCGGCGGCGGCGAGGCCGCCGTCACCTTCGACAACGTCGCCCGCGCCCTGGCCGCCTTCCAGCGCACCCTGCTTTCCCACGACAGCCGCTTCGACCGCTACGTGGCCGGCGACGCCAGCGCGCTGACGGTGCAGGAACAGCGCGGCCTGGCCCTCTTCTTCTCGTCGCAGACGCATTGCGCCGAATGCCATCAGCCGCCGACCTTTGCCCATGGCACCTTTCGGGTGATCGGCGTGCCCAGCGACGACCCAGGCCGCGCCGGGGTCAGCCCCACCGGCCTGCGCGGCGCGTTCCGGGTGCCGACCTTGCGCAACGTGGCCCGCAGCGCGCCCTACATGCACAACGGCTCGCTGGCCACGCTGGAGGATGTGGTACACTTCTACGCCCAGGGCGCGGGCGGGGCCGACGGCCAGACCACGGTGGACCCGCTGCTCAAGGGCTTCGATTTGAGCGGGCAAGAGCTTGCCGACCTGGCGGCCTTCATGTGGACATTGACCGACGAAAGCGCGCTGCCGGCCGTGCCCGAGCAGGCGCTCTCCGGCCTGCCCGTCCCGCCGCGCATCATTGTCCCCTCACGTTGAGCCGTGCGCCCGCCCCTGCTAAGAGCACCCTCCGCAGTCCCCCTCCAAAAAGAAAACCCGGCGGATCATGGATCCGCCGGGCGGCTGGGGAGCCCACAGGTCACGCTGCTGACATGACCTCGTCGTCAGGGTCAGATCCGGCTGGACGCCGAACCTGCGCTGAAGGTCAGGGCCGGTAACAGGCCTGGCCCAGGACGCAGCCCCAGTGGCTGGCGCCCATCAGCACATCGCCGATGTCGATGTCCCCATCGCCATCCAGGTCGAAGCGCGCCTGGTAGCAGGCGCTGGGTTCGCCGTCCACGCAGTTCCAAGTGCTGGCCAGCGCGGTCAGGTCGACGCTGTCGATGTTGAAGCTGCAGTCGAAGTCCAGCGGCGAGCAGGACTCGGCCGTGTTGGGGGTGAACATGGGGCCAGAGTAGCAGGGCCAAACCGCCGACGCGCTGTCAGTCCAGCAGTACTGGCGATCGCCGTAGCCGTTGTTGACCGCCCAGGTGGTGATGGTCGCGCTGGCCGGCACGTACCAGAGCACCAGGTTCTTGTTGCGCACGTTTTCGCCGTTGACAAAAACGTGCGGCCCCTGCTGATGGTCGGTGCTGCAACAGGTGCCCAACGCGGCGGTGTCGGCATCTCCCTCGCTGGCGCGGTGCAGGGTGAGGTAGGTGTAGGCGTTGTCGCCGGTGCCAAAATCGTCGAACTGGCCCTGGCCCGGCTCCATGTAGTAGCCGAAGCCTGAGTTCTCGTGGATGATCTTGTACAGATAGCCCTCGGCGGTGTAGGGGCCGCCCTGCAGCCACCAGCCCTCGCTGTTGCGAATCACCCACTGGCTGCCGTCCCAGGCCGAGAAGGTGTTGGCGGCGTCCTCGAAGACGGCCAGATCCATGCGCACCACCGGCCGATAGGTGGCCTCGCTGAGCTGGTTGTTGCCGCAGCCGCGGCCATAGGCGCCGGTCTTGACGCGAAAACGACCGTCGCTGTAGAACTCGAAGTGTTGCTCGTAGCGATAGTTGCAGTCGGCCCCCCAGTTGCTCATGCGGAAGTCCTGCACCACGGCAAAGCCGATGATCTGATTGTTGGCGTCGTACAGGTCGCGCACCTGGGTGGCGCCGTAGTTGTAGATGGGGAAGCCGCCGCCCGCGCCGCCGCCGCAGCCGGTGTAGTCCACATAGCCGGAGCCCGTCGGGTAGCGGGCATGCCATTCCATCGTCTTGATGCGCGTGGCCACCGGTCGCTCTACCCCGCCCAGGTTGCGGGTGACGTTGGTGATCTCCAGCCCGTCGCTGCCGGTGGTGCGATAGTCCAGGTTCCAGCCGTCGCGCGCCAGGTGGAGGGTGACGTTGCAGTCTTCAGGCGCCACCTCCGGCTTCGGATCGATCTGGTTGCTGCGCATGTCGTAGGGCTTCTCTTCCCACCAGAGCTTTTCGATGCGCTCCTCGTGCAGGTCCACGATCACCCAGACCGCGCCGCTGTCGGTCACGAAGGTCGCGCCGGCGCACAGCCGGCCCCCGGAGCAGAGGGTGTCGGCGTTGCTGGGGTCCATCAGACGGGTCTGCGCGGCCGTGGGACGATAGCCCAGCGCTGCCTGGACGTCGGGATCGTTCTGGATGATCTCGACCGCGCGCTGGTAGAGCGCCGGAGGGATCAGCGGATGCGCGCCAGGAATCAGCCAGGCATCCAGCACCTGATCGCTGCCCAGGTGGGCAATGGCGGTGATGGTGGCCTGCTGCTCGAAGTCGAAGATGTCCACCTGGTAGCAGGTTCCGTCGCTGCACGCGTCATAGGCGGGGACGAAGGGGTCACGGAAGGGCAGGATCGTGAAGACCTCGGCGCGCGCGCCCTGAACGTAGCGCTGCACTGGCGCTGAGGCCAGCGCCAACTGCTGAGCCCGCTGCTGCTGGGCGCTCAGCGGCCGCTCAGTTTGTTCCAACGGCTGGATCGGGCCAGCCTGCGCCTCGGCCGACGCGCCTGTCAGCGCCTGCGCCAACACCAACGCCAACGCAAGGGCCAGCCCGGCTGCCCAGGCAAGGCCCCATCGCTTCTTCTGTATCGCCATTTTCTGTCGCTCCTTGCCTGGCCGCGCCAGGTGCGTCTTGTCAGGCCGTTGCAAGACAACAGCCCATCTTATCAGCCTGTCAACCTTCGCGGCAGGCGGTTCAGTACAGCGTAAACCAAGTTTTCGGGAAAAGGCGCTCGGCGCCGATGGCTGAGTAGAAACGCGGCGGCAACTGATCAAGTTCTGCACGACGCGGGGGCGAAAGTGTAAACCAAGAGGGGCGAGGCTGTCAAATCGTAATCAGCGCGTTGCCGTTCCGGCGCCGCCGGCAATGACATTTGCACGGCGCTTGCTCGCTTTTTGTCGGCGGGCCGGCGCCCATCAGGCGGCTGGCCGGGACCGCCGCCATGGCCGGGCAAAGAGGCACATGATCACCAGCGCCAGCAGATAGCCGGCGGCGGCCCAAGCGGCCGGGGCCACCGGCGAAACGGCCGGGTGCTTGACGCCGATGCCGGCGAAGGCCCAGGCCAGCACCAACAGAAAAGGAACATCGGCGCGCGTCAGCGCCACCAGGGTGGCCAGAATCAGCGCCGCGGCCAGCACCATGACCAGCCAGGTCTCCTGATGGAGGCCAAAGCCCTTCCACCCCCAATGGCTGAGCAGCACAGTGACATGAGCCATGACGACCACGGTGATCCAGCCCAGGTAGATGCTGAAGGGCAGGTCCACCGCCCAGCGCTCCACGGCCGGCGGGCTGGCGCGGCCGATACGCAGCCGCTGGTAGACGTTGATCAGTGCCGCCAACAGCGTCAACAGCGCCAGCAGGGCCAGCGCGAAAAGTCGAAAGTGCCAGAGCAGAACCCAGAGGCTGTTGGCGGCCAGGGCGACCAGAACGGGCGCGCCGATGCTGCGCAGCCGGGGATTGCGCCGTTGGGCGGGCAGCGCCTGATAGACGCCGTAGACCAGCCATCCCAGCCAGATCAGACGCCAGATGGAGAAGACGTAGCCGGCCGGCGTGAAGTAGACTGGAAAGCTGGCGAAGATCTCAACGCTCAGCAGGCCGTTGATGGGCAGCGCTTCGGCCAGGATGCTGAGGGCAAGCGCGATCCACGTCGCAGCAAGGATCAGAATCTGGCGGGTCAGGTCTTTGTCCGTGATGAACTCTCCAGCAGCGCTTCCAAATCCAGCGCGGAGTCGAGGCTTCAGCCGGGTCTGGCCGGCAGCGAGGTCAGGAGTCGAGGCTTCAGCCGGGCCTGGCCGGCAGCGAGGTCAGGAGTCGAGGCTTCAGCCGGGTCTGGCCGGCAGCGGTGCCAGGACATGAATGCCTCCTGCGAACAGTGAATCAGAATATCTACGGCGCACGCCGCAGACGTTGTGTGGACCACAAAGCCAACAAAGCGAACACGGTTCCCTCCACCACCCGCACCTCGCCGATGGTGGGCAGCCCCAGCCCCAGCAGCCAACCTACCAACTGTCCCAGGCCGAAGCCCAGCAGCGCGGCCAGCAGATCGATGATCCAGTCGCGCAGCGCCCGGCCGCGCCAGGCGAACCAGAGGGTGCCCAGAACCGCGGCGAGGAGGGTGGAGAGGAGGAGGGAGGGGGGGAGGGACATGGGGAATGGTTAATGGGGAATGGTTAATGGGGAATGGGGAGGCGGGAGAGGGGTTACATGACGATGCCGCCGTTGACCATTAGCGTTTGACCGGTGAGGAAGCTGGCGGCGGGGGAGGCGAGGAAGAGGACGGCGGCGGCGACATCTTCGGGCGTGCCCCAACGCTGCATGGGAGTCTGGCTGCGCAGCCGCTCGTACAAGGGCCGGTTGACGGTCTCTCCCCAGGCGGTTTCGATCCAGCCGGGCGCGACCACGTTGACGCGCACGGCCGGGGCCAGGCCGCGCGCCAGCGCCTTGCTGAAGCCGGCGATGCCAGCCTTGGCCGCGGCAAAGAGTTGGCCGCTCTCGGTGCCCACGCCGCCGGTCATGGCCTGGTCCCAGCCGACGTTGATGATCTGCCCGCCGCCCTGAGCTGCCATGCGCGCACCCACCAGGTGCGAACAGAGCAGCGTGGCGCGCAGATCCACCTCCAACAGGCGCTGCAAGCGCTCGGCAAAGGGCAGGTGCAGCGCGCCGCCGGTGAGCACATCCGCGCCCGCGTTGTTGACCCACAGATCGACGCGGCCGCCCAGCGCCGACCACGCCTCCCCGACCAGCCGCTCGATTTGAGCCGGTTCGGCCAGGTCGGCCAGAAGCACGGGCGCGCGCCGGCCCATCTGGACGATCTGCGCGGCCACCTCGGCCGCGGCCGCGGCCCTGCGGCCGTGAATCGCGACGTCCGCGCCGGCGTCGGCCAGGTCCAGGGCGATGGCCCGGCCGATGCCGCTGCTGCTACCGGTGACCACGGCGGTCAGGCCGAAATTCATGGCGCACGCCTCACGATGGCGTCAGCCATGCGCGCCACCCGCGCCATGGCCTGCACGTCATGAACGCGCACCAGGTCAGCCCCGCGCGCGATGGCGATGGCCACCGTGGCGGCCGTGCCCTCGATTCGTTGCTCCGGGGGCAGGTCCAGGGTGTAGCCGATGAAGGATTTGCGGCTCGATCCCACCAGCAGGGGAAAGCCCAGGCTGCGCAGCTCGCCCAACCGGTCCAGCAGCTCCAGATTCTGCGCCACGGTCTTGCCAAAGCCGATGCCGGGGTCGAGGATGATGTGGGCGTCGGGGATGCCCGCGCCGCGCGCCAGGTCGATGCTGATATGCAGCTCGGCCGCGATGTCGCCCAGCAGCTCGCTGTAGGCCGCGCCCACATAGCGACCGCCCAGGGCCGGATCGATGCTGACATGCTGGCGCTGGCTCCGGTTGTGCATCAAGATCACCGGCGCGCCATGCTGGGCAGCCACCTGGGCGATGGGCGGGTCCAGCCGCAGCCCCCAGACGTCGTTGACCAGGCTGGCGCCCGCGGCCAGCGCGGCCGCGGCCACAGCCGCCTTGGAGGTGTCGATGGAGATGGGCACATCCACCGCCGCGACCAGGCCCCGGATCAGCGGGATCACCCGGCGCAGCTCTTCGTCGACGCTGACCGGCTGGGCGCCGGGCCGCGTGCTTTCGCCGCCCACGTCGAGAATGTGCGCGCCCTCGGCTGCCATGCGACGCCCCTGCGCGATGGCCGCTTCCAGCCACGCCTCGCCGCCGGCCGGGCTCTCAGCAGTTGGTGGGTGCAGCGCAGCGGAATCCACCAGCCCATCGCCCGAAAAGCTGTCGGGCGTAGCATTGAGGATGCCCATGAGGTAGGTCTGGCGGCCCCAGTGAAAGGCCTGCCCACGCATGACCAGGGTAGACACGACGATTGCGCTCCGCGACGAAGATGAAAGCCGATGGTTGCCAGGCCACAGTATAGTCGGAACCGGGTTGTTTGGCAAGGCGATCGGGCCGCGTGCGGCTTCAAATTGACTTGCGCGGTGAACGAGCTACAATCCCCATCATCACGGAGATGCTATGATGACAAGATGTCAATGGGCCGGAACCGACCCGCTCTACATCGCCTACCACGACCTGGAGTGGGGCGTTCCCATCCACGATGACCGCACCCTGTTTGAGTTCCTTGTCCTGGAGGGTGCGCAGGCCGGCCTGAGCTGGTTCACGATTCTCAAGAAGCGCCCTGCCTACCGGGCGGCCTTCGCCGGCTTCGACCCGGCCGCCGTTGCTGCTTACGACGAGGCCAGGGTCGCCGAGCTGCTGGCCGACAGTGGAATCGTGCGCAACCGGGCCAAGATCGCTGCGGCCATCAGCAACGCGCGTGCGGTCCTGCGCATACAACAGGAGTTCGGCAGCTTCGACGCCTACATCTGGCAGTTCGTCGGCGGCCGGCCGCTGCAAAACGCCTGGCGCAGCCTTTCCGAGATCCCTGTGGAGACGGCCGCGTCGCAGGCCATGAGCAAGGAACTCAAGCGCCGCGGCTGCAGCTTCGTTGGGCCCACCATCTGCTACGCCTTCATGCAGGCCGTGGGCATGGTCAACGATCACACCGTGGATTGCTTCAGACATGGCGAGATTGGTTGTGGGGTGGAGGCCTGAGAGGAAGGGCGCCGTGTGTTTTTGTCAACCGAAAACAGGGCCACGGCCAACAGCATGGAACGCACTTGTGGTAGCCGCATGGCGAAACAGGTCTGGCGCCGTCCACCTGGCGGCCGGGCTGGCGGCACAGGAATGGCGCGGATCACGTCGGCCAGGCGATGCTCGACGGTGTCGATGACGTTGGGGATTTTCACGCGGCGCCGACCGAGTTCTGGACGGGGCGCTGGATGAGAAACACGAACTCGTTGCCCTCTTGCAGCAGGACCGGCGCGCTGCCCGTGGCCTCGGTGATGCTGCGGATGGCGCGGTAGACGCCGCTGCCAATGCCGGTCACCAACCCCCAGCGGGTGAACAGGGTATAGACGGCCGGATTGCGCATCACATGCGCGGCCCCCAGCTTGATGGCCTCGATGGTAACCGTGTTGGGCAGGCCGCCAGGTGTGCGTACTTCAACGCGGTTATCGTAGATAAAAACCCTGACCGGTGCGGCCACGGTGTAGTCGCGATGGGCCAGCGCGTTGACCACGATCTCACGCAGGGCTTCTTCAGGAATCTCAGGAAACCGCTCGTTCCCGAACCCTTCGATGCGATGGACGGTGGGCAGGTGGACTCGCAGAAAACGCCCCGTATCCTCCAGTTGATCGAGCAGTGTGCCATCGATCTGTTTTGCGTCAGACGGGGGTTGGCTCAGATCAAAGCCCGGGATTCTGGCCACGGCTACCTGGGCATGGGGCATGTAGCGCTGCGGGTTGCGGCCAAAGAAGAGCATGCAGGCCACAGTTGGGTAGAAGGCATCGCGGCCCGGCCGGAGCAAGTTGATGTTTTTGAGGAAAGTCTCATGGTCGAAAGGAAGGTCCGTCAGCTTCTGGCTGTAGGCGCGCTCGACGAAGTGCTCGACCAGGGATGCATCGATGTCATGCAGCGCGGCGCGCAGCACGATAGTCTCGTCGTAGTACAGGCTATCGCTGGCCTGGAAGAGGCGCAACAACTCTTGGCGGGTGGCCAGACGCCGCCCAGATGTGGTGCGAATGACATAGTCGCCCCGATTGGTGCGATAGGGGCGCTGGTCCCCCTTGGCTACATTGACCACTATGACGGTTCGCCCATCTGTGGTCCGCACTGCCTCCTGCAATACCGTCAGCGGCGGCTCGCAGTTGTGATAGGCAAGATTGTCGAACCACTGCATGACCCGATCAGGGTCGTTGACGCCGACCATCTGGCCATCGTCGCTAACGCCAATGATGAACTGGCCGCCGTCGGTGTTGGCAAAGGCCACCAGCGACTCGGCCGCGCTGACGTTGTTGACTGGCCACAGCTTGAACTCCGTGTGGACATCCTCACCAGCAGCGATGCGTTGTTCCAACGAATCAAGGTTCATGATACACCCATTTTCTGTGCGAGATCGTCTCGTCAATTGTAGCTGATGGGCGCAAGAATGGCAAGGCGCCGTAGCTGATATCCAGCAATTCCAAACTGGATCAATGATCGCTCATTTGACACTAATAACGTCCCGCGTTATCATAGGTGCGATGATCAAAAGCTTTGCCGACAAGGAAACCGAGCGAATTTTCAACCGCGAAATCTCACGTCGGTTTGCGCCGAATATCCAGCACAAGGCGCGCATCAAGCTGGAGATACTGGATGCAGCCGAGGCGTTACAGGACTTGCGCATTCCGCCATCCAATCGCCTTGAGAAGCTATCCGGCGACCGGCAAGGACAACACAGCATTCGGATCAACAACCAGTGGCGCATTTGCTTTATGTGGCAAGATGGCAATGCCTATCGTGTCGAGATCGTGGACTATCACTGAGAGAGATCGACTATGAGTGAGCAAAGACTCCCCCCCATCCATCCTGGCGAGATCCTGCTTGAGGAATTCCTCGAGCCGATGGGCATCAGCCAGTACCGGCTTGCCAAGGACATCAGCGTTCCTGCGCGTCGTATCAACGAAATCGTGCAGGGCAAGCGGGCCATCACGCCCGACACCGCGCTCCGCCTCTCGCGCTACTTCGGGCTGTCCGAGCGTTTTTGGCTCAACCTTCAGACACGCTATGACCTGGAGGTGGAGAAGGACAAACTGGCGGGCCGACTGGAACTTGAAGTACCCATGGTGCTGGTGTATACGTCTTGATGCGCCCTGGTCTGGATGATCGACATCCATGCGCTGGGCGCACCACCGTTGATGAAAATGGCGGGTTCGGCCGGCCCGCTTCGGGATGCTGCGCAACGACCGGTCCGAGCGGCTATTGTCAAGTCAGCGCGCGGTTCCGGGCGTAACGGCAACCGGGAGGCCAGGCAACTCACATTGACCGTGTTCTGGCCTTGCGCTATAATCCGCGCTGGTTCAACCAGTCGGACTGGTCTCCTTCCCCGCAACGTTTTCGGAGTGTGCGCCATGGCTTGGGTATACCTGTTTGTCGGCATCGTGCTCGAGGTCATCGGCACGATCAGCATGAAGCTGTCGCAAGGGTTGACGCGGCCCGGCTACAGCGTGGCGATGTTCGTCTGCTACGGCCTCAGCCTGGCGGCCATCGCACTGGCGCTGAAGAAGCTGGATGTCAGCCTGGTCTATGCCATCTGGGCCGGGCTGGGCACGGCGCTGATCGCCGCCATCGGCATCTTCTGGTTCCACGAGCCGGTCAATTTGCTGAAAGTTGTCTCCATCGCGCTCATCGTCGCCGGCGTGGTCGGCCTGGGCCTGGTGGGCGTGGGACGCTAGAGCCTGGGCAGGTCATGAGAACAAGCCCTTCCGGCTCCAGACCAACGCCGCGGCGCAAGTTGCCGCAGACACCGTCTCGTGCTAGAATCGGCGGACAATGCCTGCCATCCGAGGCGCAGGGTGCGCCCCAGGCCCGCAGGTGAAAGCAGAGCAACGATGAAACGAGGCAGAACGGTCCTACAGGCCAAACGTTTTGGCATCCATAGCTGCACCGCCAACACCTCGCTGCTGGCGGCGATCCGCATCATGGTGGAAGAAGAGGTCAGCTCGCTGGTGGTCGCGGACGACGCCGGCTATCTGCTGGGCCTGATCACCCGCAACGACGTGCTGCGGGTCTACATCGACCACGACCGCTGGGCCGCGCTGCCGGTCAAGGACTTCATGCAGCGCAACATCCCGGTGGTCTCGCCGCAGACGCTGTTGATCGACGCGGCGCGCCTGATGGTGAGCCAGCGCGCCCGCCAGGTGGTGGTGGTGCTGGAGGAGGATGGCCAGCGCCGTCCGGTGGCCATGTTGACCGACGCCGACCTGGCCTATCACCTGGTCAAGAGCGGCTGATATGGCGTTGCCTCAGCTTGTCAGCCGCAACGGCCGCCTGATCGCGCCGGCCGATGCGCACATCTCCATCTTCAACCCGGTGATCTTCGGCGCCTTCGGCGTCTACGAATCGATCCAGCTCTGCCAGGGGGTTTGCTTCCGCCTGGATGATCACTTGCAGCGCCTGGCCGACTCGGCCGCGGCCATCGATCTGGAGCTGCCGGCCGGGCTGGAGACCATCGGCCGCTGGACTCATGCCGTGATCGCGGCCAACGGCTGCCGCGACGCGTTGATCCGCATGTTTGCGCTGGGGCCAACGGCCGGCAACGCGCCGGAGCTCTTCATCTGGCCCGAGGCGCCGCGCGCCTTTCCGCCGGAGCTTTTCCAGCAGGGGGTCGGCGCGGTGACCTTTCAGGGGGAGCGCGCCCTGCCGCACGCCAAGTCGCTCAACACCCTGGTCAACCACCTGGCCCGCACGCGCGCCCAGAAGGCCGGCGAACATGAAGGGCTCCTGGTGGATCGTCACGGCTGCGTCACCGAGGGCTCGACCAGCAACCTCTTCGTGGTGCAGGCGGGCGTGCTGCTGACCGCGCCGGCCGAGGATGTGCTGGCCGGCGTGACCCAACTGGAGCTGCTGGGCCTGGCCCGCGACCTGGCAGTGCCGGTGGAGGAGCGCCCCCTCCCGCTGGCTGACCTGGCGCGCTGGCAGGAGGCCTTTCTGAGCAGCACCAGCCGCCATGTCCTGCCGCTGGTGCGCATCGACGGCCAGCCGGTCGGCGACGGCCGGCCGGGGCCGATCACCCGCCGGCTACAGGCGGCCTTCGAGCGCCATTTTCTGGCTGAGATTCAACGCGGTCAACCAGGGAGCACTTTGCCATGATCCACATTTTCACCGACACCACCGCCAGCCTGACAGAGGATGTGACGCAGCAGCATTACATCACGGTGATCCCCCAGGTGATCATCTTCGGCGAAGAGTCCTACATGGAGGGGCTCGAGATCGATCACGAGACCTTCATGCGGCGGCTGCGCGTCTCCAAGGTGTTGCCCACCACCGCCGCGCCGCCGCCCAAGCTCTTCGTCGATCTGATTAGCGCCCGCGCTGAGCCGGGCGACACCTTCATCTGCATCCACCCCTCGGCCGAGTTGAGCGGTTCCGTGCGCGCGGCCCTGACCGCGGCCGCTGAATTGCCCGACGTGGACATCCGCGTCATCGACACGCGCACCATCGCCGGCCCCATGGCCACGCTGGCGCTGCTGGCCGCGCAGTGGGCCGAGGCCGGGGTGGACGCCGACGCCATCGTCAGCCGTCTTCAGGCCATGATCCCCCGCGCCCACATCTACTTTCTGGTGGACACGCTGGAATATCTGCAAAAGGGGGGACGCATCGGCGGCGCGGCCGCGCTGATCGGCAGCGTCTTGCAGATCAAGCCGATCCTGGAGCTGCGTAATGGGATCATCCAGCCGCTGGAGCGGGAGCGCACCCAGCGCAAGGCGCAGGCGCGGCTGAAGGAATTGGTGCTGGCGGCCGCGGCGCGCGGGCCGGAATCGTACCTGTCGGTGCTCCAGGCTGGCGCGCCTGACGCGGCCGAGGCCCTGGCCGATGACCTGGGCCAGCAGCTCGGCGTCCCCGATGTGATGCTGATGGAGTTGACCCCGGCCATTGTCACCCATGCCGGGCCGGGGGTGTTGGGGGTGGGTTTCTTTTCCGCCGCCTGAACGCCGGGCACGTCGGTTGAGTAGGCCGCCGTATCGAAACCACCAGTGGGCACGTTGGTTGAGTAGGCCGCCGTATCGAAACCAGCAGCGGGCACGTTGGTTGAGTAGGCCGCCGTATCGAAACCAGCAGCGGGCACGTTGGTTGAGTAGGCCGCCGTATCGAAACCAACAGTGGTATCACCGGCCGGACTGCACCTCGCGCACCAGGCCGGCCTGCACGGCGTAGGCCGCGGCGTGGGCGCGGCTGCGCAGGTGCAGCTTGGCCAGAATATTGGCCAGGTGCGTCTTGACCGTGTGCTCGGAGAGATTCAGCGCGTCGGCGATCTCCTTGTTGCTCAGCCCCTGGGCCACCAGGCGCAACACATCCAGCTCGCGCTCGCTCAGCTCAGGGCTCGGCGCGGCGGCCGGCTCCCTGGGCGGGGCCGCGGCCAGGGCGCGGAACTCCTCCAGCAGCCGCGCGGCCATGACGGGGGCCAGGATCGCCTCGCCGGCATGCACCCGCTGCAGCGCATCCAGCAGCTCGGCCGCGCCGACATTCTTGAGCAGATAGCCGCGCGCGCCGGCCCGAATCGCATCGAAAAGGTCCTCATCGCGCTCGGAAACGGTCAACATCACCACCGGCAAGCGGGGAAAACGGGTCTGGATCTGGCGCACCGCATCGGGGCCAGACATGACCGGCATGTTGACGTCCATCAGAACCAGGTCGGGCTGAAGCTCTTCGACCAAGGCCAGCGCGTCCTGGCCATTGGCCGCCTGGCCCACGACCTGCAGCTCGGCGTAGTCGTCCAGAATGCGGATCAGGCCGTGGCGAAACAGGTTGTGATCGTCGACGATCAGCAGGCGAATGGGGGTCGTTATCATGGGCTGAATCATGGTCGCCCGGCGGCAGGAGCCGGCGTCGTGGGCGATGAATGTCGCCCCCTCAGGCAGGCGGCGGGGGCAGCGGATGCGGCGTCGGAGCAGAGCCGCGCGGCGGGGCGGCGGGGGCCAGGGGCACGCGCGCGGTGATGCGCGTCCCCTGGCCGGGGCTGGTGGCAAAGGTGAGCTGGCCGTCCAAGCTGCGCACCCGCTCCCGCATGCTGGCCAGACCCACGTGGCTGCGCTCCAGGGGGCTGCTGGCGTCGAAGCCCTGGCCATCGTCGGCCACAGTCAGCTCCAGCGCGCCATTCTCGCGCGCCAGGCTGACGGCGACGCGGCTGGCGTGGGCGTGGCGGCGCACGTTGGCCAGCGCCTCCTGCGCGATGCGCAGCAGGTGCAGCGCCACATCAGGCGGCAGATCGGCCAGCGCATCGACGCGGGAGCAATCCACCGGCAGGCCAGAGCGGCGGGTGAAATCAGCCACATGGGCGCGCAGTGCGCCGTAGAAGCCGCCCGGCTGATCCACCGTCAGGCGCAGGCCGTCGATGGTCTCCCGCAGATCCAGATAGGCCTCGGCAATCACCTGGCGCAGCTCCTTCAGCTCAGCCGGCAGCCGCTCAGCCTCGCCGCGCTCGACCATGCCCTCGATGCGCTCGGCCTGCATGCCCAGGTAGCCCAGCGTCTGCGCCAGGCCGTCGTGCATCTCGCGCGAGAGGCGATAGCGCTCCTCCAACACGGCCGTCTGGCGCAGTTGGCTGTAAAGCTGGGCGTTGCGCACGGCCAGGGCGATCTGGCTGGCGATGGCCCGCATCAGCTCCACCTGGGCCGGCTTGAACGCGCCCGGCTCCTGGCTGGCCAGGAAGAGCGCGCCCAGGGTCTTCCCCTCGGTCTGCAATAGGAGCACGGCCGCCGCGGGGAAGGCGCCGCCGCTCACCTGCTCCTGGATGACGATGGGCTGACCGGCGACGCGCGCCCGATCGGCCAGACGCAAGGCCTGGCCAAAGGTCGGCGCGGCCAGGTCGTTGCCCATGCCGCGATGGGTGTGTACATCCCACGAATCGCCGGCCAGGAGCAGGATCGCCCCGGTCTGCACCCCCCAGCCGTCGATGGTGGTGTCCAACACCCGGCTGAGCAGGGCATCCAGGCTGCGCCGTTCCTGAGTGGCCTGATCCACCGCGTAGAGGGTGGCCATCTGACGGGCGCGCAGGCGGGCAGCTTCCAGCGCGCCTGTGACCTCGGTGGCCAGGATGCTGGCCAGATGGATCTGCTCCGACGAGGGCTGCACGCCCGGCAGCAGATAAGCTGATACGACGCCGCTGCGCTCTTCCCCGCGACCCAGCGGCATGCAGACGATGCGATCCAGGTTGCTGCCGCCGCCGGCCGCCTGCACCGAGGCCAGCAGGTGGCATTCGCTGTTGACGTGTGCAGTGAGCGGCTGGCAGTTGGCGCAGCGCTGGCCCGAATGGGCGGTTTCGGCCTGGCGACGCAACGCCTGCACCGCGCCGGCGTCCAGGCCGTAGGTCATCTCCAGCGAGCTGCGCTCCTGCTCGGCGTCGAAGGTGATCACCGAGGCGCTGGCCGCGCCCAGCAGCTCCACCGGAATGCGGGCGGCGATCTCCAGCAGCTCCTGCACGTCCGAAGAGTTGGCGACGCGGCGGCCCACCTCGTGGATGGTCTGGAGCTGGCGGTGGGTCTGCTCCAATTCGGCGTAGGCGGCCTGCAGATCAGCCTCGGCCTGCTCTTGGCGTTGCGTGGTGCGCAGCAAGGCGCGCAAGCCCACCCAGACGACGAGGAGGCCGGTCAGGCTGTAGATGGCCAGATGGATCCACTCTTGCGGCGCGTTGGGAAAGAAGCGCAGCAATGCGAAGAGCAGGGCCTGGTGCAGGGCGGCCGCGCCCACGACGATGATGACGATGGGCCAGCGCAGCTCAGCCAGACGCCGGGTGACCCGGTTGATGCTGTCGAAAGATGGTGATTCTGCGACCTCGCGTGCCATAGCAGTCGATTCTACCACGAAGGCGCTGTTAATCCAAGGTCTGCGGCGCGGCAAAGCAATTCTGATTTGGCGCGGAGTCGAGGCTTCAGCCGGGTCTGGACGATGCGAGTTGCGCGCGCCGACCCGCCTGAAGGCTCGACTCCAGTTTGGCAGCAACGGTTTGTTGATTGCTGTTTTGACTTCCAGGGCTTTCACAGGTAGAATGCAGCAACTCTTTCCGCCTTGATTCGCTCGGCCCCGTTGTTTCTGGATTCAAGCCCGCCGAAGTCAGCGCCTTGGCTTCACCGATCATCCCATTGGTTTCTCACAGTCGACCGGCTGGCTTCGTCCTGGTCCGGTGAGGAGGTCATCAACCAAAAAACTCATCGCTCCCTCCCTGTCCCCATTGTGTCCCCGCAAGCCGAGAGTCCGGATGCGCCCAAGCGCGGTCCGGCCCCAGGAAGCCCCAAGGAGTATCTCTACGACATGCAACGCAAGCAATTCATCTACCTGCTGGCCATTCTGGTCCTGCTGGCCTCGATGTTGCCGCTGGCCGCGGCCGCACAGGAGGCGCCCACCGCTTCCTACTCCATCGAGGAATTCGCCTCATCTGACAACAAGGCGCTGGACGGCTCGGCCGCGGCGGGAGCAGCCCCCTTCTACGCGCCCGACGGCATGGCCTTTTTCAACGAGATGGAGCCCAACGGCACGGCCGCCACGGCTAATGCCCTGTCCGGCAGCCAGGCCGTGGTCTACGGCGAAGTCAACCCCGCTGGCGACAACGACTACTTCTCCTTCACCGCCAACGCCGGCGACCGGGTCTACGCCGCCACACAGACGCAGTGGTCCAACGCCTCCGGCGACTCGCGGCTGGATGTGATCGCCAGCGACGGCGTGACCTTGTTGGAGTCCGACGATGACAATGGAAGTTTTTCAGGCCTCTCCTCAGCCATCGCCGGCACTATCATCCCCAGCAGCGGCACCTACTATGTGCGCGTCTACGGCTACAGCGCAGCTACGATCACCCCCTACCACCTGCACCTGCGGGTGCAGAGCGGGGCCCCCACCGCTGAGGTCGAGCCCAACAACGATACGGCGACAGCCACGCCGCTGGCGATTTCGCAGTGGATGAGCGGCACGGTCACGGCTACCGGCGACCCTGATTTCTTCTCCTTCACCCTGAACGCCGGCGACTCGGTCTTCCTCGGCCTGGACATGGATCCGGGGCGCGTGGCCAGCAACACCGCCTGGAACGGCCGCGTGGGCTTAGGCCCGTTCAACAACTTCATCCTGGTTGCCAACGACGGCAGCACCACCAAGCCGCACGCCGAAGCCTTCTTCATGACGGTGCAACAGGCGGGCACCTACTACGCCTATGTGGACAGCACCAGCACCACCGGCCTCGGCCCCAACGCCCGCTATCACCTGAGCGTCAGCATCTACCCCAAGGCGATACAGGGCAACT
>Ga0209200_1001416_pt1 | contig 24132 bp, 26 predicted proteins | sample AD_UKC033_MetaG_FD_184406 | JGI IMG/M metagenome (GOLD analysis project Ga0209200, IMG submission 184406) | Active sludge microbial communities of municipal wastewater-treating anaerobic digesters from USA - AD_UKC033_MetaG (SPAdes) (version 2) | ecosystem: Engineered > Bioreactor > Anaerobic >... | reverse complement strand
TTGCGAGAAGCATAATGAATTATCCAGCTATGATGGTTCCATCTGTTCAGGAGCCAATTATAGAAAAACTTTCAGAAGCATTAGATAATGATGTTTCTTTAATGGATCCTTTTATGGGAGCTTCAAACACACTCGTTACTGGAATGAAATACGGTATGAATGTATTTGGTCAGGATATTAATCCGCTATCAATTTTATTAAGCCAAGTAAAAATGAGCTATTATCAATCTGACGAGCTATTTGATGCTGAAAAAAGAATTATTGGCGATATAAATTCTAACGTTTCTGAAGCAGTTGAAGTGTCATTTGTAAATATAGATAAATGGTTTATTAAAGAAATTCAAATTGAATTATCAAGAATTTATAGGGCTATACGTAAAGAGCCAGATTTAAGGATCAGAAAGTTTTTCTGGATAGCTTTAGCGGAAACTATACGATTGACAAGCAACGATAGAACATCTACATTTAAGATGCATATGCGTCCAATTGAAGAAATTAATTCAAGACAAGTCTCTGCTCTAAAAACGTTTATTTCTGTTTCTAGAAAGAATATAAAAAACATAGGTGATTACATCTCCGTTTTGGCACAAAAGGGCTATATAAATAATGGCAAGTATATTAAGAATGCTGATATAGTTTGGGGTGACACAAATGTGGAGATAAGAACAGATAAATTGTTCAATTTATTAGTCACATCTCCTCCATATGGTGATAACCAAACTACAGTAACTTATGGCCAGTTTTCTTATTTACCACTGCAATGGATACCAATTGAAGATATTGATAAAACAATAGAAATTGATTACTTAAAAACTACACAATCAATAGATAATAAAAGTTTAGGTGGTACAATAAAAGAAAGTATAAACGATATTGAAGAGAGAGTATTTAAGAAATCTAAAACTTTGAAGGTATTTGTAGCGCAGTTTAAAAATGATGAACAAAAAAAAGCCGAAAAGGTCACAAGATTCATAAATGACTTGGATAATAGTATTGACAAAATGCTACCAAAAATGAAAAAAGGTTCTTTTTTAGTATGGACAATAGGCAATCGAAATGTAAATAAACAAGTTGTGCAAAATGATCTTATTCTTAAAGAATTGTTTAACTCAAAAGGAGTTGCCTTATTTACAGACCTTGAAAGAGATATATTAAGTAAAAGAATGCCAGGAAGAAATAACTTCTCAAATATGATGAGCAAAGAGAAAATATTAATTTTCAAAAAGACTAATTAATGGCTAAGAAAAAGTACCATTTTGATATAACACCTCATATTGTCAAGCAATTAGGAGAACAACTTGTTTCAGATGAAATCACAGCATTATTGGAGTTGATTAAAAACTCCTATGATGCTGATGCAACCTATGTTTCAATTGAAATCAATACTACTGGACAGTATTTAAAAGAGGTGCTTTTTCATCCTGACCATAAGGGGTTTATTGTTGTTGAAGATGATGGTTTCGGAATGAATGAAGATACCATAATGAAGTCTTGGTTGCTTATCTCTTATTCCCATAAACGACAATTAAAAGAATCAAAAAAAACAACACCAGGAGGAAGAACTCCTTTGGGAGATAAAGGATTAGGACGATTAAGTACTCAAAGATTGGCAGACATTTGTGAGATTTTCACAAATGAAAAAAAAGATAAGGGAACACATATTGCCTTTAACTGGAAAGACTTTGAAAAGGAAATCGCTTTAAGTAAGGTTAAAATTAAAGCAGAATCTTTTTTGCCTAAGAAGAAATATGGCACAAAATTAGTTTTGGCTAATCTTAACCACTCTGAAGTTTGGGAAGGAGATAACTTAGAAAAATTTAAAGGTCTAGTTTCACAAATTATTTCTCCATACAAGGAGAATAGACCGTTTGAAGTCTATTTGAAATTTAATGGAATCAACATTGATTTCGATAAATCAAATGAAGAATTAAGAAACTTAGCAATATCACGTTTTGAATTTAAATTTGATGGTAAAGAAATAATAATCAAAGGAAAGACTAAACTGACTAAATTTATTGGCAATAATCGAGAAGATTTTAAAAATTATCTAGAAATAGATAATGGGAAAAAATTCTTCGATTTCCTTAAAAAAAAATACAAGGATATTGATAATGCATCAGGTACTTTTTTCATACAAACAGAAAAAAAGTTTGACTTCTATAAAGATATTGGTAGTCTAGAAATCTTTAATGGAGAAAGGGCAAACCCAGGCTCTTTTAATGGTCTTATAGATGAATTTACATATGATAATTGGATGTTTTCGGATGAGAATGTAAAAGAAATATTTGGGAAACTTACTAATTATCGAGATTTTGCTCAAAGTCAAGCAGGCATTAAGTTGTTTAGAAATGGATTTGCAGTAAAACCTTTTGGAATTGATGGCGATGATTGGCTTCGTTTAAGAGATTCGCAGACAACTGGAGGCTCATATTATCCTTTGAGACCTGCAAATGTCATAGGTTATTTTGCTATAGATGAAGGTGAAAATAGAGAATTAAAAGATAAAACAGACAGAGAAGGCTTGGTCTCAAATCCATACTCTCGTAATTTCTTTGTTTTGGCTTTCTTTATTCGAGATGAAATCAATCGTTATCAAGAAAACATTCGAAGAACCTATAATGACTTTCTAAAAACATACAAAACTGAAAATAGTGGCATAAAAACAGTAACCCAAGCATTTAATCAGCTTAAAGATACTAAATCCAAGACAGAAGAAGTAAAACAGGAATTTAAGGATGCTGTTTTTACAGTAGATAAAGCAATTAAAGATTCGGATAAAATCGTTAAATCTGTCAAGAGCAACCCGTTGTTCTCCACAGATTTGGAAAAAGAAACGGTTGAAAAAGTACATACCTTACTCAATGAATTAAAAGTTATTCAAAACACTCTAGAAAAACTTGAAAAGGTAATATCAAAGACGGAAAAGTTAAATGAAGTTATTGATGTACTTGAACCTAAAATTCAGATATTAGAGGAACAGCTAATTAATTTTTCACAACTGGCAAGTCTAGGATTAACTGCCGAATCTGTTAGCCACGAATTTGCTTCGATAGCAGACAGGTTGGCGGAAAAAGCGTCTTTTTATGCTACAAAACTACAAGGTAAAAAAATGACCGATTCGGATATTTATGTATTCATGGAATACATAAATACTACAGTAAACGGATTGAAAACTCAATTAAAACACCTTGACCCTGCATTAAAATACAATAGAGAGAAAAAATCCACCTTCAATATTTCTGGCTTTCTTGAAGAAGAAAATGAATATTATAAAAACAGATTCGAAAAACAGCAAATTAAATTTAGTATACTTCAAGAAGAGGATTTTTCGATCAATATAAACAGGGGAAAACTCGTTCAGATTATTGATAATATTGTAAATAACGCTGAATATTGGTTGATTGAACGAAAGAAAAACGAACCAAGTTTTAATCCTTCAATTACTATAAAATTAGATTCTCCTTGGATTTATATATCAGATAATGGATACGGGGTATCTCCAGCGGTTGAAAATCAGATTTTTGAACCATTTGTTACTACCAAACCTAAAGGTGAAGGAAGAGGTTTAGGATTGTTTATTATTCAGCAATTATTAGACGCTTCGGGATGTACAATAGCGTTGGAGCCTACCCGAAATGAACATAAAAGAAAATTCATTTTTGCTATTAACTTTTCAAACATCATCAATGGAGACAAATAATCAAGAAAATAATAAAGTTACAATAAATACTAAAAGCGAAGCCCAGGCACAGACAGCTATTATAAATTTTTTAACTCAGCTAAATGTTCAAAAAATTGTGTATGTAGATGACAGGTGTTCAATAAGTGAATTGAAAGAAGCTTATATTGGAAAACTAAAAGCACATTATGAAAATAAGCCGGAAGAAATAGATTTTGTAAACTGGGAATCAGCAGAACAAGTATTCGAAAACCAAATTGTTGCATTGTGGGATGGTAAGAGTGATGAAGAAAGAAGAGGGTTGTTTTTAAAAATTCTAACCTTCGAAAATAATGTTGAAGAACTTGAGAATTCTGTTGCTCCATTACACCTTAAAACTGTTTTAAAGGATAAGATTGATTTATTATCACCTTCCGAGTGGGTTGCAAATAAAGACAATATTACCCAAAGCCTTAGTGAAAAAGCTAAAATCTTATTTCTATTCGACATTGTTTTTGAATATGCGCCTTTACCAGGTCATAGAGATGGAAGGGATTTAGCAGTTGAGTTACTTCAAGACAACACTATTAGTAAATTTTTATATTGTGGTATTTTCTCACATTTATTTAATATCAATGAGGAGCATGAAAAAAGAAAGGAATATTGCAGGACACATCATTTAGATAAAGAAAAGTTTTATACTATTTCAAAAAAGAGGTTTCAAAGCGGTTCTTATTTACCAGGGTTAGCAGAGGGAATACGTAATACTCTTCTCATTAACGAAGTTGAATTGTTAAAGAAAGACGCTTCAAAATTATTAAAAAAGTCCTTTAACGAGGCTATCGGTGAAATTATTAATATGACACCTGAATCCTTTAATCATATTATTCAAAAAAGTTCAAAAGTCGAAGGTGCATGGGAAATGGCGACATTGATTAGAGTTTCTAATATTATAACAACCAATAAGGCTTTAAAAAGTCTATTATCTGATTCTCTGAGAACAAAATTAAATCAAAGTCTAGGGAAGATAAGACAAGTCGAAAATATTAAGACTGGAGGAGAAACTCCTTTTGATAAAGCCCAAGTGTTTGATTTAAGAGCAAAAGAATTGTACATCAACAGTGATATTCTAAATCAGTTGCATTATCCATTGTCTAATGGGGATATTTTTAAAATTCAGGATACAGAGTATATTTTGCTCGTTCAACCTTGTAATGTTGCTATGCGAAGCAGTGGTTCAAGAGAAAGAAACTACAATCTTGGTTTACTTGTTGAATTGGAAGTTCTAAAGAAAGATGATTTCCTTAAATATAAAAAACATCAACTCGCTACTTTAGAAGTTATAGAGGATATTTCGTTGCCATTTGATTCCGTAAAAATAGCTCGCTTTTCTACATTCCAATCAGTAAGCCTATCTCCCTTAGATTTGACGGTTTTTAATAATGATGGGGTATCAAGAATAAATTTAAGTGAGTCAGAAAATTTATCTACGACAATTCAAGAATCATGGAAAAAGCGATACAAGGTGCTACATAAGGAGTTTTCTGATTTTAGTGAAGGAATAAAAACATACAATAAATTAAGAATTACCAATAAGAATATAATAAAGAAATTGGTGTTAAATGGCTCCCTATTTTCAGGTTATAAAATAGACAATGAAAATTCTTTATCTAAAAGAGCAAAATTGTTAGAATTTAATATACAAAGGATGGCTCATTACAAATCTCCCTATTCTGATGACTTATTACAAAAGTTTATGCTGTATTTGTCAAGAAATGCTTTTGAGCACGATTTTACAAATTAACATCGTTGAGTAAAATGAATTAAGCATTAGTCGGTAACAGCAAGGCTTTGCAAAATGCGTACTAAAAAATAGCTAAAGCATTGAAACTTATATTTCTTTGCCCTTATCTTGAAACATTTGCGGTCGAAAATCCCACAGCTGTTACAAAACCTCAAATATTACCAGAAATCACTCCCCATTACTCCCCAATAACTCCATTTAGCAGAAAACACTAATTTCACTTACCATATTATTGCATTAAGAATTTAATGCGAATATGCCAAAGCTGAAACATATACTGATAGTAGTAGCGGTGATCCTGACCTTTGGAATCGCCTGGAAGTTTTTTAAGAGAGTAAAGGATACCGAAAAGCTGAAGCTTGGCAGTACCTCTCTGAAAGCATCAAAGAAACTTGAAAGTTTCAAGGATCTTGCTGATATTTTTACTAGCGGATTTAGGATGAAAGGATACATTGAAGTCCGCAATTTCTCAGGAAAGGATTACATCCTAAATCAGCTTAGTCTTGATTGCTATTCGCCAAAATCTCAAAAGCTGGTAGCCGAACAAACCAACATACTTCCTGAAAACATAGTTTTGAAAAACCGACAGGTAACAAATATTCCTTTGGAATATAATGTTGACCTGATTAACTCATTGTCTCTTTTCAGAGAATCGGAAGTAATCCCAGCAGATGCAACAGTTTGGCAGATTGTCTCAAAACCTGCAACCTACTGGAAAGATATAAACCTGAAAAAGCTGAAAGTGAAACTTATCGGCTTTATCCAGGCAGAGGGAATTACACTTAGTGTTAACGAAGATTATCTGCTGTTATGAGTAATTATGCCGTATCGGGAAAAAGCAAGACCTTAAAGCATTATGCCGATGTGCATGATACTATTGCTGCCGTGAAAAGAATCGTAAAAGAAAATTATCCAGCAGCAAAAGATCTTTCATCCGTACTTCAGGGAAATAATTGCAAAGAAACATTTGAGAATGTCTGGAACTTTGTACGTCAGAATATAAGGTATCAGAATGATGAGCCAGGATTGGAACAGCTCCGCACTCCGCAGAGAACCTTACACGATCAGATTGGTGACTGTGATGATATGAGTATTCTAATCTCGAGTATTCTCACAAACCTTGGACATAATCACGAACTTGTTGTAGCGGCTTACAGAAAAGCAGATCAGTGGCAACACATTTACCCAGCAGCATATAGTAGCAACGGAGCCAGATATGTGATTGATTGCGTTCCGGAAATCCCACATTTTAATTATGAAGCACAACCCATTAGAAACAAAATAGTAATAGACATGCGACTAGAAGAATTAGGCTCAGTTTCCGCTGGCATGATCAGCGAGCTCACAAAACCTTTCGACATTAATAATTTGTCGGGAGCATTTGTTGAGGACTACCAACTCGAAGTAATCCAAGGCATACTTGGAAACGTGGCAATTGTTGGTCCAGAAGATGAATACGATACCGCCATTAGCGGTTCGGAACTGCAACGCAACATCATCCTTAAACAGTTGATTGATGCAAGACAAACCCTTGAAAAAGAAGTGAACAGCCCGTCGGAGATGTCACAGATTAACGATAATAAGACAGAACTGAAATTGGTTAACGACATCATCAATAGTTTTAATGAGGATGCTGGCCGAGATGAAGCTATCGAAATCGCAATCAGCCAGGGCACACTTTATCAGAATTTCTACAAAGCAATTCAGTATGCTTTTGATGAATCTGTGAACGGACTTTCCGGTGAATCAGATGAAGAAATGTATTATCTGAAAGTTTTGGCCGACAATGATATGCTCGAAGAGCTTATCAGTGACAAGTACAGTGCTGAAGATCTTGAAGGACTCGCAGCCATCAAGCTTGCGAAAAATCCAAATGCGCCGAAATCTGGTGGCCTCCTGAAGAAAATCGGAGCAAAAGTAAAACAAGGCGTTCAGAAGTTTAAAGAAAACAATCCAAAGATTGCAAAAGTTGGACATGCACTTAATAAGTACAATCCAGCAACTTTCACATTGAGAAAATCAATGGAAGCTTTCTTGAGAGCAAATGTTTTCTTCGTGGCCGAAAAACTAGCCATTGGTTATGCCAGCGAAGCTGAAGCAAAAAAGCTTGGTTACAGTAACCCAGAATGGAAACAATTTGTTGATGCAAAAGACAAAGCTGAGCAGAAATGGCATTCACTTGGAGGCGACAAAGCTTACTTCAGACAAATGGTTATGAATGGCCGTGGAGCAAAGAAAGCTGGACTGAAAGGACAGCTAGGCGTTGCTCCTGCAATAATTCTAGCTATCACCAAAGTTTTTGGAGGCATCATCGAGATGGTAAAAAAACTCAAGTTAAGAAGAGCGGATGGAACTGTAGTTGATGAAACTCAGGAATCACCAAGTCCAGCAAATAACACAAACTATAAATCAAAAAATATGGCAACCGGTACAGAAAAAGAAACTCCAGATGGAGGAGCTCCTGCAGACAATGCAGCCAATATACAAACTGATGAAAAATCAGGTGTGAGTGTAGAAACAGTAGTTGACGAAAACGGCAAAGAAAGCAAGATTTACCGTGATAAAGACGGAAATGAAATCAGCAGAATTAAGTACTTCCTGATCAAGAACAAAACAATGATAATCATTGTTGCAGTTGTTCTTACCATTGGGATTGCTGCTCTGGTGATTTGGAAAATCCGCCAGAGATCCCTACGTGGACTTGGCGAAGCCGGACTTTCCAAAAAGCAGGAAAATTTCATAAAACGCAAGGGTTTAAACAGTAGAGCTTATGCCTCTTTGATTCGCGAAGAAATCAAAAAGGACAAAAAACCTTACAATGATGTAAACCGCAAATCATATTACAAAAAGGTTTTCCGTGAAGCCTTCGACAGACCACTATCTTCCAAACAAGTATCTGCAGCACAGCAATACAATCAAACACTTAGCCAGGTGCGACAAATAGCCAAAGCAAAAGGTGGAGGATCAAGAGCATGGAAAGAAGCTTGGTCGGAAGTAAAAAAAAAAGATTAGTTGAACCCGAATTACAATTTAATGGAATGAAAAGAAAAAGCAGCACAGCCAAGCCAAAGAAGTACAAAACACTTTCCGGCACAAAGAAAAACGCAGAAGTGTCATCGAGATTTAAAATGATTACCGAAAGGGCAAAAAAAATCAGACAGACACATCCAAAGATGAAGTGGAAAAACTGCATCAAGCAAGCCTCAAGCGAGCTTTATAAATAGAGTACTTACTAATGTTTAATTTAAATACTTACAAAAATGAGTGAAATGACAAACGAGGAAATTATCCTCAGCGGATTAAGCGGAAACGTTGAAGTCGGAGCAGAAAGCAGAAAAAAAGCTGCAGAGTTTTCAAAGCTCGGAGCAAGTCTGTTCAGAAAACAGATGATTGAGAGAATCCCGAATCTTCCAGCCAACATGCAAAAGATGTTGAAGGAAGACAGAGCACAAATTTCCGATAAGGAATATTTTGTGATCAGAGAACTTGCCGGAACCAGTACCGACATTATCAAGAAAAACGAAAAGAGTGAAGCTGGGCTTCGTAACATAGACGATGCTGAGCTGGCAGAGAATCAGTACTTCCTTCTTTCTGCAATTAGTTTGCAATACAGAAGTGGATCGTCTGGACGTTTCGATGAACTCTTCCCAGATTTCTTGGCAAATGCAGTTTTCACTTTCAAGATTGCTACCCGTGAGATTATGAGTAAAAACCCAGTTGACATGTTCCAGGCACCTGTGTTCGGATACAATGTGAACAGAGATTTTGGAATCATCATCCTCAACAACCCGAAGTTGATCGTACCAAAGAAAACCATTGCTTTCGACATCGTAGATGCACCAGTCAGCATGAGTGGACAAGTTAAGCTGAAACTTATCGGCACCGAGGTAAAAAGTTACTAGCGAATGAGGATCCGGGCAACCGGACCTCTTTGTTATTTTTTTAATCATTAAAAACATAGAACAATGGATTTAGTAAGTTCGATAAAAGCACTTTCGAAAGAAGGAAGAGTTGATTTAGGAAGGTCCATCCGCAAGGATCCTGATTTGTACAATGCAATGAATGGAATGGGTGGAGTGAGTGAATCAGCAAACAAGGGATTATTTAAGGGAACAATTACAAAAGTATCTGTCCCATTACAAAATCTTGATGTGCAGGCCATAGACGGTTCCGGCACAACATTTACAGCTAAGACCAATAATGTTGGCTATTACCAAATAGAACTCGTTGATGGAAACTACACAGCAAAAGTCACATTTGAGGGCGTATCAAAAACACAAGCTATAAAAATCGTCAAAGGCGAAACCACCATTTTCAATCATGATTTTGAATAGTAACAAAATTGCAAATGAGGTATGAATATGATAAAAAGATATCTGGAAGAGCGCAAAGGAATAGATTCCCTAATGCGTTTGCAATCGTTGATGACTTTGATATTTGCATTTATTGTCATCACCTGGCAAATGATTGAAGGGAAGATCTACTTTGAACTTGATGCCCTGCTGATAACCGCAGGATTTGCACCAAAAGCACTCCAGAAATTTGCAGAAGCAATTTTATACCGCAGAACAGGAAATACAACTCTTAAAGAAGATGAACATGATGGCTAACGAAACAATATTTGGAATCATCATCAGTGTGTTGCTGTCAATAAACGGCATCACACTCACTTTTTTTGTTGCCAATGTCAGGGAACTCAAGAAGATTATTCAGGAACTCGCATTAGCAATCAGGGGAAGTCAAAAAGATATTGAATACCTCAATAAGTCAGTCCAGCTTCACGCCAAAATTCTGGAGAAACATACTGAAGAAATTGAGGAAATCAAGATCAAAGCAGAAAGACATAAATCAGGAGGAAAACAATTATGACAGAACTAAGCAAAACAGCATTTATCATCCAGTGTTTTGATAAAGAAATAGTAAACAACAAAGTCCATGAGTTGAAAGAAGAGCTTGACAAAGATTACAAATATCTTGTAGGAATTGCTATCTCCAATTCAAATGCTGGGGCAAACTCAATTCTGGAGCAGGTCAAAGTTAAGGGAGCAGATGTGCTGCCGGAGAAATTTGAAGCTGCTCATGTAATGAGTAACGGAGCTGTTGCACCAAACAAAAGATTTTTCTCATGGTTCACTCCTATTCCAGTTTCTGGCGATGAAATGATTATCCGGTTCAGCGATCCAAATTGGTCAACAAATTACAATCTGCAGGTGCAGGTATTATTAACCAATAATTTGGAAGAAATCGTCAATGTACTCTTTGCATAAGATATATGGTGGAGATTTAAAAAATCAAGGTAGTGAATCGTTTCGGTTCACTATCAAAGATTTTAAGAAAGTTCGTGGTGCTTTTTGTTCAGGCGGTGTCAATTTGTCGTTGAATTTCGACAACGGCAGAAAAGTGTTTCTGCATGAGTTCGAGTTCGGCAAAACGACAGATTGCCCGCCAAACAAAAGACCAGTGATTTTTGAAAAAGATCTCGACATGGAGCTTATCAGTGGAGTAGTTAGCGGAATAATGGGACAGCAAACATCAGTGTATTTAATACTTGAAAAATGAAATCATCAGACAACATATTACAAAGCATGATTGATACAGAGATAGGATCAAATCCATCCTATACTATCACCCATCATCAGGCCGACAATCCTCACAGGATTGATGTTGCCAGAGATGAAACAATTTTGATTCATGAAATCAATATTGAAGTTGCTACTGATTTTTGGCTTGAGTTTCATTCCGCAAGCGAAAGTCATCTAATACAAAAGACGATCACAACACCTCAAAATATAGACTACGACATCATCACTAGGCACAAAGGAGCTGCAAATTTCTCACAATCTCACAACTTTAATTATATAGTAAAATACATCCGAATCAAAATAGTGAAATAATGCAACATATTTTCGACATACACGATTACGATGAAAACTTTGCAGAAAGGTTTTGCAGTCATACCATTCCAATCTATGATTTGTGGAGCGTCAGACCATTGCAGAACCAGATGAAAGAAATCATTTCAGGAACTTCAGCAGATGTTGAAAAATGTCGCAATTTTCTCATTGATCATGCAAACAAAGATTATCCTCATGAGCTTGTGATAGTGATTGGTAATGCCGAAAAATCCAATCCTGGCAATATGTTGAATTCCACTAAAAAATACTTCAAACTGAAGTTTGACAAGTTCAAAGGAAACGATCTTGGCCAACCTTTGTTTTTGGGATCACCACAGCCATATCCAGTCGGACAGGAACAAATGTTGCCAATGAGTTACCCAGGCTTTCCACCACGTGCCCAGAATGGAGCCGCTGGTTTTGGAGGATTGGGTGGTTTATCATACCAAGATCTTCAGGGAATAATTGATAAGAATGTTTCGGATGCCACACGCTCCATCAAAGCTGAGTATGATGAGATTTCGGCCAAAAGAGAAACCGACTCCATCAAGCGAATTGCTGAGCTTGAGATGAAAATGGAACTCTACAAGTTGGAACTTAGATCAAAGGAGATTGAAGAAAAAGAAAGAAAGCTGATGGAAGAACTCGAAGAGTTTGAAGAAAGAAAAGCTGAAGGACTAGGTACCGTTAAGGAATACACAAAAACCATTGCCGGTGGATTGATTGAACTAGGCAAATCTGCCCTTGGACTTTCTGAAGCTGACGATCTGGTAAGAAAATCATTCAAAAAGAAAAACAAAGAAAAAGAAAAAACAGAACCTAATCTGAAAGGAGCATCACCAGAATTTGATGATGATGGATTTACAACAAAATCAGAAACTACTGCAGGAAATGAAATTGCCTTTGGTCAGCTTTTAAATGTCATCAAAGGATTATCCGATGACCAGAAAATGCAACTTATGGATGTACTTATTCCGGAAGAAGAATTTGCTGGTGCAGGCGCTGAGAATAATGAAAACGAAAAGTCAAACCAAGACAATCAGGAATAACATGAAAACTTACAAATTAGCAATAACAATTAGCGAAGGTGGCAAAGAACTTCAAAAAGAAATTCAGCTCGATGCTGCCGATCCAAAAGAGCTTTCACAAAAGTTGAATGCGCTTAAAATTCTGAATCAGTCCATCAGTCATGAAGATTTGATGAGCACAGTTGAGATGATTCATGAAAAGCCAGAACTTATTCCTGTAGTCAAGGAAATGATTGACGAAGGCGAAGAACTTACCGAAGCTCAATTGCTGTTAAGGCTTCCGAAATATGTAAAGAAAGTATTGACAATTTTAAAATCTTAGAACATGTATGAGTATTTGATAGCAGCCGGACTGCAGGCAAAGAATAAGTATAATGCTATTCCTCCTGAACAAAAAAGAAGGACATGGACTATAATTCTTGTCATAATACTCATATTAGTATTTAGAGGCAAGCTCAGTGCATTTATCCAAAGGATGATGCACCGTGACATTGAAAAAATTGATGTTGACCAGGGAAATCTTACTTATGAAAGAGGTGAGTTTTTCTCCATGTGCAGCACTCTCGAATCTGCCATGAATGGATCAGGGACTCAAGAAGATAGTATTAACGATGTACTCATGAGATTAAAAACTCAGGATGACTGGAACTTTCTGCAGAAGTGTTTCGGAACCAGGAAAAAGGATGGCGGAACTTTTTTCGCAGATCTTACCGGTGATTTAAAAAGCTGGCTTGCTGATGACCTTGACAGTGGTGAAATGGAAGAAGTAAGGGATATTTTAATTCAGAATGGAATAACATATTAAAACAATAAAAAATGAAATCACAGAATGTAATAGTGTTAATAATTGTGATCATACTTGGCGCAATAATCTTCTGGAAAAGGGATGCGATAAAACGCAAATTTGGTATTGCTACAGATTCAACAGATGGAAGTAGTAAGTCTGGAACATGGACGTCACCATCTGGCACGACAGCTCCAGTTACTCCAGGTATCGAATACAAAAAATGCACAGGTTTTCCTTTAAAATTGGGATGTACTGGTGATAATGTTTTAACTCTACAGAAAACTTTAAACAAAATGCACGGAGCTGGAATTTCTGCGGATGGCTATTTTGGACCACAAACCGAAGCTGCGCTTATAAAACTTGGTTATGGAGAAACCTTAGATTCGAATGAAGCTGTAAGAATAGCAACTACAAAATCTGTATGAAAATTCAACTACCAGAATATGTAGAGAAAAACAAAAAGTGGTTTGTCGCTGGCGCAGTGTTGCTGGTGATAATTATTGTATTACGAAAAATTAAAATTTTAACTATGATAATAGATATTATTGAAAAGCTCCCTCACAGAGGCGAGTACCAACAGAGAAGTCTTGAGAGTATAGACAGAATAATAATCCATCATTCTGCTTCAGCTGCAGGTAAGTTTAATGCTTTTGATTTTGCCAGATGGCACATGGATCCAAACGGCAGATTAAATGCACCAAGAATAGCATATCATTTTTGTGTTGATCCTGATGGAAAAGTTTACCAAACTAACAAACTTACATCAATGAGTTGGCATACTATCAATGCTAATGCTACAGGAATCGGAATTGTGCTTAATGGAAATTTCGAATCAGAGCAACCAACCAATGCTCAATTAAAATCGCTGAAGAACCTGATTAAATACCTGAATAGCAAGCTCAAGAAAAAATTGCCAGTATATGGCCACAAAGAAATCCCAGGAAATGCCACAGCTTGTCCAGGAAGAAACGTAAAGCTTGAGGACTTTAAAAATATTTCATAAGCATGAAAAAGTACATTATAATAGTAGTTCTGATTGTGAGCATTGGTGCAGCAATTTTGATTGTGCGCAAGCGTAAGCAGGCAGAAACGGCAGTTCTTGGAAAAGCCGTTTTGCCAGATAAGCCACCGAAAGTTAAGATTGTTTACAACAAAATGCTGAAGCCACATGAAAGAATAAAGGTTGGCACCTCCAGAGAAGCTTATAATGTTTTTAAAGAAATCTGGAGTAATCAGATTGATACCAGGGAAGAAATGATAATTCTTCTCCTAGACCGATCAAATTCAGTTCTGGGATATGACTTCCTTAGTATGGGAGGCATTACCGGAACTGTTGCCGATATCAGGTTGCTTTTCAGTGTGGCATTAAATAGCCTGGCAACAAGTATTATTATGTGTCACAATCACCCATCAGGCAACCTAACACCAAGTACTGCCGATATCGAGTTAACTCGAAGAGTAAGAGATACTGGCAAAATAATGGATATAGCGCTCTTGGACCATTTGATCATCAATAATGATTCTTATTGTTCAATGCAAGATGATGGTTATCTGTAAAACAAAATCACAAAACGCAAATCACAAATAACAAAAAACAAAAAGATAAATTACAAAAGGCAAACTATGAAAAAAATAACATACCTATTAATAATAGTGTCGGCATCAATTTTATTATTCTCCTGCTCGCCACAAAAGCGTCTAAATCGTCTGGTCGCTCTCCATCCAGAACTATCAACAACCGACACCATCCACATCCGGGACACAACAATTATCCCCGAAACCAGAATAGATACTGCCTTTAATGATAGCATGATGGATGACACTGTAATCTTTACAAAAGAAAAGTTGACAGTAAAACTTCACCGAATGCGAGATAGTGTTTATATGGAGGCTGAGTATGGAGGAGATACGGTGGTGATTGAAAAGGAAATACCGGTTGATAGAATCATATTAAAAGAGAATCCTGAATCCTCCATCGACAAACTTTGGGCTGAAAACAAATATTATATTTTGTTTTCAGTTTTTTGTTTGGCTGTGATGTTGGGTTTTGTTGTGGGGGTTAGAAAGTAAAATATTAAGATTAACTAATTTTACTATTATAAATATTTTATACACTAATTAAATTTTTTCATAGAAAGTATTGCACGTTATAATTAAGTTTTATTTCTTTGTAAATATAATCAACTAATAATTGTGCTATTTAATTCTTTACTATGAAAAGGACACTTATAATATTTTACTTAGTATTATTCTCAGCTATCGGCTATGCACAGAACGAAAAATCATTTTTTAACGCCGAAATGATAAAATTAGGCTGGAACATTGCCAGTCCTTATTTAACAGCTCAAATAAAAGATCCTCTTACCAAAGAAATCGTAACGAAAACAGTTCCTAAACTTATTGACCAGGATATTAAAGCATCAGTTTATGAGTTTACAAATTCCTTTTATACAGTTAAGGGAATAAAAGTACTTAATAAAGAGTTTCTTAGTAAACTTGAAATTAGCATTACGAAAGGGATAAATGCAGTAAAGACAAAGGATTATATTACTGCTGTAAACGAAATCATTGAAATTGTTTCTTTGGGTTCATCTTATTTGGACATAGGTTTATTAAATCTTGCAGACTCAAAAATGAGTAATTCTCCTACGTTTGATAAATCATTGTTATTTAGTACAAGTACATTAACAGAAAAACTATTTGTAAGCAACTTGAATTATTTGTTTTTCATAGACAATGGAAAACTTATAATTGATTATCAGGATGAAGAATCAGAAAGTTTTATTATTGAAATGAATAGTGGGGCGACTTATGAAATTGGTGTTTTAAGCATTGAAATGGAGGATCCAATTTATCTTGAGTCTTTGAAAGCAGACAAAGAATTATTAAATAATTTCAATAGAGATTTTGTAAACTTAATGATGGAATCATTGGGTTCTGGTTCAATTTTAAAAACTGAATTTTCTGATGAATACAATTTCAAATCACTGAAATATACTTATGCATACACATCAAACGAAGATTCACAATCATATATGGCATATTTTATATTTGTTTTTAATGGCAATAGTGTTTATATGATAGTATTGAATTCTACAACTGAAACTTTTACACAAGTAAAGCCTGATTTCGCCCATTTGATGGAGAATTTTTACATTGTTGGGATTGATGAAACTAAAATTATTGAACCATGCGAAGCCAACAGGACAGGACAGCTAATACTTAATAATAATTCCACAAATCCCTATGATGTATATTTTAATGGACAATATCAATTTAGAATGAGTGGGGGATCGTCAAAAAATGTTGATATTAAAGAAGGTAAATGTAGCATTTATGTAAAACAAGTCAGTGGTTATGCGTTTTATCCGACTGAAGTTACTAAAGAATTAAGTAATGTTGAAAGATGCCAGAAATATAGAGTCGCTTTTCCCTAAATACATAGTAAAAACAATTGTCTAAATTTAATTTAAAGAATAAATCATGAAAAAAATATTTTCGACAATAATATCATTGATATTATGCTTAAGCGTATTTGCATCGCCAGTTAATTTGGAGAAAGCTATAAAAGTCGCTAAAAATTTCTACCAGCAATTAAGCCCTGAAAGAGGATTTGCTGAAAGTGATTTTTCTTTAGTTTACACCGCAAAATCAAAAGAGATTGGTATCCAAAATGGTACAAACTCAGAAATTGCTACGTTCTATATTTTTAATATCAATGAAAATCAAGGGTTTGTTCTAATATCTGCAGATGATGCAACATATCCGATTTTAGGCTATTCCATGGTTGGAGAATATGATGAGTCAAACGCACCACCTGCATTTAGAAAATTGTTAGAAAAGTATAAATTAGAAATTAGTGACATTATTATCAATAATTACGAGCCTAATGATAATATTGTGCAAGAATGGATGGTTCTAGAAAGCGGTGGCAGATTGTCAGAAGGAAAAGAATCCATGGCTGTGAATCCTTTAATACAAACGAAATGGAGTCAATCACCTTATGTAAATGCAATGTGTCCTTATGATGCTAATGCAGGATCTTATAATGATTACCATTGTGTTACTGGTTGTCCTGCTACAGCAATGGCACAGATTATGAAATATTGGAATTATCCCACAATGGGGGTAGGATTTCATTCATATAACCATAACGATTATGGCACGTTATCTGCAAATTTTGCATCAACCACATACAATTGGAGTTCAATGCCTAACACAGTTTCGTCTGCGAATAGTGCTGTAGCTACTATTATGTATCATTGTGGCGTTGCTGTTGAAATGGGTTACGGTCCAACGGTTAGTGGTTCTTATGTGATTATTTCAGGGTCTCCGACACCAGAACAGTGTTCGGAATATGCATTTAAAACTTATTTTGGGTACAATTCTACAACAATTCAAGGCTTAAAACGATCTAGCTACAGCGATACAAATTGGAAAAACATTTTGAAGGCTGAACTTAACGCAGGGAGGCCAATTCAATATGCAGGATTTGGTCAGGGTGGTCATACTTTCGTTTGTGATGGATATGATTCGAGTGATTACTTTCATATGAATTGGGGCTGGGGAGGCTCCTGTGATGGATATTTTTCATTAAATGCGTTAAACCCAGGTACTGGAGGTACTGGATCTGGTGCAGGAACTTATAATGAAGGACAACAAGCATTAATAGGAATTCAACCCGCATCAGGTGGAAGCACTTCAACCGGAGTGATAGACTTGAATTCATCGATCTCGATTTCACCAAACCCAATTGATTTTGCACAATCTTTCTCTGTGAATGCTGATGTTACAAATAGTGGAACTGGCAATTTTAGTGGGGACTATTGTGCAGCTCTTTTCACGGCATCAGGCGATTTTATTGATTATGTTCAAACTTTGTCTGCAGGCTCAAATCCATTATTGCCTGGATATCATTACACAGGCGGTTTGACATTTTCAAGTTCTGGGATTTTAGCTGTTCCAGGAAGTTATAAAATTGGCATATTTTACAAGAATTCAGATGAAAATTGGGAATTAGCAGGTAATGCATCATATACAAACCCAATCAGTGTTACAATTAATTCACCAACAAATTATATTCAACTTTATTCAGATTTGAATGTTACTCCAAACACCTTTGTTCACGGACAATCAGCTTCAGTTAACTTCAATATTCTGAATAATAATAGCTCAACATATTTTGGTTCTTATTGCGCAAATTTATATGATTTGGAAGGAAATTTTGTTCAAACTATTGGTACAATAAATGAAACAAATGGATTACCGTCTGGTTATGTTTATTCATCACCATTTTTAACAGTAAATACCACATCTATTTCAGCAGAACCTGGATCATACATACTCGCTATTTTAGAAAAAGAAAACGGATCATCAAATTGGTATTTGGTAGGTGGAGAAGACTACACTAATCCTGTTAATATTAATGTGGTAGAACCGAGTATGTCCGCAGATATTTATGAAACAAATAATATTGAAAGTACTGCTTACAATTTATCACTTAATTTTTCTGGAGGAACTGCGAATAAACAAACTAATGGCTCGAATTTTCATATTGGTTCTGATCTTGATTATTACAAATTAGTTTTGCCAACTGGTTACAATTATTCAATAAGTGCGAGATTGCATGATAGCTACAACAGTGACAATGGCCAAACTTATACAGGAGATGCAATGTTTTCCTATAAAAAGAATTCTACGTGGTCGGATAATTTTGATGACATAATGCCCACTAATATAAGTGTTTCTAATGGGGGAACAATCCTTTTTAATGTTGCTCCATATTTTGTTGGTGGAACTGGCACATATCTTCTTGATATGAGTATTACTAGGACAACTGAACTAAACTCTAATAGTCTAAATGAACAAAGTATTAGCGTCTATCCGAATCCTGCAACTAAAGATTTTTACATTATTTTTAGCGATCTAAATTTAAAGATAAATTCGATTAAAATGTTTGATTGTTCTGGCCGCGAAGTTTCTGAGTTTGATTTGCCGGAATATTTAGATCCAAAAATTTATTGTTCTATTGGGGATATTAAAGACGGCCTATATTTTATTCAGATTACCACAGAAAAAGGAATTGTAAGTAAACCAATTGTAATTAAAAGCTTTTGATTCCGGAATTAATATCTTTCTTCTTAGGATAAATAAATTGAATAACAACTTTATTGATACTATAAAAAAGCCTTGCAAAACAAGGCTTTTTTTATCCCCCAAACCACCCCTTCACATCCTTCACATTTTTTGCTTTCGTTAGCTGTTCCATGTTCGCTGGCGGATTGTAGCCCCTTTTTAGGGCATACGCCAGGTTGTTAGAACACCTTTGCGAACATGCGTAAGAACTAGATTTAAAACTTTCGTAAGGAGATCCGCACATCCAGCAGATCTTCAGGTACTTTGTTCTGCGGATTGGTTTGGTTACGGTTCCACCGAGCGTACTATTGTAAACCCTGGTCGAATCTTCCACTTTTACGGCAATGATATTTTGCCGGCACATTTCTTTTGTAGTAATGGGTGTTTGCTGTTTCATCGTTTTTTAATGTAAAAATAACGACAGCCAGAATTTCACTTTCCATTAAAACATATTATCCGTTTTTACATGTTACTAATTTCTATTATATTTGATTATGACATCCGCATGAGCACATTATGACCGATTTATGACATCCGCATGAGCACTGCATGACCACCGCATGAACACTGCATGAGCGATGCATGAACTATATATGAACAAATATTATAGAATTCCTGATGTAGCAAAGGCTCTCTGCTATGAAAAATTAAAAAAATTAAAAAAATCTTTTTTGGATGTAATACTATACCATTAATTAATACAATCAAATTCAAACAACTCCCTGCATCACCCGCCTTACCTGAGTGATGAGTGTTTTGGCTATATGTACGGCATTTACACTGTGTGTGGATAGCGGTGATGCGTCAAAATACTGCGAAGCACCTATCTTGCAAACGGGAAGAAAAAGCCACAGGCTCGGGTGACGGTGGCTGCGGTGGTCTGGGTGTAGCGAATTTTCTTCCCGTTTGCTGGCAAGAAAACACGTGTGGTTTTAGGCTGCTATTTCCTTTATATTGGCAGTTTGCAGGATGTAATCAGATGCCGCCTGAGCCTGTGAAGCTGCGGATATAACAAACTTTTTATCATCTTTCATCAGTGTTAACCAGTTTTCAATATAGCCTACATTGTCAGTTATTCTACTTTCATAACCTAAAAAAGCCATTATAAAAGCTGAGTTAATTTCTGCAATAAGTTCTTCGAAAGCATATTCTTTAGTCCCGAATTTGTTTTTTATTGGGCGGTTTAATCTGCTCTCAGCACCTGTCCAATGCCCAATTTCATGGTAAACGACATTATAAAAAGTTTCTTTTGAAACAAACTGTTTTGGCAATGGCAAATATATTTTATCCTCTGATGGTTTGTAATATGCCTCATTTTGTGCCTCGAAATTAATGTTTGCTCCTGTTCCGCTGATTAGTCGTTCTGCTCTTTCGTCTCTTTCAATTTCTGTTAATCTGTCAAGCTCTGCCTGTTCGTAAAATGCAGTTGGCAAACCTTCCACACAACAAACATTAAAAACTCTGTAATCTTTAAGGTATCCAACTTTTTTAAAATTCAGATGCTCTATTGATTGGCGTTTTCTCAATAGTTCTTCAACCTTGCGTGTAATGTTTGCTCCTGTTTCTTCATCCAGATACAGAACCGAAGTATAAACCACCATTGCAGATTTACTGCCCTTTATAATTTTGGCGTTGTACTTTTCAATTTGTTTGAATGTCAACCAACGGTTAACAGGATAGTTTCTTTTGCGTTTTAGGTAGCCTAGCAAAAGTTGATTTATACCGTTATATGTGTGGTTTGTAACAATGTTTCGGGCGAAAACTTCGCCTGTTAAACTGTACCAACTTTCCGAAAAATTATTGTTTTTGTGTTCCTCCAACATTTCAATAATTGTGGCTGTTATGCGCTCGTATATTTCGTTTGTGTTCATGACTGTGTTGTGTTTATTAATACTAAGTCTAATTTCTCAATCAATGTTTTTAGCTTTGGGTTTTTAGCAATCATCATGTTTAACTTTTCACTGTCCGTCAAAACCTGTCGTTCTGTTTTTTTTGGCTTTAATTTCGATATGTTTTTAATATCATCCATAATCAAAAAATTAAGGGCACCCGCTTGTAAGCGGATGCCCAAATTGTTAAAACTCGATTTGTTGTTCAATTTCTGTAATCTTTGTTACAAGCGTGTTGTTGATGGCTTCGACAACCTTTGTAAAAACTTCAGTATTTGAAGTTTTAAAGGTGTTGCCGTTCTCGTCGGTTAAAACAATACATTCGCTGAATTGGTTTGCACCTACGACAAAAGATGTCAGTTTCTTTCTGCTCGCCTCTAATTTTTCCCTTTTTTCAATTAGGGTTTTGAGGTTTTCAATGCGTTCGATTTTTTGTTCAAGTGTTAACTGTGGCTTTGGTGGTGCTTGCACTTCCACAATTTTAATAACTTCCTGTACTGTTTCAACTGGTTTTTCTGCCTGTTCTACCTGTTCAACCTTTGTAACGGTTTCAACTGTTTTTACTTCGGGCTTTTCTTGTCCGTTTGGTTTCACTTGTTCTGTCTGCTTAAAAGCTGCTGGAACAAGTACATTTTTTCCGTTTAAACCTGCAACGTCTTTTTCAGTTGCTTTTCCGTTTGTTTTCTTTACTGTTAAAGTTTCCATAAAATAAAAATTTAATTGTTTATAATTGAGTGAACTAAAAAGGCTGACTTCTGCGAAAACTGACATATGCAGATTAAAGATTTTGAGCGGAGTTCATTTCCAATGATTGTTGGAGCTGACTGTCTGCTTATTTCCTGTTTTTTGCACATAATTTTCATTTTTTCAAAATTTTCCATAATGCATCTTTATGAGTTTTTTCGCGTATGTTCTGCTTTGTAAAGGCACGGCGGACTGAAAGCCAGCAATAGAGATAGTCCTTTGTGTTCAGATAATATTAAGCAGGTAGCAGAATGCGGGCAGGATAATAAACGGTAAGTGAATACCGAGCGAGGCACGAGTGAGGAATTTGCTTACGGTTTATGGAAGTGAAACCGACAGGAAGCTTTTCATTGTGCAGAGCAACGGAACAATGAAATGCTGACCGGTTTTGCGTGGGCTTATGTCACATTAAGCATGAAATACACAATCTGAACACTTAGGAATATCTATTTATCTTCTATTGTGGCGTTCAGTACGACGTGCCACTTTTGCAGACACATTCGCGGGAAAACTCATAAAGTTATGATTAACTTTTTTGAAAAGTAGATTTGGTGCAAAAACAGATAGAAATAAGCAGACAGTCAGCGACTTCCACTGGATTTGAATTCTTAGAGATCGGGCAATGCATGGATAAAAAAAATGGGGTATTAAACCCCACCATTGTTAACATAATTTGAAATTAGACTTCAGCAAGTGAAAACTTATTATTGAGATGTTGCATATCTTGGCCAACTTTTTTATCGAGGAGTCTTGCATAAATCTTAGTCATATTTATTGATGAGTGGCCGAGCATTTTTGACACAGTTTCGATTGGTACATTATTATTGAGAGTAACAGTAGTTGCAAAAGTGTGGCGTGCAAGATGGCTTGAGAAGTTTTTATTTATTTCACAAACATCCGCAATCTCTTTTAGGTAGGCGTTCATTTTTTGATTGGAGTTTACCGGCAGCAGAACATTGTTTGCCATGCAATAAGCATCATTTTTATATTTGTCTAGAATCTTTTGCGATACTTCAAGAATGGGAATACTACTAAGATTGTCGGTTTTCTTGCGATTTATTTTTATCCATTGGCCACCATCGGTTCCTGTCACAACATGCTCGCGGCTCAATCTTTTCAAATCAGAGTGAGCCAGACCAGTAAAGCATGAAAACAAAAAACAATCTCGGACCTGTTCGAGTCGGGTAGTGTTGAACTTTTTATTGATTAGAATTTTGAGTTCATCTTCAGATAGAAATCCTCGATCAACTTTCCTCAATCTCATTTTAAAGTTTGCAAAAGGATCCCTATCCAAGTGTCCATTTGTAATAGCAAGTCTAACAATCTTTTTAAAGTTCTTGATGTATTTCATCGTCGTGTTGTGTGCACACTTTCTGACAGTCTTAAAGTATATTTCATAATAAGTAATAAATTCGTGATCGAGCTCCGACAAATAAAGGTCGTCACGATTGTATTTTTGTTTAATGAAATCTCTTGTGTGTTTTAAAGATGTTTCATAACGTTCGACAGTTTCGGGAGAGTAGTCAATATTTATAAGTGTCTTCACTCTATCGTTATGTTCTTGGAAGAGTTCAAGGACTTTTTTGCCTTTATCTTCTTCCTCTACTATTCCAAGATATGAGTTCTTAATCGCAACTGCAGAGATAGGTTTTCCTGTTTCTCTGAGATACTTATAATGCTCAAACATTGTTGAGCGTGCAGATTCAAGAAATGAGTTGATGTCCTTGATTTTTTTAGAAGTCCCAATTGCTCGACCAGAATTGGTGTTCCATAATTTTTCTTCAATGCTCAAATGCATTGACATTTCAGCTCTTAGAGAGTTTACCGAGATTCGCAAATAGATTGGAATTTCACCTTCGCTGTTAGTCCTGTGTTTCTTCAAGTAGAAGTAAACACTAAAAGTACTTCTTTTTTCCATAAAACATTAAATTTTTGATGTGTTAAAAATAATAATTATGGAACAAAAACAAGAACGCAATATGCTGTATATCAGTGCATTAACTCATAAAATGGTGTCCAATATTTTTTTAAATTTGTGGACACCTTTAGGACAAAGCAAACCCCCGAAAAATGCCTTTTTTTGAGAAATTCTTAAAAACAAAAACCCCCGAAAATGCTGATTTTCAGGGGTTTGCAGTTATTCGCTTTTCTATTTGGCGGAGAGAGGGGGATTCGAACCCCCGGTACCAGTTA
>Ga0209200_1001402_pt1 | contig 24310 bp, 29 predicted proteins | sample AD_UKC033_MetaG_FD_184406 | JGI IMG/M metagenome (GOLD analysis project Ga0209200, IMG submission 184406) | Active sludge microbial communities of municipal wastewater-treating anaerobic digesters from USA - AD_UKC033_MetaG (SPAdes) (version 2) | ecosystem: Engineered > Bioreactor > Anaerobic >... | reverse complement strand
AGGTGTCATGAGTTAATAATCGTAGTATAGATTTCTCTATACTGAGTCTGGTGAACTTAGGCTTTTGAAGCCACGATGCCTTTAGGCTCGTGGTAGTTCACATTACTTTCGTTTTAACCATAATATTAGATTTATTTCCATTTTTTATTACATCTAATATTACCTAATCTTCAAAATCTATAACATTATAATGAGAAGTAATCATTATTTGTAAATTATGCTTTTTCTAATAATCATTTAAAACTTCCATCATAATAACCTAGCTTTCTGAATCTAAATTGTCTAGACTTTCATCCATTACCATGAGACCCAAGTTAAGATCATACATTTTATCTAATAACATATTCATCTATAACTAAAAAATTATATCACATTTTCTTTTTTCACCAGATGATAAAATACCATATTCTATAAACTGTTTTTCTGAATTTAACCCAAAATATAATCCCTGAGAATCTAAAATAAAATCTAAATATTGTTCTTTAAAGAAATATGATGAAAAATATTGTAATGGTTGTTTAATTCCCGTATTTAAAAACTTTAACATTAATTCTTTCCTAATTTTACTTTTAGGCGAAAAAATTTCCTATAAATATTCATATGAATGTTTATTAGTATTAACAGATTTTAGCTATTCAGTATTCTATTCAAGTATTTTATTTCTTCGCTATATTTCATCTTGTATTGATTGTAAAGTCTGCTTTGTAATACTTTCATTTACTTTTTCGTTTAATGATTCTATACGTTCTAAAATTTTATATTTTTGCGATAATACTGTTTTATTTTTTTCTAACTATTTATAATGTTCTTCCTAATCTTTTAATTCCTAAGAAAGGTTATTTAAATTTGATTTTAATGTAACAATTTGATTTTTATTCAATATTTCTATGTTATTGCTATTCTATATGATTTTTTCAAAATACTATTCTATTTCTGCATTTCCTTTAATTTTAGTATGACAAGTGGGGCATTGATTATTATTTTTTAGCTCAATAAACTTTTCTTTTTCTTTTTTCTAATTCTTAATTTCAACTTCAGCCTAATAAATATCATTTTTTATATCTTGAATATCTTTTTTAATTGAATTAATCTTTGTTTGAATCTATGTCCAATCTATATTTGATATCTATTGTTCCAATTGCTATATTTCACGTTTAAGTTTATCTATTTCCTAAATAGTATCAGTGGAAGTATACTATTTTGTCTTCTTTTTTTCTATCTATTCAATTTCTTCTGATTCTTTTTGAATCAAAATACTTAATTTATTCTATTCTTCCATTAACTACTATATTTTCTAATTTGTCTAAGCATAATAGTTATCTACTAAATACACCTTAAATATCTTTTCTAGGAATTTTAATATTTCCTATGGATTATTACGCAAAATACTTGTATATTCAGGAATCATAAATCTTAGATAACGATATATATCTCCCGATACTCCTAAAATTTGATTTTCTAAAATATCATTATAAAAATTTATTCGTTGGGTGCTAATATCTTGCCCATTTAAAGTTATTTGTAGAATAGATGGTTTATTAGACTTATAGATATGCCGTTCTATCTCTAAAACCTAGTTATTATCATAATCAATTAAAGTAAGTTTTATCATCTATTCTTTCTTTCCTAAACTTATAATAGATTTTGGTATTCTTTGATTTAACCCTAATCCATAATTTATCTATTTAAATATAGATGATTTTCCAGTGCCATTACTCTAATTCTGATTATCTAAAGTTCTGCCACTGACTATTATAAAATTATCCTACTTTGTAAGATCTATTACCTGCTTATCATAATAAGTCTGGATACCTTCTAATTCTATTTTGCTTATTCTAAACATATATCAATATTTTTTCTCAGGTTTGTAATATTTCTTTTCCCCATTTTCATTCTCATATACAACTACAAAATCATCATCATACTGAATATTCATTTCAGTAACAGATTTCAATTTTTTAAGGGTTTCAATTACAACAGGATACTATGAGCTATCTGATATAATACCCCCCGATACCTGAATCTACAAGAATTGATTATTTATTGTATCATTTGAAACCTTAAATCCAAAGCGTTCTAGTGTAGTCTGATCATATGATCTAAGATCCTTACCAAAAAATTTTAGCATATACTAATTTATTCCGTGTTTCTTTATTGACTAATTATAAAGTATCATATTATTCCTCCTAAATATTTTCTTTTATGTATTGTTTAAATACTTTTCGTTTGGTTTCTATATCAAACTGATTATCAAATAACTTAAAAGAAATTCCATAGAAACTAGGAACTTTATTTTCTTTTAAATATAAACCAATCTCTTTTTTAGAATTAAAAGAGCTTACAAAATTCTCAACCGTTAAAAGATCTGTATTAAATCTACCCCATAAATCTTTTACTGTTTTAAATGCTGGATTATCAGTAATTATATTTGGTAAATCATCAATAGTATTATCTATAAACATATCTGCAAATTCTTCAATAAAACTATTTTTAGATCTTGATAACATCAAATAATTCATATTTTTTAATTTAAATGGATATGATGTAGTTGTAAATGCCACTACCCCCTCAAAGGTTCTACCTTCAAACGAAGATACAAAACTTTTAAGTTGATTTATATCAGATATATCATAAACTTTTGCGTGCTTTATTTTGTCAGGTATAGGAATTTTCGAATAACTATTTTGAACATAATATTTACCGTGTTCTTTCAGTAACGGCAATACTTTTCCAAATTTGTTCTGAGTAGCAACTAAATATAATCCGTATTCTGATTCTGGATATAATACTTTTATTTGTGATTCATACGAAATCAATTCAAATGTCAAATAAATTCCAGCGTAATAACATTCTCTAATAAACTTTTTATACAAATCATTCATATATTTATTTCCAACTAATACTGGTATAGTATCAAAATTCCATCTTGATGATAAATAAACTTCATCGTTTATAACAAATGGTAAAACCATCATACCATCAAGTTTTTCAACAACAGTTTTTAGTGTTATATTTTCGGTTATAGGCAATCTCATATTTTCTAATTCATGTAAATTAAAAAACTTATCCATTGCTGGATAAATAATTTTATAATAACCATCTTCCAGTATGCAAACAGATCCCCGCAAATGGTTAAATATAGTTGATGGTATCTTATCTTCAAAAAAATATCCTATACCTACTTTATCGCTATAATTTAGTTTATAATAAGTAGTATTATCAATAATAGTGGAATTTACTATCACTTTATCCCCGAAATTATCAATAACTTCTTTTTTAAACTGCCTCATTGTCTTACCTCCTATTATATAACACATAGTTGATTATACCATATTAAATACAATTTTTTATTACAAATATGAAACAAAAAAAATAAGGCATTGCTGCCCTATTTAGTTATACTGCTTATTTCTTTTCTATTTCTGTACCATAAAAAAGTTCCAACTGATTTATCTTACCTTGTAAATCTTGAATAAATTGACCTAAAAATCCTTGAGCAGAATAAATAGTTAATCTATTTCCTATTTCTGTTTCTAAGAATTTCTTTAAATCATCAACTGATTCTTTTATTACCTCATTAATCTTTTCTTTTTCAACGGTTATAATATTTTTTCTATCTTCGGTAGATTTATTAGATCCAGCCATTAAATATCATCCTCCTAGTTATTGTGTTATTGTAAAATTTCTATAATATCCGTATTATTTCCTATAAACGGTATTTCATAATCCAAATATATCAAATATACGAATGATGAACCATCTTCTTCCCTTACAATGTTTACTTCTATATTTAATAATTCAGAAAAATTATTTTGAATGAGAGAGAAAATATATTGTCTTGCAATTTCAGTGTTCTATTCTTTCAATTCCTATGTAAACAAAAAATTATAAATATCTGAACCATAATTTATATCAAATAATTTTTCGCCTTGTTTAGTTAATACTAAATTTCTTATTTTTTCATTATACAATTTTCTTATCTGGGTGATCTATTGGAATCCAAAATAAATATCTCCATCATTATTGATGTATTCAATTTCATTCAATACATCAATACCAAGTATTTGATTAGGATTTAATTCTCTCTAATTCTATACTTGTTCTAAATTCTTTATTCTACCCCTGTTACGTAAAATAAACCGTTGAATTTTTTCTAAATTATCATTTGTATTCTACATATAATCACCAAATAAGTTAATATAATTTATTAATAATTATTTTTTTGCCGTTCTCTATTAACCTTTTCTTTCATATTATAAAAATCAATTATTTCGGTTGGACTTATATTAAATATACCCAATATGTGCCCCATATATTTTAATAATTGATAATATCTATAAGATATGTAATCCTAATTCTCTATATTTAATGTTGCTTCATATGTTTTCCAGTGCTTCCAGTCTACATAATTTAATATATCTGATAATATTAAATACATATCAAAAATAATTTTATCGGGATTTGGCTATATGTTTTTTCGTAACTTAGATTCAAACTAATTTGAAACCATTTCTTTTTCGGCTTTATATATTTCTAGTTCATTTTTAGAATCAATTACCCATTGTAAGAACTCTTGATCTGATAAATTTTCAGATAAAACTTTATCAAGTCCATCATATTTATCAAATAGATACATTTTTTGTAACTGTAAAATTAATCCCTGATATACAAAATGATATAAATCACTTACTTCAAATACAATTTCAAAAAATTCATCAATAGAAGATTTACTTCTATTCTAATCTATCAATTCCCACAATTCATTCATAATAGATAGAACATTCTGTTTATCCATAAACGTAAAAAATTCATACTATGTATTAAATTCGTGTTCATTGCATATTCTAGGAACATATACTGTGCTATATAATTCAAATTGTTTTTTAAAAATAGTTTCAAACGATACCTAATACGTTGAGATTATCTTATCGATTGTATCATTGCCCTATTCTTCTATTATATTCTACTTGTTGATATTTTCACTCATTTTCATCCTCCTAATTTAAGATCTCAATTTCATCTAATTTTTTATCTGTTATTACTTCTCCATTATCTATATCATCGTCAGTATCATATATATTAGAATAATATTCTAAATCTTTTGGATCCGCCCATCTATCTAATGACTATGCATCTTGCGGAGTAAATAGATAATCGGGATTAACCCTTCGGAACATTCTTCGTATTACTGTAATTATTAAACTATCTACATGGTCTCTAAATTGATCATCGGTTAAATATAAATATTCAAACTGCTATGATCTGAATTTCTTCTCATAATCTTGCCATTTTATATTCCACCATCCGCCAGAAGAACCAAACTAAGTATTCTAAATTTTCTATTTTTTCCAAACTTCCTATTTTATCGATTTAAGAAATATAAAATTGCTCAACTAATTTGAAAATCCATTTTCATAGTTAAGAACCATAGGGAATTCAATATTTGGCATCATAAGACGATTTTTAACCTACTTTACATAAATAATGTTTCCATTAATTCCCAAATCCATAATATCTTTTTGATTTCCCTTGCCTCCCGCCCTTAATCGTATATCTTGATTGGGATAAAATTTAAGCTATACCCCACCAGTAATATCCTCATCTGGTTGACCAAAACTCATAGGACCCATCTATATATTTTTTCTAAGTTGATTAACCATTATTAATGTTGATTCTGTTAACGCAAGAGGTTTAATTATTCGTTTAAGATTTTGTGAATTTACCCTAGCCTAAAGACCAGGAGTATTAACATTAAAATCATCTTCCATTTCTTTTGCGGTTGGAACCTATGATGTACTATCAAACGTTATAACAAGATTAGTAGTTTTTTTATCTTTTAAAATTTGATCTTGTTTATATTTTAACTATTTAGCCATTACTAAGTAACATTCATCTAACGTATCAGGTGAAGAATATATTAAGTTATTTACATCTAACCCCAATTCTTCCATTCTTTGAATGGACATAGATTTTTCAGTATCAAGGTATATTATATTATGTAATTGTCTTTGTAACTATTGTGCTAATTGAACCATTAATGTAGTTTTACCTGCACCAGGAGGAGCAGATATAGCTACAATTCTTCCTATTGGAATCCCACCAATAATTTCATCATATAATATTATACCAGTTTTAAATTTCTTATCCTGTGTAGATGCATCAAACGCCTATGGTACTTGATTTCGTAAATATTCATAATAATTAGATATTTCATTTTTAAATTCATCCGTTATATCCATCTATTTTTTTCTAGCCATTAAAATTTTCCCCTTTTTCTATTGAGATATAACAATTATATACTATAATTATATTATTTATGTTACAATGCCATTTCTTCTTCTTTAAATAACATTTTACTGTTACTAAAATAGTTTGTAACTTCCATAATTTCCATATATTCTTCATCTGATAATAAATTTCGTTCTATCTTACCATCTAATATTAAAAAATATAATACTAAAGAAGAATAAATGGATATCTATTTTTTACCCATTCTAATTTGCGGATCATTTTTGGTATATTCATTTAAAATCATCTGTATTATTTTATCCATACCTATTTTACATCCATACCTAATATTGTATTTCCTATTGGCATGTACCATTTCAATAAATTTGAAAATATCTTTATTAAATACTTCAATCTAATTTTTCATATATACATTAATTATATGTATCTTACGTAATAATCCACGGCTACTTTTTATAAACCCAAATATTATCAGCTTTTCTATTCTATCAAATATTTCTTTATTTACTACCCAATCTTTCCTATCATCTACTTGTTCTATCTTAATATCAAACTATTTTAATAAATTGTTATAATCTTCTTCTAATGGGTTATATGGATTTACTCTATAATAATATTCATCAATGACTTCATTACGCATAGAATAATCATCTTCTATTTTTTTATTATCTGGTATTATAATATTTTTTGAATCATCTTTATAATTACTGAAGAAATAAACTCTGGAGCTAGAATTCTATATTTTCTATAAAATAGAATACTATTTGCGATTGGTATCAATTTTCAATATATATTTAAACATTTGATCAACCTAATGTATTACTAAATCTTCAAATATATGTCCATACCCTTCTACTACCTTACCTCCACCACCCTAATAATTACCACGTTTTTTCAATACTTTATAATTAACTATCATTTCCTATAATGTTGTAAATTCTTTATACAATTTTAATTCTAAATCTCTTTTTATGTGACTGTATTTCTAATGATTAATATTATTGTTACGTAAATTATTTTCATTTTCTTGGTATTTCTTAATCATTAATTTTACTTTTTCTTCTGGAAATTTGTACTACACAATATATCAACCTCCAAATTACAAATACATTATAATTATACTACATTTTATTAAAATAATTATTAAAATAATGTAAATTTATATATATAAAAAAAAAGTAGACTTCCACCTTGTCGTTGTCTACTGGTACTAAGTAACTGTTATGTAACTGTTATTATAATCATATTTATGTTATAATATATTTGATCCAGAGATATTTCAGAGAAGCTAATTTCTAAAACATATTCAATATGCATGAATCAATGTCAACTGGTACTAAATAACTGTTATATAGTATTATATGGTACCATGACTGGCAGCGTATACGCTACCAGTATAATATCAGGATTACAGTTTGTCATCAACAGAATGTAACAATATAATTTCATTTATGTAACTTAACTAAAAATTTACATAAATTATAATATAAGTTTTATCCAATCATATAAATACACCCAATTATTAAATATAATTGAATCATTTTAAATATAAAATTAACATTGTAATATATTAATATCTATGTTATAATAAAGAAGTATCGTAATAATATTGATATTAAAGGAGTGATATTGAATATGAGTGAAATAACAAGTTATTTAGAAGATATACTGAAATCAAGAGGAGATGTATCTTTTTATCGTACAAGTAGTAAACTGGATTTTAAGTTTTTTTATTACAAAGACTAGCCTAAAATTTAGATATCCATATAGCCTTAGTTTAGTGGTTAGAAATCTGGTATATAGCAAAAAGGTAATGTAAGATATAATTATAAAGAAAATTAGTATATTATGTTAAACGCATTAGAAGTATATGAAGTAATTGAATTCTTAACTGATAAGACTAGAGATAAGTTGGAACTAATTCACAAACTAGGAAACTCTTCTTCTAAATTACAACTATCCAAATTAGTTAATAATAATCAAACATAGTTTGGATTTATTGTTAATCAAAACAAAAATGGAAATTCTGTTTCTCAAAAAATAGTATTATAGTTTAAAGAATTAATGTATGCATTAGATGTATAGAAATTCTTTATTTAGAGTGGTACTACAATGTTATTTATTAAGAATGGTATAGAAATAGCTAAAAAATATTCTAATAATCCCGATGAAAATAATAATGTAGAAACCCAGTTAGATGATAATACCGATTTTGGATTTAATTTAGATTCTGATTTTGAGTGATTATGTATGATGGAAAAATGTTATATTGTGGGAATATCGGGATCTCACGGTAGCGGAAAATCAACATTAATTCAAGATTTATCTAAAAAATTATTAGAAGAAAAAATATAGTTTGAAGTAAGTAATTTATCGTTATCTGAAACATCTAAACGATTTTCAAATTTTTAGAAATTACGAGTAAACTAGGCTAATTCTTACAATTATTTTAAGAATTAGTATTATTGTGGTTAGACAATTTCTAGGTTAGTAGATAATTTAGAAATTTTAGATGCATTAACCCCGCAACAATTATTAAGGAATAAAAAAATGCTATATATAACTGATAGGACACCACTAGATTAGTTAGCATATACTATTTATTTTTATTTGTACAATAAATATAAAAACGATCATGATTATACATACTATTCTAATTAGGATAATTATATATCAAAGGAATATTTAAAACAATCAGTTACAATTATGGATGATAAATATAAATATAGTGATTCTTTCGGTGGCAGTGAGGAACAACTATTAATAGAACATATGGAAGAAGTTCTAGATTTTTGTAACAGTATATATGATTAGTTAATAATACCTGATCCTCTAAATTTAGATAGTATTGAAAATAATACTGGTTTTAGGGATCACCAAAATAAATTATATCAAGAAATAGTAAATATTATTTATTGGAAATTATAGAACAAATTATCAATTGATAAATTTAATGTTACTGGCTCACGGGAGGAAAGATAGTCCAGAACTCTAGAATATATAAAATTCAAATTTGACAAAAAATGACGGTGAATTGATTTGAAAATATAGATAGTAAGTGATTTGCATATATCTAGTAAACGAAAAAAAGAGATAAATGGTATACCAGTTAATTTTTATTTATTTTATAGAGAGATAATACATATAGTAAAAAACGATAAACCTGATATATTAATTTTTAATGGGGATTTAATTGAAAACCCCATGAAATTAGAATTAGTGGTTATAAATTTCATTGTATTTATACTTAGTGAAATAAAAAAGTTATAGCCAAATATTAGAGTAGTTTTAAATACTGGTAATCATGATATTATTTATGCTGATAATAATGTAAATTTTGGGAATTTTATAAATATATTTTCAAATACAAAAAATGTTACTACCGTTTCACAACCCAGAACATTTAAATTATCCAATTAGTTACAATTACATATATTACCCTATTCTAATTAGGATGTAGTAAATAAATTTATGAATTCATAGAATTTTTAGTAGGGATATAATTTATTTATTATGCATCATAATTTTGATTTTATACATAGAGATTTATTTGGAGATAATATAGCGTTTAATAATACGGTATTAAAATATAATGAGTTTATTAAACCAATTGATTTTGGATAGTATCATATTTTTAATGGTCATTATCATAAGCATTTTGAATATAATAATGAAAAATTAACCATAATTGGATAGATTTCACAACAAACATATTCAGAAAAAATAATGACAATAGATGATTTTGGTAAATATTTTGGATATGAGTTAATTGAGTTTAATAATATAGATGATATTACATTTAAATTTATTCCCTATAAAAATGGGATTTGTTCTATTCATTATAAGGGGTAGAATCAATTTATTCGAGAATTTAATAAATTAAAACAACATATTATTTAGAATCAAAAAACAGTATTTTATCAGATAAAAATAGAAGATACTAATGCCAAAAGAGATTTAATTGAAAATAAAATGAAAATATTACGTAAATTGGTAAATGTAATGGAATGTAAATATATTGGAACTATAAACTTAGATTTAGACTTATAGATATCTTCTACTGATGATACAGAATTGAAAAATTTTGATCTATCTACATTTTATAGAGATCAAATAATGTAGATTTTTGAAAATACAGAGATTAGAAATAAAGTTATTGCGGCATTTGAAGAAATTATAAATACATAAATTAAATTAAATTAGGTAACAAGGAGTGATAGAAATGAAATTTGATAATTGGTCAACATCAGATCCAAATTATACTGATAAAGATTATGGGCATGGGTATGAATATATACCAGAAATATAGGATACAACACAAATAGCAGGAACAGATTATTATAATTTTACAACACTTGGAATATCTACCGCATTTATTATAATTGAATTTAATAGAGATAGAACCAAGTTTAAGGTAGTTGGGGTTTATGCTCATGGGTAGCTTATATCTGATGAATATAAAGATTTTACTAAATATTAGATTTTACCTGTGAACCGAAATCATTATCAAATTACTTGGGATTAGAACATTCAATCAACGTTAACAAATATAGAAATTAATTGTAAACCAGAAAAAGATGAAGATGAGTGGATAGATATTACCGCTTTTATTAATAATGATGATTTTGATATCACTGTAATTTATAATACAGAAACATCTATATTTGAATCCTAGTATGATAAAAATGTAACTATACCTAAAAGGTATCAAAACAAGAAATATAAATTAATTACCACAAAGTTCTTAGATAGTTGTCAACAACCCACCACTTAAACCCTAACGGGTTTTGAAGTGGAGGCTTGCAGGATAACTACAGGCCTTGTTGATTAGCCTCAGCCAGAGGGTATTAACCCTATCGGGCTACGTTATAAAGGGGTAGTTTATGAAAAAACAATTATTTCTCGAATAGAAAGAAGATAAAATAAAATTAATCCTACAAAATAAAATGGGTAATAATTATGATGAAGAATTTGTTGAAGATATATTCTTGTTGGATCCTACTATAAATTCTAATAAAAAATATATTTCGTGGTTATAGAAACAATATTATACTGGTTAGTTAACAGAAGATAATTATACTAATGTAAAAGTATGGTTAGATACATATAATAAATTATCTGAAAGACAATTATTACCAACTGATATCAAGGATATTACTACATTAACTATACCTATGCTTGAAAATATCCATAATGAAATGAAAGATAAATTGACAGTTACAAGATAGGATGTAAATAAACAGGATGAATTAGAAAGATTAAAGTCAATATTTGGTAAACAAATTGAAACAGATAATTGGTATATAATAGATGTTAAAACTAGAGAAGATTAGATAGAATAGGGTAGGCATACCAAATGGTGTATTTAGGGAACTAATACTTAGGGTAAAACACTTAGAGATATATATTATCAGGAATTTCAAGATATATGGAAAGATGAACGATTAAGTGAAATAATGGATTATATTATGCGATCAATGGGAGTTTAGCCAACTAATGATGAAGATAAATTTGAATAGTTTTATGAAATGCAAAAACATCAAATCCCCCGTATGGAACATCAATATCTATCCAAATATGATATAAATAATTTAGATGAAGTATCAAAATAGTATAAATTGTTGTTTATACAATATATGGAATTTGAAAAAAAAGATGGAGATGGTCATATATGGTAGTAGATATATAAACCAAACCCATTTTATAAATTTTAGTTTATTTTTGGTATCGGTGAATTTAGAGACCAAGAAAACAATATGTTAAACCTAAATACTTTATCAAACTTTGTTTTATCAACTAAAAATGAAAATGGTTCTACTTAGGTTCAATATAAAATACCAAAAGATCACGTTAAAGAATTAATACAGGTATTTAATAAATATCCTAAGTAGAAAAGTGTTATTCAAAAATAGATTAATGGTGAATATATTCCAGATTATATAGATTATATAAAGGAACATATGATATAATTAATTATAAATGAAATAATTCATATCTCTTTTTTTGGGGCTTTTTGTAAATTTCATGTTACGAGTAATATATTTTATTACTTGTTTACAGTTTTTATATTGTTGTTTCCAACCTGTCTTTTTGAAAAAATCCATAAATTCAGTTAGAATTTTAATTCTATTTTTTGCATATATATTATCTGGAACATGTTTATATTCATTTCTTATTCTTTTTTCATTGAATATAATATCTCTTTTACCCGCCATAAATGGATGTATTAGATCAAGGCTTATTATTAATTGAATATCTGGATCGTTAGTATTAAAATATTCATTTATGTGATCCTTTGTAGCTAGTATTATTTTTTCTACTTTTGGAATATCAATATCATTTACTTCATAATATTCTATCAACTCTTTAAATTTTAAAACTGATTGTTCTTCGTTGTCATTCCGTTTAGGATCATATACTATATCGTGAAAAATAATTGCACATACTATCTCTTTTGTAATAATTTGATGATAATATAATTCTAAATCATTTAGCATCATATAAATATGATATATATTATGATAGAAGAATGGATTTTTACTATATTGTCTTAATGCTCCATCTGCTAATTTCCAATTTATATATTGTGATCCAATATATATAGCTTGTTCCATTACAATATCTAAATCATTATCTAAAATACTTTCCCGCCTATTAAACAACTTCATTTATAGTTCCTCCAATATAAAGTGAAATAACCTTATATTCAAAATATAAGGTTATATAAGTTTATTTTTTATTATTTCTCTTACATCAATAGTATCTCCATCATTTAGTTTGTCAAAATTATGTATGATATAAATTCCAGAAGTTTTTCTAGTTCTGTCATCATACATATATGGATCATATGTAGTTTCATAGGGATTATCAGCTAAAAATGTTAGTAATATTATTGGTGATTCTTGATCTGCCCAAAACCCACATTTTGATAATATAGATGAATTTCTCATATTTGATCTATTATCTATTTTTGTGGCCATAACTCCCATATCTGTCATTGAATCTAATACTCTAATTATTTTTGTCTCAATCATGATTGTTTCCTCCCATTATGTTGGATTAATTTTCTTGTTCTCTTACCATAATAAATGTATCATAATAAAATTTTCCAGTATTGTCATTTCGTATACCGTAAGTTACAATGAATTTAGATATATCTTGCTCACATATTCTTACGTATACAAAATCATATTTTCTAAAATTAGAATATTGAAGAGTAGTCATAAAATTATCATCTAATGCATTTAATATAGTATCTACTATAAATATATCTAAATCAAATACTTCTTCTTTACTTATTTCTCTAATAGTATCCATACAAGTAACCTCCTTTATATTAATATCGGAAATGCGTATTACTTATCAATAGATTTGATTATTTGATTCATTCCTTTCCAGTTTGCATAATCGGTTTGAATAAATACTTTAATTGCAGTTGGGATGTGTGGCTGGAATTTAAGATACATAGAAAGATGTTCGTTTTCTAATCCTGAACTAATTCTTTCAATTAATTCATGCCCCCTAGATTCCATATAATCTTTTGGTCCTGTTATTTTCAATTGCCCATTTAATTCCTTAACGTCTATCATGTAATATCGCCTCCTTAATAATAGTATAACCTATTATAGTTACGGCAATATTAATTAATAATAACAAAAATTTACATTAGCTTAAACATTATATTATGATTATGTGGTATCATTAATTATGTGGTATTATGTTTCTGCTCAATCTAGGTTGGCTCGAAACCGATTAAGTTACGTAATGTTTCTACTCAACCCAGGTTGGCTCGAACCGAGAGATCAACATATAGGACAAAACAAGCCTTCAGGTTTCTGCTCAACTTAGGTTGGCTCGAAACCCATTTGATTGAGTCGGGTTAGAGTTACCTAGGGCGGATTATCCGCATGGAAACCAGACTAAGTTCTACGAGAACTACGTTGTTTAGGTCATGACACCCACGAGTGCTTCTCCAGCTTGTGGCTCTGTCGTCTGCAATTAAAAGTTCTGTTTGAGAGGGACGGTGTTGCAGATGCAAAAAGCCTTTACAACTTTGTCGAGGAGAGATTATCGAAAGATAGCGTCACAAGCCCCTTACGGGGTCCCAATTTGGGAGTCTAATTAGCAGAGGTGCAAAATGGTATTTGTATTAGATAAGCACAAGAAACCACTTATGCCTTGCAAGGAAAAAAGAGCAAGGCAGATGTTAGAAAAACAAAGAGCGGTCATCCACAAGATGTTTCCGTTCACAATCAGATTGAAAGATAGGACTCAGAAAGAAAGCAAGCTACAAGATATTAGGTTGAAGCTAGACCCAGGAGCAAAGACAACAGGCGTTGCGATTCTTACAAATGAAAATGTTATCTTGCTTGGCGAGCTTCAGCATAAAACTATGATTAAGAAAAACCTAGAATCAAGGCGCGCCTTGAGAAGGGGAAGGAGAAGCAGACAGACGAGATACAGAAAGCCTCGTTTCTTGAATCGAAAGAGAAACAAAGGCTGGTTGCCGCCTTCTTTGGAGGCAAGAGTAGATCAAACATTGCATCTCGTTGAGAAATTCAAAAAGCTCATGCCTATAACCAGTATTTCTTCTGAACACGTAAAGTTTGATACTTAGTTAATGGATAACCCAGAAATGTCTGGTGTTGAATACCAGCGGGGAAAACTTTTGGGCTACGAAGTAAGAGAATACTTGCTCGAAAAGTTCGATAGAAAGTGCGTTTATTGCGGGAAGAAAGACGTGCCGCTTGAGATAGAACATATAATACCTAAAGCAAGAGGAGGTACAAATAGAATAAACAACCTCACATTGGCGTGTGAAAAGTGTAATCGAGAAAAAGGCACAAAAACTGCTGCAGAATTTGGCTTTCCTAATATCATGAAAGATGCAAAGAAAACTTATAAAGATGCAGCTTTCATGAACGCAACTAGATGGAAACTTTATGAGAGATTGAAGAATCACGTTCCAGTTGAATGTGGTTCAGGAGCTTTAACTAAGATGAACCGCATCAGACATGGCTTACCCAAAGAACATTATTTTGATGCTGCTTGTGTTGGGTTCTCAACACCGAATAAATTGAATATCAACACGAAATACATTCAGGAATACAAGTACATGGGGCGTGGCAACCGTCAGATGTGCCGGACTGATGCTTACGGCTTTCCTAAAGCATTCAGGCAGAGGAAGAAAAACTACTTTGGCTTTTATACAGGGGATATTGTGAAAGCCGACAAACCGAAGGGTAAAGGTGCAGGAGTATACTTGGGGCGGCTAACTGTGAATAGTAGCCCAAGTAACTTTGTAGTTAAAGGTGTTACTTGCCACGCAAAGTATATAAGACTAATTCAGAGAACCGATGGTTGGAAATATGACAAACGTTGTATAAGGAGCTTGGAATGAAACTGCCCCATTTTTCTTTCAAGTTTTATAAAGGAGGTATAAGATACCTGTGAATAATTCAAAATCAGAAGAAAAAAAGTTTAATATAAATGCTAATAAGTTTTGTTTTACAGCAAACCATAAGGAGGCAGAAATAATATGAATTTAAATGATTTGATATTACGTCATAAAACTAAGTTTCCGCATTTAATAATTTTTGAAATTAATACTGAAACTTTTCCAGATTAGTAGAAAGATGTTGTAGATATTGTATAGATAAGTGATATGGATATTCCTGTTGAAAAAAAGGAACAATTTATTTATAATTAGATAAATTTTATGGCTTCTGAATTAAAAGTATCTGAAAATAATAGCTCTAGAATTTTAATAGACATTGATATTGCTACGCTTGTTGCTAATACATTATTTTATGATTTTGTTGCATTTCTTTGTGAGAATTAGTATCGATAGTCTTTTTATTTATATGATGGAAGATAGGTTATATCCATTAGATTAAATAAATATAACAGGAAAATAGAAGAAATCGTTGATTTATCAGATCAAGAAATTAAATCTGATTTTTATTAGTTGTTGGGTAAGTATTTTAGTGTATATCACGATGAAGATTTTGATATAGATTAGGATATTATTCAGGTGCTATAATATATGAGGCTTGATAATTTTTATGAATTAATTAATGAATTTAATTATAGAATAATGGTAGGTAATGAGGCAAAACGATTATATGAAATATTTTCTATATGTAGAAATGAAATAGTTCCTACAATGTTAACAGATAATGAAATTTAGTTGTATCGATTTATAGTTAATCAGCGATGTTAGTATAATGAAGAATATAATATAGTAGAAATAGGATCTCATTTGGGTGGATCTACATTTGTATTATCAACTTAGTTATCAGATATAAATAGTAGTAAAAAATTATATAGTATTGATCCCCATATGTTTATGGGAGTTAATACTAAAAATGAATATAATAGAAATTTATCTAGATTTGGATTAAATAATGTAATACCAATATATTCTACATCTACTCAATAGATAAAAACATTCAATGATAAAATAGATTTTTTGTTTATAGATGGTAATCATACATATCCATATGTAAAAGAAGATTTAGAATCTTGGTATAATTTTGTTGTTGATGGTGGATTTATAATATTGCACGATTATAATGATTTTTCGGTTCATAAATAGTAGGATGAATTTATGAAAGAAAAATCATATAAAGATTTTTACATTGAAACTGGGTTTGAGAAAGGAGTTCTCATGTCCTCTATTATGTTTATAAAATGAAGGGTAATTATATATAAATATACCGCATTAAATAGAGAGTATTCAGATTTTCAATGTAGGTGTTTTAGTAATGGTTGTTACAATGGTTCATTAAGAAAATTAATATCTGAATTTCCTAATTGTATAAGGAGAGAATAATGATGGATAAGATAAAAATATAGTTTATTGACATCTAGGGATTAGAATATGATGATGCTACATTAGAACAAAAAGGATTAGGCGGATCAGAGGCTTAGGTTGTCTATATGTCAAGAGAATTACATAAACTTGGATTTGATGTTTATGTATATAATAATTGTGAAAATGAAGGTGAGTATAATGGAATACATTATAAAAACTTCAGAAATATTAATTGTAACATAGAATATGATATTGTAATTTCTGAACGTTCTACTTATCCATTCTTACCTATGGATTATAAGGATAAAGTATTAGAAGAAAGTAAACAAATTGCCAGACGAGATCCAATTGATATATCAATATTTAAAGATTTAAAATAGAAAAAGAAAATAATTAGATAGCACGATTATACTGTATGGGGGGAATTTTAGTTATCTGATTTAGTATTAAATGATTTATTTGATGAATTTTTTGTGTTATCTGATTTTCATTAGATTGAATATTTAAAGAAAACAAGTGTTGAAAAATTAAATGAAAAGATATGGAAAACCAGAAATGGCATTAAACCAGGCAATTATAATAATATAGATATATGGGCTAAAGACCCAAACATGTTTGTGGTAAATTATAATTATAGTAAGGGTGTTCCGTTATAGTAGGAAATGTGGGATTCTATAAAGAAGAAAATAAATAATCCAAATTAGACTCTTCATATAATTGGAGGATTCTATCTATTTAAGGATAAAAGAGAAGGTATGCAAAATGATATGGAATAGTTAAAAGAGAAATATAAAAATGATCCAAGTATAATATTTCATGGGTTTTTACCACAAGATGAAGTGTTTAAACTTCTGACTAAATAGTCATTCTTTTTATACCCCGCTACCTTTCCTGAAACATATGGTATATCTCTTATAGAATGTATATAGCATAATGTATTACCAATATGCGTTAATTTTGGTTCAATAAAAGAGGTATAGGGTAAGTATAGTTTAATGGTTCCGAATAATACAGTAAGTTTTCCATAGTGGAACGATTATCTTAAAGAGCTATTTATTAATCATGTATAGTTTGCATATACCAATCAATTTTATTCTAATAGTTTAAGGCACAAAATGAATGAAGTTAAAAAGTTTTTAACGTGGGATAAAGTTTAGATTCAGTGGCAACAACATTTATATAATTTATTAGGAATTGATTAGGGATATGAATTGAATAACAAATAGGATTATATAAACCAAAGAACATATGAAATGTTTAACGGTAGAATAGTTAATGATGAACATACTAAATTATATAAATAGAGTAAAAATAGGAAATTAGTTGTAATTTCTCCTGTTAGAAATTAGGAAAAATATATTAGAACCAATATAATAAGTGTATAGAATCAACGATATGATAATTATATTCATATTGTAATAAATGATTAGAGTACTGATAATACTGCAATAGAAATAAAAGATTAGATAAAATATGTTCGAGAGAATATTTCAAATGAAAGATAGGATAAAATAAAATATATAAATAATGATATTAGAAAGTATGCGTTAACTAATCAATTAGATTAGATTGCAAAATTTTCTAAAGATCCAGATGATATTATAATATTATTAGATGGGGATGATTGGTTATAGTATGATCCAAATATATTTACTTATATAAATGATGAATATGATTATCACAATTATAGGATGACTTATGGTAGTTCATATGGGTTTGGTAGCGGATTAAACTATATGGCACAATCTTATCCTGATTGGATTCATGATACAAAGGAATATAGAAGGTATATGTTTGAATGGAAAATTCCTATGACACATTTAAGAACATTTAAACGAGAATTAATATAGAAAATTCCATAGAATTATTTTGTATATGAGGGTGATACATACGAATAGTATAAACATAAACTATATACCATTTAGTCTGATGTATAGATGATGCTTCCAATGTTAGAGTTATGCAATAAAAACGAAATTGGTGTTATTAATAAATTAACTATGATTTATAATGATTAGAATGATTTAAATGATTTTAAAACACAAGAAGTATTTCAAAATTAGATGCGGGATGAAATATATAGAAAACCTAAATTATTAAAATAGGGAGTTAATGAATATTTAATATTAGAAGATGATTTAGATTAGGTAGCCGAAGAAATAATTCAACCAAATTATGTTGAAGAAGAACATCAAGATTGGAAAAAAGAAACAATAGAATTTCCAAATGTTCAAAAGAAAATAAAATTATTAATTGCTACCCCAACAAATAAAAATATCGAAAATGATATGTAGATATAGTTGTATAATATGAATATACCATCTTTTGTAGAACCATATTATTCAACATTTTATGCATATTCTGTATAGCAGATGCGAAATTTAATAGTTAAAAATTAGATAAATTATATTCCAAGTGATTATATTTTATGGATAGATAGTGATATTGTGGTTCCCCAATTTGCATTAGAACGAATGTTAGATAGTAAAAAACAATTTGTTACTGGATATTATCGTCAGAGAAAGCAGGAGATAATACCAGAAATATATTATGTAAATCAAAATGGCGGGTATTCTAATTTTACAAAAGATCAAGTAGATAATTTACCAGAAATAAGTGAAATTGGTGCTTGCGGATTTGGTTGTGTATTAACGGATGTAAACTTATTCAAATAGTATGAATATCCGTGGTTTGTATATCATGAAACTTATGATTTTAAGGATACATTATCAGAAGATGTAGATGCTTGTATAAGAATATTTAATTAGACCAAAGTAAGACCGTGGTTAGATAAAACAATTAAATGTCAACATATAGGTAAATTTAATTTTGGCGTATGATTATTTCTTTATATAATTTTTGATTAAATTAGCAGTGTAGATGCACTGCTAATTTTTTGTCTGGGGTGTTATATATGGCAAATGAAATATTAAATTTTGATAAAATAAAACAAAGTATTATAGAATATTTAAAATCTACTTTTTCTGAATATTCTTAGTTAAGTTTTGACAAATCTACCAGCTAGGATCTAATAACAGATATTTAGTCTTATGTTACATAGTTGATGTAGCAAAGGTTTGAACAAAGTATAAGTGATTTTTATATTGAGACTTAGCAATCTGATAAAATAAATTTATTGTTATCTCAATATGGATATAGAAAATCTTTTGGTATTCCTTCTCAAACTCAATTAAAGTTAACATTAGATGAGAATAGTATGTATGAATTTAATGAACTTGACCTAGCCAGTTTTACCATACCATAGTTATCATTATTGGTATCTGATGATAATAATCATTTATGGACAAATAAAAATTCTATACTTGTTACAAAAACACCGTAGACATTTACTAAAAAAGTAAAAATAAATGGGTAGGATGTTACTAGAACATATAATAAATATTCAATGGTATCTATTACGGGTAGTGATGAAATACCATTTGTTCAAATGAATTATTATGAAACAGCTATTGTAGATGGGCTTAACGTTCCAAACAAAATAATAGAATTTTTATCTGAGACACGTGGATTTCCAGTAAATAATTATTTTATTCGTGATTAGAATAATATAGATCTTAAAATATTGCCGTTTTAGAGAAGACAGGAATTAACTGGTATATATTATGATTTATATGACGAAATAGATATTATAGATCAAAGTAAATATAATATTGAAGATTATGATTCCTTTATAAATAATAAATATCTGATTATGGATTATAATGATATATTACGAAAATTTATCATTATAAATGGCGATGACCAAACTAGAGGATTCATGTTAAAAACATTACCAGAAAATAAAACATTAACATTATAGTTTTATATGACTCAGGGTTCTAGGGGATAGTAGGAATTTGGGTAGGTAAATAAATTTGCGGGAACATAGCAAAAAATATTGTTAGATAACAGGATATATCTTTCAAGACCCGATTTTACTGAAAATAATGATAATATACGTGTTGATTTATTTAGTGATATTGTATATTTGAATAGAAATCTTAAAACAGGCGAATTAATACCAGATCCTCCAAGTTCAAATTAGAGAGTATCATTATATGATTTCTTTGATATTTAGAATTAGTCTACTCCAATGCAAAGTTATGGCTGGAAAAAAGTCAACATTGTTGTTCAGCAATAGACTCCAGTAATATAGGGTAAAGATGTAGAAAAGTTAGAAGATATAAAATATAATTTTAGTAAATATATAAAATAGAAAGATAAATTAGTTACAGTTACAGATATAGAATAGTATTTAGAAATGTTCTTAAAAGGATTGACTTTATCTCTCAATCAAACATAGGTTTATAAAGAATAGATAATAAACACTATTGTAAATTCTATATAGAACACAGTATTTATTTTGCCATAGGTTATGAAAGATGAGAATTATAGAAATTTATCTTTCCCGATTGGAACAAAAATTTATGGCTCTGACTTACCAGAAGATCCTCAGATATTACCAAAATTTCAATACACTTATGAAAAAGATAGTATAATAGAAGAAGTTAAATCTAATATATTATAGACAATGAATGTAGAATTTTAGAATAGTGAAATGTTAGAGATTATAACAAACCTACCCATTTCTGTATGGTAGGATACAACAATACCAGTAAATTCTATAATCAGCGGTATTAAACAGAAAATAGATAACTTCTTAAACTTTTATTTAGATTTCTTTGATCCTTTTGAGAGTATAGATCTGTTGAATCTTTATATAAATCTTACAAAGGTTAACGGAATAATAAGTATAGACATGGAAAGATATAAGGACTAGTTTATTCTAAAATCAAGAAAAGAATTAGAATCAAAATTTGTATTACCTATGCAAATTCAAACTATTGATTAGATACGAGATACATTGAAAACTTAGTATATGATTCCATTTACTTATCATCAAACCGATGAAGAAATTCGATTAAATGATATATAGATTAGTTTATTCGGGGGACAAATTGGCAGGGTAGTATATTTAGAAGAAGAATTGGATGATTCTCCTTTAATATCATAGCCAGTAAGTTAGTTGCCGATAGATATTGTTCTTAAAGATAGTAGAATGGATGAAATTCTTGAAAATATACCTACTATTTAGTCGGATGATTACCAGACCAAATATATTATTGATTAGTCATATTCTAAATAGGAAAAATAGACAAGTAGGACTGTATCGGGAACTATTCAACTGATGATATTAACAGTTGAGGGGCTTGTAACAGAAACTAATTTAAGAGTAAATGAGCAGATAAATAGTGAATTTGTAACAACTGTTACAAATAGTATTGTATAAGGGTGATAATGATGTAGAACAATATATTAAACGACATAAAATTTATACCATTTATTGATTTTTATAAAAAGTAGAGAATAAAATCAATATTTAATTAGGAAAACGATTCGGGCGAATTTTCTATTGAATAGTTATAGAGTCCGTATAATAATCCTAATATTATAATGGAGTTAGATAGGCAAACAACTGATAGTTTATTTTATAAAGTTCAACGTTTTACATACCCAATCAAAGATCATAATGTTCCATATAGTGAAATATATGAAGGTAGTATATCTGGATAGTTTAATACTTAGAATATAGAATAGGCTTTTGAAGAAACAAAGTTTTCAAGACTTTAGATTATTGCTGATGAAAATTCGATAAGAACAATGATATCTAAAATTTCAGAAGAATAGTATGAAAATAATAATTATATATTGAAATTTATAATTAATATATTTGGTATATCTAATCTTTCATATAGTAATACGTTAACCTTATTATAGTTACCGTAGTTATGGGAATAGTATATTGTATAGAAATCACAATCACAATTAACCGATTAGCAGATATAGTATGTAATAGATGAATATGATGATGTTGTATAGGGGTAGGATTCTATTATTGATTATTAGACTTAGAATTTAGTTTCTGACAGTTAGGCTTCACTTATAAAATTGTCATATTATCTTACGTTGTTTAATTCAACATTAGATGAATTTGAAAAGAAATTTAATCCCATGTTATATGATGTAAAATATCAAATATCTCACGGGATCTTTAATTCTACCTTATCTTATTTACTTGATTCTAATTAGGATATTATAAAATAGTTAGATGCGACTATATGGGTAAAATTATTATTACGTGGGCTTGTATAGTATGATAGTTATGACGAATTAAATCATTATATTGTAAGATAGAATACGGATTACTATAAAAATTCATTATATTTAATTTATTTTGATCAATATGGTATTTTATCATATTTGAATAGTATTGAAGTATAGCCATTAGCACCGTTCCCTGATAAAGCTACATTTTTATCTGATATTACAAAAGTTTATGATATATTCGAATAGTTGTTTGTTAATACCTCACGGTTTGTATTAAGTAAGTATAATGATGGAGAATAGGCAAATTAGGATGAAATATTGTATAAAACTTTATTATAGAGTATGTTTACTACAAGTCAATTTTATAATGTAAATTTAACATATGAAATAGGATCTATATTCCCAATATAGTTTTCAAAAGATTCATTGTATATGTTTGAAATGAATGACTATGAAACAGTATTTGATAATATAAGTATTACAGATGATGGAACATTAGAAGCATTATTAGGAGGAATTACTATTGATAGTTCTGATCCATTAGAAGTTAAATATTATAAGTCAAGAATATTAATGTCAATGTCAAATAATAATATATTCCTTAAATTTGATGATATATTAAATGATGATAGTGAAACCAATACGTAGTTTAAAGAATAGAACGATTATATTTTGAATTCGGCTCAATAGTTACGATGGAATCAAATATATAATTTAACAAATTATTCATATGATACACAAATTAGTCAAGAAGAAAAAAATACCAATTATTTATCGTATTTTATTCCGTTTAATTTCACAACATTACATAAAAAAGATATAGATAAAGATACAATGAAAATAATATAGACAAAAGATACATAGACTAATACAATTCAATAGATAAAACTTGATACATTAAGATTTAATATACGTTACGGTTCATCGGTATATACTATTGAATATTAATGAGGTAATTATAAATGTCATATATTAAATATTTCGAATTAAAACCACACCCAATTAGAAGTTCAAAACTTGGATCTTATTTATTAATACCATTTAAGAATAGAGAATTACCAGAACTGGTAGAAAACTTAAAACGTATGCCGTCTGATAAAAATCCATTATTTTTTGATATTAACAATACTACATTAG
>Ga0209200_1001396_pt1 | contig 24353 bp, 17 predicted proteins | sample AD_UKC033_MetaG_FD_184406 | JGI IMG/M metagenome (GOLD analysis project Ga0209200, IMG submission 184406) | Active sludge microbial communities of municipal wastewater-treating anaerobic digesters from USA - AD_UKC033_MetaG (SPAdes) (version 2) | ecosystem: Engineered > Bioreactor > Anaerobic >... | reverse complement strand
GGCTACCGTTGAGCCTGGAGAGTGCGCTGGATCCCTCCGTTCGGGCGAAGTACGTCGAGCTGTGGGAGCAGGTTCAGGCGAGCGGGCTGGGAAGTCCCGGTCCGACGTCAGGATGATCCCGAAAGCAGAAGCACTTTGGCAACGTTATCTGCGCACTTTGCAAATGGCTGACGTCGCGACAAGCGCACCGTGTTGTCCTCTGCCGCGTGGCCTGGGTGACGGCTACATCGCCGAACGCGCTGGAAGGTAGACCAGCCTGAGCACATCCGCGCCAATCCGGTCATGGGTCGCCAGACGGAGCGGCGGCCGGGGGCCGGCGAAGAATGGGCTGCCGTGACCCAGCACGACGGGGTGCAGGTAGATGCGATATTCGTCGATCAGGCCAAGTTGGGTGAGGCTATGCGCCAGGTTGGGGCCGGCCACTTCGATCTCCCCATCGACCTCGGCCTTCAGCGCGCGGATCGCGCGTTCAAGATCGCCCTCGATCAGTCTGGCGTTGGGGCCGACCGACTTCAACGAACGCGAGACGACCCACTTCGGCTGGCCCCGCCACGCCGCCGCGAAGGCCTGCTCCTCGGCATCCCAACCAGGGTCATCGTCGTCCCAGTAGCGCATGATCTCATACATGCGGCGACCGTAGATGCTGCCCGCCTGCCGCTTTGCCTCCTCGATGAAGTAGCGCAAGAGCGTCGCGTCCGGCGCAAACGCCGTATGGTCGACGTAGCCATCCAGGGACTGGTTCATTCCGAACACGAGCTTAGCCATTGCAGTTCCTTTCGTCGCGCGGCGCGCCCGCGCGGCTCTTGAGCGTCCTTAATGACCGATGCGCCGTGAGTTGTGCGGCCTGACGGGGTGCGGTAGCTGTGGTGGGATGGGGACGCAGATGTCCAGCGACATCGTAGCGAGTTGTGATCGTCTTGGGCCATGATAGGTTCCTATAGATTGCGCGCCAGGCGAATGGCAGTTCTGATGTCCTTGTTTCAGCGCCCAGCCCTATGGCTCGTCAGGGAAGTCATCCACCGTGTCCGCCACTCTTCTCCGTCAATGAGAGCTATCATCTCGTCGCCTTCGTACCGCACGTTGAGCATGTCGATTGGCGTTGTATCCTTCTGCCGGCCGTGTCACGGCTACACCGGTCCCCCAGGATTGAGCACGCGCTCCAGGCCGGCGGCTACCTGCTGGGCGTCCCCCTGGATGCGTTCTACATGGCAGCCGGCGGCGATCAGCGCGTCCGCTGTGGCCTGGGGGATGTCCTGCGTCTCGCCCACGATGACCACGGACTGGGCAAAGGCGGCTTCCTGCGGGTCGAAGCCGAAGGTGGGCTGATAGGCAAGCAGCGCCGGCGTGGCCTGCGCCAGGTAGACGGCCGTGCGCGACGAGGCCGGCGGGCCGAAGAGCAGGTAGCGTTCCACCACTTTGTTGTCGGGCAACGGCAGGGGCAGGGGAAGAGGCTGAACTGCGCCGCTGACAGCGCGCTGAAACACCACCTCGAAGGAATGGTGAAAGAGCGTGTTGCCCATGCCGGGCGGCTCGTCAGGGTGGCCGGTGTGCAGGTTTTCGACGCGGTCGCTGGGCAGTCCCAGCATCTCCACGGCGGCCACCTGCCATTTCCACAGGGGGAAGTTGGCGCCCGGCTCCCCCAACGGCTTCTCCACGGCGATGATCTGCTCCCCTTCAGGCCAGACGACGCGCGCCTGGGCGCCGAACACGCGCCCGCCGGCCTCATCCAGCGCATCGAGGAAGATGTGATGACGGCCCTGGTTCTCCTCGGGCGTCAGGTGATGGACGCGCACGGCGCGCCAGACGCTGGCCCCTTCGGGCGCGTCGACAGGAACGACGCGCACGCCGTAGGCGCCGGCGTCGTTGAGCGGATCGTCGGCCAAGGGCTGCAGCGCCGCGGACGCGGCGCTGGCCGCAGGGGGCGTTGGCCCGGCCGGGACCGCAGGCGGCTCAGCGGCCGCGGCTTCGACGGCTGAAGGCGCGGCCGCCGGCGCGGACTCGGCCGGCGCGCCGCTCAGCCACAACAGCAGGCGCTTGATGGGATTGCCTTGTTCGCTCATAGCTGCAATGTCTCCGCCAGGGCAAAAGGATCGCCGGGCAGGCGCTGCACCTGGCAGCCGGCCGCCTGCAAGGCCTGTTCATCGGCCGCGCTGGCCACCTCGTCGCCTCCCACGATGGTCACCGCGGCCGCATGCAGCGCCTCCGCCAGGCTGGTCCCGGCGGTCAGCCCGTGGGCGCGCAGGTAGGGCAACAACAGGTCCAGCAACGCCGCTCCCTGCGCCGACCGGCCCAGCAGCCAGTAGCTGGCCAGCGGTTTGTCCTGGGGGGGCGGCGGTGGGGGAGGCGGCGGCGGAAGCGGAGGCGGCAGGGGCGGCGGGGGTGCGCCGACCACGTAGTTGAAGGTCGTGCTGGCGCCGTCAGCCAGGCTGAAGGCATGCACCACCCCTTCACCCTCCAGCACCAGCGAATAGGCGTCGGCCGGCAGGTTGGCAAAGGCATAGGCGCCGCTGGTCGGCAGCAGCATGGCCCAACTGCGCTGGCCCGGCTGCCCCACCTGCTCCGGGTCGCCCTGCCAGAGGGTCAATCCCAGGCCCGCGCCGTTGGTCACCACGCCGGCCAGGCTGCCGGCGCCAGCCACGGCGCCGCTGCTGCGGCGCTGGAAGTTGACCTCGTAGCTGATGGGGTCCCCCTCGCGGCCGGGCACGTTGACCGTGGGCAGCGGGGCAGTCTCATCGCTGGGCCAGTCGCCCTGCACCACCCGCAGCACAAAGGCGCCGGGGCTGTGCAGAAACTCGAAATTGCCCGCGGGCTTGAAGGGATCGCGCGGGGTGACGACGCGCGGGAACTGCGTGCCCGGCGCGGCGCCCACCCAGCCCATCTCCACCGCGATCCCGTTCAGCCCCTCGCCCGTCTCGGAGAGCACGCGGCCGAAGAACTTGCGGTCGTTGCCGGTCTCCTCCTGGCTGAGCAGACGCTGGGTCACGACCACGTAGCGATAGCCGGCCGGCGCGGGCACGGTCAGGTTGACGGTGCGGCCGCCCCAGCCGTCCAGCCGGATGCCGGCGACAGCCGCGGCGTTGGCGTTGGCGTTGATCCAGTAGGCGCCGGCCGGCAGGCCGCCGATCCGGTAGCGGCCGGCGGCGTCGGTGTGCAGCGAGGCCAGTTGCACGTCGCCCGCGCCCACCGTCACCATGGCGTTGGCCTGGGGCTGACCTGTGGCGTCGCTGACCAACCCTTCGAGGCTGCTCTGGCGTCCCTCGGTCAGTGTGAGCTCCACCGTCTGCCCGTCGTCGTCGTTCTCCAGCGTGATGCCAGCTTGCAGCACCTGATCGCCGCTGCTCAGATCATAGACGCCGGCGCTGAGCTGCTCGAAGCGGAACGCGCCGGCCGTGTCGCTGACGGCCGCCCATTGGCGGTTCATGCCGGCCAGCTTGAGCGGCAGGCTGACCACCGGCTGGCCATCGGCGCGGCGCGCCGTGCCCTGGATGACCCCGCGGCCCGTTTGAAGCTCAGGACGCACCAGCGATGGCTCGTCGATCAGCGCCTGCACGGTGGGCAGTTGGCCGTTGAGGCCGAACTGCAAATCCCAGGTCGAGGTGTACCAGGACATCTGCTCCCAGGTGGGGTTGAAATCGCCCAGCGGGCGGGAGGCCAGCAGCCAGGTACACAGGGCAAAATACCAGGGCGGCGCCTCGCTCTGCATGAAGCGCACGATGCCCAGTTGATACTCCATCTGCGTGGTGGGGTTCATCTTGGCATAGCGGTTATCGTCGCCCCAGCCCACCACCGGCCCGCCCTCGGTGCTGATCACCGGCGCGTAAAAGCCCAGCGCGTCGAACATCATCCGGCCAGCCGCCAGATAGCCTTTGAAGCAATTTGGATCGTCGTCGATGGTCTGGCCGGGGTTCTTGTTGCTGGCCCGCACCTGGTTGACCATCTCCATGCTGCGGCCATCCCAGGCCCAGCGGTTGAATTTGGCATAGTCTTCGGCGCTGACCGGGATGCCTTGGGCCTGGATCTGCTGGTAGCTCAGGTCGCTGTATTGCCAGCGGGCGTAGGCGTCGAACTCCTCCTGGGTCAGCGGCCGGCCGGTTTGGTTGACGTCGTCGTAGGGATAGTCCAGCGGGTGGTTGAGGGTGTAGTTGTGGATGGCGACCCAGCAGCCGCGCAGGAACAGATCGCGCCGCCCCTTCTGCACCACCAGGCTGATGGGGTTGTCCTGCGAGCCAGGGCCCATGGCTGGCAAAGCCAACAGGCCGCCCCGGCTCAGCACGCCGTCGGCGTCGCGGATGAAATTGTCCACCACGATCTCCAGCCAGTTGGCCGGCCGGCTGTTGTTCTGCCATTCGGCCGGCAGATCAGGCTCGTTGTTGCTCTCGAAGTAGCGCACCCCTTTGTCCACGTAGCGACTGACGGTGTCCAGCTCGCGTCCGCCGAGGGTGCTGGGGTTGAGCTGGGCCATGTAGAGCCGCACCACCGGCATGATGCCGGCCGCCAGCAGCTTTTGACTGAGGGCCAGCCCCGACCCGCCGCCGTCGTCGAGCAGCTTGACCCACTTGATCTTCATGGCGACCAGTTGCTCGACCCAGTAATCGAGGTTGGGATAGACTGCGTCGTGGTAGAGCCGCGCTGACCAGTGGACGCCGCGGCCGTTGTCATCTGGAGGGCGAGGGAAGTCTTCGATGCGCATGAGTGTCTCCGGCGGAATCGGTGCGTGGTACGGTATGAGGAGATGCTGCTGCCGGGAGTTTAGCACAGGACGGGGGTGTGGTCAAACAAAGGAGAAAAAAGCGGCGGATTTATGATCTAGGCCATAGACGCGAACGCGATTTTGGGGCACAATAGGGCAACCGACCGATCAAGTATTTTCCCATCAGGAGCACCTATGGTATCACCCTTGCGATCTACCCTGATTGCCCTCTCGAAAAGCACCCGGATGCAGGATCTCATCGTCGGCATGCCCATCAGCCGGCGCATGGCGCGGCGCTTCGTGGCTGGCGAGACGCTGCCCGACGCCATCGGCGCCATTCGCGCCAGCAACGCGACCGGCCTGCTGGCCACGCTGGACTTCCTGGGCGAACATGTCCACAGCGAGGCGGAGGCCAGCGTCAACGCCGATGAGTACATCCGCGCCCTGCACGCCATTCAGGAGGCCGGCGTCGACGCCAACATCTCCATCAAGCTGACCGCCATGGGGCTGGCGGTGGACGACGAGTTCTGCTACCGCAACGTGCGGCGCATCGTCGAGGCCGCGGCCCAGTTGGGCAACTTCGTGCGCATCGACATGGAGGACACGCCCGTCACTGACCGCACCCTGGCCATCTACCGCCGGCTGCGCGCCGAGTTCCCCAACACCGGCGTGGTGATCCAGGCCTATCTTTACCGCAGCGAGGAGGATGTGCGCAGCTTGATGGCCGAGGGCATGGCCCATCTGCGGCTGTGCAAGGGCGCCTACGACGAGCCGCCGGCCGTGGCATTCCAGGCCAAAGCCGAGGTGGACCAGAGCATGACCAGCCTGATCCGCCTGATGCTGGATAGCCAGGCCGAGTTCCCCAGCACCTACCCGGCCATCGCCAGCCATGATCACCGGATCATCAACTGGGTCAAGGCCTACGCGCATCATCACGGGATCGCGACCGACCGCTTCGAGTTCCAGATGCTCTATGGCATTCGCCGCGACTTGCAGCAGGAGCTGGCCGATCAGGGCTATCGCATGCGGGTCTACATCCCCTACGGCACGCGCTGGTACCCCTACTTCATGCGCCGCCTGGCGGAGCGGCCGGCCAACCTGCTCTTCTTCGCCCGCGCCCTGGTAGGCGGTTGATCCCCATCGCCCGCTCAAGCCCGCCCGCATTCCCTGCCCGGGCCGCCCGCGCCGCCCGCTCGGGCCGGTCTCCGACCGAGCCCGCCGCCCGCGCCAGGAGTTACCATGAGCAACCGCAAACAACGCATCATCACCCAGTTGGCCGAAGCGCGCGCCTACCTTTTCTCCGTCGCCGGGCAGATTGGCCCGGATCAGGCGCTCGCCTCCACCGAAAACCCCGCCTGGAACGTCCATGACCTGTTGGCCCACCTGGCCGGCGCCGAGCGCGGCCTGCAAGGCACCGTGCAGCGCTTCCTGGCCAGCCAGCCGCTGCCCGCTGACTTTTCGCTGGACCGCTGGAACGTGCGCCAGGTGGAGAAACAGAGGGAGCGCAGCGTGGCCGATCTGCTGGCCAGCCTGGAAGCCAGCCGCGTCGACACGCTGACCCTGCTGGAGAGCCTGAGCGAAGAGCAACTGGCCGTGCGCGGCCAGCATCCGGCCGGCTTCGAGACCTCGGTGGGCGGCATCTTCCGTATCATGGCCCTACACGAGCTGGATCACGGCCAAGAGATCGCGCTGGCATTGGGTTTGCCGGTGGAGAAACGGGTGCAATGGACGTAGAACCGCGGATTTGCAGATGACGCGGAGCGGAGGGATCCTCCGTCATGGCGCTTCTCCTCCGATCCGCGCCATCTCCCCATCCGCTGTTCTCACGGCAACACGTAGATCGCCTCTGCCAGCACGTTCACGCCTACCTGGGCGCCCGGCGGATAGACCACCACATGGCGGGGGTCGCTTTCCACCACGATCAACACCTGGCCGGCCACGTCCACCTCGTACTCCACCTGGCTGCCCAGGTAGGTGGAGCGTTTCACCACGCCGGCAAACTGGCCCGCTTCCTCAGTCAGGCGGATCGCGTCAGGCCGCACCACCAGCGTCGCCCTGTCGCCCACGCGCCGCGGCGTCTCCGGCTGCGACACGGTCAGCGCGCCAGCCAGCGCATCCACCCGCAGCGCGCCCTCCTCCACCGCGGCCACCGTGGCCGGCACGAAGTTGGTGCGGCCGATGAAGTTGGCCACGAACGCGGTCTTGGGCTTGCGGTAGACATTCTGCGGCGGATCGATCTGCTCCACCCTGCCCAGGTTCATCACCACGACGCGGTCGGAAAGGCTCATGGCCTCCACCTGGTCGTGGGTGACGTAGACGCTGGTGATGCCCAGCCGCTGCTGGATCTCGCGGATTTCGGTGCGCATCTGCTCGCGCAGCTTGGCGTCCAGGTTGCTCAGCGGCTCGTCCATCAGCAGCACCTTGGGCTCCATCACCAGGGCGCGGGCCAGGGCGACGCGCTGCTGCTGGCCGCCGGAGAGCTGGTTGGGCGCGCGCTGCTCCAGCCCGCCCAGCTCGGTCAGCTCCAGCACCCGGGCCACCTGGCGCTTGATCTGGTCGCTGGAGAGCTTGCGGATCTTCAGGCCATAGGCGATGTTCTCGTAGACGTTCAGGTGGGGGAAGATCGCATAGCTCTGAAAGACCATGGCCATATCGCGGCGGTTGGGGGGCAGTTCGTTGATCTCCTGGCCATCCAGCACGATGCGGCCCTGGCTGGGGAACTCGAAGCCGGCGATCAGTCGCAGCGTGGTGGTCTTGCCGCAGCCCGAAGGCCCCAGCAGCGTCACGAACTCCCCCTTTTCGATGGAGACGTTGACGTCGTGAACGGCGGTTACTTCGCCGCTGCCGCCGCGCGCAGGGAAGACTTTGTAGAGGTTTTCGAGTCGTAGGTACATGGTTATCCGGCGCCCGTGGTCAGGTCCACACCTTCCTGGCTGCCCAGCGTGCGGCCCACCAGCCAGTACATCAGGCCGATGGCTGCCAGAACGATGAAGATCAGGATCATGGAATAGGCCGCGGCCGTGCTCATGCTGGCCTGCTCCACCTCGCTCAGAATCCACACCGTCAGGATCGGCCACCGGGGCGTGGTCAGAAAGATGATGGCCGAGAGGCTGGTCATGTGGCGGGCGAAGGCGAAGATCAGGCCGGCGATCAGCGCGGGCATGATCAGCGGCAGGGTGACGCGGCGGAAGGTGTATTGCGTGTCGCCGCCCAGGCTGGTGGACGCCTCCTCGATGGAGGGGTCGATCTGCTGGAGCGAGGCGATGCCGGCGCGCGCGCTGGCGGGCAGGCTGCGCACGGCGTAGGCCGCAATGACGATGTAGGGGGTGCCTACCAGGGCCAGCGGCGCTTCGGCAAAGACCAGCCCGGCGCTGAGCGCGATGAAGGCCAGCAGCAGCCAGGGACGCGCCCGCCCCGTCAGCCGGCCCATGACGAAGATGCCGATCACCAGGGCGGCCAGGCCCAGCACCGCCGGGGGAAGCTGGGTGAAGACCTTGATCCAGTCGCCCAGGCCGACGACGATGCGGCTGATCTGCACGCTGGGGATGCCGCGGCCCCAGATGGCCAGCGGCGTGGTCAGCGTGGGGGTCAACGTGTCGATCAGCAGATAGAGGCCGATGGCCCCGACGGCCAGGCTGACCGCCTTGCGATACTTGCTGGCGGTGGTGAAGTAGAGCGCCACAGCCAGCAGGATGAAGCCGGCGGCCATGATCCAGCGCCACAATATCCCGCCGGCCCAGGCGTTGAGGGTGACGGCCAGGCCGTAGCCGATGGCCGTGCCGACGACCGCCAGCAGCAGGCTGACCCAGCGGCGGCGCGGCCGGCCGGCGCCGGGCGTCTCCACCACGCTGCCCTGCTGGCCGACCATGTAGAAGACGAAGGCGAAATAGATGATGGCCACCAGCCAGATGGGCGCCTTGATGAAGGCCAGGATGAAGCCGATGCCCAGGATGGTGCCCGGCACCGCGCCGCCCAGGTTGGAGGTGAAGTCCAGTACCTCTTTGCCAAAGAACTTCTTGCGCACTACCAGAAAGGCGATGATCATGCCGGCCATGACGGCGATGGGGGTGGCCACGGCCGAGAGGAAGGTGGTGTCGGCGATGGCGTCCAGGCCGCGCGTGAAGGCCGCGCGGTAGTGGTCCAGCGTCAGCGTGTAGTTGATGCCCCAGAGCTGGGTGACCGAGCCCACGGCGATGGCGAGGTAGAGCAGCATGATCAGCCCCAGCGTCAGCGCGGTGATGATCACTATCGGCCAGCGGATGTAGGGCTCCTTGACGCTGATCTGCCCGCCGGTGGGCTTGCCGGTGACGGCCACGTAGGAGCGGCGGCTGACCCAGTAGCGCTGCAAGATGAAGACGGTGAGGGTGGGGATCAGCAGCACCACCGAGAGCGCCGCGCCCTTTTGCTGGTCATATTGGCCGTTGATGGCCAGGTAGATCTCGGCTGACAGCACGGTGCGGTTGCCGGTGATCAGCAGCGGGTTGCCCAGGTCGGCCAGCGACTCGACGAAGAGCAGCAGGAAGGAGCCGGCAATGCCCGGCGCCAGCAGGGGCAGCGTCACGGTGCGGAAGATGTGCCATTTGCTGGCCCCCAGGCTGAGCGCCGCCTCCTCCATGGAGGGTTCCAGCCGCTCCAACATGCCGCGGATGATCAGATAGGCCACCGGGAAGAAGGTGATGATCTGGACGAAGACCAGGCCGTCCAGCCCGTAGATGTCGTTGCTGCCGCTGGTGGGGACGATGCCCAGCAGTTGGCGGGTGATCAGCCCGGAGCGGCCGAAGAGCAGGATGGCCGCGATGGCGATGGCGAAGGGTGGGGAGATGGTGGGCACCAGCGTCAGCGCGTGGGTGAGCCGCGGGAAGGGCATCCTGCAGCGCACCAGCGCGTAGGCGAAGACAAAGCCCAGCGCGGTGCCGCCGGCAGCCGTCGCCACCCCCATGATCATGGTGTCGCGCACCACCTGCCGGTAATACGGCCCGAAGTAGGGGTCGAAGTAGCGCTGGAAGTGCAGCAGGCTCAGCTCGCCCGATTCCAGCGAGACGAAGCCCTGCACCACCACGCGCATCAGCGGGAAGATGATGAAGGTCAGCGTGAAGGCGCCGATGGCCAGCAGTCCGATGGTCAGAATCGGGTCCTGGCCGATCAGGCGGAACTCCTGGATGCGTCGTCGCAGCGCCCCAACCAAGCCGGGACTCGATGCACTGAGGGGGGGTGTGGTCATGGGGAGATCGCTGGTTCGTTCCGCCGCAAGCGCGCCGGCGGTTCCTGGCGGATAGGAGTCGAGGCTTTAGCCGGCTTTTCGCCCGACCCGGCTGAAGCCTCGACTCCGGCTGCGAAACCCGGCTGCGGCCAGATAGGAGTCGAGGCTTTAGCCGGCTTTTCGCCAGACCCGGCTGAAGCCTCGACTCTGGCTGCGGGATCCGGTTGCGGCCAGATAGGAGTCGAGGCTTTAGCCGGCTTTTCGCCAGACCCGGCTGAAGCCTCGACTCCGGATTGCGGGACCCGGCATGGACAACGCGCAACATGCGCACAGCCATCGCCCGCAATTCCGGTTACGTGTTACGAGTTACGAGTTACGTGTTACGCATCACGACTCCCAACGACCCATGCGCGCAACACGTAACACGTCACGCACCGACCTTTATTCCTTCAGCGAGTCGGCGCCGGCGATCTCGTTGGTGAACTTGTCGACGAACGCCTTCTTGTTGTCGCCGCACCACTGGAAGTTGTAGTCGATCAGGTTGACCTCCAGCAGCTCAGGCTGCGAGGCGGCTGCTCCCTTGACCGTGGGCGCCTGGAAGGCGTTGTATTTCGGCCCCAGCTCCTGGGTGGCCGGCTCCAGCGCCCAGTCGAACCACTTCTTGGCGTTCTCCAGGTTCTTGGCGCCCTTGAGGATCCCCATGCCGCCGATCTCGTAGCCAGTGCCCTCTTCGGGGAAGGTGAGGGTCAGCGGCGATCCCTTCTTGATCTCGGCCACCACGTCGTGGGAGAAGAGAATGCCGACCGCGGCTTCTCCCTGGCCGACGAACTTGCCCGGCGCCGCGCCGCTCTTGGTGTACTGCAAGACATTGTCGGCCAGTTTACCCATCCAGTCCCAGCCGGCCTCTTCGCCCAGCATCTGCAAGCGGGTGCAGAGCGTGGTGTAGGAGGTGCCCGAGCTGGAGGGGTGCGCCATCAGGATCTGGCCCTTCATCTCCGGCGCCAGCAGGTCATCCCAGGAGGTGGGCGGGGTGATGCCGGAGTTGTTGTTGGTGGCAAAGCCCAGCGAGCCGACGTAGACCCCGGCCCAGTGCTTGTCCGGGTCGGCCATCAGCGTGGGGTTGATCAGGTTGGCGTAGTTGGGCGAGTCGTACTGCTCCAGCAGTCCCTCGTTCTTGGCGGCGACGAAGCTGTCGATGGGGCCGCCCCACCAGATGTCGAATTGGGGGTTGTCCTTCTCGTTGCGCAGGCGGGTCAGCGCCTCGCCGCTGGACAGACGCACGAAGTTGACGGTGATGCCGGGGTTGGCAGCTTCGAACTCGGTCTTCATGCCCTCGCACCACTCCACCTGGGGGGTGCAGAGCACGTTCAGCTCGTTGCTGGCGGCGGGCTGCGGCGCGACGGCCGGGGCCTGGCAGGCCACCACCAACACAACGATGGCCAGCAACATGGCCAACGAGAAGGCAAGACGACGGATGTTCATAGGTGCTCCTCCTTGAGCAAAACAGGTTGATTGGAACAAAGAGACAAAACGTGGAACGGGAGCGATTATACTTGCAACAAAACGATCACGCAAGAATGCCGCCATGGTAGCCAACATCCGACGCAAGCCGTGGCCCCCGCCCCAACCGGCAACAAAGCCCCCTGTTTTGTCGAATCTCCCCCGCTGCGCTACAATGACCCGACGATGGCCCCATCGACTGACCCCAGGCGCCAGACGTTTTTTGCCTGGCGGGCCATCCTTTGATCTCTGGCGCTGGGGGTTTGCCTTGTTTGACCCATGCCTGCACATATCTTAATCACCAACGACGACGGTGTATACTCGCCCGGCCTGCTGGCGTTGAAACAGGCGCTGGAGGCGGTGGGCCAGGTGACGGTCTTTGCGCCTGACCGCAACTGGAGCGCGGCCGGCCACAGCAAGACCATGCACAAGCCGCTGCGCATCAACCAGGTGACGCTGGCCGACGGCTCGTCAGCCTACACCACCAACGGCGCGCCCTCGGACTGCGTCGGACTGGCCCTGCTGGGCGCCATCCCTGACCCGCCGGACCTGGTGGTCTCAGGCATCAACCAGGGCGGCAACCTGGGCCACGACATCACCTACAGCGGCACGGTGGCCGGCGCGATGGAGGCGGTGGTGGGCGGCGTGCCGGCCATCGCGGTCTCGCTGGACGCGCGCGAGTGGTCCGATTTCGCCGCGGTCACCGCCGCGGTGGCGCACCTGGCCCGGCTGATCCTGGCCAACGGCCTGCCGCCCAACCTGCTCTTCAACGTCAACGCGCCCCCCATTCCCAGCGCTGAGGTGCAGGGCGTCGTCGTCACCCGTCTGGGCCAGCGCGTCTACCGCGATGTGTTGATCGGGCGGACCGACCCCAAAGGCCAGCCCTACTACTGGATCGGCGGCGAGCCGCCCAGCGGCGTGATCGAAGATGGCACCGACATCGGCGCCGTCGCCCACGGCTACATCTCCATCACCCCGCTCAGCATGGACATGACCGCCCACAGCTTCATGGCCACCCTCCAGTCCTGGGTCGCCCTTCCCACCCCGCACCCCCCATTAGCCATTAACCATTAACCGTTCACCATTCCCCAATTCCCCATTAACCATTCCCCAAATCCAGGTCTCCCATGCAAACCAACTACGCCTTCTTTCAGGGCCAGATCGTGCCCATCGAGCAAGCCAAAGTCAGCGTGATGACCCACGCGCTGCACTACGGCACTGCCTGCTTCGGCGGCATCCGCGCCTACTGGAACGAACAGCAGGAGCAGCTCTACATCTTCCGGCTGGAGGATCACATCAAGCGTTTCCTGAGCTCAGCCAGCCTGCTGTTGATGAACCTGCCCTACAGCGCCGAGCAACTGCGCGCTGCCGTGGTGGAGCTGCTCAGGTGCGAGGGGCAGCGCAACGACATGTACGTGCGGCCGCTGGCCTACAAGGCAGATCACAAGATCGGCGTGCTGTTGCACGACATGATCGACGAGGTCACCATCTTTGCCACCCCCTTTGGCCGCTACGTGGCCAACGAGGAGGGCGCATCGGTGTGCGTCTCTTCCTGGCGCCGGGTGGACGACAACGCCATCCCCGCCCGCGGCAAGATCGCCGGCGCCTACGTCAACTCCAGCCTGGTCAAGTCTGAGGCATTGATGGACGGCTACGACGAAGCCATCGTGCTCGACGAGTATGGCCACGCCTCGGAGGGCAGCGCGGCCAACATCTTCATGGTGCGCGATGGCCAACTGATCACGCCGCCGGTGTCGGCCAACATCCTGGAGGGGATCACCCGGCGCACCGTCATGGAGTTGGCCGCGGCCGACCTGGGGATCCGCGTCGAAGAACGGGAGATCGACCGCACCGAGCTCTACGTCTGCGATGAGCTCTTCTTCTGCGGCACCGGCGTCCAGGTTGCCTCCATCACCGCCGTCGACCGCCGGCCGGTGGGCGCGGGAGTCATGGGGCCCATCACCAACGCCATCCGCAACCTCTACTTCGACGTCGTGCGCGGCAACGTGGAACGCTATCGGTCGTGGAACACGCCGGTGTTCGATCATGCGTAACCCGTAATCCGTAACCCGGAGACAATTGCCATCCTCACACGCTCCGGGTTACGAATTACGCATTTGTGCCACGCACACCACCATCACACCTCACGTTTCACGCCTCACTATGATCTTTCGCCCCGCCTCCTCCACCGACGGCCGCCGTGCGCTGCTGGTCGGCCTGCTGTTGATCGCCCTGGACCTGCTGTTGGCGATCCTGATGGCCGCGCGGCCGGTGGGCGCGACGACCTTCCTGCTGCTGCTGTTGGTGCTGGCGCTCTGGCTGCCCATCAGCTACACGCTCTGGCGGGCCTGGCTCTGCCTCAGCCTGGTCTATTGGATCGACCGCAACGCCGTCACCCTGGCCTGGGGGCCGATCCGGCAGGTGATCCCCATCGGCGCGGTGCAGGAGGTGCAGCGGGAGGAAGCAGTTCAGGCGCTGATCGCCGGCCAGCGGCTGGCCCAAGGCCCCAACGGCCAGATCGATCAGCCGGTGCGCGCCTTGGCCGAGCGCTGGCCTCGCCTCGCGCCGTTGGTGATCTTCGGTCCTGACCTGGGCACGCGGCGCAAGCTGCCGCGCGCCAGGCTCTACAGCGTGGCCTCGCAGCCGCTGCCGCAACAGCTCCTGCTGCACGCCGGCGGCCGCGTCTTTGGCATCTCGCCGGCCGACCCTGAAGGCTTTCTGGCCTCGTTGCAGGAGCATCACCGCCTGGGACCGACCCACCTGGCGACGCAACAGCGGCAGTGGCCGGCCTGGATGCGCTTTCCCCTCTGGCAAGACCGTTTTCTGCTCAGCCTGCTGCTGGGCGGTTTTCTGGGCGTGCTGCTGTTGCTGGGCGTTGCCATGAGCCGTTTTGCGGCCCTGCCCTTCGCCCTGCCGCAGTGGGATGACCTGGACCGGCGCATGATCTTCCTCTTCCCCATCTTCGGCCTGGCAGTCTGGCTGATCAACGGCGCCTGGGGTTTGCTGATCTATGAGCGGCAGCGCGTGGCGGCGGGGCTGCTGTGGGGCGGCGCGTTGGCAGCCCAGCTTGCTGCCATGGCTGCACTTCTTTCCGTCACCAGGCTTTGAGCATGGATATCCTGCCCCGTCTTGCCCTCGGTCTGGCGCTCAGCGGCCTGATTGGCCTCCTGGCCTATCGGCGCAACGCGCTGGCGCCCAGCGGCGTGGCTGGCGCCATGCTGGTCGGCACGCTGATCTTCGGCTTCGGCGGCTGGACCTGGGGCCTGACGCTGATCGCCTTCTTTGTCAGCTCCAGCCTGCTCAGCCAGTACCGTCGCGCTGAAAAGCAGGCCGTGGCCGAGCAGTTCGACAAAGGTCAGCGCCGCGACCTGGGGCAGGTGCTGGCCAACGGCGGCCTCGGCGCGCTGTTGGCGCTGGCGGTCTTTTTTCTGATCGACCTGACCGGCCAGGTGCGGGCCGGCAATCCGCTCTACATCTATCTGACCGTCGCCTATTTCGGCGTCATGGCCACCGTCAACGCCGACACCTGGGCCACCGAGCTGGGCGTGTTGGCCCGCGAAAGGCCGCGGCTGATCACCACCGGCCGGCCCGCGGCGCCCGGCACATCGGGCGGCATCACCCGCTACGGCACGCTGGCCGCGCTCACCGGCGCCGCCTTCATCGGCGTGACCGCGTTTCTCCTGATCCAGCTCGCCTCATGGGCCACGCGCGCCCAGTTGCTGCTGGCCGATCTGCCCATCGTGGCCATCGCGGCCGTGGCCGGCCTGGTAGGCTCGTTGTTCGACAGCCTGCTGGGCGCCACGGTGCAGCGCATCTTCTGGTGCGACCGCTGCGAGAAGGAGACCGAACGCCAGGTGCATAGCTGCGGCGCGCCCACCCGTCCCCTGCGCGGCTGGAGCTGGATGAACAACGACATGGTCAACCTCCTCTCCTCGCTGGTGGGTGGGCTGCTGGCAGGCAGCCTGGGTTTGCTGATTCTCCTGTAGAACCGTACAATGACCAACATGTCTGGCACCCTTCAACCATCAAGCTGGCCCCTTGGCCAGCCTCTGACCACGCCGCGCTCTGGCCGGTCTCTGACCGAGCCAGCCCGCCCCGCCCCGCGCTCTGGCCGGTCTCTGACCGAGCCAGCCCGCCCCCAATCACCTCATTGGTGCTCTGGCCGGTCTCTGACCGAGCCAGCCCGCCCCCAATCACCTCATTGGTGCTCTGGCCGGTCTCTGACCGAGCCAGCCCGCCCCCAATCACCTCATTGGTGCTCTGGCCGGTCTCTGACCGAGCCAGCCCGCGAGCCTCGCCCATGAGCAGCGCCGGAACATCCGTCTATCTCTCAGTCGTGATCCCCTGCTACAACGAAGCGCGCAACCTGGAACGTGGGGTTCTGGAGGAAGTCGATCAGTTCCTCAGCCGGCAGTCCTACTCCTGGGAAGTGATCGTGGTGGACGACGGCTCGACAGACGACAGCCGGCAACTGGTCGAGAGCCGCATCGCCGGCAAGCGGGGCTTCTCGCTGCTCCCCATCGTCCACGGCGGCAAGCCGGCGGCCGTCTGGGCCGGCATCCAGGCCGCGCAGGGCGAGATCGTGCTCTTCACCGACATGGACCAGTCCACGCCGATCCACGAGGTGGATCAGTTGCTGCCCTGGTACGACGCCGGCTACCAGGTGGTCATCGGCTCGCGCGGCGCGGCGCGCGAGGGCTTCAACCTGTTGCGCAAGCTGGGCAGCCTGATCTTTCGCGGCCTGCGCAGCCTCTTCCTGCTGCGCGATATCAACGACACCCAATGCGGCTTCAAGACTTGCCGTCGCCATGTGGCGCTGGAAACCTTCCCCCGCTTGCAGTTCTTCAAGCAGGCCGAGCGCCCCAGCGGCTGGAAGGTCTCCGCCTACGACGTCGAGCTGCTCTTCATCATGGAAAAGGCCGGCTACGCCATCAAGGAAGTGGTGGTGGAGTGGCAGAACCGCGACGTGAGCGTCACCAAGGGGCAGCAGAGCGATCTCCTGCGCTACGTCAACGAGTCGCTGGAGATGGCGCGTGAGATTCTGCGCGTCAAGCGCAACGAAATGCGCGGCATGTACGACATCGCCTAGCCGCCCCAGCCAGCAACGAAAACAGCCCGAGACATGATGTCTCGGGCTGTTTCTATGAGCCGCCAGAGGCTCGAACTCTGAACCTAGGGATTAACCTACCGCACTGACTTTCGCCAGCCAGGTCAGCAGACACTGTTGCGGTCTGGACCATCTCTTCACCCCGGGTCTGGCCCGCCGGGGTGCGCTGCGTATGGCCTCTGAGGGCTCTCTCATCGCTGAGGTTGCCTGCTGATTGCCCATCTATCTGACAGATTGTCACGTCAGGAAAACGTACCGTCAGCTTTAGGGGGTCCCAGCATATAGCAGCGTCCACTCTACAAGTTACCCTGTAGAGGCTCCATTCTTAAAGTCCCTTGCTCTACCATTGAGCTAGCGGCCCATGGACGCCAGTATAACATAGGATCGCACGACGGGCAAAAGGTCACGGCGTCATGAAAGCCCATGCTGCGCTTGGCCATGGTGTGTCTGGTTTGGTTCCTGGCGGTGATTCTGCTATCATAGGCCCATGCACTCCCGCTCTGTTGCACGCTTCATCGGCGTTTTATCGGCGCTGGCGCTGGCCGCCGCCGGCCAATATCTGCTGAACCAGCCGGACCATTGGAGCCCCCTGCTGGCTCGGCTGCCGCTGGCGCTCTATGGCCAGCCCACCCTGGCCATCGGCCTGCTGCTGGCTGGCGCGTTGATCTTTGCCCTGGCGGCGCCCGGCCTGGCCCCGGCGACCACCGGCCGGGCGGCGGCCGCCGCGGACTTCGTCGATCACCCCACCCGCTGGGCGCGGCCCTTGTTCATCGCCTCCCTGCTGAGCTACGCCTTCAGCGTCGGGCTCTTTCTGCTGGCCGGCGAATCGGGCTGGGTGCGCGCGGGCTGGCTGGCTGGCATCGGGCTGCTGATCGCCTCCCAGACCCCCTGGGGAGCGGCCCGGACGCTGCCCAGCCGCTGGCGGCGCGATTGGCGCAGCTATGGGCTGCCAATGCTGCTCCTGCTGGCGGCCGCGGGGCTGCGTCTCTACCGGCTGGGCGAGCTGCCGCAGGACCTGCACGGCGACATGGCCTCCCACGGCCTGCAGGCGCTGGCGCTGCTGGCCGGGCAGGTGGAGGGCATTGTGGCGCTGGGCTGGGCCGACATCCCCATGACTGGCTTTCTGCCGGCCGCGGCCATGATGCGCCTTTCCGGCGACAGCGGCGCGTTGGGGCTGGGCCTGGCGTCGGCGCTGGGGGGCGTGCTGAGCGTCTGGGGGCTCTACGTCTGGCTGAATGAGACGCTGGGCCGCCGCGTGGCCCTGATCGGCGCCGCCCTGCTGGCCGTCTCCTACACCCACATCCACTTCAGCCGCATCGCCGAGTACATGGACCCGGCGCCCTTTGCCATCTGGGCGCTGGCCATGCTGGCCATCGGACTGCGCCGCCGGCAAAGCCTGCCTTTTCTGCTCAGCGGGCTGCTGCTGGCCGGCGCCAGCCTGATGTACTACTCCGGCCGGGTGATCCTGGTGGTGGCGGCGCTCTTCCTGCTCTACCTGCTGCTGGTGGAGCGCCGTCTGCTGTGGGCCAACCGCCGCGGGTTGCTCTGGCTGGGACTGGGCGCGGTGATCGGCCTGGGGCCGATGCTGCCCTTCTTCCTGATGGAGCCGGCCGGCTGGCTGCAACGCTCGCGCGAGGTGTGGGTCTTCAATCCAGCGGTGCTGGAGCATTCCCGCCACAAATACGGCGTGGAAACGGTGGGCCAGATCATGCTGGAGCAGGTGCGGCGCAGCTTGCTGATGTTCAACCACTCCATCGACAGCAGCACGCAGTTCGGCTTTCCCAAGCCGCTGGTGGACACCATCAGCGGGCCGCTGGTCGTGCTGGGCACAGCCTACGCGCTGGCCCACCTGCGGCGCTGGCCGGCCGGGCTGCTGGCCATCGCCCTGTTCACGGTGGTGGTCATGGGCAGCATCCTGACCGACAATCCTCCCTTCTGGCCGCGGCTGGTCTTCGTGCTGGCGCCGGCCATGGGGCTGGCCGGCCTGGCGGTCGATCGCGCCTGGAAGGCGACCACCGACGCCTTCGGAGAGGAGACCGGGCGCATCGTCGCCATCATCGTGGTGGGGGGACTGCTCTACGTCGGCCTGTTGAACTGGACGCTCTACTATCAACTTGCCGTCCACAACGGCCGGCCGCGCGCGCTGGTGGGGCGACTGGCCGCGACCCTGCCCCCTGACGCCGCGCTCTGCATCGTGCCCGACGACGACAACGGCTGGATCCACGGGCCGGAGGAGCGGGAGATCGCCTTCTTCCTGGGCCAGCGGCCCGGCTACGCGGTCACGCTGAACGCCGAGGGCCGCATCGCCGACTATCCCGCCCCCTGTCTGGAGGCCAGCGCGGTCTGGATCGTGCCCCAGCCGCGTCAGTCGCTGCTGTCGGAGATCCAACAGCGTCTGCCCGGCAGCATCACCACTGCCCATGGGCCGCGACCGGGAGAGACGGCCTTCTTCGTCGTACAAAGCCCATAGGCCCGCCCCGCCGTTGGTTGAGTAGCCTTCTGACGCTTGCACCTGCACTTGCGCCGAAACGCAGCGCAGGTGCAAGCGTCGAAACCAACGGCGGGACGGGCGGCTGAGCCGTCCCGCGACGACGACCGCTAGGCCTGGCCCGCGGCGACGACGATGGCCAGGATGCCCATGAAGACCACGATCATCACGATCACCGCCAGGATCAGCGCGGGGAGGATGGCGGCCAGCAAGGCCCGGCCAAGGTCCAGGCGCTGGCTGACCTGCACCGCCTTGACATAGACCACCACCCCCCACAGCCAGCCGACGAAGGCGAGAAACGGTCCGACGCAGGGGATGGGCATGAAGATGCTCAGCAGATTGGGGATGGCGAAGAGCGCGGTCAGACCGAGGAAACGGTCGACGCCGCCGTTGCCGCCCATCAGCCGGGCCACGAGCAGCACCCAGATCGCATAGCCCAAGAAGGCGCCCAACTGGACCAACGCGCCCGTCACCCACCCGCCCAGCGCCTGGAACCAGCGGGCCAGGCCGCGCGGCAGCGGGGTCTCCAGGCTGTCGATGGCCAGGCCGATGCGCATGCCGTGCAGGAAGAAGTCAGAGAACTGCTCCATGAACAGTTGGCTGGTCTCATCCTGCTGCGGCGTGGTCTGTTGCCAGAGCTCCATGCTGCGCTGGAACTCCTGGCTGAGCCGGTCGGCATCCTCCACGTCGACGACACGCACGCCTTGCACGAAGGTCACGGCCGAGGACACGCCGCCGGCCAGCAGAAAACAGGCCAGCAAGATCAGCACGCCGCGCTTCATCGCGTCCTTGCGGTCGCGAAACTGCTCGTAGGCCGGCGTGCGCAAGAGGGCAATATCCCGCAGGGTGATCAGCAGGGCGCTCATGACACACCTCCTGCCAACAACATCATCAGCGCGCCGGCCGCCACCCCGGCGATCAGGCTGATCAAGAGAACGAAGACCACCGAAGGCAGCAGCGCGGCCGCGACCGAGCGCTGCCAGCTCAGATCATGCACCGTGCGCAGCGCCATGTAGTTGCACAGCAGCGTCCACGTTCCCAGGCTGAAGACCGCCACGAAGGGGAGCACGGCCAGCAGGTTCAGCAGCTGCGGCGCCGCGGCCAGCGCCGTCGCGCCCAGCGTCTGGTTCAGCGTGCCCAGGCCGCCCAGCAGCCGGGCAAACAGGTAGGCCAGCAGGCCGTAGATCAGCCAGACGACGATCAGACCCAGCGGCGTGGTCACGATGCCCAGCAGCGAGCTGGCCGGCGACGGCGACATGGCCTGGACCGCGTCCCAGATGCCATTCCAGATCTGATACCAGGTCGCCTCGGCCTGCGGGTTCTGCTGCATGAACTGCCACCAGGGCATCTGCTGCAAGTTGGTCAGGATCAGGTCGCGGATGGCGGCCACGTTGGGACTGCTGGCCCATTCCAGCGTCGCGCCGATCACGCCCACCAGCCCCAGCGCCACGCCCAGCACCGCCAGCACGTACAAGCCCTCGACGAAGGGGTTGTCGTCATCGCGCATGCGGGCGTAGGCGTCGCGCTGCAAGAAGAGGGCGTCCCACAGCAGGACAAACGGCTTTGTGATTGCGTGCATGGTTCCTCCTTGCACCCGGACGAAACAACGGTTGCCAAAACGGCAGATGTCAAGGCATCGAGGCTACGCGGCGGCCCGCGCCTGCGCCGCCAGGTCGGCCACCAACGCCCGCTCCTCTGCCTCGCTGCTGATGCGGCCATCCAGCCAGGCGCTGCGCGCGGCGTCCAGCACCTGGCGGTAGAGGGGGCCGGGCGCCAGTCCCATGCGCTTCAGATCGCGGCCATCGGTGAATGGCCGCACGAAACGCAGCGTCTGCTCATAGCGCTGGATGTGGCCGGCCACTTCCGCGGACGCGGTGATGATCGGCAGCAGGAAGCGGGAGCCGTCGGAGGCATCCAACAGAATCCGATAGATCTCGCTGGGCGGCAGGTCAGGCTGGGCCAGCCGCGGCAGATGCGGCTTCAGCTCGTGCAGGTTCCGCAGCAGGGTGAGCGTGCTGCGCATCAGGTTCAGCCGCTGGTCCAACTGGGCAAAGGCCAGCGCGTCCAGGCGGTAGGTCCAGATGGCGAAGTAGAGCTGATCCACGTCGGAGGGCAACGGGCCGCTGTGGGCCTGCATGGCCGCGCGCAGGCGCTGGAAACGTTCCACCACCCAGTCGTCCACGTGCAGCTCGGGGTGGATATGGTCCAGCACCCCCAGTTCTCCCAGACGGCGCAGCGCCTGCTCCGGTCTCTCCTCGGCAAAGATCAACTCAATCTCGTGGCGCACGCGGGCAGGGGTCACCCGGTCCAACAATGCCACGGCGTCGCTGATCAGCTCGGCGGTGCGCTGCTCGATCTGAAAGCCGAAGCGCTGCTCGAAGCGGGCCGCGCGCAGGATCCGCGTCGGGTCATCCACGAAGCTGTGGGTGTGCAGCACGCGGATCAGCCCCTGCTGCAGGTCACGCTCGCCGCCGTAGAAGTCCAGCAGTTCCCCCCACCGGCCGGGGGTGAGGGCGATGGCCAGGGTGTTGATGGTGAAATCGCGGCGGTGCAGGTCCAGCTTGATGGAGCCGCGCTCCACGGTGGGCAGCGCGGTCGGCTCGGCGTAGAACTCAGTGCGCGCGCTGACGAAATCCAGCGAGCTGGGCAGGGCGCGGGCAGAGGAGAGGGCGGCGGGGTGCGGGACCGCGGCGGCCTCAGGGTGATCGGACGGCGTGAGATCGTCGGGCGGCGCGGAGACCCCGCTGTCTGGCGCCGGCTGGTCGGCGTCGTCGCCGGGCAGGATCCACTTGGCGGCGCCGAAGCGTTTGTGGCTGCGCACGCGGCCGCCATGCACCTGGGCCAGGCCGCGGGCCAGCTTGATGGCGTCTCCCTCCACCACCAGGTCCACATCGAAATTGGCCCGGCCCAGCAACAGGTCGCGCACGAAGCCGCCCACCGCGTAGAGGGGATAGCCCAACTGCTCGGCGCTCTGGCCGGCCTGGCGCAGGGTGGTCAACAGCGGGGCCGGCAGGCCAGCCTCCATGCGCAGGCTGATGTCCTCGCGCCGCGAGTGCGCAGCGGGGCTGCCCCACAGCTTGATCAGGTCGGTGCGGGTGACGATGCCGATGATCTGGTCGCTGGCCGGATCCACCACCGGGATCTGGCCCCAGCCCGACTCGATCATCAGCCGCTGCAGGTCGGTGATGCTGGTCTCCGGGGTGACGGTGATGTGGCCGGTGCGCATGTAGCGGTCGATGGGATGGCTGGCCAGGCCGTGGTAGGTGGCGCGGTCCACCTGGCGGCGGCTGATGATGCCGCGCAGTTGGCTGGCCTGGCTGGGCCGCGGGCCGGCGCGCTGGCCGCTGTCGCCGCTCTCCACCACCGGATAGCCCTCGAAGCCGTAGCGCCGGATGATCTGCGCCATCTCCTCCACGGTGGCGCCGCTGGGCACGATCACGGGGGCGCCGTGGGTCATGATCTGGGCCACGGTCACCGAGGGCTTGACCGTCTCGCGCAGCAGCTCCACCAGTTGCCGCTGCACATCTTCCAGCCGGCGATGGCGGATCAGCGCGGCGGCCGCGCGCGCGTGGCCGCCGCCCCCCAGTTGCTTGGCAATGTGCCCCACGTCGATGGCGTCGCTGGTGCTGCGCGCCACCATCTGCAGGCGGTCGCCCAGGTCCACCAGCAAGAAAAGCCCATCGGGCTCATAGACATCGCGCAGGCTGTGGGCCAGGGTGCTGATCTCGTCGCTGAAGCCGGGCGCGCTGGCCGCGGCGATCACCACCGAGTGGCCGGCGATATCGACCACCTGGCTGGTCTCGGTCAGCTTGCTGTACAGCTCGGTCTGGGCCGGGGTCAGGGGATGATAGAGGAAACGGCGCAGCACTTGCAGGTTGGCGCCCTGCTCCAGCAGCCAGGCGCTGGCGCGCAGGTCGCGCGGCGTCGTGGTGACGTAGACCAGCGACCCGGTATCCTCGTAGATGCCCAGCAGCAAGAGCGTGGCCTCGACCTGGGTCACGGGCAGGTTGCGTTCGGCGATGCGCTCCACCAGCAGCGTGGCGGTCGCGCCCACCTTGTCCCCCCAGTACTGCCAGCCCGGCTCGTCGGGGTTCTGCCAGGCGTGATGATCGATGTAGAGCCCGGGGGTGTCGGGCCGCATCCCGCGCACCGTGGTGAAGCTCTGGGTATCGACCACAATCACCCGCTCCACCGGGCGGCGGGGCAGCTCCTCCTGGCGGCGAAAGGGCAGCCCGCTGCGGTAGAGGGCCAGGAACTCGCGCAGGTTGCGGTTCAGCGTGCGCGGCAGCACCGGCACAGCCTCAGGAAAGAGCTTGTGCGCCCCCAGCATCGAGGCCAGCGCGTCGAAATCGGTGTGTTCGTGGGTGAGGATGAGGGTGATGCTCTCTGCGGCCATGGGCGTCTCCGCGCGCTATTGTACCACAGGCCATGGACGACAACATAACGACTGGACGCGCGCTTGGCTACGGGCGTGGGCTGGCCTGCGATAACGAGTAATGCGTAATGCGTAAGTACTAGTACACGTCGGCCTAAATCGGTCTTCACTCACTGCTCAAGCCGGTTCCGTGAACCGGCGGCGTTGTGGGCGCAAACCCGGCGGATCACGGATCTGCCGGGTGCAGGTAAACTGAAGCGTTATTTACGCCAACTTGTACTAGAACACGTCGGCCTAAATCGGTCTTCACTCACTGCTCAAGCCGGTTCCGTGAACCGGCGGCGTTGTTGGGCGCACACCCGGCGGATCACGGATCCGCCGGGTGCAGGTAAACTGAAGCGTTATTTACGCCAACTTGTACTAGAACACGTCGGCTTAAATCGGTCTTCACTCCCTGCTCAAGCCGGTTCCGTGAACCGGCGGCGTTGTTGGGCGCACACCCGGCGGATCACGGATCCGCCGGGAGCAGGGTACCTGTATAGTTACATGCGTAATGCGTAACCGGAGGCGTCTGTGACTCCCGCTGGGGTAGTGCCGGGGTCAACGCTGGGGCCGACACCGATGCCGATGCTGGGGCCGGCGCCGATGCTGGGGCCGGTCTCTGACCGAGCCCCGTCCCGACTCAGTGCTGGGGCCGGTCTCCGACCGTGCCCCGCCCCGACCCCAGCGGCGCGCGCGCCAGCGCGGTGTAGACCGCCCCGTCAGGCCGCAAATCGCTCTGAAACAGCACGATCTCCCCCACCGCCACCCGACCCAGCTCGCCGACCTGCACCCGCCCCAACGCAGCGCTCAGCGCCTGACGCTCAGCCGCGCTGCCGCGGTCGTTGACGCGCCCCAAGGTCAGGTGCGGGCTGAACGGCCGCGTCTCCCGCGCATAGCCCAGCCGGGACATGTGCAGGTCCAGGGCGCGCTGCACCCCCAGCAACGCCCTGG
>Ga0209200_1001387_pt1 | contig 24425 bp, 21 predicted proteins | sample AD_UKC033_MetaG_FD_184406 | JGI IMG/M metagenome (GOLD analysis project Ga0209200, IMG submission 184406) | Active sludge microbial communities of municipal wastewater-treating anaerobic digesters from USA - AD_UKC033_MetaG (SPAdes) (version 2) | ecosystem: Engineered > Bioreactor > Anaerobic >... | reverse complement strand
GGCTCGGGCGGTATTCTGGGCGACGTGCGGCGTCACGTTCATCTCGCGGCACGCCTTCACAAAGCCCTGCGTGTCATAAGCCTTGTCCGCCCCCACGGTGACGCGCTGCCCCGGCCGGGCGGCGTCCATGCCGGCCGAGGCGGTCGTGACGCATTGCTTGATCTCGGCGGTGCCTGTCAGACCAGGCCGCACCGGATCGGCGATGCCGTTGCCGGCAAGCGGGCGCGCACGCCAGGATCGCTGGAGGTATGGACATGTACGCGAACCTACTCCGCATCGAGGTCTACCGTGATGGGGCCATCCGCATGGTCCCCGAGCATCGGTGCAAGGGTCGAGTTGCCGTGGGTGCCGAGGTCACCCTCGCATCGGGTTTCCGTGGATTTCTGCTGGCCACCGGCACCCGTCATGTGTTCGCGGTAGAGGCGGCCGAGGCCGATGGCGTGAATGCTTGCTGGACGCCCTCCCCGGTCGCCGCACGACCTCCTCCCCGAAGGAGGGTGAGCGCCCGCTACGTACGGCTGGGTGGGGGCTCTCATCGCCGCGGCTCCACCACCACGGCGGAGCCGCAGGCCCGCACCTTCCTCCCCCAGGCATAGCCGCGCACCCGCGAGGTGGCATGGGAGAAGAACCCGGAAAGGACGATGACCAGGGAGAAGGCCTCGGCCCGCCAGGCGGGAAAACGCGCGGCCAGAACAAGCAGGACCACCTTGAGCAGAATGACCTGCCCTTTCAGTTGCAGCAGCCAGGCGGCATCGGTCCAGACATAGAGCAGGGCGAGCAGGCCGCCGCTGGCAAGGGCAAGATGCCAGAATGGCAGCCACTGTGTTTCCGGCAGGTTGGACAGAAAGCCGCCGCCGATGCCGGCGATCCCCAGCAGATGGGCACAACGAAGGCCGATGTTGACCCAACGCTGACCGGGGAAAAACCGGGGTGGAGGTGGAAGGAATCGATGCCTGGGACTCATGTTCGATCCTTCGTTGCAAAAATGCCCGAACACCAGGGCCAGCGGATTTGTGCTGCATGAAGCAACTCCGGCCTCACCACGGCGACGGCAAGACGATACCGGCGCGCATCCAGCTGCGTGAACGCCGCCGCGAAACCACCCTCACCACGAAATTCCAGTGGACCCAGCTCATCGATGACCAAAAGATCGCAGGCTGCCAGCCGCGCCAGGCGGGCATTGGCCCAGGCGAGCACCGCCAAATCAAAGCGCCAGCCCAGCCCTGCCATACCGGTCAGTCCGGGAGACGGGCGTTCGGCAAGGCGACGCCGCTCACCCGTCGTCAAATCCACCAGGTCGATGGCGGTCTTGCGGCCTCCCTCGAACACCGGCGGCGAAAGCAGTCCGGCGACATGGAGCCGGGCGGCGCGGGCCGTCCGGACCAGTTCCCCGCACCAGCGCGTCTTGCCTGCGCTTCGTGTCCCGGTGAGCAGGATCAGCGCCGGACCGACATCCCGGCAAACGTCCCCGATCAGGGTTGCCGGCAAGGGCGTGGCCGGGTTCATGGTTTACCCCTTGTAGCGGGGAGGCAAGCGGCGACGGCGGCGACATCGGCCTCATAGAGCACCGCCAGCCGTTCAGGTGTGGCGGTTGCCCGAGCCATGCCCTGGGCGACGATCTGACCCGTTTTCAGCAAGGCAAGCCGGTCGGCCACCTTGAAAGCATGCTCCGGCTGGTGGGTGGACATGAGGATGGCGATGCCATCCCGCTTCAGCCGTTCGATCTCCCCGAGCACACGCAACTGGTTGCCGAAATCCAGACTGGCGGTAGGCTCGTCCAGGATCAGCATCTTCGCCTCCTGGGCCAGCGCCCGGGCGATGAGCACGAGCTGACGCTCGCCTCCCGAGATTTCCGTATAGATTCGTCCGGCCAGATGGGCGATGCCGAGGCGAGCCAGCGCCACCCCGACAGCGGCACGATCCTGCGGCGAAGGACTGGAAAAGCGCCCCATGCGCGCCGTGCGCCCCATCAACGCCACATCCTCCACGGTAAACGCGAACAATCCCGCGTGAGCCTGGGGCACATAGCCGATCTGTCGGGCGAGCTCCAGTCGCGACCAGTCGCGCAGGGGACGACCGGCGATGGTCACCACCCCGGCCAGCGGCGGCAGCACGCCCAGCAGGGTGCGAAACAGCGTGGTTTTTCCACCTCCATTGGGCCCGAGCAGGCACAGCACTTCCCCGGTGGCCACGCACAGGTCGATGTCCCCGCCAACCCGACGGCCCCGGTAACCGATGGCCAAGCCGCGCGCCTCGAGCAAGCTCATGTCGTCCGGCCGCTTCTTGCCAGCAGGACAAGAAAGACGGGCGCGCCGACCAGGGCGGTCAGGATGCCCAGCGGCAGTTCGATGGCGGTGGCCGAGCGGGCCAGGGTATCGGCGGCGATCACGAAACCACCACCCAGCAACAACACGGCCGGGAGCAGCCGCGAGAACTCCGGCCCCACCAGCAGCCGCGCGGCATGGGGCACCACCAGGCCGACCCAGCCGACAATGCCGGCGACCGCCACGGCGGCAGCGGTCATCAAGGTTGCGCAGACGATCAGGGTGGCGCGCAATCGCGACACATTCACTCCCAACGCGGCCGCTTCCTCGTCGGAGAGCGAGAGAAGGTTCACCCGCCAGCGCAGCAGCAACATGGGCAACAATCCGGCGACCACCAGCGGCGCCGCCAGGGCAAGATCCCCGGTCGTGACGGCATTGAGCCCGCCCAGCAGCCAGAAGGTGATGGAAGGCAGTTGCACGCTCGGGTCAGCGAGCACCTTGGCCAGCGAAATCCCGGCGGAAAACAGCGTGCCCACGGCCACGCCCGCGAGCACCAGCACCAGTACCGGATCGTGGCGACGCACCAGCCCGGCGACGAAATAGACCGTGCCCACGGCCAGCAACCCACCGCAGAAGGCCAGGCCTTGCACCCACAGCAGCGAGAACCCCATCAGGATGGCCAGTGCGGCCCCCAGCCCCGCGCCAGCGGAAACACCGAGGATGTCGGGCGACACCAGGGGGTTGCGAAACATGCCCTGATAGGCAGCCCCGGCCGCCGATAGCGCCGCGCCGATCAGGAACCCGGCGGCAATGCGCGGCAGCCGCAGGTTCCAGACCACCACGGCGGTGTCGTTTTCCGCCCATGGCCCGGCCCGCAACGCGCGCAGCACATCACCGGGCGACAGCGGATAGGGGCCGAACGCAAAGGCAGCGAGCAGTGCGGTGAGCGTGAATACCGCCATCAGCACGAAACGATCGGGCAGGAAAAACAGCCGCACGGTCAGACTCCGGCCAGCAGACGCGCAAGTTGATCCTGTTCAGGCGCGTGGCCGTAGAAGAGGCGGTGGAAATCCCGGGCCTGGCCCACCCAGTCGATGCCGTCGTCGTGGCCATGCAGGCGCGAGGCGAGCCAGCGCACGCCGATCAGCCGGTTGACGCCGGGAGGACCATCCAACCAGCCGAAGGGCTGGCTGGGGACCAGGTGGAGCCGGCCGTTTCTGACCGCCGGCAGGCGCTTCCAGAAGGCGTCCTCGCGGGCGCGGGCATGAAACTCCGGGTACTGGGTGACGATGACGTCCGGTGCCCAGGCCAATACCTGTTCCGGCGAGACCCGCGCCAGTCCGCCGACACCCGACGGCGGGGCGGCATTGACGCCACAGGCGGCCTCGATGCATTCACCATTGACCGAACCCGGAAGTGGCGTTTCCAGCCCGTCGGCGCCGCGCGCGAGATAGACCTTCGGTCGGCCTTGCGGGCGCACGTCCCGACAAGAGAGCAAGGTCGATTCGGCGAAGCGCGCGAGCCGCTCGCCGCGTTCCGCCGCGCCCAGCAGTCCACCGCAGTCGCGCAGTTGACGCGGACTGTCGGCCAGCCGCCCGTCCACCAGCACATAGGGGATGCGCGTCTCCCGTGCCACCCGCTCGGCGAGGGAAAAGTAGGTTTCATCCACGGTGCCGGCGTCGATGATGAGGTCGGGTTTCAGAGCGACGAGCCTTTCCAACGGCAGCGTGCTGCCGCGCCCGGCCAGGCGTCCGAGCATGGGCAGGTCGCGCTGCCCGCGCGCGAGCAACGCGCGCGCCTCGTCGGACAAAGGCCACGGCCAGCCCATGAGCTTGTCGGGGACCAGCACATAGGCCAGCACGGCCGCCGGGGCCCCGGCGGCGAACACCCGCCTGATCCGCCCGGGTGGCGGCAACTGGCCGAAGACAAAGAATTTCCGGGGTACCGTCGACTCGGCGAAACAGGTCGCCCAGGGCAGTGCGGCCAGGTTGGCGAGAAACACTCGGCGGTTCATGGGGCGGCTCCAACACAGGTGGCGTAGCTGTCGCAACCGCCGCAAGCGGGGGGATTCAGGTCGGCAATGCCCAGCTCCCGGCCCAAGGTCTGGAACAGGTAGCGCTTCCATTTCAGGTCGGCGTGGTTGCCCTCCGCCAGGGCCGGGAAATGTAGGGCGATGAGCCGGCTGGTCTCGGCGCGGCAGGACAAGCCCAGGTCCTGCCACAGATGACGCTGGCCAAACCCCGCAGCCGCGATGGCGCGGGCCAGCCAGCGAGCCGGACGCCCGCCCATATCAGGGGCTTGGTGCGCTTCGATCAGACGCGCAAGCGGGTCGAACAATGCGGGGGTTTGCGCCAAGCACAGCATGTAAGCCGGCGAAATGTCCGGGATCTCGGCCGCGGCACCGGGCAAGCAAGTCTCGAGCATGTCACGGTACCCCCGCTGGTTCAGGCCCAGGGTGCAGGCATACAGGGAAAGCTCCCCTGCCTGGGCGTTGCGCAGCACGCCGGCAATGGCGGCCCGCCCCAAGGGCAACAAGCCGAACCGGGCGAGCAGGGCACGTTGAACGCCCGCGGCAATGCGCGCCGGGCGCTCGGCCACACCGAAGACACGGCTGCCTTCCGACACCGCTTCATCGTTTCGGCCGTGGCTGAGTGCCTGCCCCGAGCCGCCTCCCCAAGCCGTTTCGACCGCCAGGTCGACATTGCCGCCCGCGACGAAACTGGGCCCCAGGCCGATCACCAGGGGCGCCCGGCCGCGCTGAGACTCGGGTATGGCGCGTGTTCTCATGCGCGCATCCACCAGCACCTCGGGCTGCAGAGCCGCGAGAATCGCATCGAGAGGCAACGCGCAGACCGCGATGTCATGGGCGCCGTTGCGCGCCCAATGGGCCACATCGGATTCACGTCGGGCCATGACGCCTGCCAGCTGGGCCACACCCTCGAACAACGCATCGGCAAAGGACTGGCCGCGCCGTGTTACCGCCGGCGCTGGGGATTCCTCCAACACCACGGCGTAGCCGGCCTCATGCAGGCGGAGCGCCACCGCCGAGGCCACGTCATTGACGCCGCGCACCAAAGCATAGGGGCGAAGGCCACGCATATCCGACCCGGCCCTAGAAGCGGTAATTCAGGTTGGCGAACCACATGCGACCGGCGGCGGGGAAGCCGTAGTCGAGTTCGTAGTTCTTGTCGGTTACGTTGCTCACCCCCGCCTCGGCGGACAGATCTTTCATGGGCCGCCAGACCGCCTTCAGGTTGAGGGTGGCGAAGCCATCGAGCTTGACCGTGTTGGTGGCCCAGCGGCCGCCGTCGTGCTCGGCGAAGGCGATCAGATCCACGCTGGCGACCGGCCGCCAGAGGGCGTGCAATATGATCTTGGTTTCGGGGATACCGGTCAGTTTGACCGTGGGATCACTGAGGTTTTTCACATCCATCCAGGTCACGTTGCCGCCGATCTCCCACTGCGTGCCCAGCGGCGTTTTCAGACCAAGCTCGACGCCCTTGATGCGTGCCTTGCCAACGTTCTGCATCTGGCATTGGTTGGTAGCCGAGCAATTCAATGCCGGATTGGGGCGCACTTCCTGAATCTTGTCCTGGATATCGTTCCAGAACAGGGCGGCCTCAGCCGTGGCGCCAGCCCAGGGTTGCCCCTGGTAACCGATTTCGTAGTTGCGCGCCTGCTCCGGCCCAAGGTCCGGATTTGGGATGAAATTGCCCAGGCGTGCGGAGTAGCGATCCTTGAGCGTGGGCAGACGCGTTTTCTCGGCAACCGTGGCGTAAAGACGCGCTGCCGGGGAAAGGTCGTGGAAAAGACCGATTTGCGGATCAGTCGAGGTTTGCTTGTCGGGCAATGCGTAAGCCGGACCGGGGCCGGATTTATAAACCTTGTCCGGGGCCAGCTCGTGGTGGGCAAGGCCCAGGGAGAGCAAGGTCTTGTCACCCAGGGTGATGCCGTCTTCGATGGAGAGGGAGCGCAAGGTATCCTCGAAGTCGGCGTTGAGCAGGTTGTTGCCGTCCCTCTCCTCGTGTCGGTCGCTCTTGTAATGCCCCACGAGGCGCAGGGTGTGGCCGCTGAAACGGCGCGACTCCAGCTCAACCGAGCCACCGATGGTTTTATCGTGGTAAATGCTGCGTCCCGTGCTAACGCTGCCGGAACCGGATGTCTTCAGGGTGGTGTAGGTGCTGTCGGTATAGGTGTCGACTTCGTTGTCGAATTTGTCCGTGTAAAGCCGCAGCTTCAGGGTCTCATGGACACCCAGGCCGGTGCGCGAGACGAAATAGAGGCTTTCCTTGTCCCAGTAGGGCCATTGCCAGTAGCGCGCCGTCGGGACGGTGGAGGGCGGCTGCCCCTTCTCACCGTTCTGCTTGGTATAGGTCAGGGCGTATTCGTCGCCACCACCGGGGGTGAGGCCCAGTTTCAGCGTCGCTTTGCTGTCCTTGTAATAGGCGTTGTCGCGCCGCCCGCCATCTTCCGTCCCGGTGGGCTTGAAGTCGTCCGACAGGCTGAAGCCGTCGGCTTCCCGATAGGCGACACCGGCCTGGACGTACCAGTTACCCTGGTTGCTGCCCAGGTTGACCGAGGCCCGGCGGGCGCCTTCTTCACCGAGGCCGATGCCGGCGTCGCCTTCGAAGGTCTTGCTGGGCTTGCGCGAAATCAGGTTGATGGCGCCGCCCAGGGTATTGGGGCCATAGACCACCGAACTGAACCCCTTGGCCACCTGGATGGCGGCCAGGTCGGCGGTATCGAAGCGGCCGAAATCCACATAGCCGTCGTAGGGGACATAGACCGGAATGCCGTCGATGAACAACGGCGCCTGGCGAGGGTCGTAGCCGCGCAGGTACACGGTCAGCTCGTTGCGCGAATTCCTGCTCAACGTGACGCCGGAAAGCAGATTCACCGCGTCGCCCACCGTCTCCCGATTGTAGGTCTGGATTTCGTCGCGGCTGACCACGGATGAAACCTGTTCCGGGGCGATTTCACCCAGTTCCGGCCTCGTGCCGATCACCTGGATTGTACCCAGCTGAAATACCGGGTCCGCCGCCAGCGTGGGGGGGATGGGGGTGAACAGGCAGGCCAGCAGGGCTGGAAGCCTGCGCAGCGACTTGGGGCGCATGACAAGAGTCCTTGGAAATTGGAGAGTTAGTGGAAGCGGGGACAAAAGCCGGAGTGGGTGAGACACGGCGGCGTTCTTTGCTCGACGCGCAGGGTGACCCGTTGCGCCGATTTGCCGAAGACGTGATATCCGGAACCGCCTTCAGCCAGGCAGTCCAGCAAGGTGTCCGGCTCGGTGACGCGCACGCCGCCCATGACTCGGACGCCGCGCCGGGCGAAGGGACCAGGCAAGAGCGGGACCGTGGGACCAATCACGGCGATTTCCGTGCCAGGGCGGGCCAGATCGAGCAGGCCATCGAGGGTGTCGTTGATCAGCGTGGTTCCGGTCACCACCAGCGCGTGCGCATGGGGCACCGTGTCCGCCGCCTGGCTGGCCGGCACGAAGAACGGCAGTTCCTCGGGTTTCAGAACCGATGCATCCAGTTCGAGCACATGGAATGACCGTTCCTCTCGAATGAATTCGCGCATGTAGGGCGGGAACGCACCCACCAGGACGACATGGTGGTGTGGATCGACACGCAACGCGGCCAAGGCGTCCCCTTCGCGCGCGAGGATCCCATCCGGCGAGCCAAGTTTCCGCCAGACCGTCTCCACCAGGGCGTTCAGCGTGGCGATGGCCAGCGCGCGCCGCAACGGGCCACCGCGATACAGATCCTCCAGCGCCTGGCGGACGGGCCGTCCACGCACCTTGCCGGGCGCCGGCATGGCCTGTGCGGAACTGGGGCAGCACACCGCCTGAGGCACCGCCTTCAGCGGCGTGGCGCACATGCCGGCCACATCGTTGCTCAGCTTCACACCGACAAAGAACAGCCCGAGCACGGCCCGCTCGATGGTCAGGTCGGCCACGGCCGGGCCAAGCCGTTCCAGCACATCGGCCTCGATTTCTCGCAGCAGGCTAGACATGGGATATCCAGCGCATGAAGGACGTGTTCATGGTTGAGGCCCTGCGTTTCAGGCCACCCGGGGATTTGCCCGTGACATTGCGGTATGCCCGGGCCCGGACACCGCAACCCTGGCATCTCGGGGACCAGCCGTCACGATCGAGCCTATCGGGCAGCGGTCGCGGTTTTCCGCGACATCCACAGCGGAACTCCTCTGTCATGGTCATCCCCTGTTGAAACGTTCCCGCGCCGATCATCGAGCGCCACCGGCTCGATGGATTTCAGCTTGCGCACGTAACGCGTCCGGCGTTCGCGTACACGCCGGAACGACGCAGGTCAGCGCGCGGGATGGGTACAGAACACCATCCCGATCATGGCTGGCGGGGCTCCACTGCCGCCGCCCATCGGCAAGCCCTCCCTTTCCCGAGCGATATATATGTACATGCATAACGATAAGCAATAAATTGACGACATCCACACATTATCGTCCCATGCGTAATGCATGGTTGTATATAGCGTCCGGCCTGTCCTTGACTAACGTCAACGCAAGGGATCAGCCGGCAGAAGCCGCCTGTCCGGGTGCCGCCAGGAAACGCTCGAAGTCTTTGAATTCGCGTGCCAGCGTGGACGCGGCCTTGATTTCCATTGCCTGGTAACTGGCCAGCACCTCGCGCCCCAGATCGGTCAGGCAGGCACCGCCTCCATGCCTGCCGCCCGCGCTGGTATCCACCAGCGGCGAGATGAAACACTTGTTCATGGTGTCCACCATGTTCCAGGCCCGGCGGTAAGACATCCCATTGGCGCGCGCCGCCGCGGAGATGGAACCGTTGCGGGCGATGGCCTCCAGCAACGCGGCCTTGCCCGGACCAATGGCGATGCTCTCGCCCAGCAGCACCCGCAGACGGGGGCGCGCAATCTTGTCCGCACCCGGACCCGCAGCCAGTTTGCGTTTCATCGCGGCCTCCCTACGGCAAATGGTCCGTGCACGAGTTTACCCTTCACGGGCGCCGGGCCGGCGACACCATGATGCTGCGATGAGCACGGCTTCGCACGTCACCGCGACTGCAAGACCCGGGTGCGGCACGGGTCGGGATGACGGCATTCGTGCAGACCGGGGTGTTCCACAACCGCACGCGCCTTTACTTGGTCCTCGGCCACGCGGCACAGGACCCGTCCATGCAGGATGGTCCGCTGTGCAACAGAAGGAAGGACGGATAGCGGAAATCCGGCCCGTCTGGAGACGAAAACACAGGCGGGGCCTCGCGCCAATCCACGGACACCCGGACTTCGCGGCAGACACGCGCCCGCATTCCCTCCTCACTCCCGCCTTTGGGCATCCGTGGGGCCTTCGTGCCAAACGCACACGCTGTTGCCGCCTCGGCGCTGCGCAATGATCTGGGCCCGCTCCGCCTGCTCCAGGGTCTCGTCAATGAAAAAAACCGGGTCCAGGGGCACCACGCCTATGGATGCGGTCAGTCGCACGGGTCCGCCCGCCAGGCTGAATGACGTCGCAGCCAGCTCCTCACGCAGGCGGTTGATCATGACGGCGGCCTGGCGCAGGTCGGTATTGGGCAGGCACAGCAGAAACTCCTCGCCCTTCACCCGGAACAGGGTGTCGTAGCCGCGCAAGCGCGCCTTGAAAAAGGCCGCCACGCTCTGAATGAGTTCATCTCCGCCCTTTTGCCCCAGCAATTCGTTGTGTCGGGCAAAGTCGTCCAGATCCACATAGCACAGGGTACAGGGCTGACGCGTGCGTTGGATGCGCTCTACCTCCTCAAGCAGACGCAGATGCACGGCCTGCCGGTTCCATACGCCGGTAAGCTTGTCCACGGCCCCCATGTGTTCCATGAGCCGCTGTTCGAGCTGCCGCAGCAGTTGCCGAAAACGCGCGGCTACCGCCACCAGGGCGTCGTAGTCCTCGGCGGCAATGGGCGCTCCCGCGACCTTGGCCAGCAGCAGATGGCGGGTAATGCTGTGCATGGATTCGTGCGCAGCGGCAATGGCCGCGTAGTCGGCCTCCCCCTCCAGACCGTCTTTGCCGGCACCGTGGAACCAGGTGCCGAAGGCACAACGCTGGTGCGCATCGGCTGCCAGGTCGTCGGCATCACCTTCTCCGCCGCAGATGAGCTGCCGGTTCACCCGCGCCATCCACTTGGCGTGATCGGCCAGGGCACGATCGAGTTCCTGCAGGCAGGCCACGATCCGTGCATGGGTACGCTCATTCATTCATCCTCTCCGGGAAAAAGTGCGGGGTGGCAGGCCTGGGGCCGATCGAGGAAGAAGCCCTGGGCCTTGTCCACCCCCAGGATAGCCAGTAAATCCAGCGTGGCCGCGTCCTCCACGCATTCGGCCACGGTGGTCTTGCCCAGCCCGCGCGCCACCTCCACCATGCCACGCACGAATACCTGGTTATCCACATCATGCGGCAGATTGCGGATGAACATGCCATCCAGCTTGATGGTATCCACGCGGATATGCTTGAGATAGGCAAAGGACGCAAAGCCCGTGCCGAAATCGTCCAGGCAAACGCTACAGCCGACCAGACGCAAGGCCTCGATGAAACGTTCGGCATCCGTCAGGTCCGAGACCGCGGCGGTTTCGGTGATCTCCACGATGAGTCGCGCCGGCGCCACGGCGTATTCACGCAGCAGATCGGTAATATGGCCCGGCAGGCTCGGATCGTCGAAGGAGCGGCCGGAAATGTTCACGGCGATGCGTGGCGCGTGCGCCCGGCGGGCCAGCAGGGACACCACCCGCCGCAGCACCCAGCGATCGATCTCCAGGATGCGGTTGCTCTTCTCCGCCATGGGGATGAAGCGGCCCGGCGGCACCAGTTCGCCACTGGTCTCGTCACGCAATCGGATCAGGGCCTCCAGATGCGCCAGTTCCCGGCTCGACGTATGGTAGACCCCCTGGAAATGCAGCTCGAACAAGTCCCGTTCGAGACCCCGGCCCAGACGATCGTTCCATGACAGGCGATCGACCAGCCCCGCGGTGTTGTCCAGCTCCTGGCGATACAGGCGCCAGGCGTTCTTGCCCGCCTGCTTGGCCTGGTACATGGCCGTGTCCGCCCGGACCACCAGTTGCTCCAGGTCCACCGCATGGGCGGGATACAGGGCTATGCCCAGGCTGGAAGAGATGCGCAGCACCTGCTCCTCGAAGCGGAAGGGGATCTGGGAAATGGCGCAGACGATGCGCTCCGCCAGGACTCCTGCCTGGGCTTCATCGGAATTGGGCATGAGCACGGCGAACTCGTCTCCACCCAGGCGAAAGCACATCTCGTGACGCCGGGTGAGGCCCGAAACCTCGCCACCCACCCGTATGAGCAGGCTATCGCCTGCCTTGTGTCCGAAATGGTCATTGATGGCCTTGAATTCATCGAGATCGAAATAGAGCAGGGCGAAGGCATATCCGTGCCGGCTGGACTCGGCCAGCAGACGTTCCAGCTCGAGCTGGAAGCGATGCCGGTTGTACAGCCCGGTGAGGGCATCCCGCTCCGCCAGATACAGGAGCTGGGATTCGGTCTGGCGCTCCCGGGTCACGTCCTCGAAAACCCACAGATGGCCCGCGAAACGCCCCTCCCCATCACATACCGGGAAGCTCGTCTGGTGCACCACGCGCCCGTCTCGCAGGGAAAACTCCACGGGCTCGGCACCCACGCGCGAGTCCAGGGCCGCATCCACATGCCGCAGGTAGCGGTCCCGCTCCACCAGCACGCTGTCCTCCCCGCAGAAGAGATCGCGTACCGGTGTGCCGGACAGCTCTCGCTTATCGGCGAAGGCCCACAGCCGCGTGAAGGCGGGGTTGTGGTACAGCGCCCGGCCATCCTGGCCGACGAAGAGGATGCCCAGGTTCATGGCGGACAGCAGGGCCATCATGCGCGCGCGCTCGGTCTCGGTGGCCGCCAGGTATGCCAGGGCGCGCTGCTCGGAGGCCTTCAGCTCGGACACGTCGCGGATACTGGCGCGCAGACCCAGGTATTGCCGCTTGTTTCCGTAGATGGGATGCCAGTTGGCGGAGGCCCAGAAATGGCTGCCATCCTTGCGCCGCATGCGAAACTGGTAACCCGCGCCGGTGCTGCCCCGCAGGGCTTCGGCGAAGCGCCTCCGCGCATCGGCCCTGTCCTGCCGCAACACCAGGCAAAGGGGAAATTCCGCCATGTTCAGGCATTCCTCCGGCGTGTAGCCGGTCATGCGCTCGACGGAAGGATTGACCCAAATGGCCTGGGATTCGGGGTTGATCCAAAGCTCCAGGTCGTAGGTGAAATTGGCGATGGCATGGAAGCGCTGCTGGCTGGTATGGGTTTCCTTCAGGCGGGCCAGGAGTTGGCGCGACATCTCCTGGAAGGCCCGAGTCAATTGCCCGACCTCATCCCGGCCCGGCTCGGGCAGAGAACCATTGACACGACCCGTGGCCAGGTCCCGGCTGGCCTGGGTCAGGCGCGCCAGGCGCCGGGTCAGGCCATAGCCGAGCAGGGCAAAGAGCGGGATGGCCAGGACCATGGACCCCAGACCCACGGACAGGACGGTACGCATGATGCGCTTCCTGGATTCCGCCAGGAAGCGCGTGTCGATGCCATAGCGCAGGTGGCCGTAGGGCCTTCCCGCCACGTGGATGTCCTGGACCGTATCGAAGACATGGTCGGCGGCGTCATCCACGAAGGTGGGATTGAGGGCCGGCAGGGCCTGCCCGGAAGACAGGCCGGTGCCGGCCACCCTGCGCCCTTCCCGATCCAGTACCACCAGATAGGCGAAGCCGTGCGCGCTGCGCGCCTCGGCGAGAATGGCCTGCAGCCCACCGTAGTCCCGCTGCATGAGGGGCCCTCCCAGCGCGGCGTTGAGCAGGGGCACATAGGACTCCACCCGTTGCTGGCCCCGTCTGGCCATCTCCTGGCCGGTCTGCGCGAGCGTCCAGGTCAGCAACATGGCCACCATCCCCCCACCCAGCAGGAGCACGGCCAGGGTGAGCTTGACCCACAGGGGCCAGTCGGCGGGGCGCCAGCATGCACGGCCGCTCATGGCGCCAGGGCCTTTCGTGTCGCCGCGAGGTAGCCATCCACGTGGCGCAGGCGCCTTTCCTCGGCGGGCGCGAAGGCGGAGAAGGCGATCCCCCGAAGAAATGCCTGTCCCACCCTGCTGCGGGAGAAGGCCAGCAGCAGTTCGCGCAACCGCCTGACCTGCGCGGGCGGAAGGGCCGGTTTCGCCAGGACCACGAAGGAGGGGATCTCGGTGAGACGCGCAACCACCCGCAACCGACCGCGCAGCGCATCGGGGATCTGCTGCATGGCATGTGTGGTGGTCACGCCGGCCATGGCCTGACCGGACGTCAGCGCCTGGGCCACACCGGCGTGTGAATGGTAGGTCGCCACGCTGAAATCCCGGCCGGCCTCCAGCCCCTGGGCGCTCAGCCGGCCGAGAACGGCCATGACCGTCACCGCCAGGGGGTCGATGACCGCCAGCCGCCTGTGGCGCAGAAGCTCCGGCCGGCTCAGCGGACGAGCGGTATCACACACCAGCAGGGCATCGTTGTCGGGCAGAAACTGGACGAGGGGCTGGAACCCCCTGTCCTTCTGTGCGATGCGCGCCAGATGGGCCGGGATGATGGCCAGATCGAAGTCACCCTCCAGCGTGCGCCGAAAGTACGCCTTGAAGTCCACCGCGCTCTCCACGTGCACGGGGCGTCCCAGGCGGGTCTCCAGGTAGGCGCGCAGCGGCTCGAAACGCTCGACCAGCATGCGCATGCTGTGCATGGGGTGCACACCGATCAAAAACGCATCGGCGGCGGCCAGTCCAGGAAACAGCGCCAGCCAGCAGACCAGCAACAGCCTGGCCATCAGCCATCCCGCAGGGACTTGAGCAGCACCTTGGAACGCCGCTGCCAGTTGTACAGGGCCTTGCGCGGCGCCGGCAGATCGTCGGGGGTAACCGGCTTGAAGCCCCGCTCGATGAACCAGTGGGCCGTACGCGTGGTCAGCACGTAAAGCTGTTCCAGGCCCTGCTTCAGGGCGGCATCCTCCGCCACATCCAGCAGCGCGTCACCCCGGCCGGCACGGCGAAAATCAGGGTTCACCGCCAGACAGGCCATCTCCGCGGCGCGCGTCTCGGCCAGGGGATAGAGGGCCACGCAGCCGACGATGCGACCGTCCAGCTCATCCACGAAGAACTGTTCGATCTCCTGCTCCAGGCGCTCGCGCGAGCGACGCACCAGTACCCCCTCCTGCTCCAGGGGTTCGATGATGGACAGGATGCCGCCCACATCTTCGATGCGTGCGGGACGCACGTTCTCCACCGCCTCCCTTGAAACCATGGTGCCCACGCCGGCATGCGTGAACAGTTCCATCAGCAGGGCCCCATCCCGGGTCCGCTCCAGCAGATGGACGCGGCGTACACCATGCCGGCAGGCGCGTATGGCATGCGGCAGATAGAGCTTCAGATCGCCTTCCGGCAGGCCCTTGAGCATGCGCTGCGCGGCGGCCACCGTCAGCTGGCTGATGTGTTCCCCCTGGGCGTCCCGGCAATCTCCCCGGTCCAGCAGAAAGACCAACTTGTCGGCGCGCAGGGCCATGGCCGCGGCGGTGGCCACTTCCTCCAGGGCCAGATTGAACACCTCCCCCGTAAGGGAATACCCCAGGGGCGAGAGCAGTACGATCTCGCCGGCATTCAGGCGGGCATTGATGGCGGAATCCGCGATCCGGCGCACCTCGCCGGTGAATTGCAGGTCCACGCCGTCCACCACCCCAACCGGTCGGGCGGTGACGAAATTGCCGGAGGCCACACGGATCTCGGCCCCGGCCATGGGGGTATTGGGCAGACCCACGGAGAGCATGCTTTCGATGTCCACGCGCACCGAGCCCACCGCATCCTTCACCAGTTCCAGGGTGTCCGCATCGGTGACCCGCAGCCCCGCCACATATTGCGGTTCTTCCCCCTGAGCCAGCAGACGTTCCACGATCTGGGGCCGCACACCATGCACCAGCACCAGGCGCACCCCCAGGCTGTTGAGCAGGTTGAAGTCGTAGATCAGACCGGAGAAGCCGCCATCGGCCAGGGCATCACCGCCAAAGGCCACCACGAAGGTCTTGCCACGGAAGGCATGGATATAGGGCGCGGCGGCACGAAACCATTGTACGAAGGCGGTTGCTTCTGCCTCGGCCAGCTTGGGCATGGATCGTACTCCTCGTTCTCGATCGACCGTGATCAACGGGCTGATTGTGCGTAAGTTAAGCGCGCCGGCCGGACGACACAATGACCGAATCGCGTGTGCATGTCTCTAGGTATAATCGCCCCAGAGGGCCTGCAGGGCCGCCAGGGCAGCGAGGGCCGCCGTCTCGGTGCGCAGGATGCGCGGTCCCAGCCTGACAGCCAGAAATCCTGCCTCTGCCGCCAGGGCTCGTTCCGTATCCTCGAAGCCGCCCTCGGGGCCCGCCAGCAGGGTGACCGTACCCCGCGGGCGGGGCAGATCGGCCAGACCACGTGCCGCCGCAGGATCCAGCATCAGGCCTAGATTTCCATCCCGTGCGTCCGCCCACGCCCGCCCCCAGGCATCGAAGTCGCGGATGCCGGCCACCTCCGGCACGAGGTTGCGGCCACACTGTTCACAGGCGGAGATCACCACCGCCTGCCAGTGTGCGCGGCGCCGTTCCGGCTTGTCTCCGGCCAGACGCACGATGGTGCGCCGCATCATCAGGGGCTGGATGTCGACCACTCCCAGCTCCACGGCTTTCTGCACGGTGAGGTCCATGCGCTCGCCGCTGGAGATGCCCTGCGCCAGGCGAATGCGCAGCGGGGATTCCCGCTGGGGCGAGAGCCGGGCCAGCAGGTGGACGCTGGCGCGACCCGCCAGACTCAGGATGCCTGGATACTCATGCCCGTCGCCATTGAACAGGGTCACGCCCTGGCCGTCCCGCAGACGCAGGACCCGCGCTGCATGCCGTGCCACCGCGTCGGGCAACACCACCCGTCGATCCGGCGCCAGGGGCAGAGGGCAATGGAAGCGTGGCATGGGTCGTAACGGAAGGGGAGCACGATGCGGATGGTATTATCGTGGTCCTGACCTCGAACGGGAGAATCAAGCGTGGTACGCATGGAGACACCCGTCTGCGATTTCGGCTGGAAGGCGGTGGATTTCTCCCTTCCCGGCGTGGACGGCAAGACCTATGGCCTGGGAGACGTGACCGGCCCCAACGGCCTTTTGCTGATGTTCATCTGCAACCACTGCCCCTATGTCAAGGCAGTCATCCACCGCATCGTGCGAGACGTGCAGGACCTGCGGCCCCTGGGCATCGGCGCGATTGCCATCATGGCCAACGATCCGACGGAATATCCCGAGGACTCCTTCGACAACATGCAGCGCCTGGCCCGGGAGCTGAATTTCCCCATGCCCTATGTGCTGGACGAGACCCAGGCCGTGGCCAGAGCCTACGGCGCCGTATGCACCCCGGACTTCTTCGGCTTCAACCGGGACCTGGAACTGCAATACCGGGGCCGCCTGGATGAATCCCGCAAGGAAACCGCGCCCGAGGGCGTGCGCCGGGATCTGTTCGAGGCCATGCAACAGGTGGCCCGTACCCAGCGGGGACCCGCGCATCAGATCCCAAGCATGGGCTGCTCCATCAAGTGGCGGACCTGAAGGCCCTGCTCGAGCAGGTCATCGACGCCTGCCGGGAAGTGGGGCGCGAGGAAGTCATGCCCCGCTACCTGAAGGTGGCCCACGAACGCAAGGTGGACGGCAGCACCCTCACGGAAGCGGATGTGGCGGCACAGACAGCCCTGATCCGGCGCCTGCGGGCCATCGCTCCCTACCCCGTGCTGGGAGAGGAAATGAGCGAGGCGGAGCAACGCGAGATCTGGGAAGCAGGCGATGACGGACTGTGGTGCGTGGATCCCATCGACGGCACCAGCAATTTCGTCAACGGCCTGCCCTTTTTCGCCATATCGGTGGCCCTCATCCGCCAGCGGGAGAGCATCCTGGGGGTGGTCTACGACCCGACGATGGATGAAGCCTTCCATGCCATCCGCGACCGGGGCGCCTATCTGAATGGTGAACGCCTGCCCCTGAAGCAGGCCCCCACACGTCTGAAGCGCTGCATGGCCGGCATCGATCTGAAACGCATCGATCGGCAGCTCGCGGGCCGGTTGGCCAGGGAGCACCCCTTCGGCTCGCAGCGCAACCTGGGGGCCAGCACCCTGGACTGGTGCTATGTGGCGGCGGGCCGACTGCATATCTACATGCACGGCGGGCAGAAGCTCTGGGACCATGCCGCCGGCTGCCTCATCCTGCACGAGGCGGGAGGCGCTTCCTGTCTGATCCACGGCGGGGCTTTCCAGGGCGACGACGCATGGAACCGCTCCGTGCTGGCTGCCCTGACACCGGAACTGCTGGCGCAGTGGAAGGACTGGGTTCTGGATGCGCGCACGGAAGAGGCATGGGCGGCTGGGTCATAAACTCCGCATCCGCAAGGATAAAAACATTTTAATTCCGCCCGCTTAGAGCGCCTGTCCCGCACAAAATCTGGCCACGGGCCGCATGCCCCGGGCCCCGCGCCCAGTTTCCGGGGCTTGCTCGCCTTGCTCTGCCCTGGGCCCTCATAGATAATCGGAACTTTCCGCCCGGATCGGGGCAAACACGGTTTTTTCTTCGAGGAAACAACAACATGGCTACACGTACCGACCTCGCGAACGCCATCCGCGCCCTGGCGATGGATGCCGTGCAGAAGGCCAATTCCGGTCACCCCGGCGCCCCCATGGGCATGGCGGAAATTGCAGAAGTGGTGTGGAACCACCACCTGCGCCACAACCCGGTCAATCCCAAGTGGGCGGACCGGGACCGCTTCGTGCTCTCCAACGGCCACGGCTCCATGCTGATCTACGCCCTGCTGCACCTGACGGGCTATGACCTGAGCATGGAAGACATCCGGAACTTCCGTCAGCTGCATTCCAAGACCCCGGGTCATCCGGAATACGGCTACGCCCCCGGTGTGGAGACCACCACCGGCCCCCTGGGCCAAGGCATCACCAACGCCGTGGGCATGGCCCTGGCGGAGAAGCTGCTGGCGCACGAGTTCAACAGGCCCGGCCACGACATCGTCAACCACCACACCTATGTCTTCATGGGCGATGGCTGCCTCATGGAAGGCATCTCCCACGAGGCCTGCTCCCTGGCCGGCACCTGGAAGCTGAACAAGCTCATCGCCATCTGGGACGACAACGGCATCTCCATCGACGGCCATACCGAGGGCTGGTTCACCGAGGACGTGTGCGGTCGTTTCGAGGCCTATGGCTGGCGCGTGATCCGCAACATCAACGGTCATGACTTCGCCGCCGTGGAAGCGGCCATGCAGCAGGCCAAGCAGTCCAGCGACAAGCCGGTGCTGATCCAGTGCAAGACCATCATCGGCAAGGGCTCCCCCAACAAGGAAGGCACCCATGACGTGCACGGCGCCGCCCTGGGCACCACCGAGGTGGAAGACACCCGCAGGAACATCGGCTGGAAGCACGAGCCCTTCGTCATCCCCCAGGACGTCTACGAGGGATGGGATGCCAAGACCAAAGGCGAGGGTCTGGAAAAACTCTGGGACAACAAGTTCGCCGAGTATGCCCAGGCCTTCCCGGCGGAGGCCGCCGAGTTCAAGCGCCGCATGGCCGGCGGGCTGCCCGCCGACTGGGCCGATCGCGTCGCCAAGGCCATGGCCACTACCCTGGAGAAGGCCGAGACCGTAGCCACCCGCAAAGCCAGCCAGCTGGCCATCGAGCGCCTGATCTCCACCCTGCCCGAGCGCGTGGGGGGCTCCGCCGACCTGACCGGTTCCAACCTCACCAACTGGCCCGGCTGCCACACCCTGCACCGCAACCCGGGCGGCAACTACATCTCCTACGGCGTGCGCGAGTTCGGCATGAGCCACATCATGAACGGCCTGGCCCTGCACGGCGGCATCCTGCCCTTCGGCGGCACCTTCCTGATGTTCTCCGAATACGCCCGCAACGCCCTGCGTATGTCCGCCCTGATGAAGCAGCGGGTGATCTACGTCTTCACCCACGACTCCATCGGCCTGGGCGAGGACGGCCCCACCCACCAGCCCGTGGAGCAGACCGCCACCCTGCGCATGATCCCCAACATGCACGTCTGGCGTCCCTGCGACACCACCGAGACCCTGGTGGCCTGGGCGGCGGCCGTGGAAAAGACGGATGGCCCCACCAGCCTGGTGCTCTCCCGCCAGAACCTGCCCTTCGTTCAGCGCAGCGACACGCAGATCGCCGACATCCGCAGGGGTGGCTACGTCCTCTCCGAGAGCGACGGCGAGGCCCGGGTGGTACTCATCGCCACCGGCTCCGAGGTGGAGCTGGCCCTGAAGGCGCAGGCGGCCCTGAAGGCCGATGGCATTGCCGCACGCGTGGTGTCCCTGCCCTGCACCAACACCTTCGACAAGCAGGACAAGGCCTATCGCGACAGCGTGCTGCTGCCCGGCGTGCGCAAGGTGGCCATCGAGGCCGGCGTCACCGACGCCTGGTGGAAGTATGTGGGCCTGCGCGGTGCCGTCATCGGTCTGGACCGCTTCGGTGAATCCGCCCCCGCCGGCCAGCTGTTCAAGGAATTCGGCTTCACCGTAGAGAATGTGGTCAACACCGTGAAAGGTGTCCTGTAACCCGAGGTTTCGTCACGTTATCCATACAAGGAGCACTCACATGGCAGTCAAAGTCGGCATCAATGGTTTCGGTCGCATCGGCCGCATGGTCTTCCGTGCCATCGCCAAGGATTTTCCCAACCTGGAGGTGGTCGCCATCAATGACCTGCTGGACCCCGATTATCTCTGCTACATGCTGAAGTACGACTCCGTGCACGGCCGTTTCCCCGGCGAGATCGGTCTGGACGGCAACAGCATGGTGGTGAACGGCAAGAAGATCCGGCTCACAGCGGAGAAAGACCCGGCCAACCTGAAGTGGAACGAGGCGGGTGCCGACATCGTCATCGATTGCACCGGCTTCTTCCTCACCACCGAGTCCTGCCAGGCGCACATCGCCGCCGGCGCCAGGAAGGTGGTGCAGTCCGCCCCCTCCAAGGACGACACCCCCATGTTCGTGTATGGCGTCAACCACGACACCTACGCGGGTCAAAACATCGTCTCCGCCGCTTCCTGCACCACCAACTGCCTGGCCCCCATGGCCAAGGTGCTGCATGACACCTTTGGCATCAAGCGCGGCCTGATGTCCACCGTGCATGCCGCCACCGCCACCCAGAAGACCGTGGATGGCCCCTCCAAGAAGGACTGGCGCGGCGGCCGCGGCATCCTGGAGAACATCATCCCATCCTCCACCGGCGCCGCCAAGGCCGTGGGCAAGGTCATCCCCAGCCTGAACAAGAAGCTCACCGGCATGGCCTTCCGTGTGCCCACCTCCGACGTCTCCGTGGTGGACCTCACCGTGGAACTGGACAAGCCCGCTTCCTATGAGGAGATCTGCGCGGCCATGAAGGCCGCCTCCGAAGGTCCCATGAAGGGCGTGCTGGGCTACACCGAGGAGAAGGTGGTATCCACCGATTTCGTCGGCAACTCCGCCCCCTCCACCTTCGATGCCGAGGCCGGCATCGCCCTGGATCCCACCTTCGTCAAGGTGGTGTCCTGGTATGACAACGAGTACGGCTACACCTGCAACATGCTGCGTCTGGTGGAGCACGTAGCCAAATAAGCGGACACGGAAAATGTGAAACGGGTTGCGCGGGCGCACCCCGTTCTCACGCTTCCCATGTCTGCCTTTTCCTGAGCCGTAAGGCATGCGACGCGCGCATGCCTTACCGCTTAACTCTCGAAGGAGCCCCGCAATGGCCAAATTCCTGCGCATGACCGATCTGGACCTGAAGGGCAAGCGCGTCTTCATCCGCGCCGACCTGAACGTGCCCGTCAAGGACGGCAGGGTCACCTCGGATGCCCGCATCACCGCTTCCATGCCCACCATCGAGCACGCCCTCAAGGCCGGTGCCCGGGTCATGGTCACCTCCCACCTGGGCCGTCCCACCGAGGGCGAATGGTCCGCGGAAGTCTCTCTCAAGCCCGTGGCCGACGTGATGTCCGCCAAGCTGGGCAGGCCCGTGCGCCTGATCAAGGACTGGGTCGACGGCGGCTTCGACGTGGCCGCGGGTGATGTCGTCCTGCTGGAGAACTGTCGTGTCAACAAAGGCGAGAAGAAGAACGTGGAAGAGACCGCCAGGAAGTACGCCGCGCTGTGCGACATCTTCGTCATGGACGCCTTCGGCACCGCCCACCGCGCGCAGGCCTCCACCTACGGCATCGCCCAGTTCGCGCCCACCGCCTGCGCGGGCATGCTGGTTTCCGAGGAGCTGGAAGCCCTGGCCCGCGCCCTGGCCAATCCCGCCCGGCCCATGGTGGCCATCGTCGGCGGCTCCAAGGTCTCCACCAAGCTCACCGTGCTGGAGGCCCTGGCCGAGAAGTGCGACCAGCTGGTGGTGGGCGGTGGCATCGCCAACACCTTCCTCGCCGCCGCCGGCAGGAACGTGGGCAAGTCCCTGTGCGAGACCGACCTGATCCCCACCGCCCAGGGCCTGATCGAGAAAATGTCCAAGCGTGGCGCCACCATCCCTATCGCCGTGGACGTGGTGGTGGGCAAGCGCTTCGACGCCAGCGAGCCCGCCGTGGGCAAGGCCGCCGATCAGGTGGCCGACGATGACATGATCTTCGACATCGGACCAAAATCCGCCCAGGAGCTGGTGGACATCATCATGAAGGCGGGCACCGTGGTGTGGAACGGCCCCGTGGGCGTGTTCGAATTCGACCAGTTCGGCGAGGGCACCAAGGCCATCGCCAAGGCCATCGCCGAAACCAAGGCCTTCACCCTGGCCGGCGGCGGCGACACCATCGCCGCCATCCAGAAGTACGGCATCTACGACAAGGTGTCTTACATCTCCACCGCCGGCGGCGCCTTCCTGGAATACCTGGAGGGCAAGGTGCTGCCCGCCGTGGACATCCTGGAGCAGCGGGCCACCCACTGAGGGACGAGGGTCAAAGAGCACACACCCAGGTCCTGGATGCGTCTTGGTCACTGAAACCCGCACCCACCAGCCTGTAACCCGAACCCCGCATCCCTGGAAAACATGATCCGCAGAACGAAAATCGTCGCCACCCTGGGGCCTGCCAGCGCCGACCCCAAGGTGCTGGACAAGATGATGGAGGCCGGCCTGGATGTGGTGCGCCTCAATTTCTCCCATGGCACTGCCGCCGAGCATCAGCAGCGCTGCGACCTGGTGCGGGCCCTGGCCAAGACCCGGGCCCGGGCCGTAGGGGTGCTGGTGGATCTGCAGGGTCCCAAGATCCGCATCGGCAAGTTCAGGGACGATAGGATCGTTCTCAAGCCGGGGGATCATTTCATCCTGGACGCCGCCTGCGAGCTGGGGGACCAGACACGCGTGGGCCTGGACTACAAGGAACTGGTGAAGGACGTGGCCCGGGGCGCGACCCTGCTGCTGGATGACGGCCGCATCGAGATGTGGGTGGAGGACGTGCAGGGCTCGGAAGTGCATTGCAAGGTCATCCAGGGTGGCGCGCTGTCCAACAACAAGGGCATCAACCGCAAGGGAGGCGGTCTATCCGCCGCGGCCCTGACGGACAAGGATATCGAGGACATCAAGACCGCCGCCGTCATTCGCGCGGACTATCTGGCGGTCTCCTTTCCGCGCTCCGCCGCCGACATCCGCCAGGCCCGCGAGATCCTGCGGGCCGCCGGCGGCAAGGCCTGGATCGTGGCCAAGATCGAGCGCGCCGAGGCCATTGAGGCGCTGGAAGAGATCCTGGATGCCGCCGATGCCATCATGGTGGCGCGCGGTGACCTGGGCGTGGAAGTGGGGGACGCCGCCGTACCCGCCCTGCAGAAGCGCATGACGCGCATGGCACGGGAACGCAACAAGCTGGTGATCACCGCCACCCAGATGATGGAATCCATGATCACCAGCCCCATCCCCACGCGGGCGGAAGTCTCCGACGTGGCCAATGCGGTACTGGACGGCACGGACGCGGTCATGCTCTCCGCCGAGACCGCCGCCGGGCAATTCCCCACCGAGGCCATCCTGGCCATGCACCGGGTGTGCCTGGAAGCGGAAAAGGATATGGAACCCACCTTCGGCAACAAGCTGCTGGACCGGGGCTTCCTGCGCACGGACGAGGCCATCGCCATGTCCGCGGTGTTCACCGCCCTGCACCTGAACATCAAGGCCATCGCTGCCATGACCCAGTCCGGCTCCACCGCCCTGTGGATGAGCCGCATGTCCACCAATGTGCCCATCTACGCCCTGACCCCCGAGGTGGAGACGCGCAGGAAGGTCACGCTCTTCCGCGGCGTGTATCCTGTGAACTTCCGCCCTGCCAAGAACGACCGCGACGTGCTGCTCAGCGAGGCCGAGGACGAACTGCGCCGCCGTGGCGCGGTGCGCGACGGCGATCTGATCCTGCTGACCATCGGCGAGCCCATCGGCAAGCCCGGCGGCACCAATACCCTGAAAATCGTCCGAGTAGGCGAACGCAAGAAGGCGTAAGCCCGAGCATCCATCTTTTTTAAGGAGAAACGACAGATGGCCCTGATTTCCCTGCGTCAACTGCTGGACCATGCCGCCGAGCACGGCTATGGCCTGCCCGCCTTCAACGTCAACAACATGGAGCAGGTCCAGGCCATCATGCAGGCCGCCGCCGCCGTGGACTCACCCGTGATCCTGCAGGGCTCGGCCGGTGCCCGTTCCTATGCGGGCGAGCCCTTCCTGCGTCATCTCATCCTCGCCGCCATCGAGATGTATCCGCAGATTCCCGTGTGCATGCACCAGGACCACGGCGCCAGCCCCTCCATCTGCTTCCGTTCCATCCAGTCCGGCTTCTCGTCCGTGATGATGGACGGCTCCCTGAAGGAAGACGGCAAGACCCCGTCCAGCTACGAGTACAACGTGGAGACCACGCGCAAGGTCTCGGAACTGGCCCACGCCTGCGGCGTTTCCGTCGAAGGCGAACTGGGCTGCCTGGGCTCGCTGGAGACCGGCAAGGCCGGCGAGGAAGACGGCCACGGCGCCGAGGGCACGCTGGACCACTCCGCCCTGCTGACCGATCCCGACGAGGCCGCGGACTTCGTCGCCAAGACCAAGGTGGATGCCCTGGCCATCGCCATCGGCACCAGCCACGGCG
>Ga0209200_1001383_pt1 | contig 24505 bp, 21 predicted proteins | sample AD_UKC033_MetaG_FD_184406 | JGI IMG/M metagenome (GOLD analysis project Ga0209200, IMG submission 184406) | Active sludge microbial communities of municipal wastewater-treating anaerobic digesters from USA - AD_UKC033_MetaG (SPAdes) (version 2) | ecosystem: Engineered > Bioreactor > Anaerobic >... | reverse complement strand
TGGGACCACGCGCTGGCCCGCCAGTTCAGCACCATCATCCTGGGTGGCGTCGTGGTGTTGGAGTCGATCGGCCCGCTGCTGATCAAGCGCTGCGTAACGCGGGCCGGTGAGGTCAAGGCTTTGACCCTCCTGCGCCGCGTGGATACGGAGGAGGAGCGGCTGCCGGCCGCGCGGCTGGCCTGGCGAGCGCTGGCGCGTCTGGCGGGCCTGGGAGCGCGCGGCGGTCAAACCGATCCCCAGGCTCTGCGGGTCAAACACCTCGCCCGCTTCAACGTGCCGTTCCTTCGCACTTCCGACACTCTGGACCAGATACTGCACTTCATCGAGCGCTCGACGGACCATCACTTCCCCGTGGTGGACGAAGGCGGGCGGTTCAGCGGCGTCATTCACTTCCAGACCGTGCGCGAGATGATCTACGATCCGCTGGTGCGGGACCTGGTGACGGCCATCGACCTGGCGGACCCGCAGGCTTCCGCCGTACACCTGGAGATGACGGGGCAGGAGTTACTCGAGGTGTTTGAGCGGCACAACGTCGGCACGCTGCCGGTGGTCGAGACCCCGGACAGCCGCCGGCTGGTCGGAATCGTCGAACAGCGTGATCTGCTGCGGGCCCTTCACCACCGGGCACCCCAGCGCTGATTCCGCGCTACGACTGCGGAAGCTGCGCGCGCCGCGGCGCCCGCGCGACCCGTAACCGCGCGGCCGGGCCTCGGGCTGCAGGCCCAGCGCTGGTCCGCGCCGTCACGGAGTGCGTCGCGTCCGCAACATCACTGCCCCGCGTCTTGATAGCACTGCAACCAAAGACCGTAGTCAGCCAGGGTAATGCAGTGGTCGCCCTCGCGGTCCGCCCGGGGATTGTAATACCCCAGACTGTCCCCGTAACACGTACCGAAGGCGTCGGTGAACGCCAAGAAGTCTGCATAGCTCAGATCACCGTCATTATCCAGATCGCACGGGCATGCCCATCGGGCCCAGTAGGCCGAGACACTGTCGCCTGCGGTGAAGAACCCTCCTCCCGCAAACAACTGCGCGCGGTCAACCTTCAGGGCGCTCACGTAGTCATCCACCCCGGACGCAAGCGGATTCCAGGTGTCGCCATCCCACCGTGCAATCCCGTTGGCGCTAACTCCTCCCGCGACAGTGAACTCACCGCCGGCGATCACATCGCCGCAGAATACAGCCAGTGCGCGGACACGGGCGTCCATGCCGCTGCCGAGAGGGTACCAGAATGAGCCATCCCATCGCGCTATGCAGTTGGTGTCCGCACGCCCGCCCGTAGTGAAATCACCCCCGGCGACGAGATCACCGTTGGGCAACGCCATCAAAGCCCAGACGTCGGCGTTCAACCCGCCGCCGAGCGGGTGCCAGGAGGAGCCGTCCCAGCGGGCGATGTGGTTCGCGCTCACACCCCCGGCCGTCGTGAAGGTCCCCCCTGCGACCAGATCACCGTTGGGCAGCACCGTCACGGCGTAGACTGTGCCGGCGGTCCCACTACCGAGCGGGTGCCAGGAGGAGCCGTCCCAGCGGGCGATGTGGTTCGCGCTCACACCCCCGGCCGTCGTGAAGGTCCCCCCTGCGATCAGATCACCGTTGGGCAGCACCGTCACGGCGTAGACCGTACCGATGGTCCCACTCCCGAGTGGATGCCAGTCTACCCCGTCCCAGCGGGCAACGAAGTTCGCATCCACCCCACCGGCTGCGGTGAAGCCGCCGCCGGCGACTAGATCACCATCGGGGAGCACGGTCAATGCGTAGACCGCGTAGTCCATCCCGCTTCCCAGCGGGTACCAGCAGGCGCCATCCCAGCGGGCGATCCAGTTCGCGTCCACGTCCCCGGCGGTAATGAACCACCCACCGGCAATGAGGTCGCCATTGGGCAACGTGGTCAATGCCCGGACGGAGGCAAAGCCCAACCCGCTCATTCCGCTTCCCACTGTGTGCCAGAATGCCCCGTCCCAGCGGGCGATGCGGCTTGCGCTCACGTTCCCGGCCACGGTGAAGCCACCGCCGGCCACCAAGTCACCGTTGGCCAGCGGCGTCACCACGTAGACCTGAGGGGCTGTCCCGTCCATCCCTTCCGCGAGCGGGCGCCACGACGACCCGTCCCAGCGGGCGATGCACTTCGCACTGACGCCCCCAGCCGTGGTGAAGTAGCCGCCGGCGACGAGGTCACCGTTCGGCAGTGTTGTCAGTGCCATTACGGTAGCATTCATTCCGCTTCCGAATCCGTGCCAGGCTGTTCCATCCCAGCGGGTAATCCGGGTACCGAACCTACCGCCAACGACCAAGTCACCGCTGGGCAGCACCGTCAGGGCGTAGACGGTATCACCCATCCCAGTGCCGAGCGGGTGCCAGGACGACCCGTCCCAGCGAGCGATCCGGTTGGCGCCATACCCCCCGGCTATGGTGAAGCCGCCGCCAGCGACCAAGTCGCCGTCGGGAAGCACTGTTAGGGCGTAGACCGCATAGTTCATCCCGCTTCCGAGTGGGTACCAGGACGAACCATCCCACCGCGCGATGCGGTTCGCGCTCACGCCGCCGGCTGTGGCGAAGTAGCCGCCAGCGATGAGGTCGCCGTTGGGCAGCACTGTTAAGGCGTAAACTCCGCCGTCCATCCCGCTGCCCAGGGGGGTCCAGGAGTTACCGTCCCAGCGCGCAATGTGGTTTGCGCTCACGCCGCCGGCCGTGGTGAAGTAACCGCCCGCGACGAGGTCGCCGTTGGGGAGCACCGTCAAGGCGCTGACTGTATCGTCCATGCCGGTTCCCAGCGCGTGCCAGGACGATCCGTCCCAGCAGGCGACGTTGTGACCCATCACGTCGCCGGCGACTGAGAAACGTCCTCCCGCGACAAGCCGAAATCCCTGGGGTCCGGGACCGTCGGGATCCCAGATCGCCATTGCGTACACCGGTCCGTCGATCCCCCGAATCCCATCGCCCGGCAGCCACTCTGACTCGCACTCGCCGCGTGCAGGGACCGTTCCCATCCCTGCCATCAGCGCTAACGCCACCACCCTGAGCACCCTCACTTGCACGCAAGCGTCGGGACGCTGTCCGTACGCGCGCATATCATCCCCTCCAGTGCGCCCACAAAGTGGATTCCCACGGCATATCCTAAGAAACGCAAGCACGTGTGTCAATAGTCGAACCCGCTCCGTCCCGCTGGGCGAGCGACTTGCACTCGCAAGCCAACGCTCGCTGCCGCTCGGGCTCGAAGGGGCGCGCGGCGTCGCGGGTCTACCTGGCAGGGCCGGGAGTCGCGCAGCGACGGAGCGTCTCAACCGTGTACGACAGGTCGGCGTAATCGGGCAATACGTGTTGGGCCCCGGCCTGGCGCAGGCGCTCCGCGCCGGTGCCCGTCCCCCGGCCAACAAAGCCCAGGTGCAGGTTCCGCGCCGCGTGCACGTCGCCACGGCCGTCACCGACAGCCACGACGCGCTCAAAGTGCCGGACTCCATAGTCGTCCAGGGCGCGGCGCAGCGCGGTGCGCACGATCTGCTCGCGCATGACACCGTCGTCCGCGAAGGCGGCCGCAACGTCGTCCACCGACAGGCCGGCCCGTCGCAGTTTGAACTCCGCGGTCGCGCGGAACCCACCCGTGGCCAGGGCCACGGCCCAGGTTGGATCGCCGCGCAGATGCGCCAGCAACTCCGGTGCACCGACGATCGGCCGAAACAGCGTGGCGTCGCGCACATACGCTGCTTCGAGCACGCGGACGAACCGCTGCTGAAAGCGTTCCAGCTCCGCGATCGTGGCCGGTCGGCCGGAGCGCTGTTGGAATACCTCGCTGACGATCCAGCTATCCACACAGTGCCGGTAGATCGACCAGTCGCTGCTCACGTCGTGCAACCCGAACTCCTCCGCCAGCGTCTGTTCGAAGCCGGCCTCGTCGATGCGGGTGGTGTCGGTGAGGGTGCCGTCAATGTCGAAGATGACCAGGTGCATAGCGCTGCAACTCGTGGCTGCCTGCTTGCAGTCCCTCACACAGCCTCCCAGCGACGAGTCAGACGAGGATCGAGGCGCTGCGGCCTGCCCCCCTCACCCTGCCCTCTCCCCTGAGGGGAACGGGGTCCTACTCAGCGGTCCTTCGCCAGCGGTCGGGCGAAGCTCAGTTCGTGCCCTTCCGGGTCCGTCAGGTGGAAGTAGCGTTCGCCCCACTCGGCGTCGCGCGGCCGGGCCTCGGGCTGCAGGCCCAGCGCCAGCGCCCGCTCATACAGGGCGTCCACGTCGGACACGTACAGGATGATCCGACCCCACCAGGACCAGCGCACTTCCGCCGGCATCCGGATCAAGTTCAGATAGCTGCTGCCCGCGGCGAAACTCGTGAAATCCTCCTGCTCGCCGCCGAAAAGCAGGCGGAATCCCAGGTCGCGGTAGAAGCGCACGGACGCAGCCATGTCGTGCACGCCCAGCGTGACGGCGCTGAGCGCCTCGACCACCGGTTTCAAGCTGCCTGCTGTATCGCTGTGGTGCTTGGAGGTCATCATTTCGTTCCTGCGCCGCAGGATTGTCGTCTCCCAGCGCCGGGTGCCATGCTTGCCAGCGACCGCGGTCGTGGGTAAGCATGCCTCCGCAGCCGCGGCACATGCCCACCCCCGCCTGCGGCGGGTGAGGGCATGGCACCCACGCTAGACAGGTACAGGTCCGCAGGACCTGGGCCACCCGCCCCCGGGCGGCAGACCCGTGGAACCGGCCGCTCTTAGGTTACCACGCGAAGTGGCATGTCGGCCAGAGCATTGGCGACCCGCTTCCCGGAGCGTTGTCGGCCTGCGCACGCGGCCGTACAATGCCCCTCAGGGTCGAGCGTAACTGGAAGCGCGGCGGCCGTGCTGACCAGGGTGCAACCCCGGGCGACCAGAGGGGCAATCGCGGTGGCGGAGATGCGGCTCAGCCAGTTGATCGAGGTACTGGCCGGACACGGGCTGAAGGCCCGTCTGGATGGCGAAGACCGCCTCATCCGCGCGGTCAACACCCTCGAAGACGCCGGACCGGGCGAGCTGAGCTTCCTCTCGAATCCCAAGTACCTCTCGGCCGTCAAGGACACGAAGGCCTCGGCCGTCGTGCTCAAGGACGGCATCACGGTGCCCGCGGGCATCTCCGCTCTGCGCTGTGCCGATCCGTATGCGGCGCTGACGGTGGCCATCATCGCGATTCACGGGCACCGACAGCATCCGCAGTGGGGTGTCAGCAAGGCGGCCGGCATCCACCCGACCGCCCGCGTCGGCCCCGACGCGAACATCGCCCATGGCGTGACGATCGGCGCGGGGGTCGCGATCGGTGCCCGGTGCGCCATCTACCCGGGCTGCTACGTGGCGGACGGTGCCCAGCTCGGCGATGACTGCACGCTGTATCCCAACGTCGTCATCTACGACCACTGCGTGCTGGGCAGCCGCGTGACGATTCATGCCGGTTCGGTGATCGGCGAAGACGGCCTCGGGTACGCGCCGGTCGAGGGGCACTGGCTGAAGATTCCGCAGGTCGGGCGGGTCATCATCGGCGACGACGTCGAGATCGGCGCCAACTGCGCCATCGACCGGGCCACGCTGGGCCGCACGCAGATCGGCACGGGCACGAAGTTCGGGAACGTGATCGTCATCGGACACGGCACCAAGATCGGCCCGCATTGCCTGTTCGTCGGGCTGGTCGGTGTGGCCGGCTCGGTCACCGTCGGGCAGCACGTGACCGTGGCCGGGCAGGTCGGGATGGCCGGGCATCTGCACGTCGGCGACGATGCGACCATTGGCGCCCAGGCGGGGGTGGCCGGCGACGTGCCCGCGGGCGCGACGTACCTGGGCTCGCCCGCCATAGACACGGACGCGGCCAAACGCTCGATGATCGCCGTCCAGAAGTTGCCGGATTGGATGAAGCGGGTGAAGGAACTGGAACGGCAGGTCCGCGAGCTGCGCGGCCGACTCGACGAGCTGCACCAGAAATGAGCGCGCAAGCAGCAGGGCCGACGTGCCTGGGTCTCATCGCCGGGTATGGCCGCTTTCCCTTCCTGGTACTGGAGGGGGCGCAGCGGGCGGGGTGCCACGTGGTGGTCATCGGCCTGCGCGACTTGGCCGATCCGCAGTTGGCCGAGCGGGCGGCGGCGTTTCACTGGACGGGTCTGGCGCGCCTGGGGCGCTGGATTCGCATCCTCAAACGGGCCGGTGCCCAGCGCGTCATCCTGGCCGGGGCGGTGCGCAAGCAGGACATGTACGCCCGCTTCCGGTGGTGGAAGCACCTGCCTGACCTTACGTCGCTGCGGCTGTGGTTCTTCCGGCTGAAGGACAAGCGCAACGACGCCGTCTTAAGCGCGGTGGCCGACGAGTTTGCGAGGCACGGCATCATCATGGACAGTTGCGTGCGTTACACCCAGGAACACCTGGCCCCCGCCGGCGTGCTCACCCGGCAGCAGCCCACGCCCGCGCAGTGGGCGGACGTGCACTTCGGCTGGCCCATCGCCAAGCAGATGGGCGAGCTCGACATCGGCCAGTCGATTGCCGTCAAGGAGACGGAGGTGATCGCGGTCGAGGCCATCGAAGGCACCGACCGCATGATCGAGCGCACCGGGCGGCTCTGTCCCCGCGGGGGCTGGATACTCATTAAGGTTGCCAAGCCCAAGCAGGACCTGCGTTTCGACGTGCCCACCGTCGGCCCGGATACCATCGCGATACTGCAGCAGCACGGGGCGGCCATGCTGGTCGTCGAGGCCGGCAAGACCGTGCTCATTGACCGCGAGGAGATCATCCGCGCGGCCGACCACGCCGGCATCGTGGTCTTGGCGTATACGGAAAGCGAACCTGCCGGCGGGCAACCGTCAGGAAGTGCCTGAGAGATGGCACTTCACACTTGCGCCAGGCGAGATTCGGGGCCGGCGGGGACCTGCAAGGCACATCGACGGGTGCTGCTGCGGGGCGGGAAAGCTGACCGAAGCTGGAGAACCTGAAGGGGAGGCCCAGAGACTGCTCGTGGGAGCAGATCATGCGCTGCCACGGTGTCGCCAAGGGACACGCGCCCGCCGCTTGATAATGCCCGGATACGCACCCCGCGCCGCCAGCCGCTCCGTCCGCTGCCGGTCCATATACGCGCTGTCCGCAAACACTGCCCAGGTCTCCTCCTGGATCAGCTCGTCGATGTAGCGCGAGTCATGGTCCCGAGCCGTGCTGTAGCGAGAGTCCTTGATCACCGCCCGACCAACGGTGGCAAGGTGGGTCTTGAATCCGTGCTTGATCTGCCCCGGCCTTCTTGGTGGACGAGGCCTCCGGATCCGCGGTCGAACTGCCGTCCGCCCGCTGCCGTCCCCGCGGCGCTTCCATGATCGTGGCGTCCACCAAGGTGCCCTCGGACAGGATCAGCCTGCGCTGCTTAAGGATATCTTCCGTTCTGTCGAAGGGCGTCTGCTCGTGGCCCTACCGCCGCAGTCGCCGGCGGAATACCACAGGCGTCGTTTCATCGGGAGGAGCATCCTCAAAGGGCAGACTGGCAAAGCGGCGAAACGAGATGCGGTCCCGCGGCATCTCGTCCAGTTGCGGATCGCTGAGGTTGAACCACTTCTGCAGCAGCAAACACTTGATCATCAGTACCACCGGCCGGTGCGGCCGGCCGCCGTCCTGGCGGGCACGCTTCGGATACACATCTTCGAGAGCGGCGGCCAGCTCGTCCCACGGGATCACCGTGTGGATCTTCTACAGAAACACCGTCGTCCGCGGCCCCCCCCCAACTCCGCCGCCATGCCCTCCATCAGTGTCCGGTCACGTGTACGCCGCTGCATCGAAGGGCTCCTCCCGGAAGGTACCGTGACTCCCAACCCTTTCCAAAGCCAACGTCGTGCCGGGAAGAGGCCGCTCAGAGAGCGAGACGGTCGATTGGAGGACGGCGACCGTCACGCCGTAATCGTCAATCGTCAATCGCCAATCCCCCTAGAGATTCTTCAGCCGCTGTTCCTTGTCGTACGTTTGCAGCGCCTCAATGAGTTGGTCAAGGTCCCCCTGGATGATGCGGTCGAGGCAGTAGAGGTCGAGGTTGATGCGGTGGTCGCTGACGCGATTCTGCGGGAAATTGTAGGTGCGGACGCGGTCGGAGCGGTCGCCGCTGCCGATCATGGTGCGGCGGGCGCTGCCGCGGGCGGCGTCGCTAATGGAACGCTGGTGATCATACAGGCGCGTGAGCATCAGCCGCCGGGCCTTGGCGCGATTCTTATGCTGGCTCTTCTCGTCGCGCATGGACACGGTGATGCCGGTCTCTTTGTGTACCAGGCGGATGGCCGAGGACACCTTGTTAACATTCTGCCCGCCCGGTCCGCCGGCACGGGAGACGAATTCCTCGACGTCGCTCTCCCAGTTCACCTCGATGTTGATCTCTTCCGGCTCGGGCAGCACCGCGACGGTGGCCGCCGACGTGTGAATGCGCCCCTGGGCCTCGGTGCTGGGTACGCGCTGGACGCGATGCCCGCCGCCCTCGTAGCCCAGCAGGCGATACGCATCCGGGCCCTTGATATTAAGAATAATCTCCTTGAGCCCGCCCAAGTCGGTGCCGCTCTGGTCGAGTACCTCGACGCTGAGTTTCCGCCGGTCGCAGAAGCGGCAGTACATCTCATAGAGGTTGCGGGCGAACAGGCCGGCCTCATCCCCGCCGGTGCCCGCTCGGATCTCCATGATGACCGAGTCGATGCGGGCGTCGTCGTCGCTGACGATGAGCGTCTTGAGGTCCTCGAGTATCCGATCGTGGCGCGCCTGGAGCCCGTCCAACTCCGCTTCCGCGAGAGAGCGCAGCTCGGCGTCCTGCGTCTTGTCCGCCAGCAGGGCCCGCGTGTCCTCCAGTTCCTTCTGCACCTTGCGGAACGCGCGATAGGGTTCCACCAGGCGTCGCAACTGGCCCAGCTCCTTGGTGATGGCCACGCTGCGCGCGGGGTTGGTGGCGACGGCCGGGTCGAGCAACTGCTGATGCAGGGCATCCGTGCGCTCGGCCAGCGTTTGCAGCCGTTCGATCAGTCGCTTGTCCACTTCGGAAAGCGTGGGTCACCTCGTGACGGCACTCGCAGGTGCGCGGGGTTGGGCGCGTGCACCCGCTTCATCAGTCCCCCAGGTCCGCGTACCTGTTTAGCGTGGGTGCCATGCCCTCACCCGCCGCCGGCGGGGGTGGGCATGTGCCGCGTCCGCAGGACCTGGGCCACCCGGCGCTGCCTCTTCGGGGCCGACGGCAACGCTCGGGTCAAGCCCATACAAAAACCACGCGCCGGCCGCCGGGCCTTAACGCGTGGTTTGTCGTTGTTCCGTGATGCCGCTAAACCCGCTTCTTGCGCGTGTGCTCCTTGGGCTTGTGCGAGAAGTAGTCGCCGCCGAACTTCTTGGTGAAGCGGTCCACGCGCCCCATCGTGTCGATGATCTTCGCCGACCCGGTGAAGAACGGGTGACACGCGGAGCAGATCTCCACCTTCACCTCCGGCACCGTGCTGCGCGTCTCGAACGTGTGACCGCAACCACAGCGTACCGTACAGGCCACGTACTCGGGATGAATGCCCTTCTTCATGATCGCGCTACCTCGCCGGGCGGGCCGTCGGACCCGCCGATACAGACAGGTAAGTATACCACGCGGCCCGCCATCCGCAACCCACCCCGCCCACACCCCTGGACAAGCAGCGTCGGCCCCCCGCGGCCGACGGGGGAGCCGCTGGACGCAACGGCCTCCGCGGCTGGCTGCCTGGCCCCGGACTTCTTCAACGGGCCCGCCCGCTGCCCGACCGGTCCCCTGCTGGGGCAGCGCGGCGCGAGTTGCTAGGGCGACGCCAACGCCCCGCGAGTCGTCAATTCGTCTCTGACCCACGCATTACCAGGGTCAAGCTTGTATGCGGTCTGTAAATGCTGCAGTGCTGCTGACTCGTTGCCATGTTCGAGGAGAAACTTGGCGAACGCGGCATGTGCACCTGGGTCATCGGGCTCCATGGCGACGGCCTGGCGGTAACGCAGGTACGCCCCGTCTATGTCACCCCGGCGTTCCAGCTCGCGGGCGAGATACACGAACTGCTCGGCCGAGGGACCCACGAACTTGGCCACCCACATCTCGTGCTTGAGGGCCTCGTCGAACTGGCCCTTGAGCTGGAGCGCAACGCGTTTGCCCTCCAGACAGGCCTTGTTGGCCGGCTGCCGCTCGATCGCCCGGCTGTAGTACGCGATGGCCGCGTCCACCTCGCGCATGGCGGCCGCCCGGTTCATCTCCACGAAGTCCTCGCGGGCGAGCAAGACGCTGCACGCGCCCAAGTCGTGCAGGTTCTCAACCTGGCGGGTCCAGCGGTCCTCCGCTTGCAGGAACAGCCGCCGGGCCGTGCCGTATTCGCCGCGCAGCATGGCCTCCTGACCTTGCACGCGCAGCTCAGCGTAGGTGGGACCGCAGCCGGTGAGCGACAGGACGACCAGCGGCGTCAGCAGTATCATGGGCCAGCGGCTTATGCCGGCGGGATGCGATGGGTTACACATGGGTGGACCCTTTCACGCCTGGATTCACTTGGGAACGCCGCCCGCCCGTACCGCGCCTGCGGGCCGGCCGGCAGCGATGGCCACATGGCCCAACGATACGTCATTCTACACCACGTCAGCGCCGCTGACGAGCACTGGGACCTGATGCTGGAGCAGGGCGAGGTGCTGCTGACCTGGCGGCTGGAGCGGGACCCGACGGCCGCCACCGCCCGGCCCGGCGCGGCGCCGGTCGCGAGCCCCGACGCTTCCGCTGTACCCACCGTCGTCGACACCACGCCTGCCGCCCCGCCCACCCCCGGCCACGCGCCCGGTGCGGCCGGCGAGGCGGCCGCTGCCCCCGGGGTACCGGCCGGGCCGATCGCCGTGCAGCGCATCGCCGACCACCCCAAGAGGCTCCTGACCTACGAAGGCCCCCTCCGTCAGGCACCCGGCCGCGTCCGCCGCGTCGATGCCGGCGAGTGCGTCTTCCACGAAGCCGGCCCGGAGCGGTACGTTGTCAGCCTGCACGGCGGGCGTCTCTCCGGCCGCCTGCTGCTTGAACGCGGCCCCGGCGGCGCGTGGACGCTCCGTGCACCGGCGCGGACATGATGCTGGATGATGTTGAGACCGGCCGGCGAGGGCCTCGTTAACGCGGCATCCGCCTTGCCAGCAGGTGAAGAAGGGGCTGCGTCGAGTGCGGCAAGTGGTGGACGATTGCATGCTCACGCTGCGCGAGAGCATGGCACCCGGCGACCGCCTGCGGGGTTGGGGTCATGGCTTTTCGCAATTCCTACGAAGACGACGCCTATGCGGTTGCGTATGCGAAGCTGGAGTTTCCCGGGACGTACTACCTGGCCTTCCGGGATTTGCCGGGCCTCTTTGCGAAACACGCGACGGGACGGCAAGCGCTGGATTTCGGTTGCGGCGCCGGGCGCTCGACGCGGTTTCTGCGCAACCTGGGCTTCGAGGCCGTCGGCGCCGACATCGCGGAGGAGATGGTGCGCCGGGCGCGGACGATCGATCCGGCCGGTGACTATCGCCTGATCGAGCATGGCGACCTGAGCCGGTTCGCGGACGGCAGCTTCGATCTGGTGTTCTCGGCGTTCACGTTCGACAACATTCCGACGCGAGCGGCAAAGGTCCGGCTGTTCACGGAGTTCGCCCGGCTGCTGAAGCCGACGGGCAGGATGGTCAACCTGATCTCCGCGCCGGAGATGTACTATTACGAATGGGCCTCGTTCAGCACCAAGGACTTCCCCGAAAACCGCCAGGCGAAGTGCGGCGACGAGGTGCTGATCATCAACACCGCCCTCGACGACCACCGCCCGGCCACCGACATCCTCTGGCCGGACCAGGATTACCGCGAAGTGTACGACAGTTCGGGCTTGCGGGTGGTCGAAGTCCACAGGCCGCTGGGCCGCGCGGATGAACCCTACGAGTGGGTCAACGAGACGACCATCGCACCGTGGGTGATCTATGTGCTGGGGAGGCTCTGAGACACCGCGCCGCTGCGGTCAACTCGTCCGCCGAAAGAGACGCCGCTGAATCGCTCGCACCGCCGAAGGGATGAGGTCTGCTGCCCGGGACCAGCGGGGCCACCGGACGCGCCACGCGCACATCCTGCGTTGCCACGGTGTCAGCGTATTGGCCACGTGGCGGTATACCAGCGCCCAATCCGGTTCCTTTCGTACGCACTCGGCGCGCTCCTGCAGCGTCAGCGTGTTGAACACGTGGCGGGACGCCAGCGCCGCCTGCGGCTCCTTCCGCACGCACTTGACGCGCTCCTTGGGTGTCAATGTTTCGAACACGTAATGGCATGCCAGCGCAATCCGAGGCTCCCTGCGCACACACCTGGTGCGCTCCTGCGGTGTGAGCGTGTCGAACACATGGCGGGACGCGAGCGCCTCTTCTGGCGACGCCCGCACGCATTCAGCGCGTTCCTGTGGCGTCAGCGTGTTGAACACGTAAGCGTTTGCGAGTGCTTCCTGTGGTGCACCGCGCACGCATTCGCCGCGCTCCTGGAGCGTCAGCTTGTCGAACACATAGCGATGCGCCAGTGCCTCCTGCGGCACCTTCCGCACGCACTCGGCGCGTTCTTGCGGCGTCAGGGTGTCGAAAACATGGCAGGACACCAGCGCGGACCACGGCGCCTTGCGCACGCACTCGGTGCGCTCCAGCGGGGTCAGCGTCTCGAACACATGGCTGGATACCAGCGCCGAATGCGGTGCGTCGTGTATGCACACGCTGCGCTGCTGGGGTGTCAGCGTGTCGAACACGTGGCGGGATCCCAGTGCATTCCCGGGCACCTGCCGCACGCATTCGGCGCGTTGCTGCGGTGTCAGCGTGTCAAACACGTGGCGCGATACTAGCGCACTCGCCGGCGCTTCCTTCACGCACTCAGCGCGTTCCTGTGGCGTCAGCGTGTCGAACACGTGGCGGTACTCCAGGGCAACCCACGGCTCCCCGCGCACGCACTCGGCACGCTGCCGCGGCGTCAGCGCTTCGAACACGTGGCGGCATGCCAACGCAGACGCCGGCTCCTCGCGCACGCACATGGCGCGTTCGTGCGGCGTCAGCGTGTCGAACACATGGCGGTGCGTCAGCGCGGCTGCCGGCGTGCTGCGCATGCACTCGGCACGCTCCTGGGACGTCAGCGTCTCGAACACGTACCGGCATCCCAGCGCGGCCCACGGATCCTCGCGCACACACTCGGCGCGCTCCCGTGACGTCAGCGTGTCGAAGACGTGGCGGCATGTGAGCGCATCCCCGGGCGCCTCCCGCACGCACACGCTGCGCTCCAGGGGTGTGAGCGCCTCGAAGACGTGCCGCAATCTCAGCGCAGCTCCCGGAACTGCCCCCAGGCAGTCGGCGCGCTCCTGGCGTGTCAGGCTCCCAAACTGATCCGCGGAGAAGAACCGAGCCCAGGAACGCAGCTCGGGCGCAAGACGACCCCATGGTATCTCGGCCAGACGCCGGACACGCCGGAAATACATCGCCCCGCAGGGAGGCACCGCTCCAGTGGGCTCGCAACACTCAAACACCGCGAAAACCGGGGCCACTCCACCAGCAAACAGCCCCCCGGTCACGGCAATGCAGACGCCGCTTCCCGGCACCTCGATCCACTCGCCGACCCGATAGACCACGTGCTCCTCCGCCGCGACGAGCGACCCGCCGTCTTCCCGGAGCAGCTTGCAGCCCACGACAATCGTGGGGTCGTTGACTTCGTGCTCTGGTGACATGTCACACTTCTCCAGCGGAGCCACCGGCGCTACGACGCCGGTCCTTGCACTCTGCGGCGAGCGGGCGCTGCTTCATCGAGGTGCCAGATCTTGCGTAAACCACCAATGGAGCCTGCGTGTCCTGAAGGGTTCTGCCTCCTGCCGGCGAACACCCATGCGACGAGAGACCCAGTCCTGGTGCGAAGAGCAGGCTTCCCTTAAGAACACCGAGTCCCTGTTGCTGGCGACGGACTGCTCGTTGCCGGCGCCCGTGCCAAACGGTAGCGCGCGCCCGACATAGTCACGCAAGTATCGCAGGACGCGGCCGTAGGGGCAAGCTGCACACCAACCATTCGGATGACCCATCTTGCTGACGTGAGGGCTTCTTCACTTCCGCTCGTGAGCACCCGGTCGTTTCCGCTCGGAAGTGCCCCTCGCTTCCGCTCGGGCTCGGAAGGTCGGCGACGCCGCGCGCGGGCCTGCCCGATTCCGCTGACGCGCTGGCGTTGCCTCTCCGGATGGAGTCAACGTGAAGCTGCTGTCGGTAATCACGGAGAGCCGGACGAAAACCCCCGGCCATCCTTCTCAGTCCGGCGGTACGCACATCGTCAGCCAAAGTATCTTTTCAGAATGCGACAGATCGCCAGGGTGATCCAGAGACGCATCTCATTGGCTTTTGCCGGCTGCGCCCCCGTCTTCTTCGCATAGGACAACCTCCACAGCCCGCTCTTCTCCTGGTTCTCGATCAACCAGTCCAGGCCGCGTTGGATATCCGGGTCATCTCGCGGCACGCCGATGAGCGACAGTGAGTCCAGCGCCGCGACGAGATGGTTCCACCAGAAGGGATACTGGAACTTCACCCAATAGTCGGCGTCCTTGTACGAAGAGTAGCTGTCGGGCTGGAAGAAGCGGCCCTTGAGCAGGTTTGCGGCTCTCCTGGCCGCCACCGAGCGACGGTGCCGCGGATGCACCGCGAACGCCCGCAACACCATTCCCGTGCACGTGTGGGAAAACGGCTGGCTTCGGTCGGGCTCGAGCGGTACGGCGTACTCACTGGACAGACGGTACGTTTCCTCCCGGCTCAGCCTGTGCGTCAGCATCGCTATGGTCCATCCGCCGTCCGCTTGGCGCATCGAGAGGAGCCACTGCATGCCTTTTTCGATCCGCGGATCGTCGCCGTAGCCCGCCTTGATGAGCAGCCCCAGGATGGCACCGGTATAGTAGGTCGCATACTGATTCGCCAGCATTCCCCGGATGTCACCCGCCTCGGCTTGGCACGAGAGGAGGAACTCCGCGGCGCGCTGAGCGGCTAAATGCCCCTTCGTGAATCCGAACTGCTCGACGAGATACCGGAACTGCTTCCAGGTCTCGGCCAGGGCGTAGTGGTAAGGCGGGTAGCGGTCCGGACGCTTGCCGGAAAGCTTGAAGGAGCCATCTTCTTGTTGTCGTCGGAGGATTTTCCTGCCCTCCGGCAGGTCCCACACCGTTTGGATGGGCTCCACCTGCTCCGCGAGCAGATCACGCCGCACGTGATACACCAGCGCCTCCGCACCGGAGCACATTAACGGTGCGATCGGATCATAGCGCAGTTCGTTAAGCCAATGGCTCATGTCGTTCCTGACCCCGACTGCCGGGGTTTCGTCCGTAACGATGCCCCGCAGACATGCCCCCCCGCACCAGCGTCCGCGCGAAACGGACCCGTGGCAACCGGCTCCGCCCCCGGGCACACACCGCCGGTGGTCCCCGCGCTGCCGCGCGGGCTCGGCGGGCTTGCGGCATACCCCGCGGGCACGCGTGGCCTCACGGCCGTGTGTGCCTCAGCCCACGAAATCAACAGATGGAATCGCCGGCACGATGCCGGCTTCGTGGCCGCGGCGGAGCAGCTCGCGCACGGCTCGGCGGCCCGCGTCGCCCCAATCCAGCGTCCAGTCGTTCACGTACATGCCCACGAAGCGATCCGCGCAGTCCGGCGCCAGGCCGCGGGCGTATTGCAGGGCGTGGGCCAGCGCCTCGACGCGATGGGCCAGGCTGTATTCGATGCCCGCCTTCAGAATGCCGGCCACTTCGAGCATGGCGGCCGGGCCGAGGTCGCGGCGGATACAGTTGCCGCCCAGCGGCAGCGGCAGACCGGTCAGTTCCTTCCACCAGACGCCCAGATCGAGCACGGCGTGGAGGCGGTGGGCGCTGTAGGTGAGTTGCCCCTCGTGGATGATGAGCCCGGCGTCGGCCTTCCCTTCCGCCACGTGGGAGAGAATCTGATCGAACGGAACAACCTCGGGCTCAAACGCGCCGGGACCCAGGCGCAGCGACAGGGCCAGGTAGGCGGTCGTAGTCTTGCCGGGCACGGCGATCCGCCGCCCCCGCAACGCCTCCGGCGCCATCGCTTCGCGGGCGACGATGAGCGGCCCGTACCCGTCGCCGACGCTCGCGCCGCAGTTCGTCAAGGCGTAGTGCCGGGCGACATAGGGGTAGGCGTGGATGCTGATGGCGGTGATGTCCAGCTCGCCCCGGACGGCCCGGTCGTTGAGGGTCTGAATATCCTGGAGGACGTGCTCGAAGGTCCACCCGCGTGTCTCGACCCGCCCGGCCGCGAGCCCGAAAAACATGAAGGCGTCATCGGCGTCCGGGCTGTGACCCAGCGTCAGGCGGCGGGGCGTCATGTCAGTCACCGTCCTGTCAAGTTGGTCGGTTTGCCGGTGGCACGCTATACTTCGCCGGGGATTAAACCCGCGGCCGCCGGCGGCCGCAAGGAACGTAGCGTCGGCCCCCTGCGGGCGACGTAGCAGGCGCTAGCGCTACGGCGGTCCAAGGTCGGCTAGGGGGGCCGACGCTACAGGGCTCGTCGCGGGCGACACGGCTTGGGGCCACGCACGGCGAGACGGTGGGCCGGAAGGTGTCCAACTGATGCGACTGGAGATCACCGATACCCGGACGTTGACCGACCAGGAACCGGTCGTGCGGGAGCTGGAGTTCAGCCACACGGCCGTCACCATCGGCGCCGACTCCGGCAACATGCTCCAGCTTGCGGATGAGAAGATCGCCACCTTTCACGGTCTGATCCTGCCGCTGGGGGAGGACCGCTGGGTCTTCCGCCCGATGGATCCGCAGGCGCAGACGCTCCTGAACGGCGAGCCGGTGCAGGGCCAGGTCGAGTTGGAAGACGAGATGGTCCTTCAGATCGGGCCGTTCACGCTGAAGTTCAGCGCCGACGTTCCGGTTGAACTGGAGCTTCCCGAGGCCCGCAACCTGGAGGAACTGGCCCGCATCCGTGACTTCCCGCTGCCGCCGCGCAGCGAGGTTCGCCGGGCGGAGGTGGAGATCACGCTCAATCCGGCCCGCCGGTCGGCCTTGGTGGCCTTCGACGCCCGCCTCCGCGCGACCACCGATCTCGCGCAGGTTCTGGAGTGCACGCTGGACCTGCTGCTGCCCGAGCTGAGCGCCCGGACCGTCTGGGTGGCCGTGCGCCGGAGCCTGACCGGTGAGCTCGAGCAGATGGCCGCCCGCAACGACAAGGGGCCCTACAGCGGCGAGCCCTTCCTCTGGGACGCCTTCCAGTACCGCTGCCTGACCCGCCACCAGTTCATCGCCATCCCACGCACAGGACAGAAGGACACCCAGTCGATGCTGGCCGTGCCACTCCTGAGCAGCAAGGGCGCGCTGGGCCTCATCGTGGCCGACACCCGCAAGCACCGCAAAGTCTTCAACCAGGCGGACCTTGATTTCGCCACGGCCGTGGCCGCCTTTGTCGGTTCGCAGGTCGAGGCGATCTTGGACCACCAGGCAACCAGCCAGGCGCAATCGGCGGCCGGGCACATGGTCCTGCTCCGCGAGATCCAATCGCGTCTGGATCCGCAGAACGTCCCGCAGTGGACGGCCTTGCAGATCGCGGCCTTCGCGCGACCCGGCGTGGAGCGGGCGGGCGACTTCTGCGACATCATGCGGCTTCCCAACGGGCTGGCAGCGGTGTTCGTGGCGAGGGTGGAGGCGGCGCCGCTCCGGGCGGCCCAGGCGATGGCGGAGACGCGGGCGGCATATCGCCTCGCCTGCATGCACGCTGACCCGCCCCACATTCAACTGCGGGCCCTCAACTACCTGTTGTACGACGAACAGGACCCCGTGGCCCTGCACATCGCGCTGTTCCTGCTTAACCCCAAGACCGGGGCGGTGGAGTATGCGACGGCGGGCAGGGTGGGGGTCCTCATCCTGGACGACCGCGGTCGGCCTCGGTTCCTGGTCCGGCCGGATATACCCGTGGTGGGCAAGAACAAGGGGCATGAGTATGCCGGCGCCACGGACCGCCTGAAGCCCGGCGAGACGCTGGCGTTGTTCACCAAGGGTTGTGCTACGGTGCGGGGAGCGGGCGGCGAGCCGCTCGGCGAGAAGCGCTTCGTTGAGGCGCTTTGTGACGGCTTCGGTCAGCCCGCGGCCGGGGCACTGGCGGAGCTGTTGGCGGACCTCGAACCGTATTTGAGGAATGGAACGCCGCCGGACGATATCACGATACTGCTCGTCCACCACGTGGCAGCGTCCACGTAGAAAGTACAGTGTTGCCCGAATTGTCTGGGGTGCTGCTTGCTTCGACAGCCGTGCGTAAGTAGAATGCAGTAACGTCCGGGACGAGCAAACGTCCAAAGGCGGTACGTGCGGAGCGCGGGATCATGCGGTTGACTCGCCTCAATGTGGTTTTGGCAGTGGCGACCGTGCCGTTTCTGGCGGGCGGCTGTTATGAGCCCTTGGGCGCTCCCGACGAAAAGCCGGATGGTTCGGTGGCCCGGTTGGCGGCCGAGGTGGCGTGCAGCGTCCCGGATGGGGCCGACCGCCTTGCGGACCAAGTGCTGCAACTGATCAACCTGGAGCGGGCGTCGGATGTGTCAGGGTTGGCACCGGTGGTGGCGAGCCCGGTCCTGGCCGAGATCGCGGCCGGACATGCCTGCCGGATGATCTCCGGCAGTTTCCTGGCGCATATCGACCCGGAGTCCGGCTACGGCTGCGGTGAGCGAGCGGTTCGCAGCGGGTATGCCTACTTCCGCGTGGGGGAGAACCTGGCCGCGGGTCATCGCACGCCGGCCGAGGTCGTGAAGGCCTGGATGGATAGCCCCGAGCACCGGGATATCCTCCTGGACCCCGCCTGGAAAGAGGTGGGGATCGCAGTCCGCGCGGGCGGGGAGTATGGCATGTACTGGGTGCTCGAGCTGGGCGACCCGGCCAGGCTGGCGCAGGGGCACTGACCGGCGACCGACCTTCGAGTTCGTTCCCACGGCCGGCCCGGCGAGTGCGGCGCCCTTGCCGGAGGATTCCGCGACCCACGAATTCCATGAGTTCCACCGATCTTCCTCAGCCTTCCCTGACCGATAATTGGCACCGTCCGAAACAGGGAGGGGTCCGCGCGATCGTCACCGGGCAGGTCGGCCTGGATAAGAAGCCGTTTCTCGACCACGTCGTTCACCTCGCGCGGGGGCATGGGCACGAGGTGACGCTGGTCAACGTCGGTGAGCACATGTACGCCGAAGCGCCGGACGTGGTGCCCGGGCGCATCCTCGATCTGCCACGCAACCGGTTGAATACGTTGCGGCGCAGCGTGTTCAAGGACGTGCTGGCACTGGCCAGGACCGGCGTCAACCTGCTCATCAATACGCACGCGACGTTCCGCTGGAAGCACGGTCTCTTTCACGGGTACGACCATCATCAGATCGCCGCGCTCGATCCCGACCTGTACGTGGTGCTGGTGGACAACGTCGACGCGGTGCATGAACGGCTGCAGCGCGAGCATGACGTCCCGCACACCCTCAAGGACATCCTGGTGTGGCGGGAGGAGGAGGTGGTGGTCACCGAGGCGATGGGGGAGGCGGTTTCCGGGCACGGGCAGGTGTACATCGTTTCGCGGGCGAACGAGCGGATCACGGCCGAGTCGGTGTACCGGCTCATGTTCGAGCCGCAGCGCAAGCGCGTGTACCCCTCGTTCCCCATCACCCACGTGCTCGACCTGCCGGACGTGCTGGCGGAGATCGAGGCGTTCCGCGACACGCTGGCCGAGCATTTCATCACGTTCGACCCGGCCGACATGGACGAGAAGCGGCTGCTGTTCGAGGCGGGCGAGGCCGCCAAGCGGGGCGAGGATCACGTCGCGATCGTGGCGAACGGCCGGCCGATTCGCCTGCCCGTCCGCGAGATCACCGAGGTCGCCCGCGACATCGACGCCCAGATTTACGCCCGCGACTTCAAAATGATCGACCAGTCGGACATAATCGTCAGCTACATCCCCGCGCTGCCAACGGGCCGACCCGTGCTCTCTTCCGGCGTCGAGCGTGAACTTCAGCACGCCCACGAAAACACCAAGGAAGTCTACATCATCTGGCGCCCGAAGCTGGAACCGTCCCCCTTCGTCACCCAGACGGCCACCCGCCTCTTCCAGTCCGTCGCGGAGCTGCTGACCTACTTCCAGGAACGCGGCTACCTGCGCGACTTCCAACTGCGCTTCCCGGTGCTGCGGTAGCGGTCACGAGCGCGTTGTCGTTCACCACGACATCACGTGGTTTCCGCATCCCATCCCACGGGGGTTGACTAGGGACGATGGGGCAGGCTAGGCTGCTTGGGCTTACGGGTAATGACAGGCCACCGGCGCCCGCGACGGAGGCCGGCAAACGGAAACCAGGCACTTGCTTCTCGGAATGTTTGGGTTATATTAGGGTAGGGCGAGTTTGGGCGAGGGGTGGGCGTGGCGACATGGGCAGACCGTTCCGCCTCAGGGATCCGGTTCACGGTTTCATCCAGCTTCATGCCGACGAGGTGAAGCTGATCGATACGCCTATTTTCCAGCGCCTGCGGCGGATTCGCCAGCTCGCAATGGCGTCTCTGGTCTACCCAGGCGCGGTCCATACGCGCTTTGACCACAGCCTCGGTGTTTGCCACGTCGCGGGCATGCTGGCGGAGGAACTTGGGCTTGACTCTGACGAGGTCCGTCTGGTGAGACTCGCGGCCCTTCTGCACGATCTCGGCCACGGTCCTTTCAGCCATGTTTCAGAGCCACTTCTGGAGCGCCACGCAGATCGCTCCCGATTGCCCGCCGAGCAGAAGAAGGAGAAAATACACGAACTGATCACGGCCCACTTCATCCGCACCGACCCCGCACTGGCGATGCGCGCCGGACCCGCGCGGGGCGAGGAGATTGCCCACTTGCTCCTCGCGGAGTTCGGGCAACCGGCGTTGAAGAACATTGTCTCGGGCCCGCTCGATGCCGACAAGCAGGATTACCTGTTACGAGACAGCCGTTTCTGTGGCGTAGCCTACGGCCTCTTCGATATTCACCAGTTGCACCGCTCGCTGGTGCTTTATGGGGCGGAGGATCACCAACAGCTCATGATCCGCCCCGATGGCGTGCACGCGACGGAGCAGTACGTGCTTGCCAAGTACTACCTGACAACGATGGTGTACCGGCACCGGGTCCGCCTGATTACCGACCAGATGATCGTTCGGGCCCTCACCTTGGGGATCGAGGTCGATCAGATCGAACAACTCAGATGCCTGTACTTCTTTGACGGTTCGGACGAGTTCTTCGAGAACTACAAGCAGTGGGATGACGAGCGGCTTCTTCTGGCCTGCACCAGCGCTGAGCTTGCCCACACCGCCTGTGCTCAGTTGATGGGGCGCCTCCTGGATCGCCGGCTGCTGAAACGCGTCTTCTTGGCGCGCATCGGACGAGAGGAGGACTCCGCGTTACGTGAAGTCCTCGGGAATCTCCCGAAACCCGAGCATAGCGCCCGCAGATCGGAGATCGAAACGGAGGCGGCTCGCCTGCTCGCGAAGGTGACACGCCAACAGGTGGACAAGCGGTTTGTGATCGTTCACGTGTTCGATATCAAGTCGGTTCGCACTACCTCGAGGAACGACGAGGCGGGCATTCTGGTGGCGACCGCTCCGCAACCACGCCCGTTCGAACAGGAGTCGACCTTATTCGCTTCGATCAATGAGGAGTACGACGATCAGTTCGTTGAAATGTATGCGCCAGTGGAATGGGAAACGCACACGGCGCGTGACCGCTTGCTGGAAACCCTGCGCCGGCCGATGGAGGAGCTGATCCGCGCAGCGTGCACCGGCGTAAAGGGGGAGACGTTGTGATGGATACATATGACTTTGTTCACCTCGCGCTGCTGGCGATGGGCAGCGACATCAAAGGCAAGACGAAGCTGCAGAAAACCGTATATTTCCTGGGCGTCCTGACGGGTATGATCGATGAGCTCGGCTATCGACCCCACTTCTACGGTCCTTATTCCGATGACGTCGCAGGTGGAATCGGGCGGCTGCGTGCTCTGAGGTTCGTGGATCAGAATGTGACGGGCATGGGAACCGTGGACCAGTCCGGTTTCGAGGTGTACCGTTATGATTACCGCCTGAATGATGACGGAAGGAAGGTCGCCCAACAGAAGGCCAAACGCCACCGCGAGGCGTGGGAGCGAATCCAGCAGGCGGCACAGATGCTGAAGCACGGTGGCGATTTGGACTACATGAAGCTGTCCGTGGCGGCCAAGGCGTTCTTCATGCTGGGAGAGAAGAAGGGACGTGCGTCCATCGAAGACTTGACTCTTCTCGCAAAGCGCTTCGGGTGGAGTGTCACAAATGACCAGATCAAGGAGGCTGCGGGTTACCTGGAGCGCCTCGGCTTGGTAGAGAACGTTTAGGGCGCAGGTTTGTCGTGGCGAGAGAATTCCCAATGACTTATCAACTTCGTGACCTTCGGTATCAGGCACAGCGGCGGGGACGCGATGAGCTGCAGGCGCACCTGCGGCAGTTCCGGCTGGAGCTGAAGTGCTCCGTCGGCATCTGGTACTTCACGCCGGGCGGCGGGCGGTTCCACGATCGGTACGTGCCGGAGGCAAGCGTCGCGGAGCGGCTGGAGATGGCGGCCGAGCTGGCGCCGCTGGGCGTAACCGGGATCGAGGCCCATTACCCGGTCGAGGTGAACGAAGAGAACGTGCACCTGTACCAGAAGCTCCAGCAGCAGGCGGGCATCCGGCTGGTCGCGGTCGGGTTCTCGCACTTCTTCGAACGCGACTTCGAGTTCGGCAGCCTGTCGAGCCCCTACCGGCGCGTGCAGGAGAAAGCGATTCAGGTCGCCGTTAACGGCCTGAAGCTCGTGCGCGACGCGGGCGCGGACTTCGCCATTTCCTGGCCGGGCATCGACGGCTACACGTATTCGCTGGGCACGATCTTCCCGTGGATGTGGGATCGTTTCGAGGGAGCGATGGCCGAGGCGCTGGACGAGGTGCCCGGCGTGCGCGTGGCGCTGGAGCCCAAGCCGTACGAACCGGCGCCGAACAACATCTATCGCACGACGGCCGAGGGGATACTGGCCGCCCAGCGCATCGAGGCGAAGCTGACCAACTCGACCAATGTCCGCCTGCTGAAAGAGGGGCACGCGCTGGTGGGCTTGAATCCGGAGGTGGGGCACGTGCGCATGGGCTTTGAGGACGCGGCGGCCGCCTACAGCCTGGTGGGGCTCCAGCGCCGGCTGGCCCACACGCACTGGAACTCGCAACCGCTGGGCAACTACGATCAGGACCTCAACATCGGCGTCGTCGAGTGGCAGCAGGCGGAAGCCCTGATGTTCGCGTTGTGGGTGATGGGCTATCAGGAGCACTTCGGCATCGACATCAACCCGGAGCGCATGCCCGTGCGCAAGGCCGTCGAGATCAACACCACCGTGCTCAAGATCATGCAGGAACGGCTCAGCAAGCTGCCGGTGGGGCGTATCCTCGACTGTGCAGAAGACCCGGCCGCCCACCGCGGGGAACTCGAATCCATCCTGGCCGAGAACATGAGGCCGGGGTAGAGGAAGGCGAGAGGCACGGGGCAGGAGGCAAGAGGGGGCTTGCGGGGCGGACGTCGCCGACCACGTGCGCTGAGCGGGACCGCATGGATGCGAGACTGGGCGGGTGGCAAGCCTGGGTCGAAGGCGGCGGCCTGCCGGCAGGTGGTTGCACACCGCAGCGGAGGGCGGGCGGGAAGGCATGGCGGCGCTGCGCCTGGCCATGCCACTCTGCATTGTCGCCCGGTTTGCCGGCGACATGGTGCTGCTCAGCCGTGACAGATGTCTGCGGGTTGGGCGTCGAGGAGGCGCACCAAGTCGGGGGTGCGGAGCTTGACCAGGAGGCCGCGCTTGCCGGCGTTGACGACGATGTGGTCGAGGGCCAGCAGGGATTCCTCGATGAGGACGGGCAGCTTGCGGCGCTGGGCGAAGGGGGAGATGCCGCCGACCTGATAGCCGGTTACCTTCTCGGCTTCCTCGCGGGGGGCCAGATCGACCTCGTGCTCGCCGAGGGCGCGGGCCATGCGTTTGGCGTCGAAACGCTGGTCGCCGGGGACGATGGCAATCCAGTAGTTCTTGCCGGTGCTGCGTACGATCAGCGTCTTGCAGACGGATTCGAGCGGTTCGTGGATCGCCTCGGCCGCGTGCTCCGCGCCGATCTCCGTGAACTCATAGCGCAGCGTCTCGAAGTCCACTTGATGCGCTTGCAGCCACTTGATGGCATTGGTGTCGGACACCGGCTTCTCGACCCTGCCAAGCGTACCGCCGGGCGGGTGGCCCAGGTCCTCAGGACCTGGGGCTGGTGTTTGGCCATTTGGATGACCTGCGACAGTGTGGCTGGCGAACGCGGTGCCGTCAATTGTCAGCCGGCGGCGTAGAGCAGGGCGGAGACCGCCGGCAGTTCGGAAGACGGGCACTTCGTCGACGTTGACAGCGCGGTCGCGAAGTCCTCGGAATCGGACAGCAGGCGTTCAAGGGCATAGTTCCATACCTCGCTACGGAGTTGTTGGATCAATTCCCCGGTGGAGAGGCGTTGCTCCGCCGACTTCGAG
>Ga0209200_1001379_pt1 | contig 24531 bp, 23 predicted proteins | sample AD_UKC033_MetaG_FD_184406 | JGI IMG/M metagenome (GOLD analysis project Ga0209200, IMG submission 184406) | Active sludge microbial communities of municipal wastewater-treating anaerobic digesters from USA - AD_UKC033_MetaG (SPAdes) (version 2) | ecosystem: Engineered > Bioreactor > Anaerobic >... | reverse complement strand
CGCTCTCGCTCAACATCTTGCTCAGTAACTTTAATCCGGCTTTCTTACCTTCTCTATCGCTTCTTTCAAAGAACTCTTTCCATTGAACTGGTAGCTGGTCGTAGAAGGCCACGTATTTCAACGCATTCGGCCTTTTTACTATCGTCGGCAGATAAAGATACCAATTGAATGCTTCCTGCTTCTCTCCGTACAACCTCGCATGAGTTACGACCCTTTCGTATCTCTCGTCCAGTATCGTTACTGTGAAAGCGTCTGCCCTTAACCATAACTCTCTCAAGGATAGTTCCGGTGCAGTAGAGTACCTGTTCTTCTCGAAGGTGACTATCCCGTATTTGTTTGCCTTTACGCTAAGCAGTTTCGAGACTTCGAACGGTGTGACAGGTAGTTCGTTCATCCTATCCCGCTCTTCTTCAAAGAGTTTCGAGATGAGAACATCTTTCTTGTAGTGGTTCCTCCTCATGTCTTCGTCCGAGACTTTCAAGAGTTCTCTGTTGAAATCTTCAATCGAGTCGAAACTTGGAATGGGAACGAAGAAGTTCCTCCTGTTGTAGCCGACTTTGTTTTCAATGTTGCCTTTCTCATGACCGCTATTGGGATTACAAAAGCTTGCCTTGAATCCATAATGAAGGGCAAACCTCTGAAATCTATCCGTCAGCACTCTCTCCCCGTTCTTAAGTATGCTTATTACGGCACTGGAGAGGTTGTCGAACCAGATTACTTTCGGTACCCTGTCCATATACTCGAAAACAACTTTCAGCCCTGTAAGAAGTGATTCGGTGTTTGTACTCTTAAAAAGCTGAACATATGAGGAATTACTGAACGGGAAAGACAGGTTGAATGTGTAGAACTTCTTCTCTTTGCCTTTTTCAATGACCAGTACTTCTCCGAAATCTGCCTGGGCTTCTCCTCCGGGATGTTTGAGAGGAAGGTATCCCATCTGACCGTAAAGCTCCTTCTTTTTCTGAGAAACGTATCTTCTCACGGTCCTTTCCTTTACCTGAAGTCTGTCAGGATATTCTTCCAAGAGTCTTTGGTATATTCTTACTGCGGTGTGCCTTTGCTTTCTGGGATGTTTCATGTCTTGGATCAGAATCTCATCTATGATCTCTTTAACTGATTCTATCTTCGAAGGTTTATTCCTCGTCTGTCTTTCGTTCCAGTCTTGCTTTTCAACATACTTCTTAACAGTTCTAAAGTCAAAACCAGTTTCCTTTGAGATTGAATTCAGGGATTTGTTCTCTACTTCGTACAGATATTTGATATGATGTGCTTGAGTCATTGTTAGCATCCACTCCTTATCTCCCCTCTAATTGTTTGGTCACAACTAAAGGGTATTCTTTCCCCGGATCGCTGGCAATGACTCTTATGTATTTTTATTTGTCCGTTCTATGTATTTCTATTTTGCCAGAAACAGGCGGTCAACGAATCTGAATCCGAGTATGTCTGGAGCGGTTATTCCCAGGGAAGCCATACTTTTCAAATAAGGGTTCAGGATAATGAGGGAGACTATTCTGAACCAGTTACATGGATTTTCGAGTATGATGGGAGCCAAGACGACTTTGAGGTACATTTCGAAGATGCGGCTCTTGAGCAAGCGGTTAGAGAGGAAATTGACAAACTTAGTGGGCAACTATACTGGAGCGATGTTAAGGAGATCCATGGTTTGAATGCCTATGATTTGGGAATAGAAAGCCTGGATGGAATCGAGCACTTGACAGGACTCATAGTTATAAACCTTTCGCAAAATGACATTGTTGACATTTCTCCTCTCTCGCACCTCACTAATCTGCTTGGGCTTGTTCTTTCCACAAACAAGATCAAGGATATTTCTCCTCTGACGGAGCTAACTAATCTGACGAGTTTATCTTTCGACAAGAACGAAATTGAAGATATCTCTCCGCTTGCAGGGATGTTTAGTCTCGATGATTTGAGATTCTCTGGCAATGAGGTTCAAGATATATCTGTTGTGGAGCAAATGACTTATCTGCGACGGCTGCAATGTCGACAAAACAAGATATCTGACATTTCTGCGATCGAGAATCTGATTCACCTTGAGACATTGGTGATTGACAATAATGAGATTGTCGATTTATCTCCTCTGCGTAAACTAACAAACTTATGGAACCTGAATGTGTGCTGCAACAGAATCAAGGATTTGTCAGCTCTAAAGAACCTTATCAACCTGAAGTGGTTGAATTTCAGTACTAATGAAGTCACCGACATTTCCGTCCTTTCGTTTCTGAAAAATCTCACTTTACTACAGTTCACATCCAATCAAGTCAGTGATCTGTCGCCTCTTTCGGAGCTACCGCTACTAGATTCTCTCTCTTTTGATTCAAACGAAGTTAGCGATATCTCTTATCTATCAGGCCTAAGCAATCTAAGATTTCTGACTTTCTCTCTGAACAATGTAAGCGACATTTCACCACTTTCAGGGTTGACAAACCTGGATTTCCTGAGCTTCGATTCCAATGAAGTAAGCGACATCTCCTATCTCTCAAATCTAGTTTCTCTAGAGTCGCTCTATTTGAAGAAGAATCAAGTGAGTGACATTTCAAGTCTGGAAGGTTTGACTAACCTGAATTGGCTAGATTTCGAACACAACAATGTGAGTGACATTTCAGCGCTTGGTAATCTATCGAATCTGGAAATTCTTATCTTCAGTTTCAACAAAGTTACCGATATATCTTCATTGCAGGGGCTTAACAGCTTGAAACATTTGTACTTCATATTCAACGAAGTGTCTGATATCTCAGCGCTGGTCAACAATCCCGATTTCGGTCTGGGAGACTATGTTGACATGAGGTGGAACATGCTTGATCTCACTCTTGGTTCAGATGATATGCAGAACATTGAGACTCTTATCGCTCGGGGAGTGGAAGTAGATTATTAAATGCTGGGCAAGAATAAGGTGTGGCCACCTAATTATGCCTATTATAGATAAATGTGAGGAATTCTTTGATGATAAGAGGCCAGAAGACTAGCGGAGTAGTGCAGTAAGGACTGCTCAGTGCTTTCTCAACTCAACTATCTGTACAATTTGAAGATCTAGTTGGCGTTCATCAGTAAGAATAGAAACGGGATTGCTAATAAGAAGGTGCTTGTCATGATAGGAGGAAAACATCTTGAATGGAAAGCGTGCGCTACTAGAGAGAATTCTTAATAAGGGAACGAAGAGCAGGGAAGAAAATGAAATGAATCTGGAACCCGAAAAGATGGAAAGAATACTCTCAGAAGTACTAGCTAAGAAATCAACTGACTTCATGTTGCCTGATTCTAAGGATTCAAAAGAAAAACTTAAGCGTTCAATTACTTCGGCCCAAGAAGTAACTAGGGTTGATGCGATACGGGGAAGCTCTTTGAAGTTAGATCCTCTAAATGAACTGCACTACTATGTTAGGGGTGTCGACGATATGAAGGACAAACTCGATTATGCGGTTCAAGACTTCACAAGAGCTATACAGATAAACGATACATTTGCTCTAGCGTATTTTGCTCGCGGCAACGTGTATATAATGCTGTTGGAATATGCGAAAAATCGAGTCTGTCCCTTTCCACATGCGGTCCCTTTCCACATGACATTCCCTAGCAAGTGCCGAAGAAGAGCTAATCACTTCTCAAAGAGCAGAATACAGGGCTTTTCAAAATATCCTGCAACTAGTTTCAGTCGTCACCACTTTCAGGAGAAAGACCGCACTCACCAGTCTTTCAATTTCCTCCATGAGTTCATAAGCGAGTCCAGAGTGTCGTTGTCCATCCTTCCCTCGTTATCTTTCTCTGTGTAACTTGATGCCCAATTTATTGCTCTTATCACTGCCTTTGAGAGGAGAATTCGTTTCTTTCTGTCCGTTATGCTTGAGTTCATCTGCATTTTGGTTTGCTTGCAGAAGTTGGCCCATAGCTCGTTAAGTGTTTCATCTGGAAGATCTTCACAAGAATTGTAGAAGCTCATGAGATCAACAACATCATCACAATTCTCAAGTTGAAGCTTAAGCGTTTCGAGGTTCCCTTCCCCTAAGAACTCTCTAATTGCGGCATAGTTATACTCATCAAAATAGAGACCTACTGGTGGACTTACACCCCACTTCTTGTACTTATCTACAGGAAACAATGAAGTGGGGTACGCCAGAACGAACAGGTAGATTACCTGTCTAAGAACAAAACTGGCCACAACCAGATAGAAGAGAACGCTTTCAGCTGAGATCGCGAGGTTTCCTTTGCTCATGGTTGAAATGCTTTCGTCAAGTTGAGGAGAGTGATTATAGGCGCAGAGGTTTTTGAATGCCTTCTTTAGCGATTCTTTCAACAGATTCAGCCTTTCAGTATTGCAGAATTCCGCCGCCTCAATGCGTTCTACACTCAAGTCAACCATTGCATGAAAGTTAGGTTTGTTTTTCTTTCCATGAACCCATTCGAGATGTTTTTCGTGCCCGTTCTTGTCAGCAGTTACATGTCGGTATATGTGCAAGACAGAAAGCTCCAGAAATGGCCTCAATAATGCCAAGGAAGCAAGCAAATTACCGTCCAGCCATGACGATATGCTGTCGCGTAAGTAGAAGAGACTTTCATAGAAGCAGTAATGCCTGTTCCATACATGCATTCGGAGAATCTCAGCAGCGGTCCTTGGTTTGAAATCCAGTTCAGCGTTGATAGAAATGTCCAGAATATCCTGGAACTCAATGTAGCCCTGAATGCCGCTAACTAACTCTGAGAATTCCTGATTCTCCCTAAAAAGTGAGAACAGATCTTCAGTATACGGTTTCAGATTCTTTCTGCTTATTCCAAGTATTGTCAGAAGAATGCTGTCTGGGGAACCTTGATAATCCGGGTCTCTAACTATGCTTAGATATTCCCTCTGCTCAGGAAACCACTTCTTGAATCTCTCGAATCTCGTTTTGTCTAACGCTTTCTCACCTCCTCGCGGAAACACAGTGCAGAAATTGCGGCTCTCTCGACTGATAATCACGATTTTCAGGGGTTCTATTTCTCATTCCAGAGTTGTTTCGAATGTTTATTAACAGATGGCATATACCAATTTCGCGAATCGCACACACTATCTATCAAATTGGAGCATACGTAGCTGTGTTGAGATCTCTTGCTCAAAACATCCCAGCCCATTTACTGATAACTCCACGCATTGTGGATCAGTCAGGCACCTTTTCCTAATCTGTCCCAGTTATCGGCGAAATATCTGGCAATTCCCAATCCTGGCTTGTATCCGGGATAGCTTATCTGAAATTCCTTTCGTGCTTCTTCATAACTTCTATCGGAGATCACGTGCAGACCCTTAGCCACGAAAACCAGTGCTAGAGAGGGAGCTCTTGATTCACCGAGATTACAGTGAATCAGTAGATTCTTCCCTTCGCCATAATGCTTCTGGGCAAAGATCATGAAATCAACAAAGGTCTGAGACATGAAAAGAGGAATATCTGGATCAACAATGTTCAGATAGAGATTAGCTCCTCTCTCGAGACTCAGGTAACTGGGGTGGTTCTTTGGTAGAGAACCTTTGTACCCAACCGCATTGATGTGGCACGGATGCTTGCAGGCATGAACTACAGCCCATCCCGGTTTCGAATCGAAGCAATCCATTTCAGAACCAACATAGATGCGATCGTAAATTTCGGTCAAAGAAAATACCTCCGTTCGATAATTCATCACTCAATACTCATGACAGCACAGTACAAACAGTTACGAAGATGAATATTATCCCCTATATGCAATTCGCGTGCTTATTGGACGAGTCTCCAAAAACCTCAGAAACCCCACGGTATTTTCCATCTTCTGTCTCACTGAATCGTTGTAAATTTTCTTGTTGTGTTTTGAAAAGTTTTCCCGCACTCTTTCCTCGAAGATATGCGGCTCCAAAAAAGGGACATCGACTTTGCAGAAAATTGAGACATAATCATCCCAACAAAGCGCTGATCTAATTTCAATGCCACTCTTAGTCGGTACATCATACTGAACAATCAGATTCTCCATGAATGGGGACATCATTACAGCAGGGTTTATCTCAATTCCATGAAAGTTCATGGTCTTCGCGCTGCTTCTTCTATCAAGATCCAAAGCATATTCTCGCTCAGCCGAATTGCATAGAACTGCTCCTGACCACTCTTGTATCTTCTCCGTCTCGTAAGCCTCGACAATCGGCTTGCCTAGATAGCAGTTCTCGTCTATGTAGTATTCTCCGTAACTAATCGCTCCACGCAAGGGAATTCCTTTCTCAAATGCCAACCTCATGAGTAAAGCGGCCTTCAAGATGAAAGTGCCTCCTGGTAAGTTTGTCGTGGAATACTCTTGGAAGAGAACTATCGTGTCGGAAAACATGAAACTACCGACTGTGTCGAAAGAAAGCGACTGATCTTCATCTGTGTGATTGATTGTTACTGCCGCTTTATCAATGCCTGAGACAACAGAATTATAGATCTTTATGAGCTCTTCCAGAGAGTTATTCTCTATCAATGAACGATAGCCGAGTATATCGAAGAGACCGAAGAAACCTGTGACCTTTCTCCCGGAAGATACTTCTTTAGTTGATTTGCTGGAAATTACTCTTGAAGAGCCTCCCTGATTTCGCTTCACTTTGAACCTGCTCACTACTGTCCCTCCTGATAATCGACTATTCTCGAATTCTCGTGAGGAAAACCACATTCAATACAATATATCTTCTCTTTCCAGTTTTCCTTGATTTTAAGCCTAATATGGCAGCAAGGTAGCTGTATGAGTCTCATATCATTGCTTTCGCGATTGATCCAAGCGTTGGCTGTCTTCAGTATTTGTTGACTGGATCTAATTGCTTTCCCCTGATTCTTGCTGCTGAGGTTCTTTTTCATTTTTTCGAAGACTTCTCTGTTCAGATTCTCTATGCACCAGTTCATTGCAAGCGCCTGTATGTAGTTCAGTTGCTCAACAGTGAACCAATAATTTGCTGGGGCTACCTGCCCACAATAAGGGCAATGTATTTCCTTTTCATTTGTTTCAATTATTTGAGTTTGTTCTTCAGCTTCAACCATGTATTCTGCAGTAAACTTGTCGTCTTCTTGCCTCAGCAATTCATCTGGCACTTCGATTTTGAACTCCCTTTTGCAGTAAGGACATTCACGTCTGAGAAAACGATCTGTGTCAAGCGGAAGAAAGACTTGAATTGTGTTCATTCTTTATCCTCCTTCAGTTCTGCATATCTGCGGATCACAGCTGTAGCAAGTGTTGCTGCCGTGTTCAGTGAGAGTTCGGCCATCATCTCTGTGACGACCGGCAGAGATTCTCCCTTTCCATGAGCATCACCAAGTTCGTTTCTCAATCTCCCTAGTCCTGACACCACACCGTAAAGCGCATTCAGCAGATCTAGTATCTTACCTTGTCCACCAGATTCATCGAGATCAAGGATTTTTCGTGTCGACTTCCACAGACCAGTGACTTGTTTGGAATCTGGAAGAGGAACGCCTTTCTTTTCATGGCAGGTCTTCATTACCGATTCGAAGATGGCTATACTTGAAGTAATAACACCTTCCAAATCTCCGTCACGAATTTCCTTTCTTGCCTTCTCAAGGAACTTGAAGGCGGAATAAAACTCATACCTCTCAAACAAAGATCGAGAGGTATTTACTATCTGGCGAGTAGTATCGGCAATGACTAGAGTGCATTCCCTGCAGTACTCGATTGTGGTATCTCTGTTTCTCTTTAAACAAAAGAGAGCGTCGACTTCTGCGAAAGAATCTTTACCGAAGTCAAGTATACGTATTCTAGGGGATACAGAGTCACAACCTATTTCTCTGAATATTTTTCCAACGGGGCATTCAGCACAAATTGATGGGCTCACTTCATTTGTACTGTCTTTTCCTTTCGGTCTTGCTGCTCTGCAGACTAGAGAGCCAGGTATGAAAGACTGATAATGACATGCTATGCTCTCATTTTCTTCGGGTTCTCGGGGCTTGATGTACACTTACTAACCACTCCCTATTCAGGAGTTTCATGCGGGTAAGATCCATTTGGATCTGGAGAAGTGTGTGGAAAGGGAGTGATTTGGAGAAGTATATCCAGTACACTTGTAGTAACAGCTTTGTTTGCACGAAACTCGTTCTTGAGATCCGGAGTCCCAGCTCCGGTATTTCTTAAACAGTGATACAATCATTCACATATGTTGCCCGGTTTGTGACACTCTAGGACGCAACAACCAATTAATAGTGACTGATACTATCCAATTCTGCCAAACTAATAACATTCTTCAACCTTCTTCTAGATGCAACAAGCACTTTAGCAATAAATCCCGTGACTTCAAAATTTCAATTCATTTCTCAGGCAAGAACATTCCAGAGATGCTCCTAATGAACCAGGTAATAGGTGACATTTAGCCTTTATATTGCTAACTGTGGAAAACCGCGTCTGCCACAAAAGACTCTCTTCTATGTCCATATCGCTAAAGCTTACTTGCCGCGAACATTCCAGGGAAATAGAAGTCAAGTGCATCGATTTGTTAGGTGCTCCTATACCTTTTCAGCCCACTCTCGGCAAACGACCTCAGCCTGTTCCAGAACGGTTTGAGTTGCTTTTTCCTGTTTGTCGGGTGGATATCCGTATTTGCGCAGAATCCGTTTCACAATCACCCGTATCTGGGCACGGGCATTTTCACGAACAGTCCAGTCTATGCTCACGCTCCGCCTAACCGCTTCAACCAGTTCGTGCGCAATCGTCTTCAGCATTTTATCACCCAAAACCTTCACCGCACTGTCGTTAACCTCAAGCGCATCGTAGAAGGCGATTTCGTCATCGTTCATGCCAAGGTTTTCGCCACGCTGCTGAGCCTCGCGCATTTCCTTGGCCAATTTGATTAGTTCCTCGATGACCTGCGCGGTTTCAATCGCCCGGTTCTGGTATTTTCGTATGGCCTTTTCAAGCATCTCTGCAAAAGATCGTGCCTGTACTACGTTTTTGCGGTAGCTTGTCTTGATCTCATCGTTCAGGAGTTTTCTCAGCAATTCCACCGCAAGGTTCCGGTGAGGAAGCTGCCGCACTTCTTGCAGGAAGTCGTCTGAGAGAATCGAGATATCCGGTTTCTTTAATCCCGCCGCAGCGAAAATGTCGATGACCTCTTCTGAGGTTACGGCGCGCGATACCAGCTGGCGAATCGCGGTATCCATCTCTTCGGGACTCTTGCCTTCGCCTTCAACCGTTGCTTTAGCCAGCCCAGCTCGGACCTCTTGGAAAAATCCCACTTCATCACGAATCTTAATAGCTTCCTCATGCGGAACAGCAAGAGCAAAAGCCTTGGACAGAGCAGTCACCTCTGCCAGATAGCGATTCTTGCCATCCTCCAACTGAAGAATGTGTTCCATGGCAGCCGCAATGCCGCCGATACGCTTTGCCGGTTCTGCTCTGAGAAGAGAAGTGTAATTGAAACCGTGGAACATGGAGACGACAATATCGAACTTCTCCAACATTACCGCAACGGCTTCTTCATGGTTCATGGCTGCCTTCCCGCGGCCCCCCGCTTCGGTGTAGTCCGCAAGGGCTCTTTTCAGCTGGTCCGCAAGGCCGAGGTAGTCAACGACCAATCCGCCCGGCTTATCTTTGAACACCCGGTTAACGCGGGCTATCGCCTGCATCAAGCCGTGCCCCCGCATCGGCTTGTCGACGTACATCGTATGAAGCGACGGGCAGTCAAACCCCGTCAACCACATATCCCGCACGATCACCACCTTCATCGGATCGCTCGGGTCTTTGAACCTCTTGGCCAGGGCCTCACGTCGCGGCTTACTGCGAATATGGGGCTGCCACTCGGCACGATCCGATGCGGAACCGGACATGACAATCTTCAGCACGCCCTTGTCGTCATCCTCGCTATGCCAATCCGGCCGCAGCTTCACGATGGCGTTGTACATATCCACACAGATTCGACGACTCATGCAAACGACCATCGCCTTGCCGTCTAATGCCAGCAAGCGATCTTCAAAATGGTGAACGAGGTCTTCCGCCACAATCGAGATTCGCTTTTCCGTGCCGACCATCGCTTCAAGAGCGGCCCACTTGCTACGCAGCTTCTGCTTGTAGGTCTCTTCCTCCCCCTCGGTGATCTCTTCAAACTCCGGGTCGATTGTCGGTTTTTCCTCTTCCCGCAAGTCGATCTTTGCCAGCCTACCTTCGTAAAAAATGGGAACGGTGGCGCCGTCCTCGACCGCCCGCAGGATGTCGTATTTATCGATGTAGTCGCCGAAGACGGCCGGCGTGCTTCTGTCGTCACGTTCGATGGGCGTACCTGTAAATCCAATAAAGGACGCATTTGGCAGAGCGTCGTGCATGTGACGAGCAAATCCGTCGATGAAGTCATACTGACTGCGGTGCGCTTCGTCGGCAATGACCACGATATTTCTGCGAGAGGATAGTTCGGGGTATCGCTCGCCCTTCTCGTCAGGCAGGAATTTCTGAATCGTCGTGAAAATCACCCCGCCCGAAGCAACTTGAAGCAGCTCCTTCAGATGTTCCCGGCTTTCTGCCTGAATGGGTGTTTGACGAAGAAGATCACGGCAGGATGAAAACGTGCCAAAGAGCTGATCGTCCAGGTCGTTCCGGTCGGTTATCATCAGCAATGTAGGGTTTTCCATGGCTGGATGACGGATGATCTTACCGGCGAAAAACGCCATCAAAAGGCTCTTACCGCTTCCCTGGGTATGCCAGATCACTCCGATACGGTGACTACCGAAGTGATCGGTGCCAGAGCCATAAGCGGCCTGCGGCTCCCGCACTTCAAAAGGGTTGTGCTCGTCAAGCCCCGGGAAACGGGCATACAGCATATCGGGGTCTGCATCAATACCGCAAGCCGAGAGGGTACATTCAACCGCTTTGTTGACGGCATAGAATTGATGATAGGCCGCCGCTTTTTTGGCAACCACGACTCCATCATCGTCGAACACGACAAAATTCAATATAAGGTCGAGAAATCGCCGCTTTTCAAAAACCCCCTTGAGCAGCACCTCAAGTTCCACAGAGCCTCTCGGGGCGACTTCTTTGCCATCAATCGTGCGCCACGGCATGAACCGATCCCAGCCACTGGTGAGCGTCCCGCCGCGGGCCTCCAGGCCGTCTGAAATGACAAGCAACTCGTTATAGATGAAGAGGGCGGGTATATCGTTTTTGTAGGTCTGAAGCTGGTTGAATGCATGGCGGATGGTAGCCTTCTCATCCGCAGGATTCTTGAGCTCGATCACGCACAGGGGCAGACCATTGACAAAAACTACGATGTCTGGCCGGCGGCATCTGCGATCCTCAATGACAGTGAACTGATTTACGGCAAGCCAGTCGTTGTTCTCCAAGTCTTCAAGATCGAGCAGCCATACCTTGTCGTGGACCTCGCGTCCGTCCTGCATATAGGAGACATCCACGCCGTCAGTCAGCATACGGTGAAAACGTCGGTTGTTTTCGATCAAGCTGGGTGAGTCGGTCCTTCCAATTTTCCGGACGGCCTCCTCAATGGCATCCGGTGGGATGTTTGGATTGATATTCTCAAGGGCGGTCTGCAGCCTTCCGACCAAGATGACCTGATCGTAATTATTACGTTCACAGGCCGGGCCGTCGGGGCTGATATCAGGGCCAAAGATAGTCTGCCAGCCGAGGGATTGAAACCAGTCGAGGGCTGTTTTTTCGAGGAAATTCTCATTAATTATCATGAGCAATCACTTCCTCAGCGGGTTTCTCTTTATAAGCATCGCCCATCATCATCTTGTAATGAGCGGAGTGTTCAGTCGTTTCAAATACTGCCCTAAATACTCTCAAGTAAGAATCAACTGATTTCTCATCAGTTGAAACATAGATGTCATCGCCAGAAACGTGAGAACCAGCGTTAATCCAAGACAATAATGATTTGCAAATAAGCTTATCCTGGCCTTCAAACTTATCGTATATTTTGTCTGGATCAATTCCGCCAAGTATTCTGAAATAGTTCTCAAGAATCCTTCGGAGAGTGTTTTGAATAGTCAAATTTGAGCGATCAGGATTTCTAACGTCTGACCACAGTAGTTCATAAGAAGTCTTAATCGGATTTGAATCATGTTTTCTTAATTTGGATTCTCTCCCAAGTTTGCGTACGGTCCAGAATGTTTCCTCGTTCATCGCCTTATCAGCGCGTCTGATATTAAATGTTACTTCTCTATGAAAATACACGTTATGGGTAAAAACGAATAGTTGCTTTATATATCCTGTATCATCTCGAACCTCATCGAATAAGCCTCTTATAAGGCTGCTGACGACAAACAACACTTCGCAGTCAAAACTTGAGACTGGATCATCAAATACCACTACCCTATCCCTAGTAATCCCGTCTTCAGACTGACTACCTTTAAGCAGATGATAGAAGTAAAGAAAAGTTACAAAGGACCTTTCCCCCTCGCTTAATGTCTCTTTTGCATCAGATCCGTCTGCGCGCAACAATTTATAGGAAATACCGTTTTCTGCTGTCGAAAGAGAGAACTCTTGGAATCCGAATGAAGATAGAAGCGCATTTATTCCGTCAACAGTCGGCTGAATGCTGGTTGTTTGCTTTTCAAGGGCTCTGATTTCACGATTTTTTTCGTTCTTTGCTTTCTCTGTATCTTTAAGCTGTTTGTTTAGTGCGGTAATTGCTTTATCTAAGTCTTCTTTTTTTTTCTTGTAGTCACTTATTGCTGACTTCAACTCCACTTCAAGAAGATATTTCCACACTTGTGCCGTCAAATCTGTCCGTTCCTGAGAGAGATTTTTAACCATTATATTGTGGCTTTTAATGTCAGAATTTGCGTCATCAATGATTTTCTTGATGCATGAGACCACATTACTGATTGAATCCAGCTCTACGATCTGACTCGGTTCTTTCTTCTTTTCTTTGAGCCGTTGTTGATTGACCGTCAATTTGGAATTGAGTAGTTCTCTTTCAGCTTTTATTCTTTCAATATCAAGAAATTTGGATTGAACAGATACGATTGAGTCAATCGTGTGCATCATTAGTTCTTGATCTCTTGTATAGTCTGTAATAAGCTGAACGATTGAGTTTATATCTATCTCGTAGGCTTCATCAAAATAATTAGATAAACTGTCAGCGAACGCTTCAGTTGTCGGTTGTTGACAAAATGGGCAAATTTTCGTTTCTGGATCATAGAAGACGCGCCCCTGTTTGACCCAGTCGCTGTTGTTAAGTTTTTTAATCAATGCTGCAATATCAACATCTTCTTTCCCGATTACTCGCTTCTTGAGGATAGGGTTTGATTCATGCGCCAGAAGGGCATTTCCTTCGATTGTCGAAATAAGAGGCTCAGTTGTCGGGGTAGTGCCAAAAACAGTTTTCGCCTTCTGTTCGAGGTAGGTAAAATCCTTTAGTTCTGCGTTGTTGCAAGCTAACTCTTGAAGGATATTGTCTTTGAAGTTTTCAGAACTATTTCGGTATCCCTCAAAGGCGTCTCGAAATTTTTCATCATGTTTTCTCTTTTGGTTCCAGCACGTAATTGTAAGATTTTTCTCAAGCTCGTCCAACTCACCTTTTTTCCCACCTGTACCATCCTCGCCTTCTAAAGTCTTCTTTAATTTTTCAATCTTTTTTGTGAGCTCGTCGTATTCGTTTTTCGCATCAACGATTTTCTTTAGTGTGTCAGAGTTTTTTTCCCCAAGAGTAAACACACCTTTCAATTCGGAAGACTGATCAAAATTTTTCTCTACAAAATCTTTATTGTAGACCAAAGTCTCCAGCTTAGTTCCGCCCCTCCAACTCACATGGCAAGTTGGAAAAGATGCTTCATCATTAATGATTCTGCTAATGGTAGTTTTGCCGGCGCCGTTTGAACCAAAAACATAATTAAATTGAGACAGTCCATCCATTTTTTCAGGAGTATCTCCATATGTTGCAACTTCTTTAATGCATATTGATTCAATCATAACCCCGCCTCCTCAAGGAATTTCGCTGAATCCGGGATACGCAACTCTCCGGAAATGAGTTTTGGTAGGAATGTGTCGCGTAGACGGGCGAGAGTGGCTGATTCTTGCAGGTTAAGAACTAATTGTCTGTGTAGTGGCTCAACCTGTTGAACAAAAGCGTCAAGAACAGGCTTAACAGGAACAGCTACAGGCATTGGTCGAAAATTACGTTTGCTGATCTCGGCAAATGTGGTTCCACTAGCGTTGCTTTTAATAGTCTCCATGTTTGTCTCTGTCCAATACAGCACATAGTGATTGGGCAGATCTTTGTTACAGATCATCGCAATAACGCCTTGGTTAACTGAAACAGTAACTTCGGTAATTGCCAGATAGCCGATGGGGGCTCTTGATGAAAGGATGACAGTTCCGCTAGGAAGGCGACCCGAACTTATCTTTGCAACCCCAGCGTCGGTGATATAACGAGACGTATCCAGTATTACTGGACTCGTAAGAGATGACATATCCTTGGGAGTCACAAAGGGGTTCTTCCCGCCAGCCCAAAAAGCAGGATTCTTGGTGCTTGGTGTTGATCCGCCAACACATTTGACAACCTGACCAATTGGCTTCACCTCCCAACCTTTCGGAATCTCACCAATCTCCGAGTTTTCGAAACTGTCGGGAAAGAGAGCGGCAATATCATCCGGCAGACCTGTCGGACGGCCTTCGGCTTTTGCGCGCACCGGATCGAAATCCACGAACCAGGACTTGAATATTGCCTTGGCCATAGCCTCCAGCGTGTGGTTCATCCGGTGGTTCAATTCGATCTTGTCGTCCAGCGATCCGAGGATATGGGCTATGGCGCGTTGTTCGGGGAGAGGGGGTAAAAGAATAGGTAAAGAAGCAAGAGTTCCCTGAGAAAGATTTGTTATTGTTGTACCGCTAGCAATCCTTGGAAGCAATTCACGATATATATCCGAACGTAATAGATAATTTACGAATAGTGGAAGAGCAATATCTCTAGCTTCGATTCTAAAACGAATAATGAATCCACTAAATATGGTATTTTCAGGGCAAGAAGAAATCATTGCTGCTTGACCTGCCCCTGATCCCTTTACTGAAGATCGTGCGAAAAGTATATCTCCATTCTTAAGGAAAAGACTTTCGGGATTCGATATAGCCTTTGATGAAACTTCTAATAAGTTATCTGTTTCAACATATCGATGAGCATACAATTGTTTAACATTAACAATCGGGAAGCCTGGTGCGTAGTCTTTTTTTGAAAAATTGGCACCGTTGCGGAATGATCCAAGATCTCCAAGCTTAAACTTATGCCAGTCACTCCCCATAGTTCAGGACCTCCAAATTCCTCTTGATAGTGCCTTCGAGCCGGTCGGCATCGGTTAACTGCTCGTAGAGCGTGTCTGCTCTTTTCATTCCTCCACCTCCCGCATCTTCTCTTCCAGAAATTTCTGTATTTCTTCCTTGCGGGGCAGTTCGAGCTGGTACTTGGAGACGAACAGGTGGTTGTCCATACCTGCTAGGGCGTATTCCACCAGGGCATGGTCTTTTTGCGTGCAGAGCAGAATGCCCACGGGCGGCTTGTCTCCGTCGGCCATCATGTTTTTCCGGTACCAGCTCACATAAGTGTTGAGCTGTCCGAGGTTTTCGTGATTAAAGGACTCGACCTTCAACTCCACCAGCACATGGCACTTAAGGATGCGGTGGTAGAAAACCAGGTCAACGAAACCGTGTGTATCACCGATCAGGATCCGCTTCTGGCGGGCTTCAAAGCAGAATCCGTAGCCAAGCTCCAAAAGGAAATTCTGTAGTTTACTCAGGAGCTGATCCTCCAGATCGGACTCCCTCATGGCCTCACAGGACTTTATCCCGAGAAACTCGAAAACATAGGGATCGCGGACAGGCAGTTTCGGTTCGCTCTTTTCCGTCCCTGATTGGACCAGTTCTGCCAGTTTTTCTTTGTTTTCCGATAACCCGGAACGCTCATAGTAGAGGCTGCCGATCTGCCGTTTGAGCTCCCGTACCGACCAGTTTCCCCGGATGCACTCGATCTCGTAAAAGGTCCGTTTGAGAGGATCGTCAAGATCCACGATCAATTCCAGATGGCTGTATGAAAGCCGATATACGAGTTTTTCCGGTGGGATTTTCAATTGTGGGGACGGTGTCCCCACTTTTTCAATTCCATGTAAGTCCGCAGGCAGCATGGTTTTCAATTGTGCGGACAGTGTCCCCACAATTTGAGGATAAAGCCGGTAAAAACGTAGGTAACGATAGAGCTGGCGGCGATTGCAATTACTCACATTGATGCCTGTCAGCCGCTTTGCCAGTTCTGAAAGGAGCTTATCACCGTAATCCGCCCGGTCCGAACCGTTCAGTTCATATTTGTCAATATAGGCGCCGATCATCCAGTTTCGAAGGGTCAGGCTGACGTTGACCGCCCGCCCGGCCTGCGCAGCCATGTTTTCGTCTACCTGGTGAATAGCAGTGACCAGGGTGCTGAAGTTGAAGCCTTCGTGGTTATTGGCCATAGCCCAAGCCCTCCAGGTTCTTTTTGATAGCGGCCTCGAGCCTGGCAGCTTCGGCGAACTGCTCGTAGAGCGTGGCTGAAAGTTCGGCCATTTTTTCCTCAAACGGAATGCCATCGTCCTCGATCTCGGCCGCGCCCACATAGCGGCCAGGGGTCAACACATAGCCGTGGTTTCTGATCTCCTCGGTGGTAACGCTCATGCAGAAACCCGGCACATCCTTGTATTCGCCGGCCTCTTTTTCTCCACGCCAGGCATGGTAGGTTCCGGCAACCTTGTCGATCTCCGTTACGGAAAAATCTTTGTGAGTCCGGTCGACGAGGCTTCCCAATTTGCGGGCATCAATAAAGAGCGTTTGTCCACGCCGGTCTCGAAATTTGCCGTTCTTCTTGTTGCGGGTGAGAAACCATAGGCACACCGGAATCTGAGTCGTATAGAAAAGCTGCCCGGGTAGGGCGATCATGCAGTCCACCAGGTCCGCCTCTATTATGTTTTTGCGGATTTCTCCTTCGCTGGTGGTGTTGGTGGACATAGACCCGTTAGCCATGACGAAGCCCGCAACACCGGTAGGTGAGAGGTGATGGATGAAGTGCTGAATCCAGGCGTAGTTGGCGTTGTTCACAGGTGGGATGCCGTACTTCCAGCGGGCGTCTTCCCGTAGGCGTTCGCCGCCCCAGTCGCTCATGTTGAATGGCGGATTGGCAAGGATGAAATCAGCTCGCAGGTCTTTGTGCAGGTCGTTATGGAAGCTGTCCGCATGTTGACCGCCAAGGTTGGCGTCCAGTCCTCTGATGGCCAGGTTCATCATCGCCAGCCGCCACGTTGTAGGATTGGACTCCTGACCGTAGATAGCGATATCACCCAGGCGGCCGCCGCGCTCCTCAACAAAGCCCTCGCTTTGAACGAACATGCCGCCCGAGCCGCAGCACGGGTCAAACACGCGACCCTTATATGGCTCGATCATTCTGACGAGCAGATTGACCACGCACCGGGGTGTATAAAATTCACCGCCGCCTTTGCCTTCCGCCGCGGCGAAACGACCGAGGAAATACTCGTACACCCGGCCGAGAATATCTTTTGAGCGGGATTCATCGTCTCCAAGTCCGATCTTGCTGACGATATCGATGAGCTCACCCAACCGGTATTTGTCCAAAGTCGGACGCGAATAGTCTTTGGGCAGAACACCCTTGAGGGTAGGATTCTCTTTCTCAATGGCCACCATCGCGTCATCAATGATTTTGCCGATGGTCGGTTGCTTGGCGCTGGATTGGAGTTTGGACCAGCGGGCCTCCTTTGGCACCCAGAAAATGTTGGCAGCCGCGTATTCGTCACGGTCTTCAGGATCTGAATATTCAGTCTCCTTCGTTGCCTCCAGTTGCTTGTACTTGGCTTGGAAGGCGTCCGAAATGTACTTGAGAAAAATCAATCCGAGAACCACATGCTTGTACTCGGAGGCATCCATATGCCCCCTTAGCTTGTCGGCAGCAGCCCACATCTGGTTCTCAAAGCCTAGATTCGCTCCGTTGTTTTCTTTTGCCATATAGTCTACCTCCATAGGCATTTTCTGGGACCAAAAAAGATATCGAACAAACTGTCTCGGGTAGGGAAGTGTGCAATCTAGAAGCGTAGATCTTTCCTAGTTGAGCGATTGAGGTATATCGAAGAGCTTGATTTGGAGTCTTTTTTCAGAGACAGTAGGCTCAACTACCCAAACAATCTTTTCTTGCATTTCTAGGACTTTTCACGATTATTATAGTAATAATTTCTAAAAAAACCAAATGCAATTCAACAGATTGCGATAAGTTTACGGAGACATTGGGTTCGTGATTCATGTGGCACCCCATCCGGAGAAAATACTCTGCCTGTCTATCCTAACTGATGATGGACCAGCTAGGCAAAAGTCGAATTCTCTCGGGTTAGTCCACGTGAATTAGTTAGTATGTGATCTCTCTTGCTTGTTTAGTAACAAACACAATTCTTGTGATACGAATTCGGAATTGAGCAATAGTAGATCAGATCTACGTTAAAGATGAGAGATACAGATTCTAAAATTCCTTACGTCTAGTTTTCGAATACTAAGCAGATGTCAAGATTTTCATTTCTGCCGACAAGTCTCATTGAAACAATTACTTTGAATTTCTCTATTGATTCGTTTTCGGAGACCTCAACCTGGTAATCATCGCCGAGAAGGAGTCGAGGCCACAAATATCCCTCCGGAGACAAGAAGAGATTTGGTGAAATGCTAACTCTATATCTAATCCAGGTGTGTGTGTAACCGAGAATCTGAATCTGAAAACCTTCATTTTTCAACAAGTATAATTCAGAGCTATCATTGAAGAGTGCAAAATCCAAGTTGATTATGAACTTCTGATCGATGTTCTCTATGCACTTATACAACTTGAATTGTTCATCAAAATCCACACCTGTCATTGATTTCAAAGAAAGAGAATTCTTCAGTTCTTTCCCGTTAACCCAGCCTCTCTTGAATTCAAATTCTGAGATAATCGTACTGTTGGACGCATCAAATTCAAAAGCACCAGCAAAAGAACTAATACCACAAAGGATTAGCAAAGCGAAAATCACCGTTCTTGTCCTGAGTCTATCCATGAATACCTCCAATCTAATCGTCGAAGATGGCTTCTCGTGAAGTTCACTAGCATGAAGAAGGCATCTATAGAAGTGTGTTCCATCTATCTCAAACCAGCTTTTCGATATTTCTCCCTATCAAAAAAGGATGGGATGTCTACAAACATTATAGGGTAGTTTGCATTAAAAACAAAAAAAGACCCGGCTCTGAAGCCGGGCCAAAAAAGAAGGTGAGATACGCTGGGTTTGTTTGTTTTCGAGTCGCTTAGAAACATTGTGTTTCTCAATCGCTATCTGTAAATTGCATTACTTAACCAACACCTTCACCGCTGTCTTCCACAGTCCCCTGTTCAGGAACATGACGACAAGGTCTATCAGGACATCCAGGATGAAATCGAAGAATTCGGGATCGATCTTCCATTGTTCATCTGGAAGTGCATCCTTTATCATCTGCTTCACTTTCTCTTTCTTCTCCGGTCCGTTGCCGGGGGATTCTACATAGCTTGCAAATACTCCTATTAGCGAGATCAATTCTCGTATGAAATCCATGGCTACCTCCTGTTGATTTCGTCCTTCGTCCAGGATCATGAACCCGTCCCTCGTCCTTGGATAGACACTTACAGCATCTTTGCGCTACCATTTCTCTGGAGGTGGTCTTCATGGCCGATTCTTATCAGAATCTAGATGTGTATAAGCTGAGTATGAAGTTTGTCTACGACGTTTATCAGATTGTCTCCACTTTCCCTGACTTCGAGAAGTTCGGTCTTTCTTCCCAGCTAAGGAGAGCCGTTATCTCCGTTCCCTCTAATGTCGCCGAAGGGTCAGGCCGTCAGTACAAAAAGGAGTTTGTGCAGTTTCTCTTCCTGGCAACGGGCTCTCTGAGAGAAGCAATGACACAACTCGAACTCTCGAAGATGTTTGAATATATAGATGAAGAGACTTTCATTCAGATAAAGGATCAGGCAAACAGACTCCACAAGATGCTTAACAGGTTGATCTCCAGATTGAAGAACCCGGGTGGCTGAGCCACCCGGAGCCAAGGACGCCGGACGGGTCCTCGGGTTTGGACGATGGACGGTTCTAGATCAGATTAAACAACTCGTTCTTCTGAGTGTCGATTACCGCTGCGTAGTCTACCGCATAGCTTGAAGGGATCACCTTCAGAGTTACGAGGTTTCCCATGACAGTCTCGACCTCAGCCTGAGTCAGAGTCTCCTTGGGCTCCTTTATGTAGAAGCCCTTAGACTTCTTAGCGGTCGAATCGTACCATCTAACGCTCAGGTTTCTCATTTGAGTTCCTCCTTTCGAATAACGGTTCTACGTCGGCCGTCCTCCGTCCTCCGAAAGAGCTATAAAGTGCAGTGGCATTGCATTTACGATCTTAGCCGGTGAACGGCTGACGACTAACGTTGTTTCATCGCTTGGTTAGAGGTAGGAAGATCTTTAACTTCAAACCTCTATCCTCTACCCTCTTACATCCGCCTTTTAGTCAATCGGTCCGAGGGTCTGGGTTTCGATCAGCCTGATGTCGGCGATGATGTAATTGGTGAGGCTTGCGATGTTATAGGCTGCATCGTATGCCTCCTGTGCAGTCATTGCCGAATCGACCTTGAGAGTCTGTCTAGAGAGGACTGGTTTGTCGTCCTCAATGACACCGGTATCCCAGGTGATCGAAAGTGACTTCTCGGTACCAACCACCATCACACTTGCTCCTAATCCCATGAAAATTCCTCCTTTTCTTGTGAACGTCCTCCGATGGCCGTCCTCCGAAAGAGCTACAAAGTGCAGTGGCATTGCATTATTGATCTTAATCGGTGAACGGCTGGCCTATGTCGGCAAACGCTCCGTTTTTCTTCGTGGCCACGTGCAATGAATATATACCACCGGATCAAAAAACACCAAGCTCAGGTGAAAAACACCTGAGTTTGGCTCTGGAATAACGGCTATGTATAATCAAAATAGAGAAGCAAAGGCTCTCTTCTCGCGAATAAGATCTATCGCATTCATGTGTGAGCATTATGAAAAAACGAAAGAAAAAAGGCGATTTGAAAAGAGAGAGCCGGATAAAAAGAATTATTTGAATAATCAAATCTATTTGCCGATAGTTGCAGATAATGAAAAATAGTCGCTCCCGGTTTCTCAATACTGAAAAGCTCATGAACACTTCTTGACAGCGTTTATGAGGGTGATATAGAATATATACAGCCAGTTTTGATTTACTTACGGAGCCGATGGAGGTTTTTCAAAATATGGATGGTTTCAGAAAGACTGCTTTTCGCTTTTGTTCTATCTGTTTAAGGGTTTCTTTCTTCAAGAACTCATCTTCAGGTCTGTCGCCTTAATAACGGCATGATAATTTTCTGAACGGGAAGAGTCTGCGCAAGTTTAGTTAAAGCTACACAGCGTTCAAACAAACCGATTTTGTTCGCAAGAATATGATGTGATGATTTGGAGTCTATCCAGGGCTTCAAAGTCCTTGCATTCAGAAAACTCAGTTCTGGATGAACTCAAACCATGGAGAGAGGAGGTGATTTATGGGCAACCTGCGCGATGAGAGGATCATGAGAGAACTTAGCCAGAGGGAGCTCGGAGAGGTGATAGGCAAGGACCAGAAGTATATCTCCGAGGTCGAGCTGGGAAGGATCATTCCCGGTTTCAGAAACGCCGATACTCTGGCCCGTTTTCTGGGCGTTCCGGTGGAGAGGATCTTTCCCTGCTTCACAAGGACTTCCAGATTTTCCGGCTACAAGGATCTCATGTATCTCTACAGTCTCGGATATGACATAGGCGTATATGAGGGAGCTATAAGAGAACTAACAACAAAGGAGGCGCAAAATGACGGATGAAGCAGGTCAACCGTCAACGGTCCACCGTCCAGAAGATCAACGCTGTTCGCTTGCCAGGAGACGCTGATCGCTTGGAAGAGTAAGGCAACAGGAAGAAAGGTCATCGGTCAACGGTCCACCGTCCTCGGAGTAAAACAGGTGTCAGAGATACTTAGATTCATGGAGGTTTGCAAATGTCATTTGGTTTCAAGAATCTGGAAGTATGGAAAGTAAGCAAGTCCTTCGCAAAGGATGTGTATGAATTGACTTCATCCTTCACTTCAGATGAGAAGTTTGGTCTTGTCGCTCAGTTAAGAAGGGCAGCGATTTCAGTTATGTCGAATATAGCCGAAGGAGCTGGGAGGAAACACAAGAAAGAGTTTGACCATTTTCTCTATCTTGCCCGCGGTTCGTTGAATGAGGCACTCGCTCAGTTGGAGATTTCGCTTTGAGTTTGGCTATCTGAATCGAGATCAGCTTGAACTAATCGAGAAGAAGGCTGAAAGCATTAATAGAATGCTCTGGAAACTCTCCAAATCTCTTGAAAAATCGGAGGACCGATGACGGCTGACTGAGGACCGCTATTCCAGCGATCAGCGCACAGCGGCTCTTTTGCTTGCAACTAACAACTTGGAACTTGGAACTGAATTCAAGAAAGGAAGGTGATTCGCCATGAATCCGGCAGTAAAAAACGAGAACGGATCTCCCGCCAGAGACCCGCTCTCAAGAAACAAATTTAACACCCAACTAAATACTACCACTTTCAGGCGGGAATGGTCTAAATCTGTTTACCCTTTTTGCAACAGTGATATTACTTCGTCCATTCCCGCAGAAGAAGTGTCAGGAATAGGACAGAATTTCTCTTGCCCATACATATCCAAGCGATCAGGTCCTGAGAAATCGGAGAACGGAGAACGGCTGACGGAGAACCGCGCTTCCAGCGTTCAGCGGGTTCTTCGCTTTTAAGCGCACAGCGGCTCTTATGCTTGAAACCAACAACTTGGAACTGTACTTAAGAAAGGAAGGTGATTCGCCATGAATCCGGTAGTTAAAAACGAGAACGGATCTCCTGCCAGAGACCCGCTCTCAAAAGAACAAAATAACAACCAATTCAATGTTAGCATTTCTAGTCAGAAAGTGACTAATTCTGCCTACAGTTTCTGCAACAGTGCTATTACTTCGTCCATTCCCGCAGAAGAATTGAAGGGTTTTGGTTCTGAAGGTTCTTATCCAACCTGCAAACCTGGGCTTGCATTCTCTGAGAAACTAGCTTTTCAGAAATCCCAAAACGGAGAACGGCTGACGGAGAACCGCCAGCCGTTCCCACTGTCCTACTCCCGAATCAAGTCCTTCGTGGAATGTCCTCACAGGTTCTATCTGCGATATTTCGAGGGACTTCCCGAAGCGCAGGGAGAGGGAAGAAAACACAACGGCCTTATCCTGAGGGCCTTGTTCAATTCTTATCTAGGCAACTCTCCTACTCCCCTTCTCTTTGGAGAGAACCTGAAGAGGGATCTCGACCAGATAGAGTTCGGAGTTCAATTCCTCAAGAGCAAAGATGTTATAGCTCTAAATATTCCCTTCGCCCTCGACAGATTCTCCAATCCCGTGCCCTTCAATGAACCCGAAGTGGTGTTTAGGGGCGTAGCGCAGGCGCTCTATAAAGATGAGCGGAAAAACGTCCCTCGTCCTTCGTCCCAGAGCATGTACCCGTCCTTCGAGAAGAACTGTGAAGCAGAATTCTTTGTCTCCAATCCCGGGGAAGAAGCTAACAAGAGCCTTGAATCTGCCTTTCTCCTTCTTTCGGAGGACGGAGGACCGGTGACGGTCAACCATCCCCTCGTTTTGTGCCACTTCAAGGCCGGATTCGGTGATCCCGACTGGGAGAGGCTGTTCATTTACGCCTGGGCTTTATCGAGACAGGGGTACGAGATAGGAAGGATAGAGTGGGTATCTCTTTCTGCTGGAGCCTCGATTTCTAAAGAGGTGACAAAGGAAAACCTCGAAGAGGCGGGAATCAATCTCTACGCCTGGATAAGTCAGATCCTTAAGAGCGATTTTTCACCCGAAGCGGGAGACCACTGCTCTTACTGTCTTTATCATTCCTTCTGTCCCTTAATGAAAAAGCTTGGAGAGGATCTCATGATTACCGACAGTGATTCTCTAAAGAGCACCCTTCAGAAGACGGTCGCCTTTCAGGAAGGGGCTAAGAAGATGAAGAAGCTCGCAGATGAATTCATAGACAGGGAAGGGATAGGAAAGGTAGAGCTTCAGGGCTACGAGTACGCGAGTGACGAGGCCCCGACTCAGATAAGGCTTCTGGATAGAGAGGCGGCCCTGGATACCATCATAGGCCTTCCAGATCCATTCAAATTCATCACATTCAGGAATCTGTCAGAGCTGGTCGACTATCTTCCCGAAGATGCATATGAGAAGAAAGAAAAGCTGAAGCCGGTGAGGAGATTCAAAAAAGCTTAGAAAAGATGTAAGAGGCCAGAGGGAAGAGGTAAGAAGAGCAATTAGATCCTGCCTTTCTAACCTCTAGCCTCATACCTCTCACATCTGTCCGATCTTTGACTGGAGGTTTTGTATGAATTACATAGAACTGATCAACAACTTCTGGATACAGCACAGGCGGTTTCATTTCAATGAAAAGGAGATTTCCATGTTCTTCTTCCTTCTCGACAGGGCGAATGAGTTATTCT
>Ga0209200_1001368_pt1 | contig 24629 bp, 23 predicted proteins | sample AD_UKC033_MetaG_FD_184406 | JGI IMG/M metagenome (GOLD analysis project Ga0209200, IMG submission 184406) | Active sludge microbial communities of municipal wastewater-treating anaerobic digesters from USA - AD_UKC033_MetaG (SPAdes) (version 2) | ecosystem: Engineered > Bioreactor > Anaerobic >... | reverse complement strand
CGCAGGGCTGGCGTTCAAAGGAATGAGGTTGTGTATATAGGAGACAGCCTTGAGTCAGACTATAGAGGAGCCGAAAATGCGGGAATCGATTTCATCTGGTTTGGAAAACATGTCAGGAGAAACAAAGGCCCCGTTAACATAGCAAGAAACTACGATGAGCTATTAATGCTTCTTGTCTAGCTGCTGTTCCCTTACGTTAGTTTCCAGTTCCCGACTAGGGCAACGCGGGAGGTTAGAGGTATGAGGTTAGAGGTAAGAAGATCAAGCTCTTATCGCTCTTTCAACCTCTTCCCTCTGACCTCGGCTTTTACCAAGAACCTGGACGCGCAGCGTCGGAACGAAGAACCGGTGTTTATTGGCGGGGACGCTGTACCGTTGACTGGCAAATGGTTTTCATCAGCGTACAGCGGATTCATGCTCCTAAGCGAACAGCGGCTCTCAAGACCAAGATGGTAAAACAAGTTCAGGCCGACGTTTTCGGAATCAGCAAACACTGTCGTACCCGGCTCGCTTTCTCGAATGTTCTTACTTAGTCATCCCGAACTTGTTTCGGGATCTGTGTTTCCATCTTCGAAGGCGGAGGACGGTGGAACTTTGACTGGCAAACGGTTTTCATCAGCGCGCAGCGGGTTCTTGCTCCTAAGCGAACAGCGGCTCTCAAGACCAAGATGGTGAAACAAGTTCAGGCCGACGTTTTCGGAATCAGCAAACACTGTCGTACCCGGCTCGCTTTCTCGAATGTTCTTAACTTAGTCATCCCGAACTTGTTTCGGGATCTCTGTTTGCATCTTCGAAGGATCCTCTCGGAGTACGGTGGGCCGTTGACGGTTGACCCGAAACTCTTCCTGCGTAACAGCCTCACTTCCGGTGATGTTCTTCGCCGCATCACTTCAGCTCTCGCCAGTCTGCTAATTTCGGAGGCCGGTGGACCGTTGACTGACAAAGACGTCTACTCTCGAATTTCCGAAGACCTTCCCGGAAGCTTATCACCAAGTTATGATAAAATCCGACTGGCCGTGTAACAAGTTGATTTTTGGTGGTGAGCTTTATGGATTATGGTTCTCTTATCAGGTTGATCGGCTTCGGATTGTCGTTACTCATGCTCTTCTTTTCTTTCAGATCGTACAGGCGAAAGCGGTTGATCGACGACATGCCAACTTCGAAGGCACACGGGGTCTTCATAGGTCTGGTGGAAGTGTCGGGAAAGGTGGAATGCCAAAACCCCGTTACGAGTTACCTTACTGAATCTCCATGCGTACAGTGCTCTTGGGAAATCTCTGAACACTGGAGCAAGACGACTACAGAAACCTATACCGATTCAAAGGGGAAGACCAGAACGAGAACGAAACGTGAGAGTGGTTGGAAGACAGTCGCATCTGGTGAGTCGATGTGTCCATTTAATCTCCGCGACGAGACAGGCACGATTCAAATTAGACCCGAGAAAGCGAAAATCGAAGGAGTTAGAGCGATGAATTTGAGATGCAGACCGTCCGATCCGCTGTACTATGGCAAGGGTCCTGCAGAATCGATAATTCACTCCGATCACTTAAGAATGTTCACTGAATCGATTATTCCCCTTGACGCAAGAGTTTATGTTATCGGCCAGTCCAGAGAAAGAGAGGATGTTGTTGCCCCTGAGATCGCTCATGATGAGAGTTCACCCCTGTTCTTGATTTCAACTCGTGAAGAAGACAGGATTAGCAAGTCTTACTCCCTAAATTACTGGCTGCTTTCTCTGGGCGGATTGGGAGTATTGTTGATCTCATTCTTCATAGCAAGCAGGATTGGCTTTTATAGATGGATACCTTCCGGAGTTTCAGATTACTTCATGCCGACCGGAATATATCTGGGCCTCTGGCTGATAGGATGGTTCTGGACCACTTTCAATAGTCTCAAATCGCTTAGAGAAAGAGTGAGACAGGGCTTTTCACAGATTGAGGTTCAGCTGAAGAGAAGGCACGATTTGATACCGCGCCTTTCTTCCGCCGTCTCGAGTTTGATGAAGCATGAGCAGAGTATCCAGACAAAGATAGCAGCTCTCAGAAGCGAGGCAGCTGTGAACGAAGAAGCGGCTGAAAGGCTCCTTCTTCTTATCGAAAACTATCCAGAGCTTAAATCAAGCGATGCCGTATCCAGACTTCAAAGAGAACTATCGGATACCGAAAATAGGCTCGAACTCGCCAGAGCCTATTACAATAACATCGCGACATTTTACAACACAAGGCTCGAGAGAATCCCCGACAATATAGTCGCTACTCTGGCTCGTTTGAAGAACTGTGAGTTACTTCTTCAATCAAAAAGCGACGGAGATTCCAAATAGGCCTCCATCGGGGCTGGATGTGCTTTCGATAAAAGGTATGTCCAGCTCGAAATAGAACTTTCCATTTGTCAAGAAGAGACCGGAAACGATACCAGCTTCGCTGGCCACGAAAAGCTGGATTTTAGCCCCAACCATCCAGTCTCGTATGTAAAACCCCGCCATCGGCGCTACCCTGAGGAATGGTATGAAGTAGTCGTCTCCGCTTATTCCACTTGGTTTTTTGCCGAAAAAGGCCCCTCCACTCACCAGAAGGGCTGCGTTTCTGAAGCCCGGTACTCCCAGCTTTGCCCCAGCTTCGACCGTGGCTGCCGGCGCGGAAATGAAGATGCTCGGAATTGCTACCCTAAGTGAACCTTCGAGATACTCCGTAAGGCCCATCCTGGCAAGATACTGGAAACTCCAGGGGGCGAGGATAGATTCTTCGAAACCTACAAGGAGATCCATTCCAACGGCCTGTTTCAACGTGCCGCTAGGTAAAATCTCCGGTCCCATCATTAAAGCCATCGGAACGCAACCGGAGAACAGAAACACAATTACCAGAGAAAAAATCATCCATCTCATAGTATTCACTCCTCTACTCCCCTAAGCGTTATGAAGGAAGATTTGAAAAGGTCGAATTGAGTGGGTGGTTCAGGAATCTCTGCCTTTTCCAATAGGAAGATAAAAAAGCTTAGCATCTTCCTGAGGTGAACAGGTGAGACTTTCTCATCTAGGAATCCTTTGCTCAGGTAGGCATCACGCAGGGCTTGGAGTATTTCTTCGACGCTGTACAGATCAAGAGCCGGTACCTCAAGCATTGAAGCCAGCTCATCTACTACGTCTATCATGGGATCCTCACTCTCATAAATCACTTCAAGAGATGATAAGAGCTCAGAATAGAAGCTCTCGGGATCGTCCCATTCCCGAGAATCATTGATTATCTTCATTGCCTCGTTCTTCTCTTCCGGGGAGAGCGAATCGAACATCATCTTGAAGATGTCTCTGTTCTCGAAGATATATGTGTACTTTCCCTTCGTCAAGCCAAAAGCGGCCAGGGTATCTAGATAGCCTGCTTCGATCTGTAGTATGGCTTTCTCCGAATCGAAATCCAGAGTACTGCCGTACATAACTCTCGGTCTTATATGGGTGAGCTTAGCCCCGGAAAGATACGCCTGGAACTTCCCTATTCTATCTCTAAGAGCAGTTCTACCGATATCGACCAGAATGATCTCTCTAAAACCTCTTTCCAAAGCCATCTCAACTGGCTGATTTGAGTAGATTCCTCCATCGACAAAGGCCTTTCCATCGATGACTACCGTTTTGAATCCGGGGAAATTCGCGCTTGCCATCAAGTAATCCACTAGAGATCCTTGAGGTATGTCTTCAATGAAGAGCATTTCGGGCCTGACATCGGTCAGATCAAAAGTCACAAGTCCGAAGTCTATCGAGGAGTTTCTCACGGCTTCTTCGGATATCACAGAGCTGAGCAGCTCCTTGAGCGGCGTCACATCTATGCCTTCATTGATGACGTCTACAGCTCCCTGATAAAGCTCACCGAGACTCCAGTCAGAACCTCCTCCATATGCCTCGATCAACTTTCGCTGCGCTTCCGTTGGCTTCATCACGCTCTCTTCAGAAATGTTTCTCCAGACATCCAATGCTTTATCGAAATCGCCTTGTGCAACTGCAGCGGCATTAAGAGAACCTACCGAAGTACCGTACACTCCACCCAAATCGACTCCGAGATCTATCAAAGCCTTCCAGGCACCGATCTCATAGCCGCCCTTCGCTCCACCGCCTGAAAGAACCAGGGCAACACTTCCCGACAACACAATCAAAGGAGCCAAAATAAAAAAAGCAACCGCGAGACGTCTCAATTTTCACACCTCTCTTCGGGAGTTTATAGAGGGATGATAGCATTATCTCAAAGCAAAACGGAAGAGAAAATCTAGATCTGACCTTTTCATTCAAGAAAAGAGATGATTAAAGGGATCGAAATTAGGGAGAAAAGAGTTGAGGAAGCTATCAATCTTGAAGAAAGCTCGAAGTCCGAATCAAAAAGCCGCGCAAAGATCGACGTATTAGCTGCAGCCGGCATTGCACTCATTATTATCAGCACTTTCTCGACCGTTTGCGGCAGTCTCAAGAAGGAAAGGAAAAGAAAGACTATCATCGGCGCAACGCAAAGTTTCAAAAGGCTGTAGATTATTATCGTTCGCCCTTTCAGAATCGCAGAAATCTTTGAACTTGCCAAAATGATACCGGCTACGATCATAGCCAATGGAATAGTACTCTCCCCAAGAAGCGCAAGAGCTTCGTCGAGAAAGACCGGAAGTTTAAGAGGTGTGAAGAAGAGAACAAGGCCAATGAAGACCGAGATCATTCCGGGATTCAGGAAGGCTTTTTTCCCTGACAGTTCCGTCTTGCCCGACATTATCCTGATCCCAACGGTCCAGGTTAATATGTTGAACCAGATATTAAACACTGCACTGTAAAAAACACCTTTCTTTCCGATCACCAACTCCACAACCGGATAGCCCATATAGGCGACGTTTCCGAAGAGCATAGCATAACGAAATACACTTCTAACATCACCGGTAAGCCTGAGAACTCTGGAAGAAGCAATTCCCAGGATCCAGAGAAACAAATAGAGCACACCACCGGCCATTAACAATATTACGGAGTTTGAAAGCATCTCGTAAGAAAAGTCGAAATTCATAGACTCTACTATCAAAGCGGGTAGGGTTATGTACAGGACAAATCTTGAGATCCCCTTTGTGAATAGATCGTCGGCCAAATTACTTTTCTTCATTATGAATCCAGTTCCTATCAATACAAAGAAAGTTAGGATTTTCGAGACGATTGCGCTCATCAAGAGGATTATAAACCAGCATAACAAAGGACAGAACAAAGAGAGGAGACTAGACGTACTTAGGGAGCTTGAATGACCAATACTGAAGAACCAGGTCATTACATTAATGACTCAAAATTGTGATAAACTAGTCTCGTTAAACATTATACTTTCCTTTTTGATATCCGGGCCATCCGGCTTTTATATCGGTCAAACAAGATATGTTATTAAAGGATGCCTGTCGGGCAGCCTAAATCCTTAATAAAAGGGGGTTTTTGAATGCGTAAAGCACTATTAGTTCTGCTGGTAGTTCTTGTAAGCGCGGCTTTCATGTTTGCCGCAGAATTTCACATCGGCGTTGTAACCGGAACGGTGTCACAGTCTGAAGATGATCTTCGAGGCGCCGAAGCGCTGATCAAGAAATACGGGGATGCTGCTTCCGGTGGGATGATCGTACATCTTACTTACCCTGATAACTTCATGTCTGAACAAGAGACAGTTATAGCACAGATAACTGGTCTCGCAGACGATCCTCTAATGAAGGCTATCATTGTCAACCAGGCAATTCCTGGAACAGTCGAGAGCTTCAGAAGAATCAAGGAAACAAGACCAGACATTCTTCTTCTTGCCGGTCTGCCTCACGAAGATCCTCCAATGCTAGCCGATGCAGCTGATCTTTCCGTCAACGCCGACTCACTGGCACGTGGCTACCTGATAATCTACACGGCCAAGCAGCTGGGCGCAGAGAAGTTCATGCATATCTCATTCCCAAGGCACATGTCTTACGAACTTCTTTCCAAGCGAAGAGACATCATGAGAGCTGCATGTGAAGAACTCGGCCTCGAGTTCATTGATATGGGTTCTCCTGACCCTGTCAGTGACGTTGGAATCGCAGGAGCACAACAGTTCATTCTTGAAAAAGTCCCTGCCTGGCTTGATGAGTATGGACCAAAGACCGCCTTCTTCTGTACAAACGATGCCCACACAGAACCTCTTCTAAAGAGAGTTGCCGAACTTGGCGGTTACTTCATCGAAGCCGATCTTCCTTCTCCTCTCATGGGCTATCCTGGCGCACTTGGTATCTCCTTCACTGAGGAAGAGACTGGCAACTGGCCGGCAATACTCGCAAAGGTAGAAGAAGCCGTTGTCGCGAAAGGTGGGGCAGGGAGAATGGGTACATGGGCTTATTCTCTTGGTTACACGACTACAGCCGCTCTTGCAGAACATGCCAAGAATGTCATCGAAGGCAAATGTGAGATTGACGACTTCGATGCCATTATGGCGGCATTTGCCGAATACACACCAGGCGCGGCTTGGAATGGAAGCTATTACGTCGATGCCAATGGAATCGAGCAAGAGAACTACCTCCTGATCTATCAGGATACCTACATATTTGGCAAAGGTTACATGGGAATCACGGAAGTAGAAGTTCCTGAGAAATATCTAAACTTCTAAGCTAATAGCGTCAAGAAGGGGGGTAAGCCCCCCTTTTCTTGATTCTTTCCAACGTTCGGTATTTGGGGTGAAGCCATGGATGAAAAGCAATACTTGCTGAAGATGGAAAATATCAGTAAAGAGTTCTTTGGTAATCAGGTTTTGAAAGACGTAACTCTTAGTGTTGGAAAAGGCGAGATCGTTGGATTAGTTGGAGAAAACGGCGCCGGAAAGTCAACGCTCATGAACATTCTCTTCGGCCTGCCTGTGATTCAGGAAACTGGGGGTTTTCAAGGAAGGATACTTCTAGATGACGTCGAAGTCAATTTTACCAGTCCCTTTGAAGCGATAGAAGCAGGGATTGGCATGGTACATCAGGAGTTCATACTTATACCCGGCTTCACGGCAACGGAGAACATCCTGCTGAATAGAGAGTCCACAAACTACAACATTTTCGTAGAGGTCTTCGGCGAGAGACTACGTACTCTAAACAGAGAAGAAATGCACAAAAGAGCCGTTGCTGCAATAGAAAAGCTTGAGGTACAGCTGGACCCTGATATGCTCGTTAGCGAAATGCCTGTCGGTCACCGGCAGTTCACCGAGATCGCGAGAGAGATGGATAGAAAGTCTACGAAGCTCCTCGTTCTCGATGAGCCGACGGCCGTCCTAACGGAATCCGAAGCGGAAACCATGCTAACGGCGGCAAGAAGACTTGCAAATAAGGGACTTTCTATAATCTTCATTAGTCACAGGTTGAGCGAAGTGTTGAAAATAGCAGATCGTCTAGTAGTACTGAGGGACGGTCAGGTTGTTCGAGAGCTGGAATCCTCAAAGACGACTCCAAGAGAGGTCGCCTCTTTGATGGTAGGAAGAGAAATAAAGGACAGCTCATCGGTTAGAGAAAACAAAAGTGAAGAGCCTGAAATTGTTCTGGACATAAAGGATCTCTGGGTAGACATGCCCGGAGAACAGGTAAATGGAGTCAATCTCCAGGTTCACAAAGGAGAGATTCTCGGCATAGGAGGTCTCGCCGGCCAAGGAAAGCTTGGAATAGCCAACGGAGTAATGGGACTCTTTCCCGCGGAAGGTGAAGTCTATTACAAAGGCGAGAGATTACCGCTAAACAATCCCGTCGGCGTCCTGAGTAGAGGCATCGCATTCGTTTCGGAAGACAGAAGGGGCGTTGGTCTCCTCCTTGATGAACCGATAGATTTGAATATTGTTTTCACCGCGATCCAGATTCAAGGAAGGTTCATCAAGAATCTTCTAGGTGGCTTGATCAAGTGGCGAGATGACAAAGAAATCTCAAGGGTGGCCAGAGAATACGTTGAATCTCTCCAGATCAAATGCGTGAGTGAAAAACAGCAGGCGAAGGAGCTTTCAGGAGGAAATCAACAGAAGGTATGTCTTGCCAAGGCCTTCGTTCTCGAACCCGATCTCTTGTTTGTCTCTGAACCAACGAGGGGAATTGACGTAGGCGCGAAGAGCGTGGTTCTCGAAACCCTAAGAACACAAAATCGAGAACACGGCACAACAATCATTATGACCTCCTCCGAGCTAGAGGAGCTTCGCTCGATCTGCGACAGAATAGCAATAGTAAGTGAAGGAAGGATACTTGGAATTCTACCGCCGACCGCCGATCCGGCTGACTTCGGTTTGCTTATGCTGGGCGAGCAGGAAGAGGTGAAGGAAAGTGTTTGAAGGCATTGCGAACCTTATAGAGAAGGCCGGTTGGCCGAGAATCATAATTGCTCTCTTCCTTTTATCTCTTTTCGTAATAGCGCCATTTGTCAACATAAGTATAGGGACGTCGATTAGCGACACATTAGTAAGGTTTGCCATGAACTCCGTTCTGGTTCTTTCGCTCGTACCGATGGTTCAATCCGGTTGCGGATTGAATTTCGGAATGCAGCTCGGTGTAATTGCAGGATTGATCGGTGCGGTTACAAGCATTGAACTCGGTGTAACGGGGCTTGCCGGTTTCTTGACAGCAATTGGTATTGCAATACCATTCGCAGCAATTCTAGGGTTCTTCTACGGCCTTTTGCTAAACAGAGTTAAGGGAGACGAGATGGTCGTAGCAACATACGTGGGTTTCTCTTCAGTGGCCTTCATGAGTATGATGTGGCTTCTCCTGCCATATAAGAGCCCGAACATGATATGGGGATATGGAGGCTCCGGTCTAAGGACAACCATAAGTGTCGAGGGATACTGGTTGGGTGTTCTTAACAACTTTCTCAGCATAAGAATCGGAAACTTTTTCTTTCCAACGGGGACGATCCTTTTCTTCGCCCTCATTGCTTTGCTCGTCTGGTCATTCTTCAAGACGAAGCTAGGAACGGCGATGACGGCGGCAGGATCAAATCCTGTATATGCAAAAGCAGCCGGAGTTAATGTAGACAGAATGAGAATTCTATCAGTCGTGATCTCTACGGTTATTGCGGCTGTGGGAATCCTTGTCTATGAACAGAGTTTCGGATTCATTCAGTTATACATGGCCCCTCTATTGATGGCCTTTCCGGCCGTTGCTGCTTTACTGCTCGGGGGCGCATCCGTTTCGAAGGCGTCTATGGGAAACGTTATCATTGGAGCGTTCTTGTTCCAGGGAATTCTAACTATGACACCTTCCGTCATGAATAATCTCATTAAGAGCGACATGTCGGAGGTAATCAGGATAATCGTCTCTAACGGTATGATCGTTTATGCTTTGACGAGAAGAACGAAGGTGAGAAAATGAAGGATCAGAGCTTAACACGCGCAAAGAATCCATTGGTGAGATTCGTAATTTCCAATGCGGTTCCAATCTTGTTTGTCATTCTCCTTATTTTCGCCGTGCCGTTGTCGGGATTCTCAACTGATTATCTTCTGAACGAAATCATCACGAGACTCGGGAGAAACTCCTTCCTTGTCATATCTCTACTGATACCTGTTATGGCCGGCATGGGATTGAACTTCGGTATTGTGCTTGGAGCCATGGCAGGGCAGATAGGCTTGATTTTCATGCTCGACTGGGGAGTAGTAGGTATTCCGGGAATTGTTCTTGCTATGCTTATTGGAACACCAATCGCGATTCTTTTGGGCATGCTTGCGGGAATGATCCTCAATCGTGCAAAAGGCAGAGAGATGGTTACATCAATGATTTTGGGATTCTTCATAAACGGGATTTATCAGCTTACGATCCTCTACGGTATGGGAAGTGTAATACCGATTGCCAGTGACAAGTTGCTGCTTCCCAGAGGATACGGTGTCAGAAATGCAATCGATTTAATAAGCATAAGAAAAGCTCTCGACAATATGTGGTCCATAGAAATAAGCGGGGTCTCTATTCCTCTAGGTGTCTTCGCAATAATAGCTGCACTCTGTATATTTGTTTTCTGGTTCACGAGGACAAAGCTCGGTCAAGACATGAGGGCTGTGGGCCAGGATATGCAAGTGGCGGCAACCGCCGGAATAAACGTGGATAGGACGAGAACGCTCTCGATAATTATTTCGACGGTTCTCGCCTGTTACGGTCAGATTATCTTCCTGCAGAATATCGGGACGATCAACACATATAATTCCCACGATCAGGTCGGAACGTTCGCCATTGCCGCGCTTCTTATTGGAGGCGCCTCAGTCGCAAAAGCAACCATTCCAAATGTCTTCATTGGAATCACTCTCTTCCATCTGACCTTTATTGTCGCTCCAAGAGCGGGAAAAGAACTCTTAGGCCAGGCACAGATCGGCGAGTTTTTCAGGGTCTTTGTATCTTATGGAATAATCGCCATCTCACTCGCTCTCTACGCCTGGAGAAGGCAGGTTGAAAAGGAGACCGAAAGAAGGCAGGCAAAGGCAGCAATCAAAGCAGCGGTTGAAGATGGGACAGGAGGCTGATCGCATGAGGAGGAACATTATTAGAGTCGCCCTTGTTGTGGTCCTTGTTGCTCTTGGATTTGGTCTTTACGTTCTCGGAAAGGAACATACCATCTTCGTAGAAAACAAAGACATCGTCGTAGACGGCGTCGAATATAAATCGGCAAATACAATAAATGTAATTGTCGACGATATCGAACTTGAGGATGTCAAAAAGGGAAAGAGAAAGGTTGCTTATTCAGCCGGTCCGTGGCACAGAATAAAGGCAGTTGAAGTGTTTCCTGATGGGACTACAAGGGAAATTGAACGAAAGTTTACTTTGTCGCCAAACGATACTGCAGTAATAAATCTTGTCGCGCTTTTTGAAGTCGAAGAGGGATGGCTTACGATAGAGCAAGCCGAGCGATGAAATCTCGAAATGAATGGTTGAGCTAACCGCAATTGATGATAAAGGGACTGAATGATGTCAGCGTTCGGTCCCTTTTCTTTTTGCATCGAAAAAACTTCGAATAAAGCGTCGTTCTTCTAGGCCAAGCCTTTCACAAGTTGATAAGCGAATCATCGTCAATCGATTTTTGAAAGCTCCTCTTAAAAGCGCAGTCTGGATCGTTATTTGAGCTTAGCAAGGATTGTGATATACTAAATATAGCAGATAGAAACTATCGGATTTCATCCTTATATAAGGAGGTTCACTATGAAGAGATTCGAAGGCAAGGTAGTAATGATATCGGGAGGAAGCTCTGGAATCGGAGCCGAAACCGCCATCGCATTCGCAGAAGAGGGAGCAAAGGTAGTAATTACAGATGTCGATGAAGAAAAAGGAAGGAAGTTAGCCGAAGAGATAAACGAATCTGGCGGCACTGCAGTGTTCATGAAGCACAATGTCGCAGACGCCAAGCAGACAAAGGAAATAATCAACAAAATCGTAGAGAAGTTTGGAAAGCTTGATGTCGCATTCAATAACGCTGGGATTGCTGGCCCTTCTCTTCCGATATCTGAGTACCCTGAAGAGGACTGGGAACGAGTGATTTCGATCAATTTGCTGGGCGTCTATTATGGAATGAAGTACCAGATTCAGCAGATGCTTAAGCAGGGCGGAGGAGCAATTGTAAACAACTCTTCAATACTTGGAAAAGTCGGTTTCAACAATGCCTCCGCTTATGTAGCCGCCAAACACGCTGTCGTTGGATTGACGAAAGCCGCAGCGCTGGAGTATGCAAGCAAAAACATAAGAATCAATGCCGTTAATCCTGCTTTCATAAAGACGCCGCTGATTGAGAATGCCGGAATGAAGGAGGGAACGGAGATGTACGACATGCTAGTTGGCTTGCATCCTATAGGCAGGCTAGGAAATCCCAGAGAAGTCGCTAATGCCGTCTTGTTTCTTTCCGGTGAGGACGCCTCTTTTGTTCACGGAGAGTCTTTGATGGTAGACGGTGGCTATACGGCGAAATAATTGTGAATGTTCCTACTGAGGGCGCCATTAGGCGTCCTCTTCTTTTATAATGGAGTAGAGCATTCATTCAGAGGAGAACTTCATGGAAGAAGAAACTCTTGAATTCAAGGATCTTGACAATATGCTAGAACATATAAGAACGATTCTTGCAGATGCGGGTTTGAACAATCTGAGAGTCAAGTTTCCTGCCGATGTTACCAATATAAACGTCAGAGGCAGCTATGTATATATCAATGTATCTCAGGATTACGTTGAGCGAGGTACGAAGCGGCGAATAGATCTGAGCATGATTTCAGGCACCTCTGCCTTTGCAAGGATGGGAAGACAGCTAGCTCTAAAGAGCTCGTCCGACTTGAAAGGTAAGAAGTGGCTCTTCGAAGGTACTCTCAGTTTCTACAAACCGCGTGCAAGCTTTTCCATCTGGATAGATACGATCGCGCCGATCGGTGAGTCGGATATTGCCGCTCGAAGAAGGGAGATCTATCTCGCTCTTAAAGCTCGGAATGCATTGAGAACCGAGGAACACGATCTCGCCGAGCTGCCCCCGATTAAGAGGATTGCCGTCATCTCGTCTTCAACTGCAGCGGGACTCGGGGATTTCTTCTCCAATCTCTCTGTTCAATATCCTTACAAACCTATTGTTCATCTTTTTGAATCATATATGCAGGGGAATCGAACCGTCCCCGGGATTCTTTCCGCTTTGAAGAAAATCGCCTCCTGTCCCGTTAAATACGACGTTGTGGTCCTGACCAGAGGTGGTGGCTCTGCGAGCGACTTAATGTACTTCGACAACCTGGATTTGGGAAGTGCAATTTCGGATTTCAACAAGACTTACTGCCCTGTGCTTAGCGCTATCGGCCATGAAAGAGATTTCACGATTCCGGACTTCGTCGCATGGAAGAGATTCGACACCCCAACGGCAGTAGCGAGAGGAATAACCGAACAGGTAAACGAGTATATCGCCTCTCTTGAAGAATTCGCGGATCTCTTAGACGACGAAATGAACTGGCTATTCCAAAGAGCTTGGGATGAGACCGATCCTAAAAGACTTGGGATCATGTCGGACAGAATAGAGGAAAATATGAGTCGAACGGAGCATTTCTTCGAGGATGAGATAAGGGTTTTGTCGGGAACCATTCTTCACAGGATCGGCCAGGCTGTAAACGAACTTGGATCCTTCAACCCAACCAGGTATGTTCTCTCGATTGAGCGAACGATGAACGAAATTTTAGCACTTACCGAGGGCCTAATAAACAGGGCGGAGACGACCATCCAAAGAAGTTTTCACTACAGCGAAAGTCAGCTAGATTATGCAGGATTGAGAAATCAGCTCGACAGACATTTGATGAACGCAAACGGACAGGTCGAGCTACTTGACAAAGGAATATTCAGACTGATCGACGACAAAATCAACGAGGCAGGTAACGACCTCGACAACCTCTTCAACGACCTCACTTTGCATGGGGGATACGCAGCCTCGCTCCTTTTCGGTGGTGTGGTCCTGAAGAAAGCCGACAGGATTGTTAACAGTGTCAGAATTGTCTCTCCCGGAGATGAAGTTGACTGTGTTTTCAAAGACGGCGAAGCAAAAGCTACAATTGATGAAGTGAAATCGGAGGTATGAAATGGATGAAAAGACTCTCGAATCAATTCTGAAACTGAAAGAAGATCAGATAAACGCTATGGACTTCAAGAAGCTTCTTGGCTACATAAGATCGATAGACGAGTATTTCCGTGGCAACTCTCAGATCGACGTCGAAATTGCACTCAAAGCTTACCAGAAGGCTATTCAGCTGCTTACAGCCGCCCGATTGCGTTTGATCACTCTCAAGAAAGAGAAAGAAGAACTTGATCAACAGTACTCTACTTTTCTGAATTCAATTGAGTCGGAAGAGATTTCCGAGGAGCCTCAAGAGAGATCCACGGAAGGCGAAGATGGAAAACTACCATTCTGAGAGCCCTCTGCGCGAAATCACTCTCAAAAACGGTGATTCTTGTCACTTCTACAGAGCAGACATCGGCGATTCAGATAGAATAATCGAATACATCAATTCAGTAGCTGTCGAGTCCGACTTTCTCAGCTTTGGAAGAGGCGAGTTCACCATGAGCAGTGAGGATGAAAGGCGTCTCATAAGTTCTTTCAAAGAGAGAAGCAACTGTCTCATGGCAGTAGCCAAATGTGATCAGAGCATAGTAGGTCTTATCACAATGCAAGGGGGCTCAAGAAAGCGAATATACCACTGGGCCGAAATAGCTCTTTCAGTGTCAATGAAGTACTGGGGAATGGGAATAGGAAGAGTCCTTATTGAACTCGCAGTTGAACATGCTGGCAGAAACGGGATTACAAGGATCGGTCTTAAAGTCCGTACCGATAACGATCGGGCGATAGCTCTCTACAGAAAGATGGGCTTCGAAATCGAAGGGAAACTGAAGAAATTCATGCGAGTCAACGATGATTACTTCGATTTCTATCAGATGGGACGAGACGTTTGACTATTTCCTTCTAAAAAGAACGAGCAAACCAGAGACAATAAGAACCGCCCCAACCACTATCATTGTCCATTGGGAAAGTGATGAAGGTATAAGAGCGATCACACCCACAGCAGTTAATATCGCAATCGGAACGAGTAAACCGAAATTCCTTCGTCCATCGGCAAAATAGAGCTGTAGCAGCCCAAAGGCAGGAGCAAGAACGAAGAGACCCCAACCTCCTTGAGAATAGAAACCGGGGAAGATGACTCCAAGAGTGAGCGCAAGCGCAACGACCAGAAGAATTCCACCGGGAACAAGCAAGCCGTTATTCCTGTTTCTAAAAGCATTGTATTCCATTATCACTCCTGGAAGCCAGATAAACAAGAGCCAGAAGTTCGACAGTACGGCGGGCACAAAAATGATCACCAATCCTAGCGCAATAACAATCAGACCCAGAAAGATCTGAGACAGTCCGCTCCCCTTCTTTACAGTCTCTTTCTTCACATTCTCTTCTTCCATACAAAGACCTCCCTTACGAAATCCCCTCACAAATATAATACCTGATAATCCTGGATGTTACACCTCTGCAGCTCAAGAGTCACAGAAGAGTTAGATTCTTCCTCGAATTTACGCTTCACAGCAGACAAAGAGCAAAGTGCAGTCCCGAAGGCGAACTACTAAGATACAAACTGGACTATGAGGGTAAAAATTCCAACGGAACGCATCCAGTCATTCAGTCCAACAAATCAGATTCCAAACATCTCAGTGACGAATGACCGAAAACCTTTGAATAATGGAATCGCATACCTGGGCAAATGTGTCTTTGCCTATATCGATTTCTGCTTCAGAAAACGGGGCGATACTGCCGCTCGCCCCGTGCAATATTTACTCACGAGACGCTTCTCAAATCTTGAATCTCGGTCTGAACTCTTCTTTGAAAGGCGCAAAGGCTTTCTTACTCTGAAGGTAGCCCAGCACGATCTCTTTGAAGTTCGGGAATCTGCCTGCCTCTTCGTCAGTTCGGACCAGGGTTTCCTCACCCGTAACGCCAATAATCTCTCCTGAAGGTATAGCCTGCCCTTTTGGAATAATCCGATGTGTCTCCTTGGCGCCATCAATTGTGTCTGAATATAGCACCTTTCCCTCAAGGACTACGGCAAAGGAACCGGCAATCTCCTCGAGATCATAGATTTCGTGAGAGGAGATTATCATTGTTTTGCCCTCCTGGAGAACATAATCTCTCAGCACACCCATCACTTCCTGTCTTATCACCGGATCGAGACTCTGAGTAGGTTCGTCGAGGATGAGGAGATCAGCTCCGCTAGCAACCGTAAGAGCTATATGGAATAGAGTTTTCATGCCCATAGAGTATGTTTCAACTCTCTCGTTTAGATTGAACTTGTAATGCACTGCGAAACTGGCGAAAACCTTCTCTTGCCAGCCAGGATAAAGCATTCTCCACATCCTCAGGTAATCCTCGCCGAGGAACCTCCTGAAGGTAAGGCGGTCTTCCGTCATGACCGCTATCTTCTCCTTAGTACGCGATGTAACATTTTCCCCAAAGACCTTCACTTCTCCACCTTCCGGTGCGATTTCGCCGAATATACAGCGGAGAGTGGTGGTCTTTCCTGCCCCATTTGGTCCGACTATCGCAAAGATATCTCCCTGCTCCACATTGAAAGAAATATCGTTAAGAACAGGCTTCGACGAGAAGGACTTTCTTAGTTTATCTACAGAGACTATCATTTCTGCACTCCTTTCTTGACGAATAGATAGTTTGCAACCAGCAAGACAGCTAGTGATACGGCCCCACTGATCCAAACGTTACCCTGGTGGGCCGGGCTGGCATAGAAGTACGGATTGCTGAACCTGTTTCCGACACCCCCAGCTATTAAATCGGCAATCAGCACGAGGAATGGAATACCAAAGTTGTCCAGACCGGCCGTTACGCTTATCATTGAAACGGCAAAATAGGCAGTAGAAAAACTTATGGAACCGATCACCATTGAAAGCCAGTAAATATTCATCGATGAGATTAGGCTAGCGCCGAATAACGCCATTCCAATCACCTGTGTAACAACGCTCAACGCAATGAGAAAGAGATATGATATCCAGAACAACTCCTGGCGCGAGTACGGAAGCGCCAGCAGCGACCCAAGCCTCTTATGCTGAATATCTGATGGGAGAAGACTCGTTGCCAATAGAAAGAGGAATATCATTCTCACCGGATAGAAGGGAATCAGCAATCCAAGGGAAAAGACAGCAATCCTTCCTGCCTTCTCACTGAACTCTTTCATAAAATAAGCTTCAATCTTTTCAGTCATTCTTCCATACCTCCTCAAGCAAAACCTTAGCCATTTGCAGATCTATTCCGTTTTTCTTCAATTCCCCTACGGTTTCAGATATCGTCTTCATTACTTCTCTGTTTATCGAATGTGCCGTCTTCACAAAATAGCCTACCCCATGTTCTGCCTCCACTAACCCTTCGAACTGCAGCCTTTCGAGTGATCTGATTACGGTGTTCATATTCACTCCGAACATCGCGGCCATCTCCCTAACCGGGGGCAATTGGTCTCCGTTTTCTAGACGTCCGAGCATTATCTCCCTCTTAACTATGTTCATAATCTGTATATAGGCCGGAACACCATCGTGTTTATCGATTTTTCCAAACATGACATCACTTCTTTCAATACTTCTCAGTAACGACGCTCACCCTACCAGAGGTAATAAGTTCAAAGCCACCACTCCCGGTGGGCATCAATAGATTGAGCGACCCGCCTATTCCCGAAACGTTCACCCGTCTGCTTCCGGTCCACGAATCGCTGAATTTTATCCTCCCGTTCACCACCGTTCCATGTATCGAAAGATTCTCGATTTTCGACGCATCCATAGAAAAGGCCAGTGCTACCCCGTTCTGCACGGTAAACTTTTCTGCCTCTACACTTCCCATGAAGGACAGCGAAGGTACATTCTCAATAATGATTTCTGGAGCTTTTAGGCTTCCAGTTATTGAGAGAGATGTTCCCTCAATCGAAATCATCTTGCTCGCCATGATTTCTCCCCTGATCTCTCCTGAGATAGTCTGAATTTCCATCTTCGCAACATTCACCTTGTCGTTCAGCCTCAAGAAAACCGTTCTAAACTCCAATCTATCGAGTTCTGAAAGCGTTCCAATAGTAATTTGGGCAGTTGAGTTTTTCATATCATTGGGCATCGAGATCTGCAATCTTTCTCCATATCTGTTGATTTCGAGCTTCGATGGGATGTGGATCTTATCTGAGTTTTCATCGAAGCTAATCTCGAAACCAAGTCCAGAAAAAACGATTTCCTTTGCTCCATCCACATACTGATCAGGCATATAAGTCTTATGATCTGAGCCTTTCCTGTTGTAGCCGCCTTCGTTATTGCCATAGTATTCGTAACCATCGTTTTCGATCCAGTTAAACCACTGAAGAATCGACGGGTCATCTATGAACCCGAGAGGCCAGTTGAGGCAATTCGATCCGATCCCATTTATTACACCCAAGGCTACTATCGGAATAACAAGGAACAGAATACCGAGAGTTATGAGCAGCCATTTGAACTTCTTCAGGCTTAACGCAACTACAACAATTCCAGCAATAGCAAGGAGTATCTTGCCCGCTGTGAAAGGAATCAGCAAAGCCAAAAGGCCTAGCACTCCTGCCAATATTAGCTTAGTAATCGAAGGATACTTTTTATTCACCTGCACACCTCCTTAATCATATAGTGTTCTATTCCATTAGAACACTGGTCATCTACATTGTCAAGTGCTACTTTTGGAAATTTCCCTTCGACTTTTGCTCTAATTCACTAACTTTGAATCAGCATGGAGTTATATAGATTCGTTCCGGAAAATCGTGCTTCGGGGTCGGAGGTTGGGGGTTTGAAAGAGCAAAGGATCAGTCCCAAGTTGTGAGTTGTTAGACCGGGGTTGGGGGTAGCGGGTACGTGGTAGGAAAGAGCAACGGAACTCGTTCGCCGTTGAACGGTTCTCCGTTCTCCGAAGAATAAATAGGAGCTGGATGCTGAAACAAGTTCAGATAATCTAAGTTGTCAAGTATAGAATTAGGAAAATTATGAGAGTGAAAGGTCGAAAGGAACGTTATTTTTCAAAAGTTGGTGCACCATTTCCGCTGCATGACGAATTTAGACGTTTTCGAAATAACCATCGCTATTATTGCATTAATGACTTCTCAGTCCTACCTCCCTTTGTCATCCCGAACTTGTTTCGGAATCTCGGTTTTCGATTATAACGTGGTTTGCAATAGCAAGTAGGGCGTTGGAAAGAGCCAAGTGAAACCGGTTCGCCGTTGAACGGTTCTCCGTTCTCCGAAGAATAAATAGGAGCTGGATGCTGAAACAAGTTCAGATAATCTAAGTTGTCAAGTATAGAATTAGGAAAATTATGAGAGTGAAAGGTCGAAAGGAACGTTATTTTTCAAAAGTTGGTGCACCATTTCCGCTGCATGACGAATTTAGACGTTTTCGAAATAACCATCGCTATTATTGCATTAATGACTTCTCAGTCCTACCTCCCTTTGTCATCCCGAACTTGTTTCGGGATCTGGTTTTGATCCTCTCAACGGAGGAGGGCGTACCGTTGACTGGCTAACGTTTTTCATCAGCGTTCAGCGGGTTCTTGCTCCTAAGCGGGAACGGCTTTTGGACAGAGATTCTGACTAGGAGCTTTGTCGGAATGACGGAATCAGGCCTTTTCACAATAACCATTAGTTGTCATCCCGTAGAGCTCCTGTACGGGATCTCGCGACTAAGAACAGCTATCCCCTTAAGAACGAAGATCCACTGATCGCTGGAAAGAATCGCCCTTTCGTGCAAAAGACCGGGATTCTGACCAGGAGCATTGTCAGAACGACGGCATGTGTTGCTTTCAGAATAACCGAAGAGCCATTTAACATAGTCATTCTTTCTCGCACTGCACACGATCGAATTCTCTGACTTTCATTTCTTTTGAGCATCCTGTCACAAAAGTGTTAGCATCGCCGGGAAACGTTGTAATCAGTAATGATCAGCGGAGACCGGTTATTTACCCTACGTAGTCCGAACTGGCCTCGCCGAAGACGAGACTGGCCACCGAAGGTGACTGGCCTGCGAAGCAGACTGGCTACGCAGATCTTCCCCGCGAAGCGGGCATTGCGACCTGGCAAAGCCAGCCTTGCATCCCGCCGCAGGCGGCATTGCGACCGCCGATGATATTCGGCGCCTTTCGTCTTTCGACCAAATATGCTCTTATAGGAGGACGGTGGACCGTTGACAGTTGATTCGAGGCTCTTCTCGAAATGTTCTTGCCAGTTTTGCGTCCACGATTTCTTATCAGAATCACGTTTTCGAGATTCCTCTAATTTCTTCTGAATCTGCTATTCTTTGTTATGCTAAACTTATTTATATAGCTGAGGAAGGGGAGGGTTGCATGATTGATAGAAAGGAAGGAAGAGCCTTCTTGGGCAATAAGGTCTGGGAAGAAGCGAATAGCCAGCTAAAGAAAACAGATCAAATGGAAGGAAAACCTCAGCCTCCACTGGAAAAAAGCTCGGAGGGATATGAACTAATCAAACTGCCCGACCCGAACGTTGTTAACCTCCATATGAAAGACTTGAGGGAAATCATCTTTTCCAGAGAAAGCAGGAGAATATTCTCAGATGATAAGATCTCTCTTGAGTCGCTTTCATTTCTTCTCTGGTCCACACAGGGAGTCAAGGGTGTTCTGAGAAACAACTATGCGACACTGAGGACGGTCCCCTCAGCAGGCGCTCGTCACCCCTTTGAAACTTACCTTTTCGTCAGACTTGTTAAGGGTCTCAAGAAAGGTTTATATCGCTACGTAGCTCTGTCACATTCGCTAATCCTCCTAAAGGAAGGAGATTTCGCGAAAGAAGTGGCAGAAGCCGCTTTCGGTCAGAAGTTTGTCGGCCAGTGTGCAGTCACCTTTGTTTGGTCCGTCATTCCTTACAGAACAGAGTGGAGATACGACTTGACTTCATATAAGCCGATTCTCCTGGATGCAGGTCACGTCTGTCAAAACCTCTACCTGGCGTGCGAGGCACTCAATTTAGGGACATGTGCTATTGCCGCTTACGATCAGACAAAGACAGACGAGTTAATCGGTTTGGATGGTTATGACGAATTCGCAATATACATGGCTCCAGTAGGAAAACCAAAGAAGTATTGATTTTGAGTATCTCTCAACCAGAAAAGCTGGTTCTAGAAAGTATATCCAGAAAAGTGTTTGGAAGAGAGGAGAGGTATTTTCCAGTAGAATAAGTAGTTAGGGAGTCAGACCGTTACCCAGGTGAACTAAATGAGATCGTGCAAGTCCTCGGCGAGAAGAACTCTATGATATAAAGCCCTTCAAAATGCATGGAAATACACGCAAAGGTATTCTAGAAGTAGAAGAAGAGAACAAACCCGAAAAGGAAGGAATTATGCGGGCATTGTTGTCAAAGATAATGGAATTAACTTCGGCAGACCGTTCTATTTTCATCAACATTGATGCTCTGGCAGGAAAGATGAACATGATGAGATATGAAACGTTCGATGCTCTGAATTTCCTTCACGGGCGATGGTCTTGTAAAGATTCGCTCTAGAATCTCCGTGTCATTACCAGCAGAACAGAGAAAGAAGTCAGTCTCCTGGCTTCCATTTGGGGATGATGAAAAGGGCATTTTTCACTTTCTCAGAAGCGGAGCCTGATTTACTATCGCTTTACCGGAGTAGCTTAATCATCGTCAGGCTCCCTCTTCGTAATTTGCATTACCTACTCTGCGTACAGGGATGGAATCTATGTGAATCTTCTATCGCTGCATCAACTTAACTATAAGGCTCTTACATTAGAGAACAATTAGACTATCATTAGAGTTTTCTAATCTTCGAAGGTAGGCTTACTTTGAAGGTAGATCCTTTTCCTGGAGAGCTTTTTACCGAGATAACGCCACCATGCGCTTTTACAATTTCCTTAGCAATCGAGAGGCCGAGACCTGTGCCTCTCGTTTGCGATCTTGCTCTGTCCACTCTGTAGAATCTATCGAAAATCCTCTCCATATCTTCTAACTGTATGCCAATGCCGTTATCTTCAACGATTATCTCGATCCTCTCTTTAGATTCACTAAGTTTTGCCGCAATTCTTATCTTGCCGTTTTCAGGCGTGTACTTTATTGCGTTGTCCACAAGATTGAACACAGCTCTCGACAGATGCTTTCGATCACCTGCTATCTCTAGGTTCTCCTGTAAGTCGGTTTCGATCTCGATATTCTTTTCCTTCGCGAGAACCATCATCGTTTCCAGAACCTCCCAGATTAGAGCGCTCACAGAAAAGACCGCAAATTCCCTTTTCGGAAGAGTATTCTCCAGCCTTGTAATAATTAGCAGATCGTCTATTACGCTGCTCAACCTCTCTATTTCGTTCTGAATCTGCAAAAGAGCACTTACATATTCCTCGGAACTGCGATCTCTATGAAGCGTAACATCCACTATGCTTCTGATTGCCGTTAGCGGTGTCCTGAGCTCGTGAGCGGCGTCAGATGTAAATTGTCTCTGTTTCTTCACAGATTCCTCGAGCCTTTCGAGCATTCCGTCGAATGTACTGGCGAGATGACCCAGTTCATCATCCGGGAGGGTGAGATTCAACCTCTTATTGAGCTTTTCAACACTGATTTCCTCTGCGAGAAGCGTGATTCTTTCAACGGGTTCCAGTGATTTCTTCGCCAAATAGAAGCCCCCAACTACTGCAAGAATGATTATTGTAGGGCCAATCAACATCATGAGCCTTGATAAACGAAACAGTGCAACCCTGACGCTTGAAAGAGATTCGCCCACTTGTATCCATCCCCATTGACCTATCTGCAGGGTGAAGATTCTCCAAACTCCAACGGAGGTCGAAACGCTTGAAAACTCTTTGTCAGTCAAATCTATCGAGGCTTTCAGTATTCCAAACGGTCCAAAACCCTCTACTATGCTTCCAGAATTGTCCATGAGTCTTACGGCAAAACCCTCTGCCAGAAGCCTGTTGGTTAGCGAATCCATTTCGACCGTCTTTTTGAATACTGGATAGTTCTGAACAATCTCTATGTTCGCCAATAGCTGTGAAGAGACAATTCTCAGCGAAGAATCTGTTTCGCTGTGCAGTTGAGCACTCAAAATCATGTAGATGAGAATGCTGAAAGCAAATAAAATCACACCAAGAAAGAGAACATACCAGAGGGTTAACTTTATCCGTATCGGAAGTAGTTTCTTCATTCTATCAACCTAGCTTGTAACCGAATCCTCTCACAGTATTGATGAGTTTCGTAGGGAACGGGTCGTCTATCTTCTTTCTCAAATACCTGATGTAGACATCTACTACATTAGAATCACTGAAGAAGTCCTGATCCCAGACGCTTTCAGCAATCTGAGTTCTGCTCAACACCTGATGTGCATTCCTCGCCAAATGCTCCAAAAGGCGATACTCTTTTGGCGAAAGTTCTATCTCCTTGTCGCCACGCTTGACGGTATGAGAAACGGTATCTATAGACAGATCGCTAACTCTCAGGACCCTGTCGAAACTTTCTCGGGGTCTCCTGAGCAACGCGTTCACTCTCGCAAGAAGCTCCTTGAAGGCAAAGGGTTTCACAAGATAGTCGTCCGCCCCAGTGTTTAGTCCCTTTACTCTTTCATCTACGGAGTCAAGAGCCGTGAGCATAAGGACCGGAGTGTGGTTGCCGCTGGCTCTAAGTTCGCTGCAAACTTCAAACCCGTTTTTAATAGGCAAGAGAACATCCAGTATAATTACGTCATACGGATTGGATGACGATAGTCGTATCGCTTCATTTCCATCCTTTGCGGAGTCAACTACGAATCCCTCTTCTCTCAAACCCTTTTGGAGAAAAGCAGATATCGTCTCTTCATCTTCGACAATCAAGATTCTCAGAACTACACCTCCAGAAATCAAAAAACCGGAGGGGAGACCCTCCGGTCAATTCTAGCATCCCAAATCAGTATCTTGGATCTATATCAGTAAATCCAGTCAGTCTCCACTCCTTCAGGGACATTTTCCTTCATGTAATCTGAAAGCTGTAATAGCCACTCCTGAAGAGCAAGGGCTTTATTAGGATCGGTCGGGCTCCAACCCTTCCAACCATGGCCCTGGTTTGGACCGAAATCGAAGGTCATGTCGGAGACTGGATTTTCCATCTTCTCCATAGCTGCCTTCAAAAGATAGACGGCCTCATTGAGATAATAGTTGTCCATATCGCCCACTGCAACGTGAACGTCTCCAGCAATTTTCGGACCAATCTCTTCCCAATTTTCCTGAAGAATATAGTTAAGATCAAAGTTCTCTTTCCAGTATTCGGCAACATCCTTGTTTATTTCGCCGGTAATTTGGTCCCAAATGGGTTGAGGGAATCCATCTACTCCCACAGGGCTATATGTTGATTCCCATACGGACCATTGCCCGCCGGATCTGTTGCTCGGTCCTGCAGCCATCTCATAGTAGTTCTCCTGCTTAACGGTGAATCTGATATTTCCGTGAGTGTCTCTTGCACTCGGTCTTTCCGTCTTTACCCAGCCGAAGTCAGAGTAATAAGCATTGTCGTCATTGTAGATATTGATTAGCTGGTAATAGTTGAAATCAACCGCATCCGGATACCAAACATATGTTCTCCCGAAGAAATCTGGATAGAAGACCTTCATTGCAAGAGCTTCCCATCCACCGGTAGAACCGCCAGCAAGAACTCTTGCCCACTTCTCGGGAATCATTCTGAACTGGCTTTCTAGGTAGGGAATGAATTCTTCTGTAATTGCCGTTCCGTATGGGCCTGAGTTTTCCGAATCAACTGAATAAGAGGTGTCGTAATAAGGTGTCGCATCTCTGAAAGAAACAGCGATGAATCTCGCATTGCCGTCCTCTGTCCAGAACTTGTAGACATCGTTGTCTACTCTGAATCCTACCGGCGCGCCTCCGCCAGGGAAGTGGCCCTGATAGTAAATGACAGGGTAATATACATCTGGGTTATCGTAATAGCCTTCAGGAAGAAGAACATTGGCGCCGATATACATGTCTTTTCCCCAGAATTCCGACACCACGTCACTCTTGATCTTTACGTATTTCACCCATTCTGTGTCTGTGTAATTTCCCTGCTGAAGTACCATTCCCGGCTCCAGATCGTAATCAGGCATTATTACTTCAGTGATAGCAAGTTCTACTGACCCTGGGTTTGCAGGATCAAGATAGACTTTCTTTGTCTTGCTCG